>JACXTT010005456.1_pt1 | contig 18452 bp, 12 predicted proteins | sample 9270951 | NCBI WGS metagenome assembly JACXTT01 (sample SAMN15532306, study PRJNA645909) | rock metagenome | isolation source: weathered quartz diorite | place: Puerto Rico | collected 2017-06-21 | reverse complement strand
CCAAGATCACTTCGGATATCTTCGCCCGGTTGCTGTAGTCCTGGTACGCCGGGAGCGCCACCGCGGCCAAGATGCCGATGATCGCAACCACGATCATCAACTCGATCAAGGTAAAGCCCTTCTGAATCGCTCTCATGGATACTCCTTCTCGACACGCCGGTATGGCGCTTGGGTGGGTAAAGAGCAAGTCGCATGCCGCCTTTGGAGCGGCAGTCTTACTTCATTGTTTTTACGACATTTCATGGCATTTTCAGAGCGTGAGTCGGCAACGGAAACCCCGGCTTCGATCTAAAATGCGGCAGAGTCTGACGCTGAACGTCACCGGAGCCTGCGCCTCATTGGGACTTTGCCGCGTCACTTCGCCACCTCGGCCAGGAAGTTCTCCAAGGCGCGTATCGGCGCCATATCTTCGAAAAGAACGTGGCGTTCCGCTGCGATGCGCTTGCGGGCGCGCTCGCGATATTCACCGTCTCGGATGAGCTTGACCGCGAGCGAAACGTAATCTTCCACCGATCCGGCGACCAGCTCCTGCAATCCCATCCGCTTCAGGATGCCGCTCGCCAGCCTGCCGCGCAGAAACCGCCCTTCCCGAGTCACGACCGGGATCCCGCGCTCAACCGCTTGCATCGCGGTATTGAAGCCGGAGAAGCCGATGGTGTCCAGGAAAACATCGGCACGCTCGAGCAGCCCGTCAAACGCCGGTCCGTTCAGCCAGGGAATGAAGATCATGTGCTCATCGATGCTCCGGCCGTATCGGGTGAAAACGGCTTCGAGTCGCTGCCGCAATTTTTCCGCCAGACTGCTCACGTCCGGTATGAAGAAAATGAACTGGCAACGGCCCAAGCTTCGGGCGATTTCGGCAAAAACCCAATCGTGTTGAGGTGCGTATTTGAATGGCATACCGGGGCATAGAAACAGGGGGGACCGGGGGTCGACGCCCAGCTTGCCCAGGTCGGGGCAGACGGCTTCACCCCGCCAAGGCCGATAGAAGCACCCCAGATTGGGCAAGGTAATGAGCCGTTCCGTGTAATTCTCCTGCGCATCGGGAGGCTCCAATTCTTCCGCGGACAAGTAGTAATCGATCGTCGGCAGGCCGGTCGTCTCGGGATGTCCCCACGTCGCCACCTGCACCGGCGCAAGGCGCAAGCTGGCCAGCTTTATCGACATCGGGTCCATTCCGATCTCCGGATAGATCAGCACGTCCAGTTGCTGGTCGATAATGCACTGCACCCACTGCCGCAGAGGCCTTGCCCCTTGCTCGAAGTGCGCTGCGGAAGACTTCGCAAGCAGGGTCTCCTGGTCTTGACGAGCGCCGAAATAGAACGCGTGGAGGGCGAAGCGCTCGCGGCCGATTTTCTCGAACCACCCCTTGACGATGGCGTTCCAAACCGAGTGGTTCCAAAAGTATTGGGAGGCGACCCCAACACGGATCACGCTGGAGGAGCTGCGCCTTCCGGGAACGACAAAGCCCTGCCGTCCGAACCACTCGCCCATCAGTCGCGTGCAGAGATCTCCGTAGCGCTTGAGCAAACTGCGGTTGTTTTCTTCCTGATACGCCAGAGGAAACGGCTGTTGGATGCCCACCGCCTTGAAACCCTCTGCGCTCCGAGTCCCGTCAAACCAGCGTTCCAGCTGATCCAGCTGCTCGGCAAAGGCGGTTCTGCAGCTCGTGGGATCGGCGTCCGCCCCGTACATTTTGGGTATCTGCGACATCGCAAGCGCCCAGCGCGCCTCGACGTATTCGGGATCGAGCGAAAGTGCCTTCTTGTTGCACTCAAGCCCTTCGTTCAATCGGCCCTGGTTTCTGAAAACGTGACCCAGGCCGTAATGCGCTTCGGGGAGGTCCGGGCGCAGCGCGAGGACTCTCTCGTAGCAAGGAATCGCTTCATTCAGTCTGTTTTGATCCCGCAGAACATCCGCGAGGTTGTAATGCGCTTCGAGCAGATCCGGCTCGATCACGAGCGCCTTCCGGTAGCAGGCAATTGCCTGGTCCGGCTTGCCTTGGACATTGAGGACGTTGCCCAGGTTGACATATGCCGGGGAAAAGTCGGGAGTCAGTAACAAAGCTTTTTCGTAGCTGGCGACAGCTTCATCCCATCGGGACTCATCTTTGTAGGAATTCCCCTGATTAAAGTGCCATTCGCAGGATTCGGGTTCCAGAGTGGGCGCTTTGTCACCGTGGACGGAAGCTCTCTCGACCTTGCCCCGATCGCCGAGGACTTCCTGCAGCCCGGCGCGTGCCGCAGGAGCATTGGGTGCGAGAGCCAGAGCCCGCTTGTAGCAAGCGACGGCGCGATCCGGCTTGCCCTGCGCCCTGAGGGCGGCACCCAGATTGACGAGCGCGTCGACGTAATCCGGGTCGAGCGCCAGAGCGTTCAGGTAAGAGACGACGGCTTCGTTGAGCTTTCCTTGCGCCCCCAGCGCATTGCCGAAATTGTTGTGCGCGGGTGCGTTCGAAGGATTGCGCGAGAGAGCGCGGGATATCAGCTCAGCGGCCCGCCCATGTTCGCCCCGCTGATGGGAGATGACCCCAAGGAAATGTAGGGCATCGATGTTGTCCGGATCGACCGCCAACATCTCACGGTAAGCGGCCTCCGCCTCCGACAGACGCCCTGCCTGATGGTGCTGCAGGGCAGCGTCGAGCTTGCGTGAAACGGAGACGAGGGAATCTTCGTCTGCGCCCGAAAGGCCCGGAGTCCGACGCTTTTCCGCTGCCCCCTTGCGGGACCCGAACAGCCGCCTGAGCATACGCTCAACGACCCGGTCCCCTGGGAGGCGCAGATTTGAGCGCAACCAGCGTGATCAGCTCGTAGGTCCACGTCTCGACGAACGCCTTGGAGTATCCGGCTTCCTTCAGGGCCCATCGGAATTGATTGCCCAGGCGTGCTTTCTTATAGATATTGAGCTTGTGGGTACGCGCAAATTGCTCGGCACGGGAGAAGACCGCGTGGTGCGTATTTCTCAGCCGCTTGGACGCCTTCTCATCGTGCGCGTCCAGCCCTGCGGGCGGGGCGCGCTTGACAAGTTCCGCGGCGATCGACTGCGCAAACTCATCGATCTCCTCCGTATCGAACCACTGAAAAATTGCCATCATCGATGGAATCCAAAAGGGCCGCCAACCGCGGCGACCGATGTCAGGTCACGCGGGATCAAGCGGCAAATCCGGGTATTTTGCTTTCGTCGACCTCGTCGATCTGACCGGGATCGAGAAATTGCTCGGCGTAGCGCAGGTAAACTTTCTTGCGGACAAATACGTCGAACAAGTCCGGATCTATGTGTCCGTCCAGCTTGAAGTTTCCCAGGATCTGCAGGGACTCGGAAAGCGTCTTACCGGGTTTGTAGGGCCTGTCCTTGGCCGTCAGCGCCTCGAAAATATCGGCGATCCCCATGACCCTAGCCTGCACCGACATCTGCTCCCGATTGAGGCCCCGCGGGTAGCCCTTTCCGTCCATTCGCTCGTGGTGGCCCCCAGCGTACTCCGGTACGTTACTCAGATGCTTCGGCCACGGTAGTGCATCCAGCATCTTGATGGTCGCGACGATATGATGCTTGATCTTCTCACGCTCCTCGTTAGTAAGGGTGCCCCGGGAGATCGTAAGATTCTTGATTTCATCCTCGGTGAGGAAGTCGGCCGTCTTTCCTGAAACGTCGATCCATTCGTATTCAGTCCCGATCAGGTTCACCCTCTCCCGGGCTTCAGGAGGCATGACCTCTCCACCGACGTTGCAGTGACGCAGAAATCCGCGATCGCTTTCGAGCTGCCGCAAGCTCTCCCGCAACGCCTGATCGATTTGGGCCAACCGCTCGCGTGCAGCGACCTCGTCCAGTCCGGATTCGCTAGAAAGCTTGAGCTTCTGCTTCAACGCCGTGATTTCCAAGTCGCGCTTCAGCACCTCGAATCGCGTGTCCACGAGATGGATGCGGTCGAAGATTGTTTGCAGCTTGGTCGCCTTGTCCACTACGTGCACGGGAGTAGTCACTTTCCCGCAGTCATGCAGCAGGCCCGCGATTTTCAGCTCGTAACGGTCCTTGTCGCTCATGCTGAAATCCCGGAGCGGCCCTTCGGTGGTTTCGTTGACGGCTTCGGCAAGCATCATGGTGAGCACCGGGACGCGTTTGCAGTGTCCGCTCGTGTAGGCGGATTTCTCGTCGATCGCGGTGTTGATGAGCTCGATGAAAGACTCGAACAGCTCCTCCAATTGATTGATGAGGTTCCGATTGGTGAGCGCGATGGCGGCCTGAGATGCAAGCGATTCCGCCAAGCGCTGATCGGAGTGCGAGAAAGGCCCGATCTCCTTCGTCGCCGGATCCATGCTGTTGATAAGCTGAAGTACGCCGATTATCTCGCCATCGTGGTTCTTCATCGGAACCGTGAGGAACGCCTTCGAGCGATACCCGGTCTTCTTGTCGAAATTGCGCGTTCCGGAAAAATCGAAACCCTCTTCGGAATACGCATCGGCGATATTGACCGTCTTGCCGGTCAAGGCCGTGTAAGCGGCAACCATCTGGTTGTTGGGTGTTCCGTCTTTTCCGTAGAGGTGCACCGGATAGAACGGTATCGGGTTGCCGGTCGTACCGCCCATCGCGATGCCCATAGCCTCGTTTCGCATGATCGCGAACCTGAGCCGCGGTCCCTCGTCGGAGGACTCCAGCAGGTACAAGGTGCCGCCGGCGGCGCGCGTGATCGCCTTGGCCGCAAGGAGGATTTTCTCGAGCAGGTTGGCGATGTCCTTTTCCTGGGACAGCGCCGCGCCTATCTCGTTGAGCTGCTCGAGGCGGCGAAACAGATCGTCAACGGTCTCCAAGAAGCAATCCCCGGTCTGGGCGGCAGCCGGCGTGGGAGCGAGCCACTACTTGATACAGACCGCGCGCACCTGCGGCATATCGGTAATTCCTTGAAGCACCTTTTCGATCCCATCCATCTTCAAGGTTCGCATCCCTTCCTCGAGACTGACAGCGAGGATTTCCGCGACACGCGCGTGCTCCTGGATGAGCTTCTTGAGATGGTCGGAAGCGATCAGCAGCTCATGGAGGCCGACCCGGCCTTTGTAGCCGGAATTACCGCAGGCTTCGCAGCCCTTGGCTCTATAGAGGGTAAAATGACCCTTGTCGCCGGCGTAGCTTCTTGCCAAATCCCTGTAGACGTTCTCGTAAGCGGACTTGGCGTCTCTCTTGAACGGTCCGGTGTTGAGGAGCTCCGAGCAGTATTCCTGGAGCATGTGCTTCATCTCGTCCGCTCCCGGCGCGTAGGGCTGTTTGCATTTGCCGCACAGACGCTTGGCCAGCCGCTGCGCGAGAATCCCGAGCAGCGCGTCGGCAAAGTTGAAGGGGTCCATGCCCATATCGAGCAGCCGGGTGATCGACTCCGGGGCACTGTTCGTGTGCAAGGTGGCGAACACGAGGTGGCCTGTCAGCGACGCTTCTATACCCGTGGAGGTTGTCTCCTTGTCGCGCATCTCGCCGACCATGATGATGTCCGGATCCGCCCGCAGAAACGATTTCATCACGACTGCGAAATCGAGGCCGGCCTTCTTGTTGACCTGGACCTGACGCAGGCCCTTCTGCGTGATTTCGACCGGATCCTCCGCCGTCCAGATCTTGGTATCAGAGGTATTGAGAAACCCGAGAACCGAGTGGAGCGTCGTCGTCTTCCCCGAGCCCGTCGGACCGCAGCAAAAGAACAGCCCGTAAGGCTTGCTCACCGTTTCCTTGAGCTTTGGCAGATTGGAAGGTGAAAGGCCGAGCTTGTCCAGGGGGATGGGCTCCCCCGCCGAGAGAATACGCATGACGATATCCTCGACGCCGCCTTGAGAGGGGATCGTCGCCACGCGCAGCTCGATATCGAGCGGTGCGAATTTCTTGAATTTGATTTTCCCGTCCTGCGGCTTGCGCTTCTCGGAGATGTCGAGGTCGCACATGATCTTGATGCGCGCCACCATCGCGTTTCGATAGGAACCCGGGACCTCGATGTAGGGAACCAGCGTCCCGTCCTTTCTGAGCCGAATCTCGGTCTTGCCTTTGCCGGGGTAGGGCTCGATGTGGATGTCCGACGCGCCCTGGTGGTACGCATCGATGATGATCTTGTTGACCAGCTTGACCAGCTCGTTGTCGGCCGCCGCGGACACATCGTCGTCGCCGCCCACCTCGGCGGGGATCTCGTCCTCTTCGAGATCGTGAAGCATATCGCCGATGTCGCCGGTGTCGGCGACCTCCGCCCCGTAGAACGCCTTGAGCGTTTCCCTGAACTCCTTGAGAGTGGTAACCCGATACGCAAGCTTGCGCGCCGCAAAGACATTCTGGACGATCCTGGAGCTCTTCACCCTCTCGGGGTCAAGGCAAAGGATGACCAAACCTTCTTTCGCTTCCTCGATCGGTACCCACTGGTTGGATTCGACGTAGTCGCGCTTCAGGTTTTTCAGCAGGTCCATCGGTTTGATGCGGTCGGGTTTGAACGGTTCGTACGGCACCCCGAAAAACTTCGCAAGGGCCGCACCAATCGCCGGAATCTTGACCTGGAACTCCTCGATCAGCACCGTTTCGACGTCGACAGCCTTCTTGCGTGCCGACCGGGCCGCGAGCTCGAACTCGGCGGCCGAAATCACGGCATCGCTCACCAGAAAGTCGTATTTCGTCTTGAGTACCTGCGGCTTCTGGCGCTGCTTGAGGGCGATGGCCAGCGTCTGGCAGAGCTCCGCCACTCCCTCCTCGGCAAGCTGTCCGAACGGCACGCCGGCTCTGTTGTTGATCAGCTGGACCACGCCGACGAGTTCGCTGCTGCCAGGCTCCGCGACGGGCGCGACCAGCATTTGTTTGGTGCGATAACCGGTGCGCTTGTCGACTTCCTGCAGGAAGCGTAGGTTCGGGTTGTGCGACTTGAGCTCGCCCTCGTCGTAGACGTCCTTCAGGTTGAGCATCCTCTTCGACAATCCGACGTAGCCCGCGATCGAGTGTTCGGCGATCGGCAGTTTCAGATCCTTGAAGGAGTTGAGACCGGTCTTGACCTTGGAGACGATGGTCTGTTTGTCCTCTCCCACGGTATAGATCGTCAGCCGATCGGCGTTGAAGAGGGTACAAATGTCGGCGCTGACTTCCAGCATGATTTCGTCCACGTTGCTCGTGGCGTGGATCTTGTTGGTGACGGTCTGGAGGTTCTTCTGAAACGTCAGCCTGCTGTTGACGTCAGAGGCCGCGCCCGGATGCGTTTGCAATACCGCGCTCATAGGCAATCCACCTTAAGATTCATCACGGCGAAATATCCCGATAATCAATTACTTTACCACTGTTCAGCTCGCGCGGCTGACCCGGGCGAGGGCGTTTTTCACACACCAGCGCCGAAACGTCCAAAGCACCGTAAAACCGGCTGCCCGACCGACCGCTCGTTGCCAAGCGAAAACCGCGCCTGCAGCCATCCGATCCGACCGCGGCTCCCGGGGCGAGGCTCGGCGTGCGAGGTTTCCCGTCCGTCACGCTCCGCCCTTCTCCCCCCAGAGCCCGCCCGCAAGAACGAACGCACGGTACCCGCGCTGAGCGAGGAGAAATGCCGCGGCGGCGCTGCGTCGCCCGCTCTGACAATAGAGAACGTACTCTTTCCCTTTGTCCAGCACGCCAAAAGCGTTGCGGATTTCCGAAAGGGGAATATTGATGGCACCCGCGAGCTTGTCATATTGATATTCCGACGGGTAACGCACATCGACCCACTGGGCTCCACCGGCGATCTTATTGCGCGCCTCCTCCGCCGACAGGCGGTGCAGCAGCGGTTCCCGGAGGAGCTCGGCAAAGTCTTTCCTGGATAGCCGCAGAAGGGCTGCGTCCGTCTTCATCGTAACGGTGGCGTTGCGCCTGCCTTCCGACACCAGGGCTTCCTCGCCGAACGCGTCACCGCTTTTCAGCTCGGCGAGCAGCATCGAGACTCCTCCGACCATCCGCTCGACCTTGCACCGGCCGGTTTCGATCACGAAGTAGAAATCCCCCTCAGCGCCCTCGCGGATCACGGTATCGCCCTTCTTGACGTTGATGCGCTCGAAGCGGCGCAGCAGCTCGTTGATGTGAGCCGGCGGCAGTCGCGAGAACTCGCCGTACTTGAGGCTGCTTACGCTGAACATTCCGGACATCAAGGTCCAGCTGGCGAGTGAACTCCCCTCGTCCCCGGCGTTCTTCTGTTTTTCCGAGTGGTCGGCGGAAAGGGCTTCATCCCACGTGGCCATGACGTCAAGAAGATCGTCATCGATGCGCATCAGCTCGACGTCGGTGATCGCCTTGACGTTGGTGAAAGCCTCGCCCCTCCGACCCAGCGGATATCGTGAACGCTCGGACCCCCCTACCAGCACCTTCGAAGAACCATCCGGATAGGTAAGGAAGAGCTCTCCGCGCAGGAGATAAACCGCCTGGCCCGCGATCCCGCGCCCGAGGAAGGGATTCGAATTCTTGCTCGCGGTCTCTACGTGACAGAGATCGACGAGTTCGTGGAGCCTTGCTTCGGGAAGCGAGGCGACAGGTTCAAGAGTCTTCAGCGTTTCGATGCGTACTCTGTTTGCGCACATTGCGCGTTCCTCGCTCACCGCGGACCGTCCCGCGCCTTCCCTCAAAATTCGAAAACTTGATTGTTTTGCAGCATGCGTGGCCGGTATTGACCGGCGTCCTCCTCGATTTCCTGCATCGTGAGCTCGATTTCGCCGGGCTTCAGATGCGTGATATAGATTTCCGCGCTACGTTCGAGTTTTGCGAGCTCCTCGGCAAGCATGCTCGGACAAAGGTGCTTCGAAATGACCGCCAACTCCCTTTCCCGGTTGCAAAAAGCGGTCTCGATAATCAGGTACTTCAGGTTGGAGATCTTGTTGACCACCGCCCAAAGGGGGTCGTTGGTCGTGGTGTCGCCGGTAAACACCAGGCTTTCCCTGCCGGAATCGAGGTGATAACCGACTGCCGGCACGACATGATTTGCCGGTAGCACCGTGACCTTGCGCTTTTTCAGCTCGACCGTGTCACCGACCTGGATCTCGCGGTATCGGAGGAAGGGTTTTTCGGGACTCGGGAGTTGGGCGAAATCGGGCCAGATGCTCCAGTTGAAAATGTGATTGCGCAAGATTTCCAGCGTTGCCGGAACGGCCCAAAGCGTGAGCGGCTGGTCGCGCATCCCTCCGACGGTATCGACCATGAACGGAATGCTAGCGACGTGATCGAGGTGCGAGTGCGTGAGAAAGATGTGATCGATTAGAGAGAGCTCGGTGAGCGAAAGGTCGGCGACCCCCGTCCCGGCGTCGATGAGAATGTCGTTGTCGAGGAGCATCGACGTCGTGCGCAAGTGCCGGCCTCCTATCCCGCCGCTGCACCCGAGGATTCGCAGCTTCATGGAACGCGCCCGCCGCTATTTCTCGTCGAACACGGTCACGCCGGTCCATTCGGCTGGCGGCGGGTTTCGGCGCTTACCGGCGACTTCCTTCGCGTACAGCTCGTAGAGTGCGCAGTCCGGATTCATGCGTTGAAGATTGAGCAAATTCACTTCCACCTGATCCCACTGGCGGGAACGGTAAGACCTGATCGTCTGGTGCCAGAGCTTGAGCTCGTCCAGAATCTTCTTCTCGACCTCGGACTCCAGTCCCAGTGGCTCGTAGATCGTGATGGCCTCGTCCTTGCCCTTCACCTTGATCTTGTCGATCTCCCTGAAAACCACGTCCTTCACAAGCGTCCGGGTTGTCTCCCCGACGAGTATCCCCACGCCGTAGTACTTGGTGCGTCCTTCCAGCCGCGAAGCGACGTTTACGGCATCTCCCATGGCCGTGTAAGCCCTGCGTTCCCTCGATCCCATGTCCCCGACCCGGACGTTTCCCGTGTTGACGCCAACCCCGATCTTGAGAGTCGGCCAGCCGCGTATGCTGAATTTCTTGTTCAGCATATCGCACTCGCGCTGCATCTCCAGGGCCGCAAGGACTGCGGTGCGCGGGTGACCCTTATCTTCCACGGGAGCGTTCCAGAAGGCCATGATCGCGTCGCCGATGTACTTGTCGAGCGTGCCGCGGTACTTGCCCCGGATTATATTGCTCATGTCCGTGAGGTACTCGTTGATGTATTCACGCAGGTGCTCGGGACTCAACGCTTCCGATATGCTGGTGAAGCCGCGCACGTCGGAAAACAGTATCGTGAGATCGGTACTCTTCGGCGCCATCGTGTACTGCTCGGGGTCCTCCGCCATGATGCCTACGAGCTCGGGGGGCACGTATTGGCCGAAAAGCTCGGCGAACTGGCGCTTCGAGCGCGTCTCGACGAAGTACCCGTAACCCATGTTGACCGTGTACAAGGTCACTGTCATGAGCACCGAGGCGGCAAGCGGCAGCACTAGGCCCGCGTAGGACCACATCCACAGATCGAACAGCGCGATGAGCGCCATTCCGGTCACCGTCGCGGCGGTGGCCCAAAGCGGCGCGAGCATCGGTATGAGCAAGGTAAGCACGATACCGCCGATGACGAGCAGCAACAGCTCCGCTCCGAGCATGTAAGGCGGTTTGTGCTTCAGCTTGCCGTCGAGTATCCCAGCGATGAGATTGGCGTGAATCTCGACTCCGGGATACACATTGCCTTCCTTCCTGACCCCGGAGGAGGCTTCGCCCTCCCCTACCGGCGCCGAGCGAAGATCGAACAGGCCCGGGGCCGAAGCTCCGATCAAGGCGATCTTTCCCTTGAGCGTTTCCACCGGCACTTTGTCCGACCAGATATCGGCAAACGAAATATAGGGAAAGCTGCCCCTTGGACCACGATAAGGAATTAGGGTAGTGACTTCATCGTCTACGGGGATCCTGAGGGGCCCGACGTCGAGCCACTCCAAACCGGTGTAGGTCTTGGATATGAAGCGGTCGGGGTTCGTCCCCGGGATTACCTTGGGCAAGGTAACCGTACCGGTCTTGCTTCGGGCGGCTTCCTTCATTCCCAGATACAGGCGCACTACCGCAAGCGACAGGGCTTCATAGTAGCTGCCGTTGCGTTGCGGGTATTCCAGGAGCATCGGCACCCGCCGCGACACGCCGTCATCGTCCACGCGCGAGTTGAAATGCCCGGCGTTGGCTACCTTGGCAAACTCGGACAAGTTGGCACCGTAGCCCTTCCACACGGAGAAGTCGATTTTCCTGCCGGCAAACGTTCCCGGAGGGAAAACCGGTTCCGGAAGGGATCCGTTTTCCACCGCATTTTCGTCGCTATTGAAATAGTAGCCGAGAACCACCGGACGGCCGCGGAGAAAATTCGAGAATTTCGCGTCGTAGTCGAGCTCCGGGCGCAATTCCTTCAGGGCCGACTGGAACGGCCCCAAGTCCTTCAGCCGGGTCCCCGCCAGCTTCTCGAGCACCGGCAGGCCGGAGCTCTCGTCGGGCTCGGCAAACACGACGTCCAAACCGACTATGAGCACGCCGTACTTGTCGAAGACCTTTTGCAGCAGTGCGACGATCTTGTCACGGCTCCAGGGCCAGCGACCGAGCGCTCGGGAATCCAGGCTGCGCTCGTCGATGTCGAGGATGACGATGCGGTCATCGACCGTGCCCGGCATGGTCAGCCGGAGCCGGTAGTCGTAGATGATGTGGTCGAGCTGGTTGATGAAGCCGATGCGGTAGCTCTTGAAGGCATTTCCTACGACGTGGCCCACGAATACCAGAACTACCAGCAGGCCTAGCACGATCCGTACGATGTGCTGCTTCAGTCTTCCTCCCCGGATCGGTTCTTCTGAAGAGCCGAGGCTCAGGTCTTGAGGAAGAATTCCATCTTGACCCCGGCAAGTTCGATCACGTCATGGTCGTTCAAAGAATGCGCCTGGGCGTCGAGGGTCTTGCCGTTCACCACCGGAAAGCTTGCCCCCTCTACGTGGGTGATGTAGAAACCCTGGGGCCGGCGCGTGATGACGGCCACTTGGACGCCGGGTTTGCCGAGCGTCGTCAGCGGCTTGGTCAGATCGAGCTCCTTGCCGGCGTTGGCACCGGAGAGAAGCTGCAGCGCGGCATTTTTTTGAAGCGCGGCCGCCGGCTTGGGGGGCACGACAGGCGCGGCAGTCGCGCTTTGGCCCGCGACGGTGTCACTGAAATTTTTTGCGCCTGCGGCGGCCGCCACGGGGGCCGCAGCTGCCGGGGCGGGCGTGGGGGCGGCGGACTTCACCGAACCGGGGCGGAGCACCATGGTTTTTTCGAAATCCGCCGCCTTGGCTTGTCCCGCCACGGCTTCGTTCACGTACTTCAGTTTGTACTTGCCGAGCTCGATGATGTCGTTATTCTGCAGGAAGTGCTTCTTGATCGGTTGGCCGTTGACCACGGTGCCGTTGGTACTGCCGAGATCCTCGAGAAACGAGTCCTGCAGGATGGTGACGATGACTGCATGTTCCCCGCTCACTGCCAGGTTATCGATCTGGATGTCGTTGTGCGGCTTGCGGCCGATGGTGGTACGTTCCTTGGTCAGAGCGATTTCCTTGAGGACCAGGCCGTCCATACTGAGTATCAGCTTCGCCATAGCAGTATCCCTCTGCTCAAACTATTTCAAGCTATTTGAACCAGCTCATCATCTTGCCAACGATGCCGCGCGGCGCGGGGTAGTCCCGCAGCACCCGGACCAGTATCACCGAAATATTGTCTCGGCCTCCGTTGTCATTGGCCGTTTGCACCAGGTGCTGCGCACATAGTTTCAAATTGGAGCTAAGCGTCTGCAGCGCGAGCCCGATGTCGTCGTCGCTCACCATATCACAAAGGCCGTCCGAACAGAGCAGATAAATGTCTTCCGGCTGCGTCTCGTAGTCGTGGATTTCCGCTTCGACGATAGGATCGATACCGAGCGCGCGCGTAACCAGATTCTTGTTCTGCGACTGCCGGGCCTGTTGCGGTGTGATCACGCCACTGTCGATCTGCTCCTGGAGTAGGGAATGATCCTTGGTCACCTGGCGGAGCTCACCGCCGCGCAGCCGGTAAAGCCGCGAATCCCCAATGTGCGCGACGGTCATCTTGTTGTCGTAGAACAGGGCGACGACCAAGGTCGTCCCCATGCCCGCATACTGAGGCTGGCTTTGTGCGGCCTGGTAGATAGACGTGTTCGCTTTGGCGATCTGTTCGTGCAGTAACTGATGGGCGACCAGCTGGCCGCTGTGTGCGTCAACCTCGTACGGGGTTCTCTTCTCCAGCAACTGCTGCAGCTCGGTAATGATCACCGTCGTGGCCATGCCGCTCGCCACTTCGCCCGCGTTGTATCCCCCCATGCCGTCGGCCAGTACGACGAGGCCCTGGTCCCCATCGGACGCGATCGAGTCCTCGTTATGGGACCTGACCATTCCGGGATCGGTACAACTCGCGACTTCAAGCGCTCCCGACAAAGTCATGATGCTTCGACGAAAGTCACAGGCTGATGTCGACACCGGCGCCGACCGCCGCAGCGGAAGGACCGCCCACAGTAGCTCGCAACGCTCCCGCGAATTCTTCGCCCGTCTGGTAACGCTCGCCCGCGTCCTTGGCCATCGCCTTGTCCAGGAAGGCGACCAGCGCCGGCGGCAGGGTCGGGTGGTACTGCAGGATATCCGGCGCATGTTCGTTGGCGATCCTGTACATGAGTTGCGCCATCGAATCTCCCTCGAAGGGCAGTTTGCCGCAAACGAGCTGATACAAGCTCACCGCCAGCGAGAACAGATCGCTGCGCCCGTCGATCTTCTTGCCCTGGAGCTGTTCCGGTGACATGTAGGACGGGGTACCGAGCACCATTCCGGTTTTCGTCTTGGACGAATCCGTAATGCGGGCGATTCCGAAATCGGTCACCTTGACGGTGTCGCTTTGAGGTTCGTACATGACGTTGGCCGGCTTCACGTCCCGGTGCACCACATTCTGCCTGTGCGCGTACCCGAGCGCGTCGGCCACCCTCGCCACAATCGAGATGACCTTGTCGGTCGAGAGGGTGCTGCCTGGCTTGGTGAACGGAACCAGATCCTGACCCTTCAGGAGTTCCATGGCGATGAAGCACAGGTCGTGCTCCTCGCCCGCGTCGAAGATGGTCACGATGTTCGGGTGACTCAGGCGCCCCGCGGTTTCGGCTTCGCGAAAAAAGCGCTCCTTGACCTCGACGAGCTCGTCCGCTTCGAATTCCTGGGAAAGCGCCATGGTCTTGATCGCCACGACTCGTCCGATTTTCGGATCCTTGCCGAGATACACGGCGCCCATTGCGCCCTTCCCGAGCTCCTTTTCCACTCGGTAGCGACCGAGCATCGGCTTCTCGGCGCCCCCGCCGAGCGCGAGGGTCCCGCCGGGGTGGGTCTGCGCGCCACCGAGAACAAGGGTTTCCGACATCTGCTTGGCGCGCGACAACCTCACGTCGAGGTCGCGGAACTTCGAGTTGTAGTCGGCCATATAGCGGAATACGGATTCGGCCTTGTTGAACTGGCGCTTGCGCTCGAAGTCGAGGGCCAGGTTGTACAGGTTATCCATCACCGCTTCGGACATCGGCACCTGGCGGAACTTGTCCCAGGCAAGGTCGAGCTGCCCCTGCGCCTGGTAGGCGATCCCGAGCATGCGATTCGACTCGGCTGAGCTCTCGTCGGACTTCTGCTTGCCGCGCTCCGTAACGACGAAGCGCTTGGTCACGAGCAGGACGTGGCCGACGACCAGGAGAGTGAGCGGCAGCATCAATTGCAGCCACAAGCCCTGGCCGGTCATGAGCACAAAGTGTGTCGCGAGCAGGAGCGCAACGACTCCGGCGCTGAGCGCGGCGCCAAGACCGGCGGACAGTTTCGGCAGCAGTGCGATCAGATAGACCGCAATGGTCAGATACACCAGCCTTTCGACGACCCAGCCCCAAGTCGGCGCGACGAAGAAATGCCCCTGCAGGAGCGACGAGACCGTATGCGCCTGAAGCTCGACAGCCGGCATGGCTGGATTCACCGGCGTCACGAATACGCTGCCCACCCCGGCAGCGGTCGGTCCGATCAGCACGATCTTGTCGCGGTATTTTTCCAGCGGGATCTTGCCGCTCGCCACGTCGTAGAACGAATCCTCCTGAATGGCCGGCCTGCCGTCGCGATCCTTGTAGAAATACGTGAACATCTGCATCGTCGGATCCGCGCTCACGCGGAAATTGCCGATCTGCAGCGCTTCGCCGGGACGGATCCTGATGTCCTTGGCGGTCAGGTTGAGGCTCCTTGCGACCATCATGACCGCCAGCGACGGATAGTATTCATCGTAGTAGGTGATGGCGAGTGCTTCGGTGCGGATCGCCCCGTCCACGTCGGGCACCGAGTTCAAATGCCCCACCGCGGCCGCAGCCGCGCCCAAGCTGTCCACAATCGGGACTTCGACGGCGCTCGTGAAGAGCGGCAAATCGCCGCTTCCGCCCTGGATCGAGAGGGCGTTCTTGCGCACGAATTCGGGAAGAGGCTTGTCGGGCTTGCCAAGCGGCTCGCCGAACGTGAACAGCAGCGGCAGCACCACGTTGCCCGCCTTGGCCAAGCTCTCGGCGAGCTTCCTGTCGGTGTTGAGTGCGCTCTCGGCTTCCTGCAGCGTCGCGCCGATTTGAAGCAGCTCGGGCGATACGCCGCGGGGCGGCGCGCTCGGATCGGTGTTCACCGGCACGAGCCGCTGGTAGGCCTCGAGAAGCCTGTTGACATAGGCGAGGCCCGGATCGAGCTGCGGCTCAGAGAAAAAAACCGTATAGCCGATGACTTTGGCCTTCGCCTCCGCGAGGCGTTCGATCATCTTTGCATGCGTCTCGCGCGACCATGGCCAGCGACCGATATTGTCGATGCTACGCTTGTCGACCGCGATCACGGAAATCTTGTCCGACGGGGTTCGCGCGGAGGCCCGGACCGCCCAGTCGTACGCGTAGCGCTCGAGGGCCTCGATCAGCTGGGTCCCCCCCGCCGCGAGCAGCACGAGCGACACCCCCAGGCAGAGAAACCAGTCTTTTTTCCAGAAGCCCGCTTTGGTCATTGCCTCTCCCGCTTATTCTTATTGTTGTTCAACGAGGGGATGCGCCCCGAGTGCTCACGCATTTTACGCTAACCACCTTTGAGGAGCGGTAAGTTACTGAATAAACAATGCTCTAGGCCACATTTTTACAGTGAATATTGGGGGCAGTCAAATTTTCTCTTCGGCGGCGAATCCGGTAGGCGACCGGCGCCGTGAACCCGCGCGGTGGTCTGCAGATCTCTACAACGCCAGCGGAAAGAACGCGCGACGAAGCGTCGCGCCAGCCGAGCCGGCGCCGCTCAGGCGCGAGTCAGCTTCCGAGCACGGTGCCCGGAGTGAGGTCGTTCTGGGCTACGAGTTCGGCCGCGGATACTTTCTTGCCGTCTTCGTGCTTTGCCTTGAGGACCTCGATTCGTCCTCCCTGAGCGGTCACGAAGAAACTCGCAGCGCCGATTTCGGAAATCTCGCCGATCTTGCCTTTTACCGCGCCGAAAGTGCGGAACACATTTTTGCGGCTGTCGAAGATCTGCAGTTTCTTTCCGTTCAAAGTAGTCCAGGCGCCGGGGGCGGGATTGCAGCCGCGTATGAGGTTGTAGACGAAATCGACGTGGCTCGCCCAGTTGATTTTCGCCTCGGCGGCGCGGCACCAGCCTTCGTAGCTCGCGCGGGCTTCGTCCTGAACCGCTTCGCGGTGCTTGCCCGACATCACCAGGTCGGCCGCGTCGAGCATCGCCGCGACCCCCATCGGGAACAGGCGGTCGAAATAGACGCTGCCGAGCGTGTCATCCGGGGCGAGCGGCGTTTCCTTTTGCAGGATCACCGGGCCTTCGTCGAGGCCGTCGGTCGGCCGGAAGATGGACAGTCCGGTCTTGGCGTCGCCGCGTATGATCGGCCAATTGATCGAGCTCGGCCCGCGATATTTCGGCAAGAGCGACGGGTGGTACTGGATCGTGCCCTTCTTCGGGATGTTCACGAACTCCTGCGGCGCGAACTGGAGCACGAAGGCCATGACGCCGATGTCGGCGTTGAGCGAGCGCATCGCATCGAGCGCTTCCTTGTTGCGCAGCGACGCGAACTGGAAGATCTTGAGGCCCTTTTCCTGCGCTGCCGCCTTCAGCGGATCGGCCTTCGCGCCCTCCTTCTCGGGAGCGCAGAATACGCCGGTGACCTCGTCGCCGCGGGCGAGAAAGGCCTCGAGAACCGCTTTGCCGAAGTCTTGCTGCCCGACGATCGCGATTCTCATCAGGCGGCCTTCTTCGGCTGCACCGAGAATGCGCCGGCGCTCCTCAGGGAATTGATCCTCGCCTGGTCGTAGCCGAGAACTTCCTTCAGGACCTCGTCGGTGTGCTCGCCGAGCGTCGGGCTGCGCTTGATCACCGCCGGGGACGCGGAGAGCTTGATCGGCATGCCGACGTTCCACCACTTGCCGCGCTGCGGATGATCGAGCTCGACCCACATGTCGCGGCCGCGCACATGCTCGTCGGTGGCGAGGTCCTCGGTGCTCATGATCGGGCCGCAGGGAACGTCGAGCGGGTTCAGGATCGCCATCAGCTCGCGCTTAGTGTACTTCTCGGCGAACTTGTTGAGCAGCGTCCACACCAGCTGCTGATTCTTGCGCCGCTCGCCGATGCTGGCGACGCGCGGGTCGGCTGCGAGATCGGGCACGCCAACCTCGGGGCCGATGCGCTTGGCGAGGTCTTCCCACACCGCCTCCTGCACGACGACGTAAAGCCAGTCGTTTGCGCCGTGCGGCTTGCAGTGCACCGCGTTGCCGAGCTGGCCGCCGCCCGAGTCGTTGCCCGCGCGCGGCACGTCGCCCATGCCCTGGTAGGTGGGCACCGAGTATTCGGCGAGCGACTGGCGGGTCAGGCGCTGGTGGTCGCGGAACTTCACCCGACACAGGTTCATCACGCCGTCCATCATCGCGACCTCGACATACTGGCCCCGTCCGGTGCGGTTGCGCTGGTTGAGCGCGGCGAGCATCCCGATGGCGAGGTGCAGACCCGTTCCGGAATCGCCGATCTGCGCGCCGGTGACGAAGGGCGGGCCGTCGGGGACTCCGGTCGTGCTCATGGCGCCGCCCATCGCCTGGGCGACGTTCTCGTAGGCCTTGAAATCGGCGTAGGGTCCGCTCGAACCGAAGCCCTTGATCGAGCCCATTACGATGCGCGGGTTTATCTCGTGGATCTTCTCCCAAGTGAAGCCAAGCCGGTCGAGCACGCCGGGGCCGAAGTTCTCCATGATGATGTCGCACTTCTTGAGCAGGTCGACGAAGACCTCCTTGCCCCCGGCGGTCTTCACGTTGACCGTGATCGACCGCTTGTTGCAATTGAGCATGGTGAAATACAGACTGTCGGCGTTCGGGACGTCGCGCAACTGTCCCCGAGTGGCGTCCCCCGCCGGATTCTCGAACTTGATCACATCGGCGCCCATCCAAGCGAGCAGCTGCGAGCAGGTTGGACCCGCCTGCACATGCGACATGTCGAGGATGCGGACTCCCTTGAGTGCTTCCATGTTCGACCTATTTCTTTTTCGCGCTCGGGTTCA
>JACXTT010005455.1_pt1 | contig 18454 bp, 19 predicted proteins | sample 9270951 | NCBI WGS metagenome assembly JACXTT01 (sample SAMN15532306, study PRJNA645909) | rock metagenome | isolation source: weathered quartz diorite | place: Puerto Rico | collected 2017-06-21 | reverse complement strand
CGCCGGGTGGCCTGCCTCGAATGGCTGGAGCCTCTTTACTGCGCGGGCCACTGGGTGCCGGAGATGGTGCGACGGGCGGGAGGCGTGGATCTGCTGGCGGAAGCCGGCATCGCGTCCACGGTCGTCTCCTGGGAGCGCGTCGTGGGCAGTCAGCCGGATGTGCTTGTGCTGATGCCCTGCGGCTTTAGCCTCGACCGGACAGCGAACGAGCTGGACCTCCTGACCGCCCGCCCGGGCTGGAAGGACCTGCCGGCCGTCCAAGCCGGCGCAGTCTATGCCGTCGAAGGGCCGGCGTACTTCAACCGCTCTGGCCCCCGCCTGGTGGAGGGCGTGGAGCTGCTGGCCGCGCTGTTCCATCCCCACCGGTTTGGGCCTCGCCTCCCGGACGGAGCGCGTAGGATCGCATGACACACTGGTCGGCCGGAATCCCGTCGCCATGACGAGCCACGAAGCGCAGGTTTACTGTACCGCGCTCGCCAAGCGAAGCGGTAGCAACTTCTACTACTCGTTCTTCTTCCTCCCCCCGGACCGTCGCGACGCGATGCACGCGGTCTACGCCTTCTGCCGGGAGGTGGACAGCGACGTGGACGAGCCGGAGCCCGGCTCGAACCCGTACGACCGTCTGGCGCGCTGGCGCGAGGAGCTCGCCAGCCTGTACCGAACAGAGCACAGCACCGTGGCGCCCCCCGCCCAACCGCTCTCGCCCGTGATGACCTGTCTGAGTGGACACATTCGGCGGCTGGGTATCCCCCGGGAATACTTCGACGACATCATCGTGGGCGTGGAGATGGACCTCACCATCAAGCGCTACGCCACGTTTCGCGACCTCTACCAGTACTGCTATCGGGTCGCGTCGGCGGTCGGGCTCGTCTGCCTGAAGATTTTCGGGGCCCGCACGCCCGAAGCCCAGTCCTACGCCATCAATCTCGGCGTCGCCTTCCAGTTGACGAACATCCTGCGCGACCTGAAGACGGACGGCACGCGCGGGCGCATCTACCTCCCGATGGAAGACCTGACGCGATTCGGGTACAGCGAGCAGGACCTCCTGGCTGGCGCCTATACACCGGCTTTCGTCAACCTGATGGAGTTCGAATGCCGTCGCGCCCAAGAGTACTATCGAGCCGCCGTGGCCGCGCTACCCGAAGCCGACCGCCGCGCGCTGGTGCCCGCCGAAATCATGCGGGCGATCTATCACACCATCCTGGAGCGCATCGAAGCCTGCCGCTACCGGGTGTTCAGACGGCGCATCACGCTCTCGCCTCCGCACCGACTAGCCGTCGCCCTAAAAGCCTGGCTGGCCTGTCGGTTGTCGGGACGACACTCTACGCCGGCTGGACTCGCAGCGCGGTAGAAATAAATCTGAACTGGTTCCTCTGTCCTAGGCTTCCTGCCAGATGGTCAGGATATCGCTACACGAGGCGGTCCAGATTCGGCGGAGGCTCTCCTGTACAAAAATACCGTTCTAACTGATCCATCTGGTCAAACGGAACATGCAGCTTGCAGCCCTCGGCAAATTCGACGGTGATATAGTCGCTCTCAACACCATTGACCAGGAGGCGCTGACGACCCACGTAGCGACCAATGCCGTGCTGCCGATGCAAAACGTAGTCGCCGGTCTGCAAGCCCTCTAATATCTGACGCTCATGTGCCTCCAGGAATCTCGCATTTTCGAGGGAACATGTCACGCACGGGGCTGGGGCTTTGTGTCGCTGGCACATCGGAGGTGCGAGTGGATGCTGATAGTAGGGGTAGCGCCTGAGGAGTTCCTGCAGTTCACGCGCCGTGAGGAGACCGGCAGTTTCATACCTCGTATCTGTCACCACCAGCGGTCTCCATGGCGGCAGCCAGAAGTGCGCGAGTTTTTCCTCGTGGCACTCGATCCTTTCGTAACTGGGGTGTATTGGAAGACCTGAACCAGGGGACCGAAGCTCCTTGTACGGAGCAGGAGTTTCAACGCTGTGAAAGGCCCACGGCTTCCGTAAGTAGCAGACCTCCCTGTGGTAGTACACTGCGCCGACGACGAGCAGGGTGACACTCAGCCAGAATAACAGCCCGTATCCCGGGGCCAGGATCGCCACGACGCCCATGATGACTATTAAATACAAGAAACACGTTATTTCACGTGGCATGTGCTCTTCCTCTCCAGCATGCGAAATATAAATCTATCCCGGTTTCTCATTATGTTTTTAATGTGAAGGCTGACTGGCGCGCGTCGTCATGTGCGTCGTCTGCACGCCGCTGTTATACCGCATTACTGACACCAATCAGAGTGAATGCTAACCCCACAATGAACGCAATGCCAGCGCCCCACCGGAGCCCTAGATAGATGTGTCTCGTGACCTCGAACGTCTTATCCCGGAAGTCTTTGAAAACTAAATCCGACACTTGATTGGCATCGAAGCGCATTTTTGCATCTTGGACGCGATTTCGCATGCGCGATGCTTGAAACTCCGAAACAAACTTGAGGATAACCAGCGCCACAATTCCAACGATAAACGCCCACGCGCCCGCAACTTGCCACGAAGACACTGCGGATGCAGCTTGCACAAAACCCACAGAGGCAGTCGCTGCCGCGCCGTTCGCTAGCCACAGGTGCTTCTCAAGATCAACTACTGCTTCAGATTCTTTCTTCCTCGAATATTGCCAGTAGTCGTCAAGATCGCGTTCAAGCGCCGCTAGCTCATTTGCGGAATAGGCACTTCGTTTTTTATCCTGGAGGAACATGGGCGTCTTCCGCGGTCTAAACTATTGAGTAGATTGGTCAGCCAAATCTTCACCAATGAAAGCTCCTGTTCTGGGAAATCCTATAAGTTTCTTCCGCACGTAGCAAGAAATTTTCAACATGACGAGCCGTCATGCACTGTGAGACATCGTAACGCGTCGGAAGGTTGAATCAGTGGAGGCAGAAATTTCTTCGGGGCGTCCTTCGATAACCTCAGGGCGAACGGATCGTCAAACGAGATTGCTTCGCTACGCTCGCAATGACAGGGAAAAAGAGGGGGAGGGAATCTTGAGTTAAAAGCACGAAGGGCAGGCGCCCCCCATCGGAACGCCTGCCCCTCGCAACAAACCGCGAATGTCGCTGCGCTTACTGCTTGCCCTCGAAGCTCCGCTCGTAGTTGATCACGAACCAGGCCTCTTCCTCCGAGATCGCGGTCCCGATCAGCGGCACCATCCCGGTCCCCGCGCTCCCGTTCTTGATCACCCAGAACATCTCGCCATCGGTCCGGTTCTTGTGAAACTTCGGATTCGTGAAGTTCCGCGGGGTAGGATTCAGGATCGCACCGGCCGGGCCATCCCCCTTGCCGCTCGTCCCATGGCAATTAAAGCAGGTGCCCTTGCCTTCGTAGATCGCTTTCCCTTTGGCGATGTTCTCGGGGGTCTTTGCGACCGGGTTCTTCATCGCCTTGGCCGCGGCGCGCTGATCACCCGGTACGCGGGGGATCGTCGGATCCTTCTCCTCGGCAAAAGCCACCGAGACCACAATCGCGCACACTGACATTGCAATCAGACCTGACTTCAGATAACCCATCTCATTCCTCCTTTTGGTTAAACGCTACAACTTTTAGGTTATATATCTGCTCGATAAAACAGGCCAAAAACCGCGCCACTATAACCTGGGCCACTGTGGGTGTCAAGTTGTTTTGCCATGGTCATAAGCATAGACGATGCCATTTCATAACACGCTGAACTAAGGTGCGTTTGGTGCGCCGCGGCAGCCGATTCTGCCGCGGCTGCGGCATGCGCTGCTGCATTCCGGGCATCGCGCAGCCTACCGGTTGAAGGCCCTGGTCGGATCTACTTTGCTGCGGTCAAACGGCTCGGGGAAGTAGTCCGTAATCGGTCGCTGTGTAAACCCGCCGCGCCCGTCCTCCAACAACACCTCCAGCGACGGAGCGAACTCCCAGAGTATTTGACGGCAGGCGCCGCAGGGGGGACAGCCTCCGTTGGCCCCGCCCGCGATTGCGATCGTCGAGAAGCCTCGCCTTCCTTCCGAGAGAGCCTTGAAGAGCGCGACCCGCTCCGCGCAGATCCCCAGGTACGTCGGGCTCTCGATGTTGCACCCCGTGAACACGGAGCCATCGTCGCACAGGAGCGCGGCCCCCACCCTGAACTTGGACGATGGCGCCACCGCCATGTCCATGGCTGCACGCGCCCTGGTCAGCAGTTCTGCCTTGTCCATCGCCTCTACAGACGGCTGATGATGTCCCGCAACAGCCGTTCCATCAACGGCGCCCGCTGCAAGCCCATCGCCACAACTGCCTCGTGGGTTTTCCCGCCTGGTCCCGGCCGCCCTGCCATGTTCGTGACCAGGGAGAGGCCGAGCACCCGCAGTCCCAGAGACCGCGCCACGATCACTTCGGGGACCGTGGACATGCACACGACCTGCGCACCTAGCACCCGCAACATCTGCGCTTCCGCCGGAGTCTCGTAAGTCGGACCTGTGACTGCTACGAGGGTAACGCGCTTCAGGAAGAGACCGTTCTTGCGCGCCACCTCTTCGGCTAGCTGCAACAGACCAGGGTCGTAGGCGTCAACCATCTCCATAAAGCGCCGTTCGGACGCGCCGATCCCGATGAGCGGATTGTCCCCCATCAAGTTCAGGTGATCGGCGATCAAGACCAGCTCGCCTGGCTCAACCCCATGCAATCCACCGGACGCGTTGGTGACCACCAAGGTCTTCACGCCACACGCGGCGAGGACACGCACGGGAAAGGTCACCTCCTCGAGCGACCAGCCCTCATAGCGATGGGCGCGGCCCTGCAGGATGGCAGTAAGTGGCCCCCACCCTGTGTCAATGACCAGATCGCCCGCATGCCCTTCCACGGAACATCGGGGAAAGCCAGGAATCTCCCCATAGGGGATGACCGTCGCCGTCCGGCTGCGCTGCGCGATCGGCCCCCATCCTGATCCCAACACCAGCCCCACCGCGGGCGTTCCGGCGCAGCGGTCCCGCACTGTCCTCACAGCCTGCTCGACGCACTCCTTCATGGACAGTCCCGCAGGCATCTGAAGCACACCCGGCCTCAGGGCGTGAAAACGATTTCCCTGACGACTTGGCCCCGGACTCCGAATGGGCCCTGGAGCTTCCCGTTGAGCATCACGCGGACCCCGCCGGCGTTGCCGAGCGTCAGCGCCAGCCGCTCCTGGGCCTTCCACCGGACGCGGTCGCCGGGATTCAACAGCACTTCCTGGGGAGCGGCACGGTCGGTCTGCACCTTGACCCAGCACCGCTCGACGGCCTCGACGTCCAGGACCATCTTCTTCCGGTCGTCAGGGGCAACTCCTTCGAGTGGCAGCGCGCCGGAGAAATTGCGTTCGACCTCGAGCTGGCCAGGCGAGAGACGTGGCGCAGGCTCGTTCACCGGCTCAGCCGGTTCCGCCGGTGGAGACGTGGGGGCTGGTACCTGCTGGGAGGCGGAGGGGATCGGCTCGGAGTCAGGCAGACGTTCGGACCGGTCGCGGTCCCGCCCGACGAGCACGAACAAGAGGAGCAGCGCGACGCCGACCACCCCGACCACGAGGTTGCGGTTGACCTTCTTGCGGCGCTCCTCCTCCTCTAGTTGCTGCCTGAGAGTCTCCCGTTCCGCTCGCTTGGCGTAGAATTGGCCGCCCGACTCGTCGAATTTGCGAACGACCGCGGCCTCGTCCAAGCCCAAGATGCGGGCATAGGATCGCACGAACCCCTTGGCGAAGACTTCGTCCGGCAGGCGCGCGTAGTTGTTTTCCTCGACTGCCTTCAGGTACTGCGGCAGGATGCGGGTCCGGGCCGCCGCCTCTTCCAACGTCAGGCCCTTGGCCTCGCGGGCCCGCTGAAAATCTTCGCCCAATGAGTCTCCCATAGGTCCTCTGCTCGATCCGCAGCGGTCTCGATCCCCCGTCGTTACCGAAGCTGCTTCATCATCTTGGCTGCCTCCGCGCCGGCGGTGCCCTGCGGGTCCAAGGCCTTGACCTGGGCGAAGGCCTCACGGGCCTTGCTGTCCTCGCCTTGCTGCATATGCAGCCTCCCCAACTCGAGATAGACCAGCGCGCGTGGTACATTCGGGGGGTCGATCTTCAAGGCATCTTGGTAAGCCCGGATAGCGCCGGGTATGTCGCCCTGCTGATGCAGGGCCACACCGAGGTTAACGTACGCCATGTCCGGCGTCCCATAGAGCGGCAGCGTTACCGCCTTTCTGAGCACCGCGATCGCCTCCGGCAGGCGCGACATGAAGACCAAGGTCCGGCCCAGGTAATTGAGGGCCTCCCCGCTGTTGGGGTCCAGACTCACGCAGGTGCGGAACTCCCGCTCAGCGTCGGTGTATTCCTTCCGGAGGAAGTAGACATGCCCGAGCAAGTAGTGCGCATCGTAGTTGTTCGGATTGGCCTGGATCGCTTTCTGGAAAGAGACGAATGCCCGTTGCTGGTCTGTATTCAGAACGGACAGACCCTGCTGGTAATAACCTTCCGACTCCTTTTCCCGCTTCTTGATCGTCTCCACGCTGCCACAGCCGGCGAGGACACTGCCGGTCACGAAGACCACCAGTATGCGCGCCCACCCACCGCCGGGTCCGAGACGACCGCACTCAGCCATAGCCTTTCCTCCTTAGATATCCTCGAAGAACGTGAGCCGCTTGAATGCCTTGAACCGATCTTCTATTTCCTTGTAGTCCAACTGGCGCAGCCGATCAAGACTGAACTCTTCGACTGCGAAGGAGGCCATCACGCTCCCGAAGACGACGGCCCGGCAGAACGCCTCTTCGCTGAGATTGCCCGTGCTTGCCAGGTATCCCATGAAGCCGCCGGCGAAGCAATCCCCGGCGCCGGTCGGGTCCTTCACCTGCTCGAGCGGGAACGCGGGGGCGGCGAAGACGCGATCGCGGCTGAACATCAGGGCGCCGTACTCGCCTCGCTTGACGATCAGCGTCGCGGGCCCGGCCTCCCGGATCGTGCGTGCCACCTTCACGAGATTCGGATCGCTCCCCAGCGCGCGGGCCTCCCCGTCGTTGATAATGAGCACGTCCACGTCCTTGAGGAGGCGAGCGAGCGCCGTGCGCTTGCCCTCGATCCAGAAGTTCATTGTGTCGCAGGCCACCAATCTGGGCCGCTTCACCTGTTGCAGGACGGTGTACTGCAACTCCGGATCGATGTTGGCCAGGAAGAGCAGGTCCGGCGACCGGTAGGCCTCGGGGATTTGGGGGCGGAAGGTCTCGAAGACGTTCAGTTGTGTGTCGAGGGTCTTCGCCTCGTTGAGTTGGTGGGAGTACTCCCCCCGCCAACGGAAGGTCTTGCCCGGACGTCGCTCCAGCCCGGTCAGATCGATCCCTCGCTTCTGAAGGAACTTGAGATGAACTTCCGGAAAGTCCTCCCCCACCACCGCAATCAGGCTGACCGGGGTGAAATAGCTCGCGGCGGTTGCGAAGAAGGCGGCCGAGCCGCCCAGCACGTCGCGCTGCTCGCCGAATGGGGTCTTGACGGTATCGAGGGCCACCGACCCGACCACGAGAAGTTTCAGCATGGGGGACCTTACGCGCCCTTCTTGGGTTGGGCCAACGGTCCCAGGAAGAGCGACAGTCGCTTGCGGGTCACTGCCGGGATCTGGTTGCGGGGCGTCAGCACCGCGGTTTCGAGCGCGCGAGCGCAAGCGCACGGGCGGTCCCCGGTCAGGGTCGGCGCGACGGTCCGGATGATCTGCCGGGACAGGGCGACGTTGCGATGCAGGGTCTCGATAACGGCGTCCACTGTGACCGCATCGTGCCCCGGATGCCAGCAGTCATAGTCCGTGACGAGCGCCAGGGTGGCGTAGCACAGTTGGGCCTCGCGCGCGAGCTTGGCCTCTGGGAGATTGGTCATGCCGATCACGTCTACGCCCCACTGCCTGTAGATGAGCGACTCGCCGCGGGTGGAAAACTGCGGCCCCTCGATGCAGAGGTAGACCCCTCCTTCATGGACCGTGGCCCCGCACTTGCGCGCGGCCTCGGCCAGTTTGCCGGCTTCATCCCAACAGACGGGGTCCGCCAGGGCGACGTGCGCCACCAAGCCCCGTTCGAAGAACGTGCCGATGCGACGCTTGGTCTGGTCGTAGAACTGGTGGGGGATGACGACGTGCCCCGGATGCAACGCTTCCTTCATGCTGCCCACGGCGCTGACGGAGACGACGCGTTCCACGCCCAGCTTCTTGAGCGCGTAGATGTTCGCGCGGTAATTGATCTCGCTTGGAGAGAGCCGATGTCCCCGGCCGTGGCGAGCCAGAAAGGCGACGCGCACTCCCTCCAAGTCGCCCACCACGATCGCGTCGGAGGGCGGACCGAAGGGCGTGGCCACCCGGACGCGCTTGACGCGCGTCAGGCCCTCCATTCCGTACAGCCCACTGCCGCCGATGACCCCGAGGAAGGGAGCGTGGACCGTTTTCACTCAGGCCACCTGCCCCATCGACACGATCCCTGCTCGGCTCAGGTGATCCAGGATGCGCTGCGCGACTTGCCCGGCCGAATCCTGCTCGGTGATGACCAGCCACGTGAGGGCGGGATCGCTTCGGAACCACGTGAGCTGGCGTTTCGCAAAGTGGCGGGTGTCCCGCTGCAGGCGCCGAACGGCCTCCTCCCATCCGTACCGGCCCTTAAGATAACCGGTCATCTGCCGGTAGCCGAGCGCTTTCATCGAGCCCAGCGATTCGTCGTAGCCGTGGGCCAGCAGGCTGCGCGTCTCTTCGACCAGACCGTCGTCGATCTCGCGGAGCACGCGGGCGTCGATCCGCCGGTACAGCGCCAAGCGATCCATCGTGAGCCCGATCATGACAGACGGGAACGGGCGCTCTCGGAACTGATGGCGGTCGTGCCATTCGGAGAGCGGCACGCCGGTCCGGATCGCCACCTCCAAGGCCCGCACGATCTTGTTCCGGTCACGGGCATGGAGGGTAGCGGCCAGCGCGGGGTCCGCCTGCGCCAACCGGCGCAACAGGTGGCCAGAGCCGTGGGCCGCTTCTTCCTCGAGCAGCTGCCGCCGCAGGCCCCAGTCGGCCGGAGGCCCCTCCCACAGGCCGTAAGCCAGAGCGCGAACGTACAGGCCCGTCCCGCCCACGACGAGCGGCACGCGCCCTTGCGCATGTAGCCGGGCGATCTCCTGCAACGCCAGCCTGCGGTACAGGCCGACGTTGAAGGGATCGTCCGGCTCGACGAGATCGATCAGCTGATGGGGCACTCCATCCCGCTCCGCTGGCGTCGGCTTGTCCGTGCCGATGTCCATGCCGCGGTACACCTGCGTGGAGTCGGCCGTGAGAATTTCGGTGCCGAGCACCTTCGCGACATGGATCGCCACCCGACTCTTCCCGATGGCCGTCGGCCCGATGAGAAACACCACTGGCAGCTTGTCGCGAACTATCGTGTCCATCCCAATCGTCCGAAGATGCGGTCGAGCTCCTCGATCGTCAAGCGCATGGCGATGCGGCGCCCGTGCGGGCACGTGCTGGGCAACCCCGTCTCGCGCCAGTCTTCCAGCAGCCGCCGCATCTCCGGGACTTCCAGCGCCCGTCCAGCCCGCACCGCGCTGTGGCACGCCACGGACGCGAGGACGGTATTGTAGCGTTCCTGCATCGAAGGCGTCGAGGGCCACGCGTCCCAATCTTCCACCAGCGCGCGCAGCAAGGCTCGCTGGTCGCCTTGGCCGAAGAGCGCCGGCATAGCCCGTACGACGAAGCTGCCTTGACCGAACTCCTCGACCTCGAACCCGAGGCGACCCAGGTCCTCAAGATGCGCGCGAACCGAGACGGCTTCGGCGGCGGACAGTTCCACGACCTGGGGCAGGAGCGCACGCTGGGAGGCGATCTGGCCTGCTTCGAACTGCCGCTGCAGGCGCTCGAATAGCACCCGCTCGTGCGCGGTGTGCTGATCCACGATCTGCACCTCATCGCCGACATGGGCGACCAGGTACCGATTGGCGATCTGCCCCAGCGGCCGTACCTCCTCCTGGTCCACCGTTGGCAGATACGCCTGCCCCAGCTCCGCCACCCCCGCCAGGCGCGGCTGTCGTCCGGCCAGCACGTCCGGCGACGGGTTGGCATACCCGGGCACATCGCGGGAGCCGTCCGTTGCAACGGGACGGTCGCTTCTCTGCGGCGGTGACCACGCCGACGCCACAGTCGTCCGGGAGGCGACGGATGCGGGTTTCACCGAAGCCTGGATCCGCAAGCGGACCCACTCATGCACCTGTTCTTGGTCCGCAAAGCGCACTTCGCGCTTCGTCGGGTGGACGTTCACGTCCACCCGACGCGGATCCACCCAGAGCGACAGGACGAAGCGGGGCTGGTGCCCTCTGGCCAGGTACGTCCCGTACCCTTCGTAGAGGGCGTGCACGATCGCGGCGTTCTTCACCCAGCGGCGGTTCACGAACAAATCCTGGGGCGTCTTCGTGTGTGCCGTCTCCAGCGGGCGGGTGCAGAGCCCCTCCAGGCGGAACCGGCCGGCTCCCTCCTGCAGATCCACGCAGGCGTCCACCAGCTGCGCGCCGTACACCTGCTGCACACGATCCCGCAAGGTAGAAACTGCGGGATAGTCCGCCACCACATGGCCGTTGTGCATCAACCGGAAGTGGATCTCTGGAAACGCGAGCGCCTGTCGCTGCACCGCCTGGCAGACATGCCCGAACTCCGTGGCGGGGCTCTTGAGAAACTTCTTGCGAGCAGGGGTGTTGTAGAACAGGTCTGTCACCTCGACCGTGGTGCCGGGGGCCGCCGCTGTTTCCCGCTGGGCGAGCGACGCACCGCCCTCGAGCCGGATCTCAGTGCCCACCGAGACGCCGGCAGCGACGGTGACGAGCCGCACCTTGGACACCGCCGCGATGCTGGGAAGGGCTTCGCCACGAAACCCCATGGACTGGATGGTGGAGAGGTCGGCCTCGGTGCGGATCTTGCTGGTGGCATGGCGCTGGAACGCGAGCGCGGCCTCTTCCGGTGTCATGCCTTGGCCGTCGTCCGTCACCCTGATGGAGCGCCGCCCGGCCTGCTCGGCATCCACCGACACGCGAGTGGCCCCGGCGTCGATGGCGTTCTCCACCAGTTCCTTCACGACGGAGGCGGGCCGCTCGACGACTTCGCCGGCGGCGATCTTGTTGATGACGTCGCCCGGGAGGACCGCGATTCTGGGCGTCATCGGAGCTCGGCGAGCCGTCGCCTGGCCAGAGCGGCCTCGGCTGACTGCGGGTACTCGTCCACCACGCGCTTGAGCAGGACGCGCGCCTTGACGGCGTTCCCCAGTTCGGCATAGGCGACGCCCGCCTTCGCCAACGCGGCAGGAACCTTGTCGCTCTTGGGATAGTTGGCGATCACGCGCTCGTACGCTTCGATTGCTTGGGAGTAACTCCTCTTGTTGAAGTAGGCCTCACCGATCCAGTACTGCGCGTGGGCCGTCAGGCTGGTCTCGGGAAATTTCTTGAGGAACTCCTCGAAACCTGCGACCGCCAGGTCATAGTTGCCCTTCAGGTAATCGTTGTACGCCTGATTGTAAGCAGACGTGGGCGTGAGCGCGGCGGTGGGGGCGTCGAGCCCGCCTGCCCTGGGCTTGGCAGCATCGTCGGCCTTGGCGCTTGGCGTCGGCGCCTTGGCCTGAGGCAGGGCAGGCTCCTTCTTCTCTTCCTGGCGAGCGGACTCATCCATGCGCCGGAGCAGCTCGCCCAGCTTCTGGTCGAAGCCCTGCTGCCTGATCCGCAGGCTCTCGATCTTGGCCTCCAGCGCGTCCAGCTGCTTCGCGATGTCGCCCGCCTTCTGGAGGCGGTCGGCCTCCTCCAGGCGCTTGCGTAGCTCTGCCTCGGTCTCCTTGAACCTCCGATTCTCGGCTTCGAGATGGCGGACTTCGTCGCGCAGATCCACGAAATCCGACGTCGGCACGCACCCGCCTAGAATCAGACTGAGGGATAGGAGGATGGCACGTCTCATTTAAGGGAGGCCAGCTTGGCTTTTGCCCGTTGGGAGTCCTCGGACTTGGGGTAGTCCGCGATCAGTTGACGGAGGGCCGACTTGGCGGCCTGCTTGTTGTTCAGCTCGAGGAAGGCCATGGCTTTGCGATAGAGCGCTGGCGCCGCCTTTGCGCTCTTGGGATATTTCTTGACGACGTGCTCGTATTGCTCGAGGCCGCGCTCGTAGTCGCGTGCCCGGACGTAGCACTCACCCATCCAGAAATGGGCGTTGGGAATCAGCGGCGAGTCCGGATACTGGACCAGGAACAACCGGAATGACGCGAGCGCCTCGTCGTAGCGCCCTTGCGAATAGTCCTGCTGGGCCCGATCATAGGCTTCTTTGTCGCTCAGCGCGGGCGCCGGTGCCGTCCGGGAGGCGCCCGTGGACGGGTCCTTCACTGCCGAACCGGGGCCGGCCGGCGCGATCGCCTCCGGGACTTCCACCCTCCCGGCCTGTTTGCCCAACGATTCCTCCATGACCCGCTTCAACTCGCCGAGCCCGCGCGAGGTCTCGTTGACTGTGGACACCGCGGCGGCAACGGTCTTCTCCAACGCATCTATCTTGACTGCCTGGTCTCCCTGCTGGGTTGCCAGGGTCCCGACTTTCACCTCTATCCGGCCGGTTAACTCGGTGACCCGCCGGTCGACGTCGATCGCCTTGTCGTTCAGCGCGCGGAGAACTTTATCAAATTCTGAGAGCACACCCTGAAACCGATTGACCTCCGCCGAGAGCGCCCGCATCTGGAGGTCCGCGTGTTTAATCGCCTCCTCCAGCTTGCCCAAGGCCCCGGCCTGCTGATCCATCTGGGTCGACAGCGTGGTCCCGATCTCTCGGACCTTCTCGGCCACCTGAGCTACACTCCTGTCGGTCGCTTCAGCGCGCTTCTCATAGCCGCCCAGACGATCCTGAAGCTTCTTCTCGAGGGAATACACCTGAGCCTTTTGGTCGTCCAGCGCGCTCTGGAGAGTTTCGAGGTCCCGGCGTTGGGTCTCCAATTGCCCGAGGATCTGAGAGAGGTCCTGACCTTTGATTTCGCGGAGGCCGGTCTCCAATTCGGCACTACGTTGGCGGGCTTCTTTCAGCTCGCTGCGGAGCTCTTCATTCTTACTCAGGAGGTCCCGGGACGTCGTGCGGAGATCCGCCTGCGTCGCGCAGGAGACCAAGAACCACCCCAAGCTCGACGCCAGGAGACCGACCATGACCCGTGCACGGTGACCTGTCATTTCCCTTTCCCTTCTTCAACCGCCAGGTGCGCCCGGCGATTCTTCCAGTAACAGGACTCGTCGTGCTCGGTGCACACCGGCCGCTCCTTGCCGTAACTCGTAACGCCCACCGGATTCTTGACCCCCAAGGTCATTAAATACCGTCGGGTCTCTTGTGCCCGCTTCTCGCCCAGCACAAGATTGTATTCAATGGTGCCCCGCTCGTCGCAGTGGCCCTCGATGAGGACCTTCACCGAGGGGTTCTGCTTCAGCGCCGCCGCGCTCTCGTCCAGATTCTTCTTCCCCTCGGTGGTCAGCGCCCAGCGATCAAACTCAAAGTAGACATCCCCGTGTGCTCGCTTCAATGCCTCTCGCGCCTGGCGCACCGCGATCTCGGCTTGATCGGCCTTGGCCGTCACGGTGGGGGGAGGCGCCTGCACTTTCTCCTCCGAGGGAGTTTTCGAAAACCCCTGCAAGGGGGGCGGAGAGCCCTTCTCCGTTTGGTCAGTCGTCTGTTGGGTCGTTCTGCTGCTCGTCTCCTTGGTCGCGCAGGCGGACAGAGCGAAGATCAGCCCCAAGGCCAGCGCGCTGCAACCGGACCAGGCCGTTATGCTTCTCATCTCTTACCCTCCAATACTAGGTGCGCCCGGCGATTCTTCCAATAGCAGGACTCGTCGGGCTCGGTGCACACAGGACGTTCTTTCCCATAACTGGTGACGGTGACCGGGTTCTTGACCCCCAGCGACTCAAGGTACCGCCGGGCCTCCTGGGCCCGTTTCTCACCCAAGACCATGTTGTATTCACGGCTGCCTCGCTCGTCGCAGTGGCCCTCGATGAGGATCTTGACCGTCGGAGTCTGTTTGAGAAGCTCGGCGCTCTGCGCCAAGTTTTTGATCCCCTCGCTGGAGAGGGCCCATTTATCGAACGCAAAATAGATGTCCGCGAGCTGTCGCTTCGCCGCTTCGCGCGCTTGGCGTGCCGCAATCTCGCCTTGATCGGCCTTGGCTACCATCGGTGGTGTCGGAGGTTTCACCGCCTCCTCCGGCGGACTCTTGGAGAAACCCTGCAACGGCGCGCTGCCGCTTTCGCCCGTTGACCCGCCGGACCCGCTCGGTCCTCCCTCCGCCGTCCCTGCCTGAGCCTTCCCAGCGCTTTCCGTCGACGACATCACGTTCTTCGTGGCGCAGCCTCCCAGTGCCAGAATCCCAACCAGCGCGATCATCGCCGCTACCATCACGTATCTTGTCTGTCCCGTCAGAACTCTCATTCGCATGTTCTCCTTTTGTCCGTCGGCACTAATCTTACCAAATCCCGAAGGGACGTCAATGCGGGCACCCATGGGACACGGATAGCTCACGGCCCTGACCACGCCGGATCCTCGTTGGACGTCCCACCGGTCGTCAACCGTTCCAGGCCAGTGCCATCGGTGTTTATCATATAGATATCCCGCCTCCCATTGCGAGTGGAACTGAACGCGATGTGCCGCCCGTCCGCCGACCACGAAGGCGACTCGTCGACGCTGCTGCCGGTCGTCAACTGCCGCCCCTGCTGGCCATCGGGGCTGATCAGGCAGAGCTTGAGGATTCTCTGCTCGTCGCGGCACACATACGCGATCCAATCCCCTTTGGGCGACCATGCGGCTGCCGTATTATAGCTCCCCTGTTGGTCCCGATAGGTCAAGGGTCGGACGTTCGTACCATCCGCGCTCATGAGATAGATCTGCGGCGTGCCGCCCCGGTCTGAAGTGAAGGCAATTTCGCGGCCGGTCGGCGACCACGTCGGCGCGAGGTCCGCGGCCGCATGGTCGGTCAGCCGTTCGAACCGCTTACCGTACTTGTCCACCTTGTAGATCTCCGAATTGCCGTCCTTGGTGGTCGCGAACGCCAACTCTTCCCCGCTGGGCGACCACTCCGGGGTGATGTTCAAACCCGGAAACGCGACGATCGCCCGTCTGGCGCCGGTGATCAGGTCCAACTCTTCAATCCGCGGGTCATCCCCTTTTCGATACGTCACGAACGCCAGACGCCGCCTATCCGGCGACCACGCGGGCGCCAGGTTCAAAGTCGCATCGAAGGTCAACCGCCTTCGGTGATACCCGTCATAATCCATCACAAAAAGCTCCTTGGCGCCGTCTCTCTCCGACACGAAGGCGATCTGGCTGCGGGCAATCCCTTGTTCTCCTGTGTAGTGGAAGACGATCTCGTCGGCCAAGCGATGGGCCATGTACCGGACCACCTCAGCGGATCCGACGTAACGTTTGCGTCCGACTTCGCCGCGCGAGGACTCGAAGAGGGTACCTTCCATGACGATCTCGTTCCCCCGCGGCAGCAGGGTGCCCCAGACTTGCACCGCCAGCCCCGCTTCGCCGGCCTTTTGAAGGGCCTCGGGCCCAGGCTGGGAATTCACCTCCGCTCTAATGCCGAAACGCTCCAGGTCGGCGACGTCGAAGAGGAGCGACCGGCGAAGATCGGCTTTCAGGACGTCCGCCGGAGGCTGCCCCGGCACAGGAGCCGCGCTCTTAAAACTGTAGATCGCAATCGGGATCTTCTGGATCGCCCCACGGGTGGCGTCGATGAACACCTCGACCGCTCCTGTTGCCACTGCGAACACGGCCAACCCAACCAGCGCCAGCAACAGCGCTAGCAGGCCGACCGGTCGGCGTACCGCGGAGCGTTGACCACGACGTACCATGATGGCTCACGAGTCCTACTGCTTGGTGTACGTGAAGCTGGTGACCGCCACAAACGACTCTCCCTTCATCTCGTCCGGAAGTGGGGGAACACGCTGGAGCTCCCGCAACACGCTCTCAACCGCACGGTCGTACGCGTCGTTCCCCGACGACTTGTAGAGGACGATGTCCCTGATCTCACCGTTCGGTTGTATGACGATCCTCATCGTGGCGGTAGAATCGCCGGCGCTCTCGAGCACCTGCCGAACGGCTGGGTTGGTATCCGCGCTCCAGACCCGGTTGATCGCCGCTTCAAGAAGCGGGCAATACTCCCGCGCCTTAGGCGGGCAGCGCTCCACGGCGGCAGGGCGGGCCGCAGTCGCTGTCCTCTGAGGGGCGCGCGCGACCGCCGGCGCCAGCTCCTTCGCGGCCGGCGTGGCGTCGCTCGGCATCGCAGGAGTCGGCGGCGGCAACGTATTGAGCAGTTGCTTGATCTCCTCGCTCGTCCGCGACGGGGGGGCCGGGGACTGGGCCGGAGCAAGCGGCTTCGTGACCGGCGGCTTGGCAAGGGCGTCCTCGGCTTTTTTGAAAGCCTCAGCAAGATCCCGTGAAGACTGGGGCTTCGGTGATAATGATTCGGCCGGTGCCGCTGTGACAGGTTTGGGCGGGCTCTTTGACCTGGGAAGAACCGGGGCCACCTCCTTGGGCACGGTGATCTCCTGGAGCCGCTTCTGCAACAACGCCGCTTGGGGGGCCGGGGTCGCTTTCGCAACTGTCGGCGGGGGCGGGGCCGTCTTCGGCTGAGCGGGCGTCGACGGAGGAATGGGCTTCGGCTGCGGGACAGGGGCCTGCTCGACCTGAACCGGCGCCGACGGTTGTGATACCAGCAGCACCTCGATAGCCGAGGCTCCCCTCGGAGGGATCTTCGTCAACGGGACCGTCGTCAACGCCACCAGGGTGACCACATGGGCCACCAGGGAGACCAAGGCGATGCGCCGCATGTCATGGGGGAAGCCGGCCGTCATGGGAATTTCTCAGCCGCGCGCCCTATTGGATCCGTTCCTCATGAGGACTCAGCGGGTCGGTCACCATGCCCAGCTTGGCAATGCCCGCCTTCTTGACGCTGTCCATGACCTGCACCACCGTCCCATAGGGAACTGACTGATCGGCTCTGAGAAACACCGCGACCCGTGGGTTTTTGCGACGCAGCGCGTCAAGCCTCGGCTGGAGCAAGCCCAGCGGGACCGGATCCTTGTCGATATAGACGCGGCGATCCCGTTCGACCGTGAGCACCACGCGCTGCTCCGGCTTGATCGTATTGGTCGCCGACTTGGGCAGCGTGATGTCCATGCCACGGTAGAGCATCGGGGCCGTCACCATGAAGATCACGAGCAGCACCAGCACCACGTCCACCAACGGGATCACGTTGATCTCGGCCATGAACCGCCGGCGGCGAGCCTCGATCATGGTCGCCTCGCGTCCTCTTTAATGCCACGCGTCTCCAGCGCGTTAGTCAGCTCGATCGCGAAGCGGTCCATCTGGAACGCCATCCGGCGGACCCTTGCCAGAAAATAATTGTACGCGATGACCGCCGGGATGGCCGTGAACAGCCCGGCGGCCGTCGCCACCAGAGCCTCGGCCACGCCCGGCGCGACCGCCGCGATGCTGGCCGTCCCCTGCACACCGATCTCCCGGAAGGCGTCGATGATGCCGAGCACGGTCCCCAACAGCCCGATGAACGGGGTGACGTTCCCGGTCGTGGCGAGAAACGGCAGCTCTGCTTCCGTCCGGGTGATTTGTTCCTGCATCGCGTGCGCCAGGACCTGCTCCACGTACCGTTGGGTCGGCAGTCCTGCTTCGCCGTCACCCACCCCTTCCACCGCCAGCCGGGCGCGCGGATTCCCGTTCCCGCCGAGTCGATAGCACCGGGCGACGTCAGAGAAGACCGCGGCCACTGAGCTGTCCCGGTGGAGGTGCAGTTCGCGGGAGGCTTCGAGCGGGTGCTCATGACGACGGTAGGTCTTCAGGAAGCGCAGGTCCGCGGCCTCCTGGCGGCGAAAGAAGCGCCACTTGTAGAGGATGACGGTCCAGGACCCGATGGAGAAGACCAACAGGACCAGGAGGACGAATTTGGAGACCAGTCCCAGGGAGGATAGGAACTCGAGTAGACCCGAACGGAACAACATTACTTGTGCAAGACCTCCTTACCTTCTCGGATGTATCGTCCACCCACGCCATCCAGCGGCGTACTACAGAAAATGGCGGGGCCGACGGGATTTGAACCCGCGACTTCCAGATTGACAATCTGGCGTCCTAAACCAGGCTGAACGACGGCCCCAGAAAATAAAATCGTAGCGAAAACGTGGTAGGCGGAACAGGGGTCGAACCTGTGACCTCTGCCTTGTAAGGGCAGCGCTCTGACCAACTGAGCTATCCGCCCAAACAGATGCAATAATAAGTCCACATCACTTGGAAATCGATTCGCATACTAGCAAGTCCCCTCCGTCCTGTCAACAAAACACGCGGCAGTTCCACCACTTGAGATGATGTGCATAGTGCACGTATTACCCGCGTGGATGGTAACGCTTGTGAAGGAGCTTCAAACGCTTCCGCTCCACGTGCGTGTAGATCTGGGTCGTCGTGATATTGGCATGC
>JACXTT010005454.1_pt1 | contig 18455 bp, 15 predicted proteins | sample 9270951 | NCBI WGS metagenome assembly JACXTT01 (sample SAMN15532306, study PRJNA645909) | rock metagenome | isolation source: weathered quartz diorite | place: Puerto Rico | collected 2017-06-21 | reverse complement strand
CATCTGCGCGTACAGATCTTCGAGCGCGTGAGTGCCGACCGCCGCATCACCGGTGCGCAGGACTCGCTCGATCGGCCAGTCGGCGGCGAGCCCGCCGCTCGCACGCGCCACCGCCTTCAGCGCCTGCTGCAGACCGAAGCGGTTCTGCGAGCGCCTGCGAATGTCCACATCCGCCAGCAGGCAGAACATGGCGCCGCCCCAGTAAGTACGTCCCCAGGTGTGCGTATGGTCAAGTCCGCGGTCATCCGCTTGCGGCATCCCCCGCGGCATCTGCCCGATCTCTTCCGACCATACGTCCGTTTCGCTGCGGTTGCCAGCCTGCACGCGCGCCACACCCTCGACGTAAGTAGCAAGACCCTCCGACAGCCACGCATGCTCTTCGCCAGTGTCGGGCAGTGCGAGGTGGGCCATCTCGTGCACCATCACCGAATCGTTCTGCAGCTGGGCCTCGCTCACTTTGCGGCCGACCTTGACACGGATGAGCGCGTCGGGGTTGGCGAAAGTCTTACCGCCGTGCACACCCTCACCGTCTTCGGCGGTGATGTGCACGCTCAGGCGCGCGGTCGGAAAGCGCCCGTAGTAGGCCGCCACGATGTCTGCCGAGCGGCGGATCCACTCGAGAATCAGCGGCGGGTCGCGAAATGCGCCGGCTCGAACTCGGCGTGGATAGCGACCCCGTCGACCGTTAAGTCGCTGCCCGCCCGCGAGGTGGCGACGTGCAGTGGCGCGTCTCCAGCCTCAGCCCGACTCACTACCGGGAAACCGGCCGCAATTCCCACTACCACTGTCCCGCAGGCCCACTGGATCAGGAAGTGGCGGTCACGCAGTACGCTCATGCAGCCCGTCCGGGCGCAATGTACGCGGTCTTTACCTGGGTATAGAACTCCGCGGCGTAGCGACCCTGCTCGCGCGGGCCGTAGCTCGATCCCTTGCTGCCGCCGAAGGGTACGTGATAGTCGACCCCAGCGGTGGGAACGTTCACCATCACCATGCCGGCCTGCGATCGGCGGCGAAAATCCGCCGCGTGCTTGAGCGACGTGGTGACGATCCCCGAAGAAAGCCCGAACGGCACGTCATTCGCGACGTGGAGTGCCTCGGCGTAGTCCCGCACCCGAATCACGCTCGCTACGGGTCCGAAGATCTCTTCCTGGTTGATCCGCATCTTCGAAGTGGTGTCAGTGAACAACGCCGGCTCCATGTAGTAGCCCGGCCGATCGCGCTTCAGCAGCCGCCCTCCGTAGCACAGCGCCGCGCCTTCTGCACGTCCTATCTCGAGGTAGCTCTGGTCGATGCGCAGCTGCGACTCATCCACCACCGGCCCCATCTCGGTCTCGGGCGCAAGTGCGTGCCCGACTCGCAGCGCCCCCACCCGCTCCGTGAGTGCGTGCAGGAAGCGCCCGTAGATGCCGTCCGTGACGATCAGCCGACTCGATGCCGTGCAGCGCTGGCCAGTCGAGAAGTAAGCGCCGTTCACCGCGACCTCCACCGCGGTCGAAAGTTCGGCGTCGTCCAGGATCACGAGCGGGTTCTTGCCGCCCATCTCGAGCTGGATCTTCGCTCCGCGCGCCGCCGCCTTGGCCGCAATGCTTGAGCCGGTCGCGACCGACCCGGTGAAGGAAATCGCGCGCACCTCGGGCGAGCGCACGAAGACCTCGCCGACCACACTGCCGCGTCCCATGACCAGATTGAAGACACCCTTCGGCAGGCCCGAGCGCGAAACGATCTCGCTCAGCGCCCAGGCGATGCCGGGCGCCAGCTCTGCGGGCTTGAACACGACCGTGTTGCCGTAACAGATCGCCGGCGCAATCTTCCAGGAGGGGATCGCGATTGGAAAATTCCAGGGCGCGATGATGCCGACGGTGCCGACGGGCTCGCGCGTTACTTCGACCGTGAGGCCGGGACGGGTTGAGGGAAGCAGTTCGCCCGCAAGCCGCAACGCCTCGCCGCCAAAGAATTTGAAGATGTAGCCGGCGCGGGCGACCTCGGCGACGCCCTCGCGCAGCGTCTTGCCCTCTTCGCGAGACAGCAGCTGCCCGAGCTCCTCGCGACGGGCGAGCAACTCGCTGCCGATCCGATCGAGAATCTCAAAGCGGTCCTGGATCGAGCTGTACTGCCACGCTTGCCGCGCCTCCTCGGCCGCCGTGATGGCGGCTCGTGCCTGCGTTTCATCCGCCTGCGTATAATGACCGATGACATCCTCGGTATCGGAAGGGTTGATGTCGGCGACCGCCGAAGGGCCGGCGATCCATTCGCCGGCGATGAAATTACGGTGTATCGAGTCGGGCATGAGACACCAGAGGGTCGAATATTCTTCCGCATCTTAAGCGCCGGTCACCGCAGAAGAGCAATGGTGCAGGTAGTCAGCAGCCTAAAGTGATCGGTACAGGTAATTTTTTGATCCGGCCGGACGGTTCGGACCTGCAGCGGCTCACCACCGGGCGGGCCAACGACTCGTGCGGTGTGGACCGCGGACGGCAGCAGGATCATGTGGACGGGCGGCATCTACGGCTTCCGCGACGAGGCGGTACTCTACGACAACACATTTCAGCAGTACGGCCAGATCTTCATCATGAACGCCGACGGCAGCGGCAAGCGGATGCTCACCGATAGCCTCTGGGAAGACTCGATGCCGCTCTATATTCCGGCGAAGACCTCACGGTCGCGTTGGCAGGCGGCTTCAACGCCAAGCGCGGATACTGATCTTCTTCGTGCGTCACACCGGGCAGCGCGCCGGTGGCTGGCGTGCGTGCTCGCGCTGGCGGCGGTGGCGTACGGACAGCCGCTCGCCGGCCCGGCGTTGGTCGCCGCGCTGCGCCATGGCGGTTATGTCATTCTCATGCGTCACGCGAGCTCGCCCCGAAACGCGCCTCCAACCGATCGAGCGAATCCGGATAACCTCGAGCACGAGCGGCAGCTCGACGAGACCGGGCGCACAACCGCACAAGCGCTCGGGCAGTCGCTGCGCCGCCTGCGCATTCCCATCGGTCAGGTGTTGTCCAGCCCAACCTATCGCGCGCTCGAGACCATCCGCCTGGCACAGCTTCCCTCACCGAAGACCTATCCCGAGCTCGGAGAGGGTGCCCACGGAATGGGAGCCGACGAGAGTGGACAACGGGGCGCGTGGATCCGTGCCAAGGTTGCAGAGCCGCCCGCGCGGGGAACCGACAGCATCATTGTCACTCACTTCCCCAACATCGCCGAGGCATTTCCCGCGGACTCGAAGGGACTGGACGAGGGCGAAGCACTGGTTTTTCGTCCGGACGGCCAAGGCCACCCCGCCTGGGTCGCGCGGGTGAAGATCGACGATTGGCCACGATTGGCCGCCTCGCCTTGAGGTTGTCGACGCCGCTCGAGCTCCCTGCGCGCGCTCCGATCCGCCCGCGAGAATGACGGCCGAACTCGCCCGAGAGCAGCGGGGCCGCGCTGCTATGACTTGAAATTGCTGTCCCAGTACTCTGCCATCTTCTTGCGCATGGCCGCGTCCGGCAACTGCCCGTGGCCGGCCGCCTGGTCGTCCTCCAGGTGCGCGACCTTGGTCGTGCCCGGAATAGCACAGGTCACTGCGGGGTGCGCAACGACGTACTTGAGCAGGAATTGACTCCACGTCGTGGCACCGAAGTCCGCAGCCCACGGCGGCAGCTCGTGGTCCTTGGTCCGGGGCAGGAGCGATGTGCGTCCGCCGCCGAGCGGTGTGGCCACCATGACCGCGACCTTGCGCTCGCGCGCCAGCGGCAACACTTCCGTCTCTGCCGCGCGCTCGCCGATCGTATAGTCGATCTGCAGAAAGTCGATCGGGTACTTGCGCAGGTACTCGAGCACCTGCGGGTACTCCTGCGGGTGATTGACGGAGGTAAAGCCGACATAATGCACTTGCTTCTGCTTTTTCAAGTCGACCATCAGCGGCATCAGCTGCTCGAGGCCCTCGATATGATGCGCGAAGATCAGATCAATCTTGCCGAGTCGTTGCAGCGAGCGTTGGATGCTTTCCTTGCCGCCGACCGGATCGTTCGGAGTGCCACTGGGAGTGAACTTGGTCGCGATGAACATCTTGTCCCGCAACCCCTGCTCGCTGAGCGCCTTGCCAATCGCACTCTCACTGCCGGTGTACATGGCCGCCGTGTCGATGACGGTGCCGCCGAGCTCGGCCATGCGGCGCAGCACCGCGCTCACGTCAGCAAAATCCACGCGCCCGAACTGATTGGTGCCGATCCCCATCACGGGAAGTCTCTCGCCCGTGGAGGGAATGGGCTTGGTTAAAACGAGCGGCTCGCGATCGGCCGCAAACAGCCGCCCGGGCAGCGCCGCGCCGATGCCGGCGAGTGCAGCAGCCTGCATCACTGCACGACGTGAAAGGTACGGTGGTTGATCGTGTGACATCGTAAGAAGCCCCCGCAAGAAAAAGAAAAAGAGAAGAGAAGAATTGTAGCGCGCGATAAAAACCCGCTGCGGCCGAGCCGAGCGGACGAAGTCAAATGTTATACCTCGGCTCTCAGAACTAATGCAGTGAGCGCGCGGCTGGTGCCGTAAAGTAGCAGCCAATCTATGCCTGTCGCGGCACGGTGCAGCCGACCAAACGACAGAACCGCTCACTGCTGCGGCAGCTGACCTCTGATCGGACTCCCCTCCACCGCCCACCTTAACCGCGCACGAGAAGGGGGCCCGGTTTATGTGGGATAAAGACTCCGTCGACGACATGCTCGAGCACCTGCACCGTTCCAACGGGGTGTCTCGCCGGCGCTTTGGTGCGCTCTCGCTCGGCACCGGACTCGCACTGATGCTCGCTCGCGCCGCGGACGCGGTCGAGCTCACGGAGGCAGACGTCGAGATCAAGACGCCGGATGGAATGGCCGACGCCTATTTCGTCCACCCCTCAAGCGGGACGCATCCCGGTGTGCTCGTGTGGCCGGATATCATGGGATTGCGGCCCGCATGCCGCATGATGGGAAAGCGCCTCGCGGAAGCCGGCTACTGCGTGCTGGTTCCCAATCCCTTCTATCGCACGGCGCACGCCCCGGTGGTACCGCCGGGAGCCGGCATGCAGGACGAGGCGACGCGCAATAGACTGATGGCGATGATGCACTCACTCAACGCGACGACCTCGCAGACCGACGCCAGAGCCTTCATTCCTTATCTGGACCAGCGGCCGTCCGTCGACCGCAAGCGCAAGCTCGGGACGAGCGGCTATTGCATGGGCGGGGCAATGGCAATGCGCGCCGCGTCGGCCTTTCCTGATCGCGTGGGCGCCCTGGCTTCCTTCCACGGCGCGGGTCTCGTGACGAAAGACCCTGACAGCCCTCACCTGCTCAACCCGTCGATGAAGGCCAGTGCGCTGATCGCGATCGCCGCCAACGACGACGAACGCGATCCGGATGCCAAGAACGTGCTGCGGGAGAGCTTTGCCAGGGCAAAGCTCCCCGCGGAGATCGAGGTCTACACCGGCTCGATGCACGGCTGGTGCGTTTCGGACTCGCAGGCGTACCACGAGGCGCAGGCGGAGAAAGCCTGGGCACGCATGCTCGAGCTGTTCAGGAAAGCCCTGGTTTAGGTCGTCTAGGCAGTCTAGCTAGCGAAGCCCGCAGCACTCGAGGTCCACGCGTGCAACACCAGACAATCATCATCGCGGTTTGCCTGGGATTCCCAGTCCTTCAAAGCCCGGTGAGCGTTTACGCAGTAGATGGCCCATCCTCCACAGCTTCAGAGGAATTGGTGTACATCGGCACGCAAGGCAGCAGTGGCGGACCGCCGCCCGCCACTGGAGCCGCACAGCCGATCAAGCCGCCGGGCGCGGGCGAGCCCCAGGGTATTTACGCGGCCAGGCTCGACACGAAGACCGGAGCCATCCGATCTCTCGGGATCATGATGACCCTCGAGCGCGCCACCTGGCTCGTGACGCATCCCCACCTGCCGGTGATCTATTCGGTGGCCGAAGCCGGTGCCGGCATGGACTCCGATATCTATAGCCTCGGAGTGGATATTCGATCCGGCAAGCTGCAGTTGATCGACAAGGTCGATGCCGGTGGTCGAGATGCGACCTACCTGGCTCTTGATGCCGCGTCGAATACGCTGATCAGCGCGAACCACGGCAGCGGAGATGTCACCGCGCTGCCGCTGCGGGCAGACGGCAGCGTCGGGGCGTTTGCATCCCGGCAATCCGAGTACGGCACCGGCCCGAATCCGCGGCAGAAGGCTCCTGCCGCGCACGGGGTCGCAGTAGATCCGGCTCATGGCTACGTGCTCGTTGCTGACTTCGGTGCCGACCGCATCTTCATCTATCACTTCGATCGCGCGACCCGCGCGCTGACCCCCGCGCAGCCGCCGTTTGAGGGGCTGCCGGCCGGTTCCGGGCCGCGACATCTGGCGTTCCATCCTCAGGGCGGGTTCGTGTTTGTCGCTGCGGAGCTTACCGGCGAGCTGCGCTCGTACCGCTGGCACGCGCAGCGAGGACGGCTGCAGCTCGTGCAGTCGGTCTCGCCGTACCCGGTGAGCTACGTGGGGACGAAGAGCGCCGCTGAAGTTGCCGTGGCGCGCGATGGTCGGTTCGTCTACCTGTCGCTTCGCGGCGATCAGAACGAGATTGTGGTGTATGCAGTCGATAAGCGCGCCGGGACGCTGAAGGAAACTCAGCGGATCTCCTCCCAGGGCAAGACGCCATGGACTTTCGCCATCGATCCCACCGGTCATTGGATGCTCGTGACCAACCAAGCATCCGACTCGGTGGCTGTGCTCAAGGTCGATCCTGCGACCGGAGAGCTGGCCGCAACCGGTGGATCGTTACCGATTCCGAAACCGGTCACGGTCACCTTCTTTCCCGACTAATCGCCGTTGTTGGCAGCCCCGGAACCCGATGAGGGGCGACCCTGCTCCAGCGCTTGGCCGCCAGTATGAGCGCCGTCGCGACCTCGGTGGAGGAGGATGAAGCATGACAAGCAAGGCAATGGTCCCGGCCGTGACGCTGGCCCTGGGAGTGTGCTTTTCGTTGCCAGCGATGGCGCAAATTCAAGCGATCAGAAACACGTTCGTGCGGCTTGGCAATGGCGTGCCCGGCCTGCTGTATGAGCCGGTGACGCCCGGCGGGAGAGCCGAGATTGGCATTTTCGTGATGCATGCGGAAGGAGACTATCTGCAGTTCTCCGCCTGTGCCGAGTTGTCCAAGCGTGGCTATCGCGTGCTCTGTGCCAACAATTCCGCCAGCAAGTCCGGATTCAGCAACGATGTGAGCATCGACAGGGCTCTGTTGGATGCCAAGCTCGCCGTGGCCTATCTGCGTAAGTTTCCCGGAATCCGCAGGGTGGTGCTGCTCGGCCACAGCGGAGGCGGGGCGCTGATGTCCAGCTACCAGAGCATCGCCGAGACTGGACTCAAGGCCTGCCAGGGGCCGGAAAAGCTACTCAAGTGTCCCGACACTCTGGCGGGCCTGCCTCCGGCAGATGGCTTGATCCTGCTCGATTCGAACTATGGATGGGCAGGGATGTCGTTGTTCAGTTTGGATCCGGCCGTGGTCGATGAGACGGGCGGGGAAACACTGGATCCAAAACTGGACTTGTTCAATCCTCAGAATGGGTTCAATCCCAACGCGGCGAGTTACAGCAATGAGTTCCTCCGTAGATTCCAGGCGGCGGTCGGAAAAAGGGAAACCCGCCTGATCCAGGCGGCTCTGGATCGACTGGAGAAAATCAAGGCGGGCCAGGGTCGTTTCAGCGACGATGAGCCGTTTGTCGTGCCCGGCGCCAGCTACATGGGCTTCAATAACAAGCTGTTCGCACAGGACACGAGACTCCTGTCTCACACACGCCATGCCTGGCCGCTGTTGCGCAAGGACGGCGTCGTAGTGACGCAGATTGTCCACACGGTGCGCGTCCCGGAGAACATGAGCCCTGTGACCTCGTCCTACGACAGGGGAGCGCTGAAGGCCACTGTGGGTAAGTTCCTCTCCTCTTACGCCGTCCGGGTCGAGGACGATTTCGGCTACGACGAGGATTCCATACGCGGGGTGGATTGGACATCGAGCTATACCTGCCCCGCGGGGACTATTCAGAGTGTGACCGTTCCACTGCTGACCATGGGAATGACCGGCCACTGGGAATATCTGGCAGCCGAGCTGATCTACGAGCACGCCAAGAGTGCTGACAAGACAGTTGCGTTCGTGGAAGGCGCCAGCCACAACATAAGCCCGTGCACCAAATGCGAAAAAGCTGCTGGCCAATTCGGAGACACCGTGAAGACAACCTATGACTACATCGACGGCTGGCTGAGCAAACCGGGGAGATTCTAGGATCCACCATGGCTGCAAGAGGTGTCCGACGCCAATGGCCGTCCCTGACCTGCAAGCCGGTGCATTTTTTCCTTGCTCCGTTGGCTGCACTCGCGCAGACCCTGCATGCGTCGTCATTTCCGCAGTCGGTGAAGACCGACGCTGGCGAGCTAAGCGGCGTGGCGGAGACCCCCTTCGAGGTGACGGCTTTCAAGGAGATCCCCTTCGCGGCACCGCCGACCGCAGGTCTGCGCTGGAAGCCGCCCACGGTCGCGGCCAGCTGGCACGGTGTGCTGAAAGCCGATCATGCGGCATCTCGACGCCTTCGCGTACGTGGCGGAATTCGGCACCGGCGCCTTTGGTGGCGCCAAGCATTCCCAGTACGCTCCGGGAGCCGACTATGTCACCGGAAAGATCGCGGTCGGCATCATCGCCGCCGCGTATCAGCAGAGGAATTCACGCTTGTTCATCTCGGGCCCCGGCTACTTCATTGCACCCTTGATCTTTTCCAGGCCGATCTGCACGCACTCATCATCGTGGCCGCCAGGCTCCGCGCCGCTAACGCCAATGGCACCGACAATCGTATCTCTGACCCTCCACGGTCGCGCGCCTGCAAAGGCCTGGAAATTGGGATCCACCCTGATCCTGGCTTGCAGTTCAGGGTTATCACGCGCCTTCGCGGCCAGCTCGATGGTCGGCATTTTGAATGCTACCGCTGTCCAGGCCTTGCGAACGGCCGAATAACCGTGCCAGCCCTCGCTGCCATCGGGCACGTAGATGAGCTTTGGCGTCCCAACAGAATCGACTACCGCAATGCCCAACGGGAATTGCTTGCAACCCTCAGCGATCGCAAACGCTGCCGTCAGTGCCAAACTCAACGGCGGCGCGGCAATCTCTTTCCGGACCTTGGCTGCTCGAGCAGGCATTGCCCCTGGTTGCACTGTAGGGGGCGGAAGTCCATCCAGGGGACGTCCGCGGTCACCCGGTAACGCTGCCGGCGCTGCGAGCAATCCCCTGGAAACGAGAGCAAGTACCGTGACTATCATGGGACCTGCCGCGCACTTTGGATTCATCGAGATTCTCCTTCCATCAAGTGGCTAGAGGGACCATGAGTAAGCACAGAGGACTTACGCGAACGATGATTGTAGGTACAGCTGTAGTGCTGGCTCATTCGGCAGCGCCAACTGTCAATGCGCAGGAAAACGATGTCGCCAAAGCGCAAGCGGAATCCATGAAGGCCTCGCAGGTGATCATCGACAGAGCGTATGCGAAGAAGGACACCGCCGTGGACCTACCGAGCATCTCCCCCATGGTGCACTTCGAGGCCGTCAACCGCAACGAGCCCGCGGGAGATCGCCTAGCTCCGGCGCGGCGCCTAGCCGCCGCAATTGTCGGCCAGGATAGTCCAGCGCCGCATCTGATCGTCGATGTGGGTTCTTTCACCGGAGAATTTCTCGAGGCGTTCATGCAGCGCTTTCCGGAGTCTCGCGGCCAATGGACCGAACCGGTCACCAACAACGAAAACAACGCGAGGAAGCGCCTCGCTCGCTTCGGCAAGAACGTCGACTTCGTCGTCGGCTGTTCCTCCCGCGACATCAGTCAGGGCTGCGTGCCGAAGGGCATGGATATATTGATCACGTCGTGGCTGTCGATCCACCAGAATCTCGAAGGGATCCGTTCGTTTTACAAGCGGGGGGCGGGGATGCTGCCCCCCGGCGGCTGGCTGGTGAATATTGACCATGTTGCATATGGCGGGTCTCCTTGGGAGCGCCGCATGGAAGGTGCCCGTGAGGAACTCGTCGCGGCCGGCATTGATGCTATTGTCGAAGGGCCCCCAGTTCACCATCCGGATTACGTGACGCCCACGCTGGAGGATCAGCTCAAGGCTTTCAAGGATGCGGGTTTGGACGACGTACAAGTCGCATGGCGCCGGCTGGACACGGTGCTGTTCATGGCACGCAAGAAATAGCCGAGCCAGTTTCAACGGAAATCACGAACTCGCGTTGATCCCGTATTCCTGGCCCGTATGTACGAAGCGGAACCGGCGCCGCGCGCGCTGCCCCGGCGTTGCCGGTGCGGCATTCACCGGTGCGTCGACGACCCTCAGCAGGCGGGCATCCACGGCGCTCAGTTCCACCGTTCGGCGCGTGGACGGCGGATCGTTCAGCTCCGCGGTGACCGACATGATCAATATCATGACGCCCACGAGCAAGCCGCAGCCCAGATGTGTCCAGAAGAGCACGCGTTCCATTTTCATAGCCGCGTGGATGGCGCTGCTCTATATCAAGCACAGACCTCGTGCATCAGGTGGCCGGGGGCCCGACGTTGAAGCGGTAGATCGTCACGTGCCGATAGACCTGACCCGGGTCGAGACGTGCGCTTGGGAAGGCGGGCTGGTTGGGAGTATCGGGGAAGTGCTGCGGCTCGAGGCACAGCGCATCGCTTTGTCGATAGAGGTAGCCGCCCTTCCCGACGGCGATACCATCGAGGAAATTACCCGAGTAGAACTGTACGCCCGGCTCGGTAGTCAGGAGCTCCATAACGCGTCCTGACCGGCGATCCTCGAGCCGGGCGGCCAGTTTCGGCTCCGCGGTGGCGCCGCCATTGAGCACGAAGTTGTGGTCGTAGCCGCGGCCGAGCACGAGCTGTGCTTCGGCGGCGTCATGGATTCGCTCACCGATCGGGTGCGGCGCACGGAAGTCGAACGGCGTCCCGGCAACGGAAACGATCTTCCCTGTCGGGATCAGTCCCGAATCGACCGGCGTATAGCGATCGGCGAAGATCGTGAGCCACTCGCCGAGCACGTCGCGCCCCGAGCTCGCGCCGCCGAGGTTGAAATAGCTGTGATTGGTGACGTTGACCACCGTCGGCTTGGTAGTGGTTGCGCGATAGCGGGTGATCAGCTCGTTGCGTTCGTTCAGCGCATAGGTCACGCTGACAGTGAGCTCACCCGGATACCCCTGCTCGCCGTCGGGGCTGACATAAGTGAAGGTTGCGCTCGCTTCGGGGCCGCTCCCGAGATGCGAGATCGTCCACAGCACCTTGTCGAAGCCGCGCGTGCCGCCGTGGAGCGAATTCGCTCCGTCGTTGACAGGCACCGAGTAGCGCCGGCCGTCCAGCGTGAACGTGCCCTTGGCGATCCGATTTGCATAGCGGCCGACGGTGGAACCGAAGTACTGCGGCTTGCGCAGAAAGCCACTCATATCGGGATACGACAGCACCACGTCCGACAAGTGTCCACCCCGATCGGGAACATCCAGCTCCTGGAGCGCAGCGCCGTAGGCGATGATCCGCGCCTTCATCCCCGCGCTGTTGGTGAGCACGACGGCCTCGACGGGCCCGCCATCGAGCTGACCAAAACTCACTCGATGCGCCTCCGCAGCCATGGACGTCTGAGCGGTGACCGTAACGACGAGAGGAGAGAGTGCCAGCCCCCACAGCGATTTCTTTGAGTTCCAACCCGCTTTGGGGTGCCTGGCGGTTTCGGCGCTCATTTCAATCACGCCTGAGTGCGCCGCACCAGCAGGGTGGAGATCCCAGTATCGCACTCAACATTCGCTTTCATGACTTTCCCCCCGTGCAAAACAGGAAGTACAGCATGCTGAGGATCATGGCCTTCATCTCGAAGGGCTCGATCACCGCGGCCGATCTGAACAGGCGCGCGAACAGCGATGAGTCAGGAGAGCTCTGTGTCGCCGGATAGCCACAGCCTGTGCGTCGCGTTCTGCTAGCAGCGTCACTTGATCAACTGCACGAGGCCGTCGACGATCGCGTGCTCGGCGCAGTGAGGTTTCAGGGGCGAGCCCATGACGGCGTGACCCGGATGCTCATAACTCGGATCTGTCAGCAGATAACCGAGGGAGCCGTTCGCCATGCTGATCAGCGTAGAGTGCGTGACGGACGACGTCGCCTTGAAGCGCTCTCCGATCGCACTCGCGACGTCCCCGCCGACGCCGGCGAGCACGATGTCGTTGATGCGGATGACCGACAGCGGGATACTCACGGGCGGCGTATTCTCGGCGCTGATTTGCCCGCTCTGTGGATCGATGTGCAGGTGCTGTCCCGCACAGGTGGCAGCTCCTGCTGCGGCGTCGATGTGCGCCTGCGAGGCACCCGGTGCCATCTTCGAGAGTACGTCCATCACGCCTTCGGCCACCCGGCGAGCCTGCACATCGAGCACCGCCCAGCCGCGCGACCCCTCATCGAGGGCGGGCAACCGATCGGCGGCCTGGAGCGACTTGAGGAGCGTGTGCTGATCGCCCTCTGCTGCAGGTGAGTACAGCACGATCGGGGCAGCGCCGGGTTGGGCCTCGAGCAGCCGCGCAACTGCACCGGGAAGATCGCCACTGACCTCATAACCCCCGTCCTTGGTGGCGCTGCGGAACATCACCTCCGCATGCGAAGCGTAATTGACCAGCAGCGCCAAGGGAGTGCCGTCGGCCTTCTCGACCCTCACCACATCGAGCGTCTTGTCCGAGGGGCCATGCGGGTCGTACCCAGATTTCAACCCCGCCTGCTCGCCGTTGTTGATGTTCACCCAGGATTCCCCGCGACCGAAGGCAATCTGCGCGGGCTGTAGCTGCGCAGTGGCCTGCCGCACCGCCTCGAGCGTGCCCTGTGTCAATCGCGCGATCTCGCGGGCTTGTAGTGCATTGGGCTCGTTCTCATGAAAGAAGACCAGCGGCACATTGTGCGTGTGGCTCGCGGCGATCAGCACGTTGGCAGTAGGAGCCCCGATCTCTTGCGCCACCGCCTTCACGAGCCCTTCGGGGTCCGGGAGCCTGGTGACTTCGACGAGCGCGAGGGCGACGCGTCGGTGTCCGTCATCGAGTACCAGAGCCCGCGCGTACACCTCATCATGGATGCCGACAAAGGGGCGCTCACGGGGCGCGGTGTACGGAAATTCATCCGGTGCGGAAGTGATCGAGATCTTGCCTGCACCGGCGCGCAAAGTGCCGGCAAGGACTGCAGTTGCCAGCACACAACCGAGCGCGGCTGCCAGACCCGTCCCCACCAAGTGCTTCCGCAATCTAGGTCTTCTCCTGCCACACCGCACCGTCTGCGGCCGCGTGGAAGCCCGAGTCGGCGCCAAAGCGCACCGGACGCGCGCCAAAGCGCCGTCCGGTCCGCTGTTACCTTCTATACTTGATACTTGATGACTCGTACCAGGCGTCGGCCTCACATCCGCGTGCTCAACCGCAGACCATAGGTGCGCGGCGCATTGACGGCGCTGATGACACCGTCCAGTGCTCCGACGGTCAGTGCGTCCGTATTGACCGGTGGGCCCTGGAGCTGCATCTTGTTTTCGATGTTGCGCACGTAGGCATCCACGCCGAACTTGCCGGACGCTGACGCATAGCCTAAGTGCAGGTCGGTGCGCGTATAGCCGGACTGCTGGTACTGCTGAGGCGGAACGCCCCAGTGGACTCCGGCAAACGGGAACACTCCTGGAACCGGTTGAAAATTGGGGTCCCCGAACGGAGGGCCGCCGACGATGGCACCCATCCAATCGGTGAAGTAGTACTTGGCGCTGATCTTGCTCTGCAGACGCGCGCTGAAGTATCCACCATTCGTCATCGGGAAGCGATGCTCATACGAGGCCAATCCGACCGCACGCGGCAGATTGTCGATGTCCTTGCCCGTCCAGTCGAGCCGCAGGAAGTAGTTGAAACCTGCCCAGGCGTGATCTGATCCGCCCGAGAAAGTTCCCTTTGACACGGTGAGGCCCAGATCCACGAAGTCATTCTGTGTCGGATTCCACTGCAGCTCGCCTTCCCAACCGGACAGCTTCACCGGCACGTTGAGAGTGTAGATGATGACGTCGGGTGCTCCTCCCGTGAGCTTGAAGTCGAAGAACGTCGGCTGGGTCAGCTGGAACTTCTTGTAGTCATAGTAGTAAGCCGCGGTATTGAACTGCAGGTTGGGCCGGATCCTGCCCTTGTAGCCCACCTCGAACGCCGTCATGTCCTCCGGACCGTAGGCGGCCGTCGTGTGCGTGACAGGATCCCTGTCGTTGAAGCTGCCCGCCTTGTAGCCGGTGGCGACGTAGCCGTAGATCATCTGGTTCTCGGCCAGCTGATAGTCCGCGCCAACTCGCCAGGTCACCTTGCTGGCCGACTGGCTGCCATCGTCGTTATTGACCACGGCGCCAGACACCCCGTTGGCCAGGTTCACGCAAGGGTCCCCCGGATGACACGGCTGCCCGTTGGCATCAGGCCAGTACGCTTGCGTGCCGTTTGAGGGCGGGGGACCCGCCACGATCGTGCCCCGGCGAAACATGCTGTCCGACGAGTAGCGCAGGCCCGCAGTGAGTTTGAGGGCGTCGGTGACATGGAAATTGAGCTGTCCAAAGATGGCCTTGGCCTCATGCTGGTTCAGGCTGACGATGTTTGGGCTGGGTTGGTTGCAAACCGGCAGCAGGTTCGGGGCTTGAAGTGGGCAAGCAATACTGGCTTGGGTGCCGTCTTGAAAGCCCGGCGCCGTGCCCGCGGGCGTGGCATTGACTAGTGTATGCCACTGCATGTCCACTTCGTCCGTCTTTTCCTTCCAGTAATTCGCGCCCAGCAGGTAGTCGACGCGCTGTGGCTGTGCATTCGAGATGCGCAGCTCGTGTGAGTCATAGGTATTGTCGGCGTTGTACTGCGACCATCTGTAAATTAGCGGCCCCGCCGGGTAGGGCGTGCCCGTCCCGGGCGAGTTGTCGTCGTCGCCGTTGAACGTCACATGTCCGCCGACGTACGCGAGGCGCACGGCACCCAGGTTCAGGTTGAGTTCCGCGTTGAACTTGCCATAGTGATCGTCCACGCCATTGGCCATCGGGTTGTAGTACACCTCGCGCGCCTGCTCGCCGCCTAGGTTGTAGCGGTCAAAGAGGGCGTTTCCCGACGAATTGCCGGTGCCGCCGATATGGCCGGCGCTGACTTGCAGCAACAGATCTCCCGAGGCTCCAAACTTCCACAGCCCCGAAATGCGGCCATTGGTGTTGTTCTCGTCATTTAGGGGCTTTCCGCCCTTGGGTGTTTGCGTGGAGTTATAGGCCAGCACTGGATTGAGGTAGCCATCGCGCATGTTCGTGCTGGCAGCCACACGCAGGGCAAAACTATCGGAGACAGGAATATTGACCATCGCGTCGGCACGCCGGGTGTTGAAATTGCCCACCTCGAGGTTTGCGGCCAAGTCGAAGGCGTCTTTGGGCCTGCCAGTAATGACATTGATTGCGCCGCCTGTGCTGCTCTTGCCGTAGAGGGTGCCCTGTGGGCCACGCAGCACTTCCACGCGTTCCAGATCGAAAAACGCCAGCTGCATGATCTGCGGGCGGCCAATGGGAACGCCGTCGACGTTGAACGAGATGGCCTGCTCGCCCTTGCTGGTGTTGTCAGTCGTATAAACGCCGCGGATCGCGACGTTGGCGCCGCGCGCCCCGGTGGGTCCGCCAAAGGCTATGTTCACTGAAGGAGCAATCTGGTCCAGAGTGTCCACGTTGACGATGCCGCTCTTCTGCAGCGCTTCGCCCGAGAATACGCTGAGAGCGACCGGCGTCTTGGACGCCGTCTCGGCGCGTTTCTCCGCGGTTACGATCACCTCGGCCAACGCTCCTACTGGCGCTTCGGCATTCGCCGTCTCTGCAGCTTGCTGGCCTGCCGCTGCCCCAACCCAACCCGTAAGAACGACCGCACTGGCGGCAATCGGCAGGAAACCCGCTGACAATCGCACCGACGTATCCTCCCCCGTCTCGTTGGTTTTACGCAACGGCGCCGTACCTCCGATGTTAAACACCAGCGCATAGAGTGTGCGATTGATTATTGGTCATTGCTGATAAGTCGTGCCCGCGCCGTGCTGCTCACAGCGAGCGACCTGCCCGGCACGGAGGTGGCCCGATTGACAGGCTATACCGCGGTGCAGATCAGCCGCATTCGACGGCGTTTTCCGAGGAAGGCCCGGCAGTGGAGGTGGTCGTTAACGCGGCTCGCCGCCTAAACGAATGACCAGAGCAGAGCCGTCATGAGAAAGCCGAAGATTCCTGCGCAGGTGGTAATGACGGTCCACGTGCGCAGCCCATCCGCCACGTTCAGACCGATGAGTCTGGTCACTATCCAGTAGCCCGCATCGTTCACGTGTGAGACCGACAGTCCGCCGGCACCCATGGCGAGGCATATCAGCGCGAGCTGATTTGCATTGAAGCCGGCTTGCGCTACGAGGGGACTGATAATTCCTGCCGTGGTGATCAGCGCTACCGTGGTCGGGCCCTGCGCGGCGCGCAACATCATTGTCAGCGTGAACGCCAGACCCAGCACGGGCAGGCCGGTCGACCGAAGCAGCGCGGAAATGGCGTGGCCGATGCCACTCGCGACCAAAATCTGGGCAAAGATTCCGCCGCCGCCGGTGATGAGAATGACGATGGCAATGCTGGGGATGGCCGAACCGATGACATCGGACACAGCTCGGCGGCTCCAGCCGCGTCGAATGCCGAGGATATAAGCGCACAGCAGCACATCCAGCAGCAAAGCGACAAACGGCGTACCGAGCACGACCAGGATGTCGCGCGTGACGGATTCGGCCGGCAAGGTGGAGGTGGCCAGCGTGCCGAGCATGATGAGCACGATCGGAACCAGGATCAGCGCAACTATGGTCATCACGCCGGGTGCGCGGGCCGCATGGGACCCGGCCGGTGCGCTCGCGGAATCCGAGGAGTGAGCGTCGTCCAGCCCGGCAATTTCCGCGCGAATTTCCTCCGCCATGGAATACTGACCCCGCATCATCGCCTTGGCGATGAAGTAGGCCACAAGGGTCGTAACCGCACTGATCGGAATACCCCACATCAGGATACGGCCGACATCACTCCCCAGCAGACCCGCCACGGCAACGGATCCCGGGTGTGGAGGCAGGAAGGCGTGCACGATCAGAAGCGCGATGCACATGGGCAATGCGAAATGCAGTAGCGGCCTGCCGGTGGCGCGCGCGACGCCGTAAGCCATGGGCATGAGCATGATGACGCCCACTTCGAAAAACACCGGGATGCCGATTACGAAGCCTGCGATGGTGAGCGCCAGCGGCGCGCGTTGGGTACCGAAGCGATTGACCAGTGTCCTGGCGAACGCCGCTGCGCCTCCAGAATGTTCGATCATGCGACCAATCATGGCGCCGAGCGGGATGATCAGGGCGATGTGTCCGAGTGTTCTGCCCATCCCGTCTTCGATGATGCTCGCGAGTTTGGCGGGTGGGATTCCCGCCGTCAGCGCCACCAGGATACTGACGAGCAGAAGCGCGACGAACGGGTGCAGTTTGACCCCGATAATCAGCACGAGCAGCAGCGCGATGGCGCTCGCCGCGAGCAGCACCAGCATGGCAGCGCTCAAGCGCCAACGTCCCTGTCAGGCCGCCCGGCTTGTGCATCCATTCGAATGCCCTGGCCAGATCCGCTTCAACGGCCCCAGCGCAGGACCATCGGATCGAGGCGCCGGGCGGTTTCGATCAGGCCTCGGCGGGTGTCGGGGTGCAGGATTGCGAGAGGATGGCGCGGCGCCTCGCAGGCAATGACGCCACCTTCTTTCATTAGCGCCTTGGCGGCTAGCAGGCCGGCCTGGCGGTTTTCATAGTTGATGAGCGGCAGCCAACGTTGGTACTGCGCGAACGCTTCGTCGCGCTGGCCGGCGAAGTAGGCGTCCACGATCAGGCGAATGCCATCGGCATAAGCGCCACCGGTCATCGCGCCCGTCGCGCCGGCGTCGAGGTCGGGCAGCAGCGTGATCCCTTCCTCGCCATCCCACGGGCCTTCAACCGCGTTGCCGCCAAGGCGGATCAGCTCGCGCAGCTTCGATGCCGCACCGGGCGTCTCGATCTTGAAGTACGCAATCTGCTCGAGCTCGCGCGCCAGGCGCGCCAGGAATGCGGCCGACAGCACCGTGCCGCTGACCGGCGCGTCCTGGATCATTACCGGAATCGCGAGCGCGTCCGACAGCCGCGCGCAGAATTCGTAAGTCTTGTCTTCTGACACACGCAACGTGGCGCCATGGTAGGGCGGCATGACCATCACCATGGCTGCCCCCCGCGCCTGCGCGCGCCGCGAGCGCTCGATGCAGACCTTGCTGCTGAAGTGCGTCGTCGTCACGATCACCGGCACGCGGCCCTGGACGTGCTCGAGCATGCTCGCGGTCAGGATGTCCCGCTCCTCGTCGGACAGCAGGAACTGCTCGGAGAAATTCCC
>JACXTT010005453.1_pt1 | contig 18461 bp, 17 predicted proteins | sample 9270951 | NCBI WGS metagenome assembly JACXTT01 (sample SAMN15532306, study PRJNA645909) | rock metagenome | isolation source: weathered quartz diorite | place: Puerto Rico | collected 2017-06-21 | reverse complement strand
CTATCGGCTGCAAGGCCGCACGCCGGCGTCGCTCTTTTGGGGCGCAATTGCTTCGGTGAACTGATCTCATGAATCACTCGGGGACAGAGAAGCTGTCAACACCTATGCGAGTCTGGACACTCTAGGAGCCTAGTTTCGTCCGCTCCGACACGCTATCATGTGCGCGTGAGACGTTATCGGCTCGGCCTGTCATCACACTGATTCGCTCGAACCAGCGGTCCGCCGCCGGACCGCATGAGGTGAATGCTGTGGGCACATTGATCCTGAGGGCCCTCCTGGTCCTTCTGTCCGTCCTGTTCGGATCGCAGATCCGCCCGATCACGCTGAGCCCTCTCGACCTGACCGGCCTGTTCATCGGGGCCGCGGTCGCGGGCTCGATCCTCGGGCTGGAGTACGTCCTGCGCACTCTCGAGATGAACTCGCTCGTGGGAGGCCTGGCGGGCCTCCTGGTCGGCGGCGCCGCAGCGGGCGTCGTCGTGGCGCTCCTGCCGCTCGACCTCCTGGCCCCCCTGCCGCCGCCGGCAATCCGGGGGGTCGTCTTCCTGATCTTCTGCTACAGCGGCATGGCCCTCGGGGCGGACCGCGGCGAGCGCTTCACGCTGGCGAGCCTGCGCGCCGCCTGGGCCGAGGGCGGGCAAAGGCAGAACCACAAGATCCTCGACACCAGCGTGATCATCGACGGGCGCATCGCGGACGTCTGCGAGACCGGCTTCCTGGACGGCACGCTGGTGGTCCCGCAGTTCGTCCTGCGCGAGCTGCAGTACATCGCGGACTCGCAGGACGCCCTCAAGAGGAACCGGGGACGCAAGGGGCTCGACATCCTGCAGCGCATTAAGAAGGGGCCGGAGATCAAGGTCATGATCTCCGAGGCCGACTTCCCCGAGATCAAGGACGTCGACATGAAGCTCATCGAGCTCGCCAAGCAGCTGGCCGGCAAGATCATCACCAACGACTTCAACCTCAACAAGGTGGCCGAGCTGCGCGGCGTCCAGGTGCTGAACATCAACTCCCTGGCCAACTCGCTGAAGCCGGTGGTCCTGCCGGGCGAATCGATGAAGGTCTTCATCCTCAAAGAGGGCAAGGAAGCGAACCAGGGGGTCGGCTACCTGGACGACGGCACCATGGTGGTGGTGGACAACGCCAAGCGGCACATCGGCAGGAACATCGACATCACCGTCACGTCGGTGCTGCAGACCACCGCGGGCAAGATGTTCTTCGGCAAATCGGATGCCGTCGAAGAGGCGACCCCCATCGAGCAGCGCCCCCGGAGGACCGGCGCTTGAGGGGGGCGGTCGCCCTGCTCCTGCCCGCGCTCTGGTCCGTGGCCCCGGCCCTCCCGGCGACCGGGACCGCCGCCGAGAAGCCGCACGCCTACCTCGTCATGCCGTTCGAGAACACGGCGGAGGACCGCTCGCTCGACTGGGTGTCCACCGGGCTGGCGCATTCCCTGGGCGAGTACCTGCTCGGGTTCGGGCAGCAGGTCATGGACCCCGAAGAGCGCGCGGTCCTGCTGGAGGGCAGCGGCATCCCCGCCGGCGCGCCGCTGGCGCTGGCCAGCGCCCTCGAGCTGGGGCGCAAGACGATGGCGCGACCCGGAGGTCTGCGCATCGACCGACTGATCCTCGGCCGCTTCAATCTGGAGAACGGCGACATCGTCCTCGCCGCGCGCGTCATCGATCTGCGCCAGGAGAAGGCGCGGCCCTGGCTGCAGCGAACCGGCCGCCTGAAAAACCTGCTCGAGGTGCAGAGAGACCTGGCCCTGTCGCTCGCGCGGGACGAGAAGATCTCGGTGTCCCAGGGGCGGGCGGAGCTCCTGCACAAGCAGACGGAGGATGTCCCGCTCCTGGCGTTCGAGACCTACTGCCGCGCCATGGCGGAGACCGACTCGAAGAAGCGGCTGCAGCTCCTGCGCAAGGCCCTGCAGCAATATCCCGGCTATCCGAAGGCCGCCTATCAGGCCGGCGCGCTGTTGGCGAAGGAGGAGCGCTGGGACGAGGGCGCCACCGTCCTCGGCAAGGCGAGCTCCGACCCCTTTCCTTACGAGTCCGACTACCACCTTCTGAACTCGCTGATCGCCCTGCGCCGCAAGGACCCCCAGAACGCGATGGCGGAAGCCCGCCACGCCCTCGAGATCGCCGACACGGCGCGCGGGCACCTGCTCCTGGGTCGAGCCCTGCAGGCCACGGGCGATCGCGCCGCCGCTCTGGCCGAGCTGGACAAGGCGCGCTCGGCCGACCCGGCGGACGCCGACATCGAAGAGCTGCGCCGCTCCCTCGACGAGGGGAAGCCGGCGCGGAGAAGCCCTTGATCCCGTCCGATCTCGAGATCGCCCGGAGCGCCCGGTTGCAGCGCATCGAGAGCGTGGCGGAGACCCTCGGCCTGCTGACCGACGAGCTGGAGCCGTACGGCCGCTTCAAGGCGAAGATCGCGCTCCATGCGCTCGAGCGTCTCGGGGACCGACCGGCGGGACGGTACGTCTGCGTGACCGGGATCAACCCGACGCCCCTCGGTGAAGGAAAGACCGTGGTCACGATCGGGCTGGCCCAGGCGCTGCGGCGCCTGGGGAAGCGGGCCGTGAGCACCCTGCGGCAGCCCTCGATGGGCCCGGTGTTCGGCATCAAGGGCGGCGCGACCGGCGGGGGGCGTTCCCAGGTCGTGCCGATGGACGAGATCAATCTTCATTTCACCGGCGACTTCCACGCCGTCGCGGCGGCGCACAACCTTCTCGCCGCCCTGATCGACAACCATCTGCACCACGGGAACCGGCTCGGCCTGGATCCGGAGGCGATCCTCTGGCGCCGCAGCCTCGATCTGAACGACCGGGCGCTGCGGCGCATCCGCGTGGGGCTCGGCGGCGGCGCGAACGGCGTGGAGCGCGAGAGCGGCTACGACATCACCGCGGCCTCCGAGGTGATGGCGATCCTGTCGCTCGCCAAGAGCCCGCGCGACCTCAAGGAACGGCTGGGTCGCATCCTGATCGGCGTCGACCGCGAGGCGCGCGGCGTCGTGGCCTCGGCCCTCCAGGCCCAGGGGGCGATGGCGGCCGTCCTGAAGGACGCGTTGAAGCCGAATCTGGTGCAGAACCTCGAGGGCGGGGCCGCCCTGATCCACTGCGGCCCCTTCGCCAACGTCGCCCACGGAAACAACTCCGTCCTCGCCGACCTGCTGGCGTTGCGGCTGGCGGATTACGTCGTGACCGAGAGCGGCTTCGGCTCGGAAATGGGGGCGGAGAAGCTGTTCGACATCAAGTGCCCCGCCGCCGGTCTGGTGCCCTCGGCGGCGGTCATCGTCTGCTCGGTGCGGGCGCTGAAGCTGCACGGCGGCGTGCCCCTGGTCAAGGGCGACACGACCGCCCTCAAGCGCCCGGACGTCGCCGCCGCCGGCCGCGGCTGCGCCAACCTCGCGAAGCACATCGAGAACATCCGGACCTTCGGCCTGCCGGCCGTCGTGGCGGTCAACCGCTTCGAAGGCGACACGCAGGCGGAGATCGACGAGGTCGTGGGGCGCGCCCGCGCCGCCGGAGCGTTCGCGGCGATCCCGGTCGAGGTCTGGGCGCGCGGCGGTGAGGGAGGCCTGGAGCTGGCCGAGGCCGTGGTGCGCGCGGCGGACTCCGGGGCCCAGTTCCGCCCCCTGTACCCGCCCACGCTGTCGATCGAAGAGAAGGTCGAGACGATCGCGCGGAGGATCTACGGGGCCGCCGGGGTCACGTACACCGACAAGGCCAGGGAGCGCATCGAGTTCTGCCGGCGCCAGGGTCTCGGTCAGGTGCCGATCTGCATGGCGAAGACGCCGCTGTCACTGTCGCACGATCCCGCCCTCAAGGGGCGTCCGAGCGGGTTCGTCCTGCCGGTGACCGACGTGCGCGCCTCCGCCGGGGCCGGGTACGTCTACCCGCTCGTCGGCAACATCATGACGATGCCGGGTCTGCCCACGGTGCCGGCGGCGGTCCATTTCGATCTCGACGAGACCGGCCGCGTCAGCGGCTTGTCCTAGGCGCGCAGGCGTCGGGTGTAGCGCGCCACCAGGAAGGCGTCGTAGGTGCTGACCAGCCAGGACAGGGCGGTGACGAACAGGACCGCCATGCCGATCTTGATGGCCCGGTTGAGCAGGAACTGCTGCGGCTCGATGTCGGCCAGGATCCGGAAGAACGGCGACAGACGGTACAGCACGACCAGGTACACCTGGACGAAGAACGAGAACAGGAAGAAGACCGCCTTCCCGAGCTGACCGTTCAGCAGCTGGCCCCATCCGGGCACCAGCAGCGAGGCGATGCCCGAGACGAACGGCTGGTGCAGGCCGTCGAACCGCCCGCCGTGCGCCTCCGCGCCGCGATACGCCTGCGCCACGTTGTAGATCATGAAGAAGATCACGCAGAAGTCGATGGAGGAGGCGTACAGCATCAGCTCCCATTCGTTGATGAAGAACAGGTGCGCGAACGTCCTGATCCGGTCCCAGGTCATGAAGAGGAAGTAATGGAACGCCAGGATGAGCATCTCGCAAAGGAGGAACAGCGCCGCGAGCTTGCTGTCCCCGTTATAGAGCTGCCCCAGGCCCCAGAGGAAGAGCGACAGGGAGGACGCCGCCGCGGGACTGCGGCGCCTGCGGCCGGCGCGGGAGGGCGCGCCGGTGGCGCCCACGGTCTGATCCGGCTCCGCGATGCGCTCCGCCGCCCTGGCGCCTTTGGAGGACACGGCGCGCGGGCCCTTCCCCTTGCCCTTGTCGCCGGGCTTGAGGATGTCGTCCTCGGTGATGACGAAGACCTCGTCCTGGTTGATCATCTCCCTCTCCCCTCCCTCTTCGGAAGGACCGCTGTATCAGACCAAACGTGATGCCTCCGCCAGGGCGGCGCAACCCCAGGGTGGGCAGCAAAGGGCGTACCACCGAGTGTCCAGATTCGGGGATTCGCGCAAGTGGAACGAGACGCGGGGCTTCAGGTCCGCTCGAAGGGCCCGAGCGCGATCCGCGTACGGTGCCCGGGACGGCGGCGAAGGCAAAAATGGTAAGACCGATTTCGCAATCGTACCGCGGCCGCGCCTCAGTCGTGCGACCGGCCGACCAGACCGGCCAGCGCGCGGATGTCCCGGACCAGATCGCCGAACTGGGACGGCAGGATCGACTGAGGACCGTCCGACAGCGCCCGGGACGGATCGTGGTGCACCTCGACCATCACGCCGTCGGCCCCCACGGCCACGGCCGCGCGCGCCAGGGGAACCACCTTGTCGCGCCGGCCGGTGCCATGGCTCGGATCGACCAGGATCGGCAGGTGACTCAGGTGCTTGACCGCGGGGACGATCGCCAGGTCGAGCGTGTTCCGGGTGTGATCGGCGAACGTCCTGACGCCGCGCTCACACAGGAAAACCTGGTAGTTCCCCTCCGAGACGATGTATTCGGCGGCCATCAGGAACTCCTCCAGGGTGGCCGACATGCCGCGCTTGAGGAAGATCGGCAGCCGCGATTTCCCGGCGCGCTTCAGGAGAGAGAAGTTCTGCATGTTGCGCGCCCCGATCTGGACGGCGTCGGCGTAGTCCTCCACCATCCCGAGCGATTCCTCGTCCACCGCCTCGGTGACGATCGGCAGCCCGGTCTCCTCCCGGGCCCGTGCGAGGATCCGGAGCCCCTCGAGACCGAGCCCCTGGAAGGAATAGGGCGAGGTGCGCGGCTTGAAGGCGCCGCCGCGGAACAGATCGGCGCCCGCCGCGGCGACCGCGCGCGCGATCTCCAGGGTCTGCGTTTCGGTCTCGACGGCGCACGGGCCGGCGATGATCGCCAGCCGGCGACCCCCGATCGGCCGCCCGCCGACCTGGATGACGCTGTCGGCCGCCTTGACCTCCCGGCTGACGAGCTTGTACGGCTTGGTGACCCGGATCGCCTCCTGCACCCCGGGCAGGATCTCGAATTCCGCGGGGTCGAGCGGGCCGTGGTTGCCGGTGATTCCGATCGCCGTGCGCTCGGCGCCCGGGATCACGTGGGGACGCAGCCCCAGGGTCTGGATGCGCTCCATGACCGCGCGGATCTGCCCGTCGGTCGCACCCGATTCCATTACGATCAGCATCCTGTGCCTCGTCCGGAAAGGCCGGATGATACGCCGCGCCGGCGCCCGTCCGCAACCGGAAGTAGTCTGTTCGGTTGACAATAGCGCGGACGGCCCCTTATACTCGTCGCTTCGCAAGGCCAGGAGCCTGCCACGAGGCGCCTCCGAAGGCGCCGTTTTGGGCTTTCAGGTGAAGGCGCGTAGCTCAGGGGGAGAGCGCTACCTTGACACGGTAGAAGTCAGCGGTTCAAATCCGCTCGCGCCTACCACTCCCGCCTCTTTGCACCCGACCTGCTGCACCGGATCGACCGGGGGATCGACGGGGCGTCTCGATTGAAGGGACAGAGCACCGTGGAAACAATCGAAGTGGTGCTGCCGGACGGGGCCGTGCGCGCCTTCCCGAGCGGCACGCCGCTGTCCCGCATCGCCGAAGCGTTCGACGCGCGGCTCGCCGGGCGCGCCATCGCCGCCCTGGTGGACGGCGTCGAGAAGGACATCTACCTGCCGATTCTGCAGAGCGCCCGCCTGGAGTTCATCACGCCGGAGTCGTCGCGGGCCCTGGAGATCTACCGCCACACCACCTCGCATCTGCTGGCGAACGCGGTCAAGGACCTGTTCCCGGAGGTCAAGATCGGCATCGGTCCGGCGACCGAGGAGGGGTTCTTCTACGATTTCGAGCGGCCGGCACCGTTCACGCCCGAGGACCTCGAGCGCATCGAGCAACGCATGCGCGAGATCAAGAAGGAGAACCTGCCGATCCGGCGGATCGAGCAGCCGAAGCGGGAGGCGCTCGACTACTTCCGGCACCTGGGCGACAACCTGAAGGTCGAGCTGGTGGAGGAGAAGGGCGGGCCGATCGTCTCCTGCTACCGACAGGGCAGTTTCATGGACTTCTGCACCGGCCCGCACCTGCCTTCGACCGGCGCCATCGGAGCGTTCAAGCTGCTCTCGGTGGCCGGGGCCTACTGGAAGGGCTCCGAGAAGAACCAGCAGCTGCAGCGGATCTACGGCACCGCCTTCCCGACCGAGGAGCAGCTCCAGGAGCACCTGCGCGTCCTGGAAGAGGCGAAGAAGCGCGACCACCGCAAGCTGGGCCCCGCCCTCGACCTGTTCAGCGTGGAGGAGACCGCCGGCCCCGGGCTGATCTTCTGGCACGCGAACGGCACGATCCTCCGGCAGGTCCTGGAGGATTTCTGGAAGGACCAGCACCGCCGGCATGGCTACCAGCTGGTCACCACGCCGCACATCGCGCGCGACGAGCTGTGGCGCCAGTCCGGCCATCTCGAATTCTACCGGGACAACATGTACACGTTCGAGATCGAGGAGACGGGCTACGTGATCAAGCCGATGAACTGCCCGGGCCATTCCCTCATCTACAAGTCCCGGCTGCGCTCCTACCGCGAGCTGCCGATCCGGTACGCCGAGCTCGGCACCGTCTACCGCTACGAGCGCTCGGGGGTCCTGCACGGCATGATGCGCGTGCGGGGCTTCACCCAGGACGACGCGCACATCTTCTGCACGCGCGACCAGATCGTGGACGAGATCAAGGGGGTCCTCGACCTGGTCGTGACCTTTCTCAAGACCTTCGGATACGATCGCTACGAGGTCGACCTGTCGGTGCGCGACCCGGCGCACGTCGAGAAGTACGCGGGCGACGACGACGGCTGGAGGATGGCCGAGGGCGCGCTCACGCAGGCGCTCGAGTCGCGCGGTCTTCCGTATGTCCGGCGCGAGGGTGAGGCGGTGTTCTACGGCCCGAAGATCGACGTGCGCATGTTCGACGCCATCGGCCGGCCGTGGCAGGGACCGACGGTGCAGTTCGATTTCAACATTCCGCAGCGACTCGGCATCCAGTACGTCGCGCCCGATGGCGCGCCCACCCCCGCCGTCATGGTGCATCGCGCGATCTACGGCTCCCTGGAGCGCTTCGTGGGAGGTCTCGTCGAGCACTATGCCGGCGCCTTTCCGGTCTGGCTCGCACCGGTGCAGGCGGTGGTCCTGCCGATCACCGACCGGACGCGCGCCTACGCCGGCGAGATCCAGGCGCTGCTGAAGGCGGCCGGCCTGCGCTGCGACGTCGACGAGCGCAACGAGAAGATCGGGGCCAAGATCCGCGACGCGCAGCTCCGGAAGATCCCGTTCATGCTGGTGGCCGGGGACCGTGAAGCGCAGGCCCGCACCGTGGCGGTGCGCAGCCGTCGGGAGGGGGACCTGGGGCCGATGCCGCTCGAGGCGATCCGCGATCGGATCGCGCAGATGAACGCGGAGCGCGTCCTCGGTCCGTAAGACGCGACGCTCGGATCGACAGGAGGCCCCTCGTGGACGGGGGCGGGAGGTAACACACCATCGAGAAAAAACTCAGGGTCAACGAGAAGATCCGGACCAAGGAAGTGCGCGTCATCGGCCCGGACGGGACGCAGCTCGGGATCATGTCGCCCGACCAGGCGCTGCGGATGGCGATCGAGAGCGGACTGGATCTGGTGGAGGTCTCGCCGGACGCGGTCCCTCCGGTCTGCCGCATCCTGGACTACGGCAAGTACCGGTACCAGCTCAACAAGAAGGCCCAGGAGGCGAAGAAGAAACAGAAGATCATCCAGGTCAAGGAGGTGAAGTTCCGCCCCAAGACCGACGAGCACGATTACGAGTTCAAGCGCAACAACATCATCCGCTTCCTCACCAAGGGGAAGAAGGTGAAAGCGACGGTCATCTTCCGGGGTCGCGAGAACATGCACCGCGACATCGGGTACCGGATCCTGGCGCGGCTGCGCCAGGAAGTCGGCGAGCACGGAGTGGTCGAGACCGAGCCGCGACAGGAGGGCCCGTTCCTCGATATGATCCTCGCGCCCAAGAGGTGGGCCGGACAGGCTCCGCCTCCGGTGCCGCCCGGCAGGGAGGCGGCGAAGTCCCCTCCCACGCGTCGCGGGCCTTAGGAGACGAGCGATGCCCAAGATGAAAACGAAACGATCGGCCGCCAAGCGCTTCCGGCTGTCCGCGAACGGCAAGGTCAAGAGGAGCCGCGCCTTCAAGCGCCACATCCTGACCTCCAAGAGCACCAAGAGGAAGCGGCACCTCGACATGGAGGCCCTGGTCAGCAAGGCGGACGCCCGCCGGGTGCGCGAGATGCTCCCGTACGGCCGCCCCTAGGAGACACCCGTGCCCAGAGTCAAGAGAGGAACGAAACGGCGCCACCGCCGCAAGAAAATGCTCAAGCTGGCGAAGGGCTACTACACCGGCAAGAGCAAGTTGTACCGTGCGGCCCAGCAGGCGATCGAGAAATCGCTGGGCTACGCCTACCGCGATCGGCGGGCCCGGAAGCGGGAGTTCCGCAGCCTCTGGATCGTCCGCATCAACGCGGCGGCCCGTCAGAACGATCTCTCGTACAGCCGGCTGATGTCCGGGTTGGCGAAGGCGGGAGTCGCCCTCGACCGGAAAATCCTCGCCGAGCTGGCGGTGAGCGATCCGGCGGGCTTCACCGCCCTGGCTCAGACCGCCAAGAGCGCCCTCGGCACAGCCTGAGGGAAGGGCGGGCCGGGAGCGCCGCGCGCGCCCGCGCCCCTGTCGAGGAGCCTTCGTGCAGAGCCGCGTCGAGGAGATCCGCCGCCAATTCGATCGCGACCTGGCCCAGGCGGCCGACACCGCCTCCCTGGAGGAGATCCGGACGCGCTATCTGGGTCGCCGCGCCGGCCTGGTCACCGCCCTGCTCCGCGATCTGCGCGACTCCCCCGCCGCGCGCCGGGCGGCGGACGGGAAGGCGGTCAACGATCTCAAGGAGCACGTCGAGACCGCCCTCGACGGCGCCCGCGTGGCGGCCCGGACCGCCACTCCCGCCGAGCGCGATGCGATCGACCTGACGCTCCCCGGGCGCGCCCAGCGTCCGGGCTCCTCCCATCCGGTCACCCAGGTGCGCGCCCAGATCGAGGAGATCTTCCTCGACATGGGCTACACCCTCGAGGACGGCCCCGAGATCGAGACCGACTTCTACAACTTCGAGGCCCTCAACATGCCGCCGCACCACCCGGCGCGCGACATGCAGGACACCTTCTACGTGGAGGGCGGCCTGGTCCTGCGCACGCACACCTCGCCGGTGCAGATCCGCGCCATGCAGAAGCGCCGTCCGCCGATCAAGATGGTCGCCCTCGGCCGCGTCTTCCGCCGCGACGCCGACGTCACGCATTCGCCGGTCTTCCATCAGGTCGAGGGCCTGGTGGTCGCGGACGGGATCACCTTCGCCCACCTGAAGGGCACGCTCGAGCACTTCTGCCGGCGGGTGTTCGGGTCCGACGTGAAGCTGCGGCTGCGCCCCTCGTATTTCCCCTTCGTCGAGCCGGGGGCGGAGTACGACATCTCCTGCATCTTCTGCGGCGGCGCCGGGTGCAGCCGGTGCAAGGGCACGGGGTTCATCGAGATGGGCGGCTGCGGCATGGTCCATCCGGCGGTCTTCGAGAAGGTCGGCTACGACGCCGAGCGCATCACCGGGTTCGCCTTCGGGCTCGGCATCGAGCGGATCGCCATGCTGAAGCACGGGATCGACGACATCCGCCTGCTGTACGAGAACGACCTGCGTTTCCTGTCCCAGTTTCCCGGATGAGCGGCGCATGAGGTTCAGCCGGAACTGGCTGGCGGAGTACGTGACGCTCGCCGAGGAGGCCGCGAAGGTGGGCGAGCGGCTGACCGCGGCCGGGATTCCCCTGGACGGCATCGAGCGGCGGTCCGACGACTGGCTGTTCGACTTCGACATCGTGACCAACCGTCCGGACTGCATGTGCCATTTCGGTCTGGCGCGGGAGTACGCCGCCCTGACCGGCTCGCCGCTGCGTCTCCCGGACGCGACGATTCCGCCCGGTGGCCGGCCGACGCAGGAGATCGCCTCGGTCGCCATCGAGGCCCCCGACCTGTGCGCGCGCTACGCGGCGCGCTCGATCCTCGAGGTGCGGATCGCGCCCTCCCCCGACTGGCTGCGCCGGCGGCTGGAATCGATCGGCCAGCGCTCCATCAACAACGTCGTGGACGCCACCAATTTCGTTCTGTGGGAGATGGGTCACCCGCTCCATCCCTTCGACCTCGACCTCCTGGAAGGCCGCCGCATCGTGGTCCGCCGGGCGCGGGTCGGAGAGCGCCTGCGCACGCTCGACGGGGTCGATCGGGCGCTGGGCAGCGACATGCTGGTGATCGCCGACGCGGCCAGGCCGGTCGCGCTCGCCGGCATCATGGGCGGGGAGACGAGCCAGATCACCGGACGCACGAAGCGCGTCCTTCTCGAGAGCGCCTGGTTCGACCCGGTGTCCGTGCGGCGCACCGCGAGGGCGGTCGGCCTGCGCACCGACGCCTCGCACCGCTTCGAGCGCGGAGCCGATCCGGAAGGGACGGTGGCCGCGCTCGACCGCGCGGCCCGGATCATCGCGCAGGTCGCCGGCGGCTCGGTCACCACGCCCGCCCTCGATGTCTACCCGCGGCCGCTGTCGCGGCGCGTCATCCCCTTCCGGCCGGACCGCGCCCGGCGCCTGCTCGGGCTCGCACTCGACGACGCCGTCATGCGCCCGACGCTCGCGCGTCTCGGATTCGGCGTCGAGGAGGGGCGGGAGATCTGGTCGGTGACGGCGCCGTCGTTCCGCTCCGACGTGTCGCGCGAGGTCGATGTGATCGAGGAGGTCGCGCGGCAGCGCGGCTACGACGCGATCCCCGCCGCGCTCCCGGTGCTGCCGGGCTCGGAGGAGGGACGCGCCGCCCCCGCGCGGGCGCTCGAGGCGGCGCGACGGGCCGCCCAGGCCGCCGGGCTCTCCGAGGCGATGAATTATTCCATGATCGAGCGCGACGACTGCACCCGGCTCGATCCGTCGGGCCCACGCCCGGTGACCCTGACCAACCCGCTGCAGGAGGGGGCCTCCTGCCTGCGCACCAGCCTGCTCCCCGGTCTCCTGCGCAATCTGGCGCACAACCTGAACCACGGGGTCGAGGCGGTCCATCTGTTCGAGACCGGCACGACGTTCCATCCCGCCGCGCCCCTGCCCGAGGAGAGGCGCCGTCTCGCCTTCGTGATGGCCGGGCGCGGCCTCCCCTCCCACTGGAGCCTGCCCCCCCGGGAGGTGGACGTCTACGACGCCCGCGGGGCGGTCGAGCTCCTGGGGGATCAGATGGGAGTCTCCCCGCTCGGCTTCTCTTCGGATAAAATCCCGTTCCTGGAGGAGGGGCGCGCTCTGCGCGTGACCATTGGGGGGCGTTTTCTCGGTGTGGTGGGCACGATCAGGGCCTCCCTCCTGGAGGCCTACGGCGTCGACCGGCCCGCTCAGGGGGCCGAGCTCGATCTCGATGCGCTGGCGGGCGCGTGGGGGACGGTGAGACGCTATCGCCCCCTGCCGCGCTACCCGGCGGTGCGCCGCGATCTGGCGATCGTCGCCACGCCCGGAACCGCCTTCGAGGCGATCGACCGCGTGATCCGGGGGGCCGGCCGGCTCCCGATCGCCGAGGTGCGGGTGTTCGATCGGTATCGGGGACCGGGCGTCCCCGCGCGCAGCAGCAGCCTGGCTGTGCAGATCGTGTTTCAGCACCCCGAGAGGACCCTGACGGCGCAGGAGGTGCACGACAGCGTCACGGCGATCACGACCGCCCTGAGACGCGAGCTGGGTGCGGCCCTGCGCGGTGCGGAGGCAGGATGAATTCGAATCGAACGGCACGGGCGGAGGCGAGGATGGAGTCGAAGAGAGTCGTGGTGGACCTCCAGCAGCTCGACCTTCTGGAGCAGAAGATCGTCAAGGCGACGGAGATGATCCGTTCGCTGCGTCGCGAGCGCGATGCAGCGCAGTCGAGGGTGCGCGACCTCGAGACCCAGCTGCACGCGTCGGAGAAGGGCCGGCAGGATCTGCGCGAGATCTCGGAGCAGCTCGACGTCCTGCGCGAGGAGCGCCAGGTCATCCGCGGCCGGGTCAATCAGATGCTCGAGATGATGAGCGGTCTGGAGGAAGGCGGCGGCGAGCCGCGGCGGGACCACTGAGCCGGAACGGGGGGGTGCCCATGGAGCGACCGCAGAGCCATCTCGTGCAGGTGGAAATCTACGGGCAGTCCTACAATCTCCGCGGCGAGGGCGAGTCCGGCTACATCCAGGACCTGGCCTCGTACGTCGACGGCAAGATGCGCGAGGTGTCCGAGGCGACCGCGACCGTCGACTCGCTCAAGGTCGCGATCCTGGCGGCCCTGAACATCGCCGACGAATCGCGCCGTGGGCGGGCGCCCGATCCGACCGTGGTCAAGGGCGGGTCGGACCGGGTGGCGCGTCTCATCGACACGCTCGAGCGCTGTTTCGCGGAGGCGTGATCGAGCGGGACCCTGGCGGGTCTTGACGCGTGGCGGAGGCGGGCGTACGATTCGGCTCGCCCTGCGCGGTTGGTGCTTGGAGAGGGCACTTTGAGCCAACACTATTTGAACGGGTTCCCTGGTCCATTCGTCGTGAGCGTCCTCCAACGCGGGGACGCCTGAAGCGAAGGCCGGGTTCCCACTCTGGTCGTCCAGGTTCAAATAGGTCCCCTCCTCACGGCCAAGCGGGGCTTTGCGTGTCCGGCACCCCGCCGTCAGACCCCGCCCGGCTCCTCAGGATGTCCCGAACGCCTGTCGTGGAGAGTCACGCATGACCCAGGTCCTGATGGCCGCGGTGCTCCTGGCCCTGGCGGCCGCCGGCTGGCTGGCGGCGCGGGTGGCGCTGCGCCGGGCGCGGACCGAGAGCGACAGACGTGCCGCGGGGATGCTGGAGGAGGCCGAGCAACGGGCCCAGGCGCGCCTGCAGGAGGCCCGTCTGGAGGCGGAGGAGCGGCGCAGCGCCGCCACCACCCACGTCGAGGACGAGACACGCGCCAAGCGCGAGGAGATCCAGCGTCTCGACGAGCGCCTGAAGGAACAGGAGCGCAACATCGCGCGCAAGCTGCAGCTCCTGGGGCAGAAGCAGCAGGAGCAGGACGAGCGCGAGAGCCGGCTGCGCGACCGGGAGGAGCGGCTGGCGGCCCTGGACAAGGAGTCGCAGGCGCTCGTCGCCGAGCGCCGCGCCCGGCTGGAGCGGATCGCCGGGATCACGGCGCGCGACGCCCGCCGCGAGCTGCTCCGCGAGATCGAGTCCGAGACGCGCCAGGAGGCCGCCAACGTCGTGCGCCGCGTCGAGGAGGAGACGCAGGTCGAGGCCAGCGGGCGCGCCCGGCGCATCGTGGCGGAGGCGATCCAGCGGCTGCCGACCGCCGATCTGGTGGACGGGGTCGTCACCGTGGTCAAGCTCCCGAGCGACGACATGAAGGGACGGATCATCGGGCGGGAGGGACGCAACATCCGATCGCTCGAGATGGCCACCGGCGTGGACGTGATCGTGGACGAGACCCCCCAGTCGATCGTGCTGTCGAGCTTCGACCCGCTGCGGCGCGCGGTGGCGCGCCTCGCCATCGAGCGGTTGATCGAGGACGGCCGGATCCACCCCGCGCGCATCGAGGAGATGGTGACCCGGGCGCGCGCCGAGGTCGAGGAGGGTCTCGATGCCGTCGGCGAGGCGGCGGCGTTCGAGCTGGGGATCACCGGGCTGCCGGCGCGTCTTCTGCGTCTTCTCGGCAAGCTGCGGTACCGCGTGGTGCTCGGGTTCAACCTGCTGGATCATTCCCTCGACGTCGCCCGTCTGGGATCTCAGATGGCCGCGCTGCTCGGAATCGCTCCCGAGGTGGTGAAGCGCGCCGGCCTGCTGCACGAGATCGGCCAGGTCGAGGAGAGCCGCGGTGACGTCCACCCCCTGGTCGTGAGCGCCGATCTCGCCGCGAAGTTCAACGAAGACCCGCGCGTGGTGCAGGCGATCCACGCCCTGCACGGCTCCGGGGCGGAGCCGTCGATCGAGGCGGCCCTCCTGCGCGCGGCCGAGCGGGCGGTCATCGCCCGACCCGGCGAGAAGGACACCAGCCTGCAGGGATTCATGGAGCGCCTGCGGAGCCTGGAGGCGATCGCGTCGTCCTTCAACGGCGTGAGCCGCGCCTACGCGATGCGCTCGGGCAAGGAAGTGCGCGTCCTGGTCGAGGCGGGCGCGATCAACGACAGCGACGTCGTCACTCTGTCGAAGGAGATCACCGTCCGCATCCAGAAGGAGGTGCAGGCGACGGGACCGGTGAAGATCAGCGTCATCCGCGAGACCCGCGCCGTCGACTATGCCACCTGACACCTGCGTGCGGATCGCCCTCATCGGCGACGTCAACGGCCGGGCCGGCCGCCAGATCCTCGCGACCCAGCTCCCGCGGCTGATCCGTCACGGGCGGATCGACTTCGTGGTGGCGAACGTCGAGAACGCCGCGGACGGTTTCGGCATCACGCCGGACCTGAGCGAGGAGATCCTCGCCTGCGGCGTCGATTGCATGACCTCGGGAAACCACATCTGGGACAAGCAGGAGATCGTCGATTACCTGCCGCACCAGCCGCGCCTGCTGCGGCCGCTCAACTATCCGGGCGCGGCGCCCGGCGCGGGGCTGTACCTGGGGGAGACGCCCGGCGGTGTGCCGATCGCGGTGATCAACCTGATGGGGCGGGTGTTCATGCCGCCGTGCGACGATCCGTTTCCCGTCGCCGATCGCGCCCTGCCCCGCCTGCGCGACACGACGCGCATCGTCCTCGTGGACATGCACGCCGAAGCCACCTCGGAGAAGCAGGCGATGGGCTGGCATCTGGACGGTCGCGCCACCGCCGTGGTCGGGACGCACACGCACGTCCAGACCGCCGACGAGATGGTGATGCCGGGCGGCACCGCCTACATCACCGATCTCGGCATGACCGGCCCGTACGAGTCGATCATCGGCATCGACCGGGGGCTCGCCCTCAAGAAGTTCCTGACGGGGATGCCGGTGCGCTTCACGACCGCCCGCCGCGACCCGCGCATGTGCGGCGTCATCGTCGAGGCCGATCCCTCGACCGGACGGGCGCGGGCGATCGAGCGGTTCCAGATGGGGCCGGACGCGGCGCCGCAGGGACGGGACGATGCGCACGCTGTTTGATCCGCCGTCCCCGGACGAGAGCGCGCCGGCGAGCCGGGGGAAGCGCCGGGTTCTCAGCGTGAGCGAGCTCAACGCGCTGGCGCAGACCGTGCTCGAGGAGGCGTTCTCCTCCGTCTGGGTGGAGGGGGAGATCAGCAACCTGCGCCGCTACCCCTCGGGGCACGCCTACTTCACGCTGAAGGACGCCGAGGCGCAGGTCTCCGCCGTCCTGTTCCGCGGAGCCGCCCAGGGCCTGCCGTTCCGGCCCGACGACGGCCTCAAGGTGCTGGCGCGCGGCACCATCAGCCTGTACGCCCCGCGCGGCACTTTCCAGATCATCGTCGACGCGCTGGAGCCCGCGGGGCTCGGGGCGCTGCAGCTCGCGTTCGAGCAGCTGAAGAGCAGGCTCCTGGCGGAGGGGTTGTTCGATCCGGCGCGCAAGCGGCCGCTGCCGTTCCTGCCGCGCCGCATCGGCGTCGTCGCCTCCCTGCAGGGGGCGGCCCTGCGCGACGTCCTCAAGGTCCTGGCGGGCCGTTTCGCCAACCTCGAAGTGGTCGTCGCCCCCTCGCGCGTGCAGGGCGAAGGAGCCTCGACGGAGATCGCCGAGGCGATCCGGGCGCTCAATCGTCTCGGCGGCGTCGACCTGCTGATCCTGGCTCGCGGCGGGGGCTCGCTCGAGGATCTGTGGGCCTTCAACGAGGAGCGCGTGGTCCGGGCGATCGCCGCGTCCGCCGTGCCGGTCGTGTCCGCGGTCGGGCACGAGGTGGACGTGACTCTTGCCGACCTGGCCGCCGATCGGCGCGCCCCCACGCCCTCGGCCGCCGCGGAGATGGTGGTCCGTTCCAAGGAGGAGCTGGTGGAGCGTATCGCGGCGCTGCGCGCGCGTCTGGCCTCCTCGCAGCGTCTGAACGTTTCGCGCGCGCGCCGCGATCTCGAGGAGAGCGGCGCGGCGCGCGCCGGCGAGGCGCTGCGCCGGCTGGTACGCGATCGCGACCTGCGCGCCGACGATCTGACCGGACGCCTGCACGCCGGTCTGGAGCGCCGTCTGACCGCCGCGCGGCATGAGCTGGCGATCCTGCGCGAGCGCATGACACCGGGGCGGCTGGCGGAGCGCCTGCGCGGGCGGCGAGCGACGTTCGAGGGATTCGGCCGGCTCCTCCTGGCGTCCGCCGGGAGCCGGCTGCAGCGGGCCCGCGCGGCGCAGGCCGCCTTCGCCGAGCGCCTCCAGGCCCTCTCCCCCCTCGCCGTCCTGGGACGGGGTTACGCCATCTGCCGCGCCGTGGACGGCGGCGCGATCCTCAAGGACAGCGCCGCGGTGCGCGCCGGCGACGCCGTCCGCGTCACGCTCCATCGCGGCAGTCTGGGGTGCGCGGTCACGGAGGTCCGAACCGATGGCAAGCCCGAGGAAGGGGTCTAGGCCGCGGGACTTCGAGGAGGCCCTGACGCGGCTGGAGACGATCGTCAAGAGCCTCGAGGGCGGCGATCTGTCCCTGGAGGAGTCGCTGCGTCTCTTCGAGGAGGGCGTCTCCCTCACCCGGCTGTGCGCGGGAAAGCTGGAGGAGGCGCAGCGGCGGATCGACGTCCTGACCCGCGGCGAGCAGGGCGACCTGAAGCTCGTCCCGTTCCGCGACGAGGCCGACGACGAGGGGGGCGGGCCCGGGTCTTCATGAGCCTGTCCCCCCGGTTGCAGCGCGATCGGCGTCTGGTCGAGGCCGCGCTCAGGCGGTTCCTGCCGCCGGCGGGCCGCGTCCCGATCACGGTGCGGCGCGCCATGGCCTACTCGTTGTTCCCCGGGGGCAAGCGGCTGCGGCCGATCCTGTCGCTGGCCGCCTGCCGCGCGCTCGGCGGCCGGGTGGCCGACGTCCTGCCGGCGGCCGCCGCCGTGGAGATGATTCACACCTACTCGCTCATCCACGACGATCTGCCGGCGCTGGACAACGACGATCTGCGTCGAGGCCGCGCCACCAGCCACCGCGTGTTCGGCGAGGCGATGGCGATCCTGGCGGGTGACGCGCTCTTGACGCACGCCTTCGAGATCGCCGCCGCGTATCCGGTGGCCGTCGGGCTGGCGGACCGCAAGCTCCGGGCCATCGGTCTTCTGGCGCGCGCCTCGGGTGTCACCGGTATGATCGGCGGCCAGGTCATGGATCTGGAGGCGGAGGGACGGCGCACGTCGTACCACACGCTCGTGCGCATCCACCGGGAGAAGACCGGCGCCCTGATCAGCGCCGCGGTGCAGATCGGAGGGATCATGGCCGGGGGCGGGCCGGCGGAGGTCGGCGCGCTGCGCGCCTACGGCGACAGCGTCGGGCTGGCGTTCCAGATCATCGACGACATCCTCGACCTCGAGGGCAGCACGCTCCGTCTCGGCAAGACCATCGGCAAGGACGCCCGCGCCCGGAAGGCGACCTTCCCCGCCCGTCTCGGTCTCGACGAGTCGCGGCGCCGCGCGCGCG
>JACXTT010005452.1_pt1 | contig 18464 bp, 16 predicted proteins | sample 9270951 | NCBI WGS metagenome assembly JACXTT01 (sample SAMN15532306, study PRJNA645909) | rock metagenome | isolation source: weathered quartz diorite | place: Puerto Rico | collected 2017-06-21 | reverse complement strand
TCGTTGAGATCGACCACGGGAGGCGGCACAGCCTTGCGGATGCTTTCGAACTTGCGGTTCAGGCGATCCATGTTGTTCATGTAGTCGTCTTCGCGCTCGCTGTATTGGGCGTGCTCATTGTGCCCGCTGCCCCGGCAGAAGTACGCGGCGGCCGGGTGGGGGGTTGCGGGCAGCGTGCGCCATCCCACGCCGTCGCCGTCCACGTCCAGATAGCGGCTGAATTTGCCCATCCGCTCCAGGTCCTCGGCGGTCAGCACCTTGCCGCGGTTCATGGGCTGTTCGGGATAGGCGAAGGGCTTCGCCATCCAGTTGTTCATGCCCAGGTCGAGGTCGGTCATCACGAACACCGGGGTCTGGAACTGCTCGGCCAGGTCGAAGGCTTCGATGGCAAGGGAGAAGCATTCCTCTGGCGAGGAGGGAAACAGCATGGGGTGCTTGGTGTCGCCGTGCGAGACGGTGGCCGTAAACAGAAGGTCGCCCTGCGCGGTGCGCGTGGGCAGTCCGGTTGACGGTCCAACGCGTTGCACGTCGAAAATCACGCACGGAGCTTCAGCATAATAGCCCAGCCCGATAAATTCGGACATCAGCGAGATGCCCGGTCCCGCGGTTGCGGTGACGGCCCGCGCGCCCGCCCAGCCCGCGCCTACGGCCATGCCGATGCTGGCCAGCTCATCCTCGGCCTGAACGACGGCGAAGGTGGCTTTGCCGGTCTCCTTGTCGATGCGAAAGCGCTTCAGGTATCCGATCAGCGACTCCATCAGCGAAGACGAAGGCGTGATGGGATACCAGGTGACTACGGTTGCGCCCGCGAACATGCAGCCAAGGGCAGCCGCGGCGTTTCCGTCGACGATGATTTTCCCCTGGTTCTGGTCCATCCGCTCGATGCGGAAAGGATCGGTTTTCTTCAGGTTATTGGAGGCGTAGTCGTAGCCGGCGGAGAGCGCGCCCTGGTTCAGTTCGGCGGCCTTGGCTTTGCGCTTGCCGAACTGCTTGAACAGGGCCTTGCGCATCTCCTCCATGTCGATCTGGAGAAGATAGCCGACGACGCCGTCGTAGATCATGTTCTTGACCAGCTTGCGGAGCTTGGCTTCCGGGCAGACCGGGCCTACCAGCTTGTCGAACGGCACGGGATAGAAGTGCAGGTCGGAGCGCAATTTGTCGAGACCGAGCGGCGCGTCGTAGACCACCGCGGCGCCGGAATCCAGATTCATGACGTCCTCGCGGGCGGTTTCCGGATTCATCGCCACGAGGAAATCGATTTCCTTTTTGCGTCCGATAAACCCGCGTTTGCTTACGCGGATGGTGAACCAGGTGGGAAGACCGGCGATGTTGGACGGGAACATATTCTTTCCCGACACCGGGATACCCATTTGGAAGATTGACCGCATCATGACGTTGTTGGCCGTTTGACTACCGGATCCATTCGCCGTCGCTACTTGGATGCTGAGATCGTTTACCACCTTGGGGCTAGGTTCGCCGGAGGAGGTGTCAACCGGCGCGACCTGTAGAGTTGACATGAGCTACGTGGGCCCTCCCATTGACTGGATTGTGTACTACTTCTGGTCAGATCATAGCAGGTTAAAGCTTTAGTGGCGCTGTCAGGCGCGGCTGACATGTGTCGTCGAAAAGGAACTCTGCGGCGCTGGAGTTACTCCGTACCTGCCTGAAAACGAAGAGGCTGGGATGTGGCCGCCGGGTTGCCTTGCTCCAAAGCGGGTAAGGAGACCGGATATGGCGAATCGATCCTGGAGCGGATGGTTTCACAAGCAGGCACTGCCGGACGCGGCTACCGGCGCCGGATACGTCCTGGAGGAAAAGATCGGCTCGGGAGGCATGGGCGAAGTGTGGCGCGCGCGGCATCGAACGCTGGGCCGGATGGCGGCGGTCAAGCGCATTCGGCCGGACGTTCTGGACGCCCTGCCGGAGCACGGAGAGATGGCGCGGCGGCGATTCGAGCGGGAGGCGCGGGCGACCGCCTCGCTGCGCTCGCCGCACGCGGTAACGCTGTACGACTTTGGGACGGAATCCGACGGAGCGTTCTATTTCGCCATGGAACTGCTGGAGGGCCTGGATCTGAACGCGCTGGTGAAGCGCGACGGGCCGCAACCGGCGGGCCGAGTGGTGGCGATCCTGCGCCAGGCCTGCGACGCACTGGCCGAGGCGCACGCGCTGGGGCTGTTCCACCGCGACATCAAGCCCAGCAACGTTTTCCTCTGCCGCACGGCGCTGGACGGCGATTTCGTCAAGGTACTGGATTTCGGGCTGGCCAAATGGGTCGACGATGACGGGCAATCGCGGTTGACCATGGAGCAGGCCACTACCGGCACGCCGGCTTACATTGCGCCAGAAGCGGCGCTCGGGCAAGAGGTCGACGGCCGCGCCGATATCTACTGTCTGGCCTGTGTCGGATACTGGCTGCTTACGGGAAGGCCGGTTTTCCAGGCGAGCCAGGCGATGGCGATGCTGCTGGCGCACATCAACGAGACGCCGCAGGCTCCGTCGCGGAAGTCGGAGCTGCCAGTGCCGGAAGCGCTGGACCGCCTGATTCTGAAATGCCTGGCGAAGAATCCGGCGGACCGGCCGGCTGGCGCGGAGGAGTTGGCGCGGCTTCTGGATGAGTGCGGGGCGCAGGCCTGGACCGGGGAGAAGGCGCGCTGCTGGTGGAATCAGCGCCGGCGGGCGGCTTGATCTAATCGCTATTCTTGATAGATGCCGCTTGCGCCGCGCGCCGTGCTGTGGGATCTGGACGGCACTCTCGTCGACTCGGAAGAAGCTCACTGGCTGGCCTGGAAGGTAACGCTGGACGCGGCGGGCGTTTTCATTACGCGGGCGCAGTTCTCATCTACGTTCGGCCAGCGCAATGCGTCGTTTTTGCATTTATGGCTCGGTGTAGAGGCTGGCGACGCCTCCGTGGAACGCGTCGGCGCGGCGAAGGAAGCGGCGTTCCGGCGAATGGTCCGCGACGGGCATTGCGCATGGATGCCCGGAGCTCGCGAATGGCTGGAGCGGTTGGGGCGAGGGCACTGGCTCCAGGCGATTTCGTCTTCCGCCCCGCGGGCCAATGTGGAGGCGGTGTTGGAGGTCTTCGGGATCGGCGGGTGGTTTGCCGCGACGGTGGCCGCGGAAGATGTGCGGGCGGGCAAGCCAGATCCGCAGGTGTTTCTGGAAACGGCGGCTCGGCTTTCTGTTCCGGCGCCGCGGTGTGTTGTGGTGGAGGACGCGGCCGCGGGTGTGGAGGGTGCGCTGCGGGCGGGCATGGCTTGTGTTGGAGTGAGCGCAAAGGAAACGCTTGCTGCAACGCGGTACATCCGGACTCTTGAGGAGCTTCCTTTGGAAACATTCAGCTTGTTGGTGGGCGATTAAGTAGCAACGATTTTGTGTTGCAGGCCTTTTACGACTGTTACCGGCCGCCTGTGGTACTTGATTTAATATGGAGCGGTATTTGTTGCGGTTGATGCTCTTGCTTCTGGCTCCGGCGGCGCTTCATGCTCAGGTTGCGGCAAGCGATTTGAGCGGCGAGGTGCGCGACCAGTCGGGTGGGGTGGTTGCCGGCGCGGAAGTAGCGGCGCGGCAGGAGCCGGGTGGGTTCACGACCCGGGTGCTCTCGGGCGGCGAGGGGCGTTATCGATTCTCGAACCTTTTGCCCGGCGCGTATACGGTGACGGTGGAGAAGGCGGGCTTCCGGACGCTGACCTCTCGCGGCGTCGTCCTGTCGATCGACCACAGAGCCCGCCTCGATTTCGTGCTTCAGCCCGGCGAGGCGCGCGAGACCGTAACCGTGACCGCAGCCGTCTCTCCTCTTGAAACCGGCGACGCGGCGCTTGGTTACCGGCTGGAATATTCCTCGATTGCGGCGCTGCCCCTGCTGGGCCGAAACACTATCTCCCTCGTCACGCTCGGCCCGGGAGCCATTCCGCGGCAGCTTGGCGGATTCGTGCACGATGTAGTCAACGACGCGCAGGCCAATCGTGGCGCGGTGGCGCTGAATCCGCCCGTGCACGGGGCGCGATCCACGATGAACGCATTTCTGCTGGACGGGGCGTACAACACCGACCGCAATACGTTCGCGGTGGCCGTCAATCCGCCACTCGAGGCAGTGTCGGGGTTTCGCATTCAGTCGTCGGTCGCACTGGCTGAATTCCCGCAGGCCGGAGGCGCGGCGGTGGATGTGGTGACGAAGAACGGCGGCGGGGACTTCCACGGCAGCATATTCGAGTTTTTCCGCAATGAGGCTACCGACGCGCGCAATTTCTTTGACGATCCGGCGCTGCCGCGTCCCATTTTCCGGCGCAATCAGTTCGGGGCTTCTCTCGGCGGGCCTCTGCCGCTCGCCCGGACTTATTTCTTCGCGGCATACGAGGGGGTTCGTGGGAAAGCGGCGAAGTCTTCGCTCAGCCTGGTTCCGGATGCGGCGCTGCGCGGCGGCGATTTCGGGGGCGGGCCGGCGATCTTCGATCCACTGAGCGTGGACGCTTCCGGCGCACGGCGGCCGTTCGCGGGCAATGCGATTCCCGCCTCGCGCATCGATCCCATCGCCCGCACTTACCTGGATCGCTACCAGCCGCTGCCCAACAGATCGGGCGGCGGGGCGAATTACCTGGACGCGACGCCGAGCGAGAACCGGGAGGATCACGGATCGCTGCGCCTGGACCACGAGCTTTCGCCGGGCAGCCGTCTGTTCGGCCGCTACACCATCAATGACGAGCGCACGCGCATCGCCGGCGTCTTCCCGCTGCTGCCGACGTCGGAGCAGTTGCGGGCGCAGCAGGCGGTGATCGCCCACACGTTCGCCCGAGCCCGCTGGGTGAATGAGAGCCGTTTTTCCTATACGCGCCTGCGCGTCTTCAGCGTTTCGGAGAGCGCATTCCGCAACAACGTGGCCGCGGAACTGGGAGTCACCGGGATACCCGACGATCCGTTCACTTACGGCTTGCCGTACTTCCTGGTGACTAACTTCAGCCTCCGCACGGACGACCCGATTCTTCCGCAGGTGCAGCGGGACAATCAGTGGCATTTTTCGGATGGGCTGTCGCTGACGCGCGGCGGCCACACTGTCAAGATCGGCTTCCAATGGATTCACGGGGCCGTCAATTACCGGCAGAGCCATTTTGCCCGAGGGCAATTCATTTTCACCGGCGCGCTGACGGCAAACCCGGGCCTGGCGGATGCGGGGGGCGATCCCTTCGCCGACTTTCTGCTGGGATTCCCGCAGGTGACGAATCGGGAGGTCGGATCGGCACAGGCTTACCTGCGCCAGAATTCCTACGCCGGTTACGCGCAGGACGAGTGGCGCGTCACGCCGCGCGTCACGGTGAACCTCGGCCTGCGCTATGAGTACGTTGCGCCGTTTACGGAAGCGCGGGACAATCTGCTGAATCTCGATTACTCGGGCCTGCCCAATCCGCCGCGACTGGTGAACGTCCATACGGCGAACCGGCCCGACCGCAACGATTTCGCTCCCCGCGTGGGGCTCGCGGCGCGACTTCCCTGGCGTATGGCATTCCGCGCGGGCTATGGCATCTTTTACTCGCCGGAGATCACGCCGGAGACCTACGACCTTCTGCGCAACGGTGTGCATACGGAAAACAACCAGACGGACGGTTCGCAGCCGGTGCTGACGCTTCGCAACGGTTTTCCCCAAACCGCGACCGCGGGTCTGCCGGGTTACTTCGGGCTCGACCCGGCGATCCGCACGCCGTACGTGCAGCAATGGAATGCCGGATTCCAGCGCGAGCTTCCGGCGGGCACGGTACTGGAAGTGTCCTATGTGGGCTCGAAGGGCACACACCTGGGACGCTTCCGCACATTCAACACGCCGCTGCACGTAGAGACGGGAGAGAACCTGGCGCCGCGGCCGGGCGACCTGCAGGCTCTCCGGACGTTTCCCAGTCTGGGGCGGATCATTCAGCGCCAGCACATCGCCAACTCGGTTTATCACGCGCTGGAAGTTCGCGGCGAGAAGCGCTTCGCGGGCCGGCTGGGGCTACTGGCCAGTTTCACCTGGGCGAAATCGATTGACGATGCCGACGGGGTGATTCCCGGCCAGTTCGACAGCTTCGGCGCGCAGGACGAGCGCAATCTGCGCCTGGAGCGCGGGCTGTCGTTCTTCGACGTGCGGCGCCGGGTGAGCGCCGGGGTTGTGTATCGCCTGCCGTGGCGCTTTGAGCTTTCCAGCATCCTCACGCTGCAAGACGGGACGCCGCTGAATCCGGTCTACTTCGCCTTCGACGGCGCCAACTCCGGCACGCCGAACCGGCCGGATGTAGTGCCGGGCGTGGACGTGCGGCTGCCCAGGGACCAGCGCACCGCGGACCGTTTCTTCAACACGGACGCTTTTCAGACGCCCAAGCCTTATACCTTCGGCAACGCGGGCCGGAATATTTTGCCCGGGCCGGGCAACGCGGTGCTCGACATCGGCGTCCACCGCGAATTCGTGCTGCGGGAGAACCTGCGGGCGCAGTTGCGCGCCGAGGCGTTCAACGTGCTCAATCACCCCAATTTTGGGATACCCGGGCCGTATCCGGACTTCGGGCCATTCTTCGGCAAGATTTTTTCCACGGGCGACCCGCGGCGGTTTCAGTGGGGCGTGCGGCTGGACTGGTAGATCGTGACCGAGATGTCGCCGGAGCGCAGCATCTGCGACGGCACCGCGCCTTGGGGGTCAAACGGAGGGCCATCGCTCCAGACGGCGATCCACTCGGCTTCGCCGGCGCCGCACAGGAACCGCGCCCGCGCGAGCCGGGAGTGGACGAATGTGCGCTGGCAGTCCGGCGGCGAAGTGTCCATTCCGGCCATAACCTGGCGCGCGCGTTGGATACCTTGCTCGCCTTGCCGGCGGCGCACTTTGTCGAAGTAGGCGTCCAGCAGTTCCGGCGGCGGCGGGGCGGCGAGGATCAGGATCCGCTCGCCTTCGCGGACCGTCCCATCCAGATACCGGGCCAGCGCGTAGCTCAACTGGAGGTGCGGTTCGGAGGTGTCGCGGCGGACGAAGCGTTGAGCGTCGAACAGGCTCCACAAGATGCCGGCGGCGGTGAGGATCCAGGCTGCCTTCGCGGATTTGCAGGCGGCGATGCCGAAGGCGGCGAGAGCGATGGCGGCCGCGACTGGGAGCGTCGCTTCGCGCGACGCGACGAAACGCTCCGGATCGGGCGAGACGCCGTGCGCCGAAAACAGGATCGAGAGGAGAAACAGGGCGCCGGTAGCGGCCAGGATCTGCGTGTCGCGGCGGCGGTACAGGCCGTCGCGCCAGATGGTCCATATGCCGAAGCCTGCCAGCGCCAGCACGGGAGCCGGCGTGTTCTTCACCGTGATCCATCCTATATAGACCCAGCGCATCAGCCGCCACGGCGAGCGGGGCCACTCGACGACGAAGGTGCCGGGGGCGGAGACGCCGGCGTGAAACAGTATCCAGGCGAGAGGGGCCCATCCGAAGAGCAGGCATCCGGCGAGAAGGCGGAGACGTCGGCGGCCGGCGGCCGGTAGGGGGGCGGCGGACAACGCGTGCGCGGCGGCCAGCACGGGGGCGGCGATCCAGGCTTCGTAGCGCGTGAGGCAGGCAAGGGCGAGGCTCATGCTCGACAGCGCCGGCCGCTCCCGGAAGAAACAGGCGAGGCTGAGGCAGAGGCCGCCCAGCATGATCACCTCCTGGTACGGAACGATCGACAGCTCCACCAGAAACGGGTTGGCGGCGAAGAGCAGCGCGCTCGCCAGGGCCGATCTTTCGTCCAGCATTGCGCGGATCATCAGATAGAAACCGACGCTTGCGGCCGCGCCGGCGACCGCCATCATCCATCGGATTTCCAGCAGCTCGCCGCCGGCTTTGGTGATGGCGTAAATCAAGGCCTGCAGCACGGGGAGCTGGTAGGAAAGCAGGACGTGATCGCGATTCGCAAGGCGCAGGATCGTATCGCCGCCGAATACGATCGGGTAGGCGTGAATCAGCCAGAGCCGGATCAGGAGGCCGGCGGCGAACACTCCCGCGGATCTCACGAGCGCCGGCGATAGAGAACCATGCATGGATGCGTGTACTTCCAATCGTGCGGCGCGCGGGATTCTCCCAGCGTCGCCCAGGAGAAGTAGCCGATGCTGCGCATTTCGGCGACCTGCTCGTAGGCGGTGGCAAGCAGTTTCCTGTTGGCAGCGGGATACTCCGGATCCGGCAGATCGGCGGTGAGCACCCATGCCGGCGGATCGCGCGTCAGATCATCGATGAAAGGGTTCGAGCCCATGGGGTAGACTTTGCGATCAAGGGGCGGCAGCTCCGCCATGAGGCGCGAAACCGGAGTATTGGGGGGGACGGTTTCCAGAATGACGCGCAGCATGCGGTTGGCGGGATGGGGCATTAGCATGTAGTCCAGTTGCCCGAGGCTGGCGCCGAGCGGGAAGGCAAGCGCCGCCGCGCCGGCGATCCAGTGCCAGGGCCGGGGTATGTGCGTCATGGCCGCGCCCGCGGCGACGGCGAGGAAAGGGAGCAGGGGCAGTGTGTAACGAAGCATCGGCCAAGCCAGCGGAATCAGGCTCGCGACGCCGCCAGCCAGGGCGCCGATCAGGATCCAAGAGCGCGGCGTCCGCCATAGGCCGGCGAGAGCGGCGATAGCCAATAATGGTCCGATACCGAAGCGAATGACGCCCGCGGCATGACGGCCGAGCAGTTGGAGCGCCGACACGCGGTAGGCGTCGGCTTGCGAGGTGACGTCCGTGATCTGGCGCAGCTGCGCAATCATCGCGGGCAGGCGCGTGAGAATGTAGGGTTGGCCCAGCAGTACGCCGGCGGCGACTCCGGCTGCCAGGGCTGAGAGCCGGGCAGGCGAGAACGCCTGCCGCATCTTCACCATTCCAAGGAAGATTCCGGCGACGACAAATGCGGCGGGATACTTCGCCGTGACGGCCAGGCCGGCGGTGACGCCAAGCCACCAGAACAGCGACTGGCGGGGCTCCCTGGCGATCCTCACCGCCAGCCAGGCTGCCAGGGTTACCAGTGCAGTCATGGTCAGGTCGGTGCGAATCTGCACGGAGCCGAGCAGGTGCGGCGGCGATGCGGCCAGGATGGCTGCCGCCCACAGACCGGTTTCCCCGCCGTAAAGCTCGCGTCCAAGGAGATAGGCCATCCCCAGGCCCGCAACGGCCATCAGCATGGAGAGCAGGCGTCCGGTTTCATACACACGCTCGAACGCGCCAGGAGTCATCTGGTAATAGGCCGCCCGCCACGGGCCGTTGAAGATTCCGAGGCGCTGGGCGGCTTCTAACCAGGCCAGCGTCAATTCCATGTGCGCCGTCCCCCAGTGGTATAGCCCCATGTCGAAATCGAATTGCGCCGGCCTGGTGAACGAAACGTAGGTCAGCAGATCGTCTTCGTCAAAAGCGTAGGAGCTGCGGATGTCGGATACGATCACGTGGGGGATGGCCGGGGGCAGGCCCCAGCCGATTGCCGGGAGCCGTAGTGCGAGGGCGGCGGCAAGGATGCCGCAGAGGATCAGGAGCTCCGAGCTTGGTTTTTTCATTGCCAGCCCAGGGGGTCACTGCCGGGCCCAGTGGGGCCGGCGGCTAACGCTGCGTCCCCGGCGTGGGGCCGCGATGCCGTTCATGAGTGGGAGTATACCGCGAGGTTTTGGTGTTGGGCGTTTGTCGGGCCATGTCGAGGCGCCGGCCGACGGCTCACTCCGCGGAAAAGCGGAAGACGGTGGTCGATTGGTGCTTCTCTCCGGGCTTGAGCACGACGCTCGGGAAATCGGGGTGGTTGGGGGAGTCGGGATAGTGCTGCGTCTCCAGGCAGAAGGCCGAGCGCTGGGTGTACGCTCTGCCCCCCTTGCCGTGGATCGAGCCGTCCAGGAAGTTGCCGGTATAGAACTGCACGCCGGGCTGCGTAGTCCACACCTCCAGCACGCGCCCGGACTTGGGATCCTTAGCGCGAGCCGCCATTGACAAGCCGTCTCCGGTGCGGTTCAGGACGTAATTGTGGTCGTAGCCTTTGCCCAGCTTGATCTGCTGGTCGTCGGCGTTGATGCGCGCGCCGATCGCCGTGGCCTGGGTGAAATCGAACGGCGTTCCTTTAACCGGGCGCAATTCGCCGGTGGGAATCAGGCCGGCGTCCACAGGCGTGAAGCGATCGGCGTTGAGGGTGAGCTCGTGGCCCAGAATATCGCCCTCGGCCGCGAGGTTGAAATACGAGTGGTTGGTGATGTTGAGGACGGTATCTTTGTCGGTGGTGGCGGAGTAGTCGATCTGCAGCTCGTTTTTGTCGGTCAGAGTGTAGGCAACTGTCACGGCGAGCGTACCGGGGTAGCCTTCTTCGCCGTCTTTACTCGTGTAGGTCAACTCCACCCTCGGCTCGCCGCCTGCCGCTTCGCGGGCCGTCCAAAAGACTTTGTCGAAGCCTTTAATGCCGCCGTGCAAGTGGTTCTCACCGTTATTTTTTGCCAGAGTGTACACTTTGCCGTTGAGCTTGAATTTGCCTTTCGCGATGCGGTTTCCGTAGCGGCCGACGACGGCTCCGAAATAGGGATTGGTCTGCAGGTATCCGTCGTAGGTGTCGAAGCCGAGCACCACGTCGGCCAGCTTCCCGGCGCGGTCCGGCGTCTTCAGCGAGACGACGATCGCGCCGCGATTCATGATCGCTGCCTCCATGCCGTTCTTGTTAGTGAGCGTGTACAACTCCACGGGTTCGCCCTCAGGGGTCTTCCCGAAGGGCTGCTTTTTGACGCCGGATTGCGCGGCGGGTGGCGGTGGAGTGGTGCAGGATGTCATGGTGAGGGCGGCAATCGCCAGGGTCAAAACGGGGACGTGAGCTCGCATGGCAAGCACCTATGTTATACGTTTCCGATCCGGAAGCAAGCCGGGGCGGGGAAGCGGGAACCTGATCCTCGGCTGACACCATGGACAGCATGAATTTCCCTCGTTTCCGGGCGCAGGGAAAATCGGGCAACTTTACAGTGTGGCGCTGGTCCGATTCGAGCCTGGACGACGCGCGGGCGCTGGCGGGTCAGGCCGCGGCGCGGCTTTCCGAACGATTCCGCACTCAAGGGCGCACCTTTGATGTTTACGGATATACCGACCGGCGGTTGCGCGAGGCAGTGCTGCGCGAGATTCGCGACGCCCCGGGCGAGCTGGAGGCCGTGATCACGCGCAATTCCTACGGCTGCCAGGGGCTCAATACCGCCGAGGGCTTCTCCGTGAGGGGCGTTCGTCGGCGTGGATGTCTCGGGAAGCGGTTTGAGGAGTGACAGCGCGGGTATGAAGCCGCCTACCGCGGATGGGCTACTTGCCGGTACCTGCGCGGGATCGGAGCGGACATGTCAGCGGGGCGGGCGTCCGCTGGTGGATTTGCACGACCGGATGTCGCTTGCGGAATCGGGCTTGCCGCCGGCAATGAGGAGTTGATGCGGAAAGTCCGGCCGGCCTGATGTACAGCACCGGCTAGGCGCAATTGCCAGAAGCGGGGGCCTCCCAGGGAAGCGTCTCGATGATCGGCTTGTTCACGAAAGTACGCGCGATCCAGGGCGAGAAAAACTGGAACGGATAGTTGGCGATGGTCACGGTGATGCGGGCTTCGTCGCAGCCCTGCGTCCCACTTTGCAGGACACCGACCATATCCGTGGTCAACGCGCTTAGCACGGGTGTCCCGGTGCCGGCGGAGTTGTTGTAGACCACGTAGTTCTTCACCTGGTCGGTGTTGAGGGGAGATGCCACCGCGGCCCAGCGCACTCCGGCGCGCGCCCGTTCCGCCAGCGTTTGATGGAAGAAGAGCACCTGCCCAAAGTCGACGATGCCCAACAGCGTCGCTATCAGTACCAGAATGACGAGCGCGGATTCCACCAGGGTCTGCCCGCGTTGATTTTTCTTACGATTGGTCATGATATGAATGTCCTCCTATGTAAATAAAAGTCCGGCACCCCTGCTCCACGCCGCAGACAAGAATGTCGGCGGCACTTTACGGCTCCGAAAAGGTCGGAAGCCAGACACCGACGTACGGGAAATTTTCATAAGGCTTCGAGGTGAAAGAGTAAGTTCGGAACAGTGCGTCAAGGCTGTAGCCTGAGACGTAGACTTGTACTCGATCGGGCATCACTGCGATGCCGGCGGCAGTTCCCGCTGCGTCGGTGATGTTCACCGTAACGTTGGACGTCGCCAGGCCTGGAACAACCGGCGACCCGGACACGGCCGCGGAATTTCCGTAAACCACCATTTGCTGAACGGCGGTTTTGAACTTGCCGATCGACGTGCTGTCGGCGGCGCGGAAAGTCCGGACGGACGCGTATCTGGCGCCGTTGCGAACCGCGGTCTGGAGCCTGTTATACACGAAGAACGCGTAACCGAACTGGAAAGTGGCGATAAACATCGTGACCAGGACGAGCGAACTCAGCGCGAATTCAATCATCGCGTTGCCGCGCTCGCCTGGCGATTTCGCAAGAGGTCTCATCATTGTCCACCAATCATTGAACTACCCCGGGTCACTGCACCAACCCGGGTCACTGCACCAACCCGGGTCACTGCACCAACCGGATGACATACGTGTCCGCGCCGTCGCCGGGCCGCGCGGTTCCGCCCTTGCAGCCTTCGCAGGGATTGTTGCCGATATACTCCGCGCAATATGTCGCGTTTCCGCTGGACGCGTAGGTCAGGTCAGACAGGAAAAACTGGGCGTAGCCGACGCCGATATACTGCTGGCTGGTGGTGTATGCCGTGCCCGCCTTGTTGGCGTAGCCCGTATTGACCATCACCGTCACCACCCTCCGATTGTTCCCGTACGGAGTGTAGGCGTGCTGCTGCCGCCAAAGGTAGGCGCTGTTGCTGTTTCCGAAGTAGTCGGTAGTGACGTGGTCCGTGTCCTGCGCGATCCGTTGCTCCATGGCGTTGGCCTCGGTGCCTTTGGCGCCGTTGCCCTGAAACACCATCTGGTCCATCACCGGCTGCACTGTCCGGTCCATCAGGTCGCTGGTGATCTCGTCGGACACCACGGAAGCGGCGTGGTTCGTGATGTAACCGCGCCAGGCGGCATTTCCGGCAGCATCTTCCTTGATCTGCCAGCCCGCGTCATCCGGGCAGTACTCTTTCTCGGGATTGTTCCCCCACCGCAGTGTGTACTTCTGGCCTAGCTGAAAACCGTAGTTGGCGTCGATTGCTGTCACTGCTGCGTGTGTAAAGGCGTCGTCGACATGAACGATTGGCGAGTACGGGAAGATCGCCTTCGGAATGGCCGGAATCTGCCCCGCGACCGCCAATGATGCAAACGAGCCCGTGGAAGCGGTGCCCGCTACGGGCAGAAACGATAGGGGCATGTTGGACACCGTCGCCGTCACTCTTGCATATCCGACGTTGGTCCACGTCCCCGGCGTCGTGGACCAAGGGCCATCCTTGCTGGTTGAGAACTCCACCAGCGGGCTGGAGAAATTGCTACTTGAGAAGTTCCAGCGGCCCCACGCCTCTAAAGCTGCGTTCCTGGCGTTGGCGCCTCCCTGGGAAGATCCATCGAGTTCACGGGCTGCCGCCACGGCTGCGGCGTCCGCATAGCCCATAGCTTCGTTCTTTCCGATGTACATGCGTCCCAGATCATACGCTAAACCCAAGAAACCAAAGAGGGCTAAGGCGCAGAACGCAACCATGACGAGGGTAAAGCCCTGTTCTTGACGGGGGATAGTTCCAGTAACTGTAGTACGTATAGTCATCGCCACCACCTACTTGTGATTATGGGTTGTTGTTTGGCTCGGATTCAATGCTGTCAACAAAGTAGCACCACTAAAGTGTGTTACTTAGTAGTAATGGAGACTAGGCTGTACGCGATTTTGGCAGGAATGCCTTAGTGAAGTATATCCAGGTGGCGTGCAATCGGGGTTCTAGAAACTGCTGCGGGTGGGCCTGTGGGTGACCCCGACTAAGGTCGAATTTTTCGTCTGGATGCCCGGGCTGTTGAGACAGATGGTGGGGCTTGCTCCACCTGACCAATGAGTCGAAAAGTCCGTTTGAAAAAGCGGGATCGGGGTCAGGTCTTCCGGGCGACTACCAGAAATTGCTTGCCAAAGGCGCGCCACGCCCAGGGAACCGAAAGATACAGCTCGAGCATCCAGACCGGATATGTCCGGCCCTGGGACATGGTGTATGGGAGAAAGCGGCCGATGCACGCCTCGATTTCAAAATCGCACTTCTTCAGGATCTCGACCAGGGACAATTCGGTGAGAGGGACATGGTGGTCGAAGTAATCCCAGTAGGCTCCCGGGACGTATTTGATGTTTGGCCCCATCATGACGATCGTGCCCCCCGGACGGAGGGAATGCCATGCGTTCTGTAGGGTGCGCTCCAGGGCGGCTTTGTCGGGCAAATGTTCAAAGAAATTGCTGGTGAAGACGACGTCCAGAGTGCCGGGCGGGACTCGCCATTCCGCGGAACAGTCCTGCTGGAGAACGGTGACTCCGGGGCTGGCCAACCTGGCGGAATCGGGGTTGAGGTCCATGCCATACTTTTGCCGGGCCCGGATCGCGTTAATGAATTCGCAGTAGCCGCATCCCAGGTCCAGCACGGCCGCATCATTGGGAATCCACCGTGAAAAGTAGGCGCACAAGACGCTCCACACCTTCCGCCTGTATTCTGACTGTCCGGAGAACCGCGTCTGGTAGATCTTCTCGAGGTCAGTCGATGAATGGGCCGGCATCTATTGCTTTACTCCCGCCTTCTCCCACGCCGCGCGGGTTCATTTGGATCTAACGGATGAGGTAGCGCGCCGACGTGCGAAATCCATTGTACAAAGTGGCAAGGGGCGAACGGGCTCCGCGGCCGGGACGCAATCATTCGCCAGCATGATCGGCCGGACCGAGGCGCAACTGTACAAAGAGCGAATCCCTTTATATACCTTGACAAGTATATGCTCTGTAGAGTATATCAAGAGAGTGGAATCTGTGTTCGAAATCATTGTGGAGCCGAACCGCCGGGCGATATTGAGCCTCCTGGTCTCGTCACAACAGTCGGTTGGAGAGATCGAGCGTCAACTTGGTATGCCGCAGCCGACCGTGTCAAAGCACCTGCGAGTGCTGCGAGAGGCCGGTTTCGTAGAATCCACGGTGGACGCACAGCGCCGTCTCTACCGACTGAAACCTGAACCACTTCAGGAGGTGGATGTCTGGCTGGCTCCGTTCCGTCGGTTCTGGTCCGCTCACGTAGATGCTCTCGAACGCCATCTCGATCGCATGGATCAATCAACACTAACGAAAAGGAAGACAAGGAGAAGATGACCGATCGCGAGCAGTATGCACCGGGTCGCGCCAGCGGGGCGCAGGTACGAATGGACGGAGAGAAGTGGACGCTCATCCTCGTCAGAGAACTGCGCCACTCGCCGGAAAAAGTCTGGCAGGCGCTAACCGACCCGGCGCATCTGCGCGAGTGGGCGCCCTTTGAAGCCGATGGGAGCCTGGGTACGGTTGGAACCACGGTGAAGCTCACCACGGTGGGAGCGCCCACGCCGCACGTTACCGAAACAACAGTGGCGCGAGCCGACGCTCCCAAGGTGCTTGAGTACAACTGGGGTGGCGCCGATGTCCGGTGGGAACTAGAAGCCTTTGGTGGCGGCACCCGCCTGACGCTGTGGCACAACATCGATCGCCGCTTCATCTCAATGGGTGCTGCCGGGTGGCACATTTGTTTCGATGTTCTGGATCACTTTCTCAGCGGAACTCCCATCGGCCGGATCGTTGGTGGCGAGGCGATGAAGTTCGGCGGCTGGCAGCGATTGAACGCCGAGTACGCAAAGCATTTCGGCGTTGAGACCCCCGGTTGGCCGCCCAACGCCCCGAAGCGTTGAAGCGTGGGAGGAAGAACCCATGGAATCGACCTCGCAGAAGCCGGCCCTCGTCGCCGCCAAGACCAACCCCAAAGCCAAGACCATCGTCTATTGGATCGTCACCGCGCTCTTCTGCCTGCAGATGAGCTTCACCGCCTACGCGCAACTGCGCCTGCCGCAGGTGGCGGCGGCGTTCACCCACCTCGGCTTCCCCGACTACTTCCGGGTGGAGCTCTCATGGGCCAAGGTCCTCGGCGTGGTGCTGATGCTTGCGCCGGTGCCGGCGCGGCTCAAGGAGTGGGCCTACGCCGGCTTCGCCATCGACCTCGCCTCGGCGCTCATCGCGCACCTCTCGGTGGGCGATGGCCCGGAGGCGTGGGGCTGGGCGGCGGCCACCGGCGTGCTCTGGGGGCTCTCGTACTTCGTCTGGCGCCGCCTGCAGGCCACGCCGGCGAGGGCCTGACCGCGCACCGCCGGCGGTTTATGTCGCAGGAGTGCGAGGAGGCGGCGACGTTGGCGATGCTGAGCCCGTTGTGTCGAGAGGCCAGCGTGGGAACGTTGTTCACCAAGGCCACCCACTGCGAGAGGTCGCTTGAGTACGCCAGGTGCCGAGGATGACCCAAGTTGTTCGCGCCCGCATTGGCGCACGGCCTGCAGGAGCGAGGCCATGTCGGCGACGTTGTAGGCGTTGCCCGCCGCCGCGTTGCCGGTGAGGCGGGATTTGACGTAACGTACCTTCGCACACGTTCCGAAAGCGGGTTGTGCGATCTATCCTCCCGTTGACTCTGAGTTTGAATTTTGCGGTGGTTCTGCATTCAACATTATTCCTATCATCCCTATCAGGCCCGTACCCGGGTTGCCACCAGCTTTCCGAACTGCTAGCGAACCAGAAGAGGCTTCCACCTGCGGAGGGTGCAGGTTACGCTGAGCGCAGCTAAAATAGGTGCGAGAGTTGGAGCTGTACATGAAAAGGCCCGTCCCGGTGGAATCCGCCTCCGCATTCATCGACGAGAAGATCAGGGAACTTGGGGACTGGCGCGGGAAGACGCTGGCGAAAGTGCGCAAAATCGTACACGAGGCAGACCCTGAGATCGTCGAAGAGTGGAAGTGGAGGGGGACTCCCACCTGGTCCCACGGGGGCATCGTCTGCACGGGAGAAACGTACAAGAACATCGTCAAGATGACATTTGCCAAGGGAGCTCCGTTGAAGGACCCTTCAGGTCTATTCAACTCCAGCCTCGACGGGAATGCCAGGCGCGCCATCGACATCCACGAAGGCGACAAGGTCGATGAGGCGGCCTTGAAGGATCTCATCCGCGCTGCAGTGGCGCTCAATCTCAAGGGCAAGAGCCAGCCGAAGCCCCGGCGAGCGAGCAGCAAGCGGGCCGACTAGCTTCATCGCAGGTCCCGGCCATATCTCCTCCCATAGGGGAAGAGCTTCGGCACCTGCCACTCATCCGACCAGAAGCGGATCGCCTACCTGGAGAAGAAGATCCAGACCAAGAACAAGGTTCTGGCCGAGCATGCGGCCCTAAAAAAAACGCTTGGGGAACTCTGACCGGGGTCTGGGTTCCGCACGACACGCGGGACCAGATCGTGGATTTCGTCCGGCGTTGGTCGAGAAAACTGAGATCGGCGCCGGGCGCTTCATTAGTTGGCTCGATATCACTGCCAGCAAGTTCTACGACTGGCGGGAACGCCACGGCAAAGTTGAACGAGCACAACGGCTGGTTCCCCGCGATTTCTGGCTGGAAGAATGGGAGAAACAGGCCATCATCGGGTTCCACCTGCAGAACCCGCTGGAAGGCCACCGGCGGCTGACGTTTATGATGCTGGAGCCGACATCGTGGCGGTCAGCCCGTCCAGCGTGTGGCGAGTGCTCAGCCTGGCCGGACTCTTGTCGAAGTGGAACGGGAAGCCGTCGAAGAAAGCACGAGCCTTATGCAGCCGCTGACAGCACATCAGCACTGACATATCGATGTTTCCTACCTCAACATTGGCGGGACGTTCTACAACCTGTGCAGCATCCTGGACGGTTTCAGGGGGTACATCGTGAACTGGGACATCCGGGAATCGATGACCGAGGCGGACATCGAGATCATCCTGCAAGGAGCGAAGGAGAAGCACGCGGAAGCGCGGCCTCGCATCATCTCGGACAGCAGTTCATCGCCAAGGACTTCAAAGAGTTCATTCGGATCTCGGGAATGACTCACGTCCGCACCTCGCCGTTTTACCCGCAATCGAACTGGATCGAGCGCTGGCACAAATCGCTCAAAGGGAGTGCATCCGGCCAGGAACGCGGTTATCGCTTGATGATGCACGGCGTCTGACAGGCGTATACGTAGACCACTACAACAACATCCGCCTGAACAGCGCCACGGGCTACATCACTCCGAAGGACATGTTGGCGGGGCGACAGCAGGACATCCATGCGGAGCGCGACCGGAAGTTGGAGGCGGCGCGGGAGCAACGCCAGATTCGTCGCAAGCAAGCCGCTTGACGCATAGATCGCGGCTCTGTTTGGGCGTGGGGGCGGAGGCTCAAGTTCCAATTTGCCGACGACACGCTCGCAGGTGTTTAAAATTTCGACCGCATTGCGAGGGCAGTCAGGCGCTTCACAGATGTCGGCTCCGCAACGCGCCATGGGCGAAGGGTGCTGCACGAGGCGCTTCGTTAGAACCCCGCGAACCATCGACAAACA
>JACXTT010005451.1_pt1 | contig 18467 bp, 21 predicted proteins | sample 9270951 | NCBI WGS metagenome assembly JACXTT01 (sample SAMN15532306, study PRJNA645909) | rock metagenome | isolation source: weathered quartz diorite | place: Puerto Rico | collected 2017-06-21 | reverse complement strand
AGGGTCGTAATTGATTTCGCCGTATGCCAGCGGGTCGTGACGGTTCCGAGCAACAATAATTGCGACCCTGGATCCGAATTCGGAGGAGGATTGATGCGTCTTTTGGTCGCGCTGCTCGCGGCGCTCGCCTCGCCGGTTATCGCGCAGCCCTATCCATCGAAGCCGGTGAAGATCATCGTGCCGGCGCAGCCCGGCGGCGGGCTCGATCTCGTGGGTCGCACCATCGGCGACCAGCTCGGCCGCGCGCTCGACCAGTCGTTCATCATCGAGAACTCGGCCGGCGCCGGCGGCTCGATCGCCGCGATGACCGTGGCGCGCGCCGCGCCCGACGGCTACACGCTGATGGTCGGCTACGTCGGCACGCACGGCACCAATCCCGCGGTGCGCAAGCTCCAGTACGACGCGCTCCGCGACTTCACGCCGATTGCCATGGTGGGCGGCACGCCGAACGTGCTGGTGGTGCAGCCCTCGTTGCCGGTGAGCGATCTCGCGAGCTTCGTGGCGTACGCGCGCGCCAATCCCGCCAAGCTGAACTACGGCACCGGCGGCATTGGGTTGCTCAATCACCTGGCGCTCGAGCAGTTCAGGGCGGCAGCCGGGCTCGAGGCGCCGGCGTACGTGCACTACAAAGGCATCGGCCCGGCGATCGCCGACATGCTCGGCGGCCAGATCCACGTGCTCTTCCCGGGACTCGCGGCGGCGATGCCGCACATCCGCTCCGGGAAGCTGAAGCCGCTCGCCGTTACCGGCCTCAAGCGCCATCCGCTGCAGCCGGACCTGCCGACGTTCGAAGAGCTTGGCTACAAGCGCTTTGACGGCGTGCAGTGGTACGGCATCGTCGGCCCGGCGAAGCTGCCGCCGGAGATCACGCGGCGGCTGAACGCCGAGATCAACCGTGCGCTTGCAGCGCCCGCGCTGCGCGAGCGCCTTGCCGGCGAGGCGCTCGAGCCGATGCCGATGACGCCGGAGCAGTTCGGCGAGTTCATCCGCGCGGATATCGCGCGCTGGAGCGCGCTCGCGCGCGAGCGCAACATCTCGCTCGACTAGGCGCGAAACGCCGCGAGGTCGATTCGCGCGTCGAACGCTGCGCGCGCGAAGGCGAGGAATCGGTCGGCTTGCTTGGCGCTCCAGCCGCCGTGCGCGCAGTTCAGCCGGAACTTCTCCTCGATGTCTGCGCGCTCGAGCGGCTCGTGCGCGCCGCCGCGCAAGTGCGCCTGGCGCTCCTCGAGCTCGCGCCCGTCGCGCAGGCGTACGCGCACGTGGCCGGTGAACTCCTTGGGATACGGGTTCGCCGGGTCGATCACGTAACGCACCTTGACCGCGAGCGCGGCGAGCCGCGGGTCGCGCACCCGCGCGTCGGTGAAGGCGTCGAGCCCCGCATGGCCGAGCACGAAGCCGGCGGCGACACAGTAAGGCTGGCTGAATTTCGCCGCGTAGGCGTTCGGCGGACGCTGCTTGTCGGCGAGCGGCTCCCAGAGCCGGTGCACCGTGCCCTCGGCCGCCTCGCACATCACCTCGGTGATCTCGGCGAGATCGACGCGCTGCGCGAGCCGCCGCGCGCAATCGACGTAGGGCTGCGTCATGGTGCCGCAGGCGTAGGGCTTGAAGGCGATGCCGTTCGCGATCCAGCGCTCGCCGAATCCGTCGCGCAGCCTGGCCCAGTCGCCGTCGGTCGTGTTCGCGAACGCGTTGTAGAGGCCGTGCGTGCCCTCAAGCACGGTACGCGGCCCGACGAATCCGGCGCGCGCGAGATCCGCGGCGCGGATGCCGGCCTGCGCCGCCCAGCCCGGATGCAGGCGCTTGGTCCAAGCACCCTCGGCGAGATATTCGATGATGCCGCTCGCCAGCGACCCCACGATGCCGAGCGCATTCACCCACTGCTCCTCGGGCAGCCGCAGCGCGGTGGCAACGCCAGCGGCCGCCCCGAGCGCGCCGAGCACCGCGGTCGGATGGAAGCCGGCCTTGTGGATGCGCGTTGGCGTGACGAGGCTCGCGCGGCACATGAGCTCGACGCCGACCGCAATGCCGGCGAGCGCGTCGCCGCCGTTCAAGCGCTGGCGCTCGCAAACGGCGAGCACGGCGGGCACGATCACCGCCCCGGCGTGCACCGGCCCACCCTCGAACGTGTCGTCGAAATCCTCGCCGTGCGCCGCCGTGCCGTTCACGAATGCGGCGCCCGCGGAGTCGAGGGCGCGCGCATGGCCGAGCGCGGTGCAGCCGCCGGCGCTCTCCCAGCCGGCGATGGCAGCGCGTACGTAGTCGGTCCCGCGCGCCGCGACGCAGAGACCGGCGATATCAATGAGGAGTTTCTCGGCTGTCTCGCGGAAATCGACGGAGGCGGCCCGCGCATGCTCGATGCGTGCGGCGAGCTGCTCCGTGATGGAGGCGTTCGGGCCCAGGCCGGTAATTATTTCAGCAACGGCGGAACCGCGCTCGCCGCCGTCCAGCCGAGCAGGACGCCGATCGCATCCGCGACCATGTCGAGCACCTCGAAGGAGCGGTAGCCAAGCGCGCGCTGCACGAACTCGAGCGCGATGCCCATGGCGATGAAGCCGGCGGCATAGGCGAGGCGCGTCGGGCGCCGCGCATAGAGCTGGCAGAACCAGAACATCACGGCGCCGTAGGCGGCGAAATGGCCGAGCTTGTCGCCGTGCGCGATACCGATGTCGGGCGGCCGCGGCGTGACCGACAGCCAGATGATCGTCGCGACCAGCCCCCAGCCGATCGCGAGCCAGAGCGCTCGCAATTTCACCGAGCGCGATTCTAGAAGAGCGAGAACTGTCCCGGGTTTGCCAGCGGCGGCTTGAACCGGCTGCAATCGAGCTCGGCGCGCCGGCGGCCCGCGCCGTGGTCGTTCAGGCGGTACTTGCGGCAGGCGATGTCGAAGCGCTTCGCGATCAGCTCCGCGTACATGCCGGTGCCGGTCATGCGTGTGCCGAAGCGCGCATCGTTGTCGCGCCCGCCGCGCAGCTGATGGATGATGCTCATCACGTGGTCCGCCCGCTCCGGGTAATGCGCGGCGAGCCACTCCTTGAAGATGTCCTTCAGCTCGTTCGGCAGCCGCATGATCACGTACGCCGCTTCTTCGGCGCCCGCGGCGGCCGCCGCCTCGAGCACGTGCTCCATGGTCTTGTCGTTCAACGCCGGAATGAGCGCCGCCACCATTACCCCGCACGGCACCTTTGCGGCGGCGAGCGCGCGCAGGATGTCGAGGCGCCGCTGCGGGCTCGCCGCGCGCGGCTCGAGCTTGCGCGCGAGTTCGCGGTCGAGCGTGCCGATGGAGACAAACACGCGCACCAGGTTCTTCTCCTCCATCGGGCCGAGGAGGTCGAGATCGCGCTCCACCAGCGCCGACTTGGTGACTATCGTCACCGGATGGTTGCATTCGGCGAGCACCGCCAGGATCTGGCGCGTGATGCGGTACTTGCGCTCGATCGGCTGGTAGCAGTCGGTGTTCGCGCCGAGTGCGATCGGGCTCGGCTTGTAGCCCGGTCTTCCGAGCTCGGCGCGCAGCTGTTCCGCCGCATTGGTCTTCGCGAACAGCTTGGTCTCGAAGTCCAGGCCCGGCGACAACTCCAGGTACGCGTGGCTCGGCCGAGCGTAGCAGTAAATGCAGCCGTGCTCGCAGCCCCGGTACGGGTTTATCGATGTGCTGAAGCCGACGTCCGGCGAATCGTTGTGCGACAGGATGGTGCGCGCCCGCTCGATGGTGACCTCAGTCTCGAGCGGCCGCTCGTCCTGCTCCTCCGGCGTCCAGCCGTCGTCGAAGGGCTCGCGCGCGACCGTCTCGAAGCGCCCCTGGATGAACGAGCGCGCCCCGCGCATGAAGGTGATTTCGCTCTTGCCGTCCTTCGCCATAGCACGCGGCCCCTACAATCGGCCCGCTGGCGATTCTACGCCTGATACTGTATAAATGACCAGTCCCTCGGCTACCGTTGGGCAGCGCGTCGAAGACGTCGACACGCCGGCGCTCCTCATCGATCTGGATGCCTTCGAGCGCAACCTGCGCACGATGGCAGACTCGGTGAAGGGCCGCCGGGTGCGCGTGCGCGCCCATGCCAAGACGCATAAGTGCCCGGAAATCGCCAAGCGCCAGATCGCGCTGGGCGCCGTGGGCGTCTGTTGCCAGAAGGTGTCGGAGGCCGAGGCGCTCGTCGACGGCGGCGTCAGCAACGTGCTCGTCAGCAACGAGGTGGTCGGCGCAGCGAAGATCGCGCGCCTGGCAGAGCTGTCACGCCGCGCGCAGATCGGCGTGTGCGTCGATCATGCGGACGGCGTGGCGGCGCTCGAGGCGAGCGGCGCGAAGCTCGACGTGTACATCGAGATCGAGGTCGGCATGGGTCGCTGTGGCGCCGCGCCCGGCGAACCCGCGCTGGCGCTCGCGCGGCGCATCGCCGGCGCAAAGAATCTGCGCTTCGCCGGGTTGCAGGCGTATCACGGCCGCGCGCAGCACATGCGCTCGATGGCGGAGCGGCGCGCGGCGATCGAGGGTGCCGCGAGCGCCGTGCGCACGACGGAAGAGCTATTGAACAAGCACGGCATCGAGTGCCCGATCGTCACCGGCGCCGGCAGCGGGACGTACATGCTGGAAGTGGAGAACGGCGCCTGGAACGAGATCCAGCCGGGCTCCTACATCTTCATGGACGTCGACTACAGCCGCAACGAATGGGCCGCGCCCTTGCCCCGCTTTGAGCACGCGCTCTTTGTGCTGACGACGGTGATGAGCCGCCCGGCCGCCGATCGCGCGATCGTCGACGCCGGGCTGAAGGCCTCGAGCGTCGATTCCGGCATGCCGGCGGTCTGGCAGCGCCCGGGCCTCGTGTACCGCGCCGCGTCGGACGAGCACGGCGTGGTCGACATCGCGAGCGGCGCGCAGGCGCCGGCGCTCGGCGAGAAGCTGCTGCTCGTGCCGGGGCATTGCGACCCGACGGTGAATCTTTACGACTGGTATGTCTGCGTGCGTGGCGGCCGCGTCGAGGCGCTCTGGCCGATCACCGCGCGCGGCGCGGTTTACTGAGGAGGAAGGATGAACAAGCAGTACTTGAATCCGAAGGAGCTGGGCGCGGCGCCGAAGTTCTATTCGCATGCGGTGGCGTTCGCCGGGCCGGCGAAGCTCGTCTACGTCTCCGGGCAGGTAAGCTGGGGACCGGACGGCCGCGTAGTCGGCGCGGGCGACATGCGGGCGCAGTGCGAGCAGGTGCTCAAGAACGTCACCAGCGTGCTCGCCGCCGCCGGCGCGGGCTGGGGCGACATCGTCAAGATGAACGGCTACATGGTGAATCTCAATGCCGAGAACGTCGCGGCCTATCGCGAGACACGTGCGGGCTATCTCAAGCCGGGCCAGTTGCCGGCGAGCACGCTCGTCGGCGTGACGAGCCTCGTGCAGCCCGAGTTGCTGCTGGAAGTCGAGGTCGTCGCCGCCGTCGGTGGCGCAGCGCGTAAGCCCAAACCCAAAGCGGCGAAGAAGCGCCGTTGAGCAAGCAGAAGCCCGCCATCGCCGTGAGCGATGCCCGCGGCGTGCGCACGCTGCACGTCGGCGGCGAGGCGATCCAGAGCGCGATGCGCCTCGACGACCCGCATGCGCTCGCGCTCGACTACACGCGCTGCATGATGGCGTTCCTGCTGGTGCATCCGGAGCCGCGCGAGGCGCTGATGATCGGGCTGGGCGGCGCGTCGCTGCCCAAGTTCTTCCATCGTCATCTCCGGCAGACGCGCGTGCGGGTCGTGGAGCTCGATGAACGCGTTGTCGCGGCCGCGCGCACGCACTTCGCGCTGCCGCCGGACGACGCGCGGCTGAGCGTGGAGATCGGCGACGGCGTGCAGGCGCTCGTGCCTGAGTGCTGCGATCTCCTCGTCGTGGACGCGTTTCACGATGAGGTGCATGTGCCGCAGTTCGGGGCGGCGGAGTTCTACGACGCGGCGTTTCTCGCGCTGCGCGAGCCGGGAGCGCTGGTGGTCAACTTCATGGACGACGATCCGAACTTCGACCATTGCCTGCAGCGCCTCGAGCGCGCCTTCGGCGGCGCGGTGCTGGCGATGCCGGCGCTCTACGATCCCAACATCCTCACTTTTGCGTTTCGCGGCGCGCCGCCCGCGATGGAATGGTCCGCTCTGCGGCGCCGGGCGGAGAAGCTGGAGGCGCGCTACGGCCTGCCGTTCGGACGCTACGTGTCCAAGCTGCGCGGCATGAACCGCTGTACCAGCGAGGCGCTCATGATCCATGGCGGCTGAGGCGGCGGCGCTCGCCGCCATCGCCTTCCTCGGCGCGCTCGTCTTCGGCATCACCGGCTTCGGCTCGGCGCTGATCACTATTCCGCTTGCGACGCATCTCGTGCCGCTCGGTTTCGCGCTGGCGCTCTTCGCGCTGGTGGATCTCTGCAGCGCCCTCAGCGTCGGGCTGGAGAATCCGCGCAATGCCGTGCGCGCCGCCGGCATGTTCCTGCTGGGCCTGTTCGTTCTCTCGTATGCGCTGTATAGCCTCGTTCGCCATGCCCCGTCGCATGCGATCAGCGCGCGCTGGGCATGGCTTGCCGGTCTCGCCGGCGGTATCACGAGCACACTGTTCGGTGCTGGCGGCCCGCCGTATGCGATTTACCTCTCGCAGCGCGGGCTGACGAAGGAGCAGTTCCGCGCGACGATGGGCTTCGCCACGATGACGAGCATCTCGCTGCGCGTCGCGGCCTTTGCGATCACCGGGCTGCTGCTCGATCCAGCGGTCTGGCTTACGGCGCTGGTCGTCGTGCCGGCCGGGCTGCTCGGCTTGTTTGTCGCGAGGCGGCTCTACCGTCGCATATCGCGCGAGCTGCTGATGCGCGTCGTAGCCGTCGTGCTCCTCGCCTCAGGCAGCTCGCTTGTCCTGCGCGCGCTCCACTAGCGCGAGGCCGCGGTTCGCAGGGCCGTTGATCACGCTGCCGTACGCATCGAAGCGCGAGCCGTGGCACGGGCAGTCCCAGGTCTTCTCGCCCGGGTTCCAGTGCACGATGCAGCCAAGAGGCGGGCAGGCCGCGAGGCGCTCGTGCAGCGTGCCGTTCGCGTCGCGCAATACGGCGAGCTTCTCGAAACCGTGGCGCACGATCGCGCCGCTGTCGCACCCCGGGCGTCAGCCAACGTGGACGTTCTCTTCAAGCGGGCGGCATTCCCGCAGCGCAGCGGTGGCGGGCCAGACGGATTCGTGGCGGGGCATGGCGCTTTCGCGCTTCCAAAAAAGCACCCGCCCGGAAATCTAGGTGGCTTTTTGCCGCATGGTGACGAACTCTTCCGCGACCGTCGGATGGATGCCGAGGGTGGCGTCGAACTGCGCCTTGGTCGCGCCGAGCTTCACCGCGATCGCCACGCCCTGGATGACCTCGCCCGCGTCCGGCCCGATCATGTGCGCGCCGACCACCCGTTGTGAGGCGCGCTCGACCACCAGCTTCATGAAGACGCGCTCCTTCTTCTCGGTGAGCGTGAGCTTGAGCGGCCGGAAATACGCCTTGTAGATGTCTACTTCGCCATAACGCTCGCGCGCCTGCAGCTCGCTCAAGCCCACGGTAGCGAGATTGGGATTGGCGAAAACCGCGGTCGGCACGCTGTCGTGATCCACCGGCGTAGGCTGGCCGCCGAAGAGCGTCTTCGCCAGCCACATCGCCTCGGCGGTCGCCACCGGCGTGAGGTTGATCCGGTTGGTGACGTCGCCGATGGCATGGATCGACTCGACGCTCGACCTCGAGTACTGATCGACGATCACGGCGCGATCGGCCGCGAGCTTCACGCCGACGCGCTCGAGGCCGAGGTTCGCCGTGTTGGGTTTTCGGCCGGTGGCGAAGAGCACGAGGTCCGTCGTCTGGTGCGGCCCGTCGGTGTAGGCCACTTCGAGGCCGTGCGGATGCTTGCTGATCTTCGCCGGCTCGCCGCCGAAGTGGATCTTGAGGCCCTTGTGCGTCATCTCCTCCGCGATGCGCTCGCCGAGATCGACGTCGAAGCCGCGCAGCAGACGCTTGCCGCGGTACGAGAGCGTGGTCTTGACGCCGAGGCCATGGAAGATCGACGCGAATTCAAGCGCGATGTAGCCGCCGCCGACGACCAGCGCGCGCTCCGGCAGGCGCTCGAGATGGAATGCCTCGTTCGAGCTGATCGCATGCTCGCGGCCCTCGATCGGCGGGATCTCCGGCCAGGAGCCGGTGGCGATCAGGATGTGCTTGGCAGTGTAGCGCCGGCCGTTAACTTCGACGGTGTGCGGATCGATGACTGTGGCGCGGCCGCGGATGATTTCCACGCCGACGTTGGTGAGCAGTCGCTCGTACACGGCGTTGAGCCGCGCGATCTCCTTGTTCTTGTTCGCCAACAGCGTGGGCCATTCGAAGCGCGGTTCACCAGTCGTCCAGCCGTAGGCTTGCGCGACCTCGAACTCCTCGCGCCAGTGTGCGGCATAGGAGAAGAGCTTCTTGGGGATGCAGCCGACGTTGACGCAGGTGCCGCCGAAGAGGTGCGACTCGGCGATGGCGACTTTCGCGCCATAGGAGGCCGAGACGCGGCTGGCGCGCACCCCGCCGGAGCCGCCTCCTATGGTGAAAAGATCGTAATCGACGCTTATTTCAGGTTCTTGAGGTTGAGCTCGACGAGCTCGAGATCGACGGTGATGCGCTGGTGCTGCGGCTTGTCGGCGAGCCATAGCAGCGCGTTGCGCACGCGCATTTCGATCTGCCCCTTGGGCATGCCTTCGACGCCCTGGAGCATCGACACGAGCTCGTTGAGCTTCTCGGCCTGCGCCGCCTTGCGCACGTCGGCTAGCTTGCCCTCGATCGCCTTGCGGTCGAGGTTGGTCACCATCCTTACGGTTTTGTCTTCTTCTGCCATGGCGCGTCCACCTCTCAGATCGCGGATGCTATCGAGCCGTGCGGGATTGTACCAGTGCATAACGCTCGCCCGCGGTACGCACCGCGCCGTCGGCCACTAGCTTCTCGAGATGCGCCGTCAGCGAGCGCGCCGCCCAGCGATGCAGGCGCGAGGGCACGTCGTCGTAGACATGCGGCAGCAGCTCATCCACGGTGGCGGCGCCGGTCTTGGCGAGCGCGTTGCGCACTTTTTCCTCGCGCATCAGGCGATGCGCGATCAGGCGGCGCACTTCCTTATGCGGCGCGCCGATGAGATAGCCGTGGCCGGGCGCGATGATCGCGATATCCTCGGCGAGCAGCTTCTCCAGCGACTGCAGGTATGCGCGCATCTCGCCATCGGGCGGATTGATCACCACCGTGGAGCCCTGCATCACGTGATCGCCGGTGAACAGCATCTTCGTCTGCTCGAGCAGATAGCACAGGTGGTTCGATGCATGCCCTGGCGTATGAATCGCGCGCAGCGTGAGCCCACCCAGCTCGATGCGCTGGCCGTTCTCCAGGACGAAATCGGGCTTGAAGGTCGCGTCCTGGCCCGCAGGGGCCGGGCGGCCGAGGAGCTGCGCGCCGGTTGCCGCCTTGAGCGCCGCTGCTGCCGGCGAGTGGTCGAGGTGCGTGTGCGTGCACAGGATCCACTTGATGTTGCCGAAGCCCTGCAGCTTCTCGATGTGCGAGGCGATGTCCGGCCCCGGATCGATGACGGCGTACTCGTTCTCGCCGACGATGTACGTATTCGTGCCCGGCCCGGTCATCATTCCCGGATTAGGCGCGATCAGGCGCGTCACCCAGCGGTCGAGGCGCTTGGGCGCACCCGCGATGAGATCGTACGAGGTGGTCCCTGTCTCCTCCGGATCGCTCCAGTGGATCTCGTAGTACGGCGGATCGACGCGCCGGAAGATCTTCTCGCCTTCCTTGCCGCGCGCGATGCAGGCTCGGTTTTCCTCGATGTTGGTGAGCGCCCGCACGTGGCGCATCGCATCCTTAACCGTTGAGAACGGCTTCAGCTCGCTCAACGTATGCTTCGTCGCATAGACGAGCTCGATCTCACCGCGCGCTGAGCGCTCGAGCGCTTCTCGCGGCGAGAGCCAGAGTGTGTGCACGGTTTCCGCCGCGTCATGCAAGCCTTCCTGGCCCGGCGGCGCGGCGGCCACGAAGAAGCGCGTGTCGAAGCGGCGCGCCCGGCCGGGCGCGGTGACCCAGTGGCCGATGTAGCCCAATTCGCCTGCCGGCAGATACAGGGCTTCGCTTTCCAGCAGTTCAATGAACGGCCGGTTGCGATCCGCGGCGAGGCGCGCCGCGCGTTCGGGCGCAATGAGCTCGCCCTTCGCATCGCAGGCGAGGAGGATGCCCGCCTCCTCGTAGCACTCGCGGATGGCGGCGATCCAGTAGGGGATCGGCGGATTTTCGCCCGGCAGGTTCTTTAGCCGCTGTACCAGCCGCGGATCGGTGTCGGCGGTCTCGAGCGAACCGCCGGGAAAGACGTACGCGCCGCCGAGAAACACGGAGCTCGGCGAACGCTGCAGCATCAGCACCTGCGGACCGCCGGGCGCGTCGCGCAGGAGCGCCAGCGTTGCGGCAGGGCGCGCAGCCTGGGCGGCCATCAGGGAACGAGGCGGTGCACGATCTCCGCAGCGGGCAGTATCTCGTCGATGAGATCCACCCCTTCGCCGGCGAAGATCAGTGCCGTGTCGAAGTCCTGCCGCTCGGCCGCCGCGTAGTACGCCTTGCGCTCGGCGTCGATGCGCTCGCGCAGCGCCGCTTCCCGGCCGTGCCACGCCTCGGTGAACTTGTTGCGCAGCGCCCGGCCAGTAATGCCGGCCCAGCCCTCGAAGCCGCGCACCACGTCGAAAACGGTCGTGCGGAGCGTCGCGTCGCCGTTCGCCTGCACGATGCGCTCCTTCGCCCGTGGCGCGGTCAGCGCCTCCTGCGATGCGCTGAAGCGCGTGCCGACCAGCACGCCCGCGGCGCCGAGCGCGATCGCCGCCTCATAGCCGCGGCGATCGGCGATGCCACCGGCGGCAAGCACTGGGATATTGCCCGCAATATCTCGCACCGCTGGTAGCAGGGCGAAGAGCGCGCGTTCGCCGCCATGACCGCCGGCTTCCGTGCCTTGCGCCACCAGCACGTCAGCCAGCGCTTCGAGCGCCTGGCGCGTAATGGCGAGACTCTGCACCTGGCAAATCAGCTTGGCGCCGCTACGGTGGATTTTTTCCGCAAACGGGCGCGGGTCGCCGAAGGACAGCATCACCGCCGAGGGCTTGAAGCTCAGCGCGAGATCGAGGAGCGCCGGCTGGCGCGCGAGGCTCCAGGTGATGAAGCCGACGCCGACGCGCTCGCCTTCAGCGCGCTGGAATTCGCGCCGAATCCAGTCGGCATCGCCGTAGCCCGCGCCGATCAGGCCGAGGCCGCCCGCGCGCGAGACCGCGGCCGCGAGAGCGCCGCCGGAGCCGAAACCCATGGGCGCGAGCACCACGGGTTTCTGGATGCCCAGGACGCCGGTGATCATGTGCGCATCTATGCCGACCTGCCGGCGCGATCCTTCTCGTTCTGCGCCTTGATCATGGCGCGCATGCGTTGCCAGTCGGCGTCCGAGAGCCGGTCGAGCTCGGTGAAGTAGGCGCCGGAGCCGGTGGCGAGATAGCCCGCGCCGTCGATGGCAATCGTTTCGCCGGTGAGCCATTCGCAGCCGTCTGCCATCAGGAAGGTCGCCAGGTTCTGCAGCTCGGACATCTGACCGACGCGCCGCATCGGGTTGAGCTTCGACGAGTCGTCGAAGCCTCCACCCGGCCGCAGGCGCTTGGTCGCCCCTTCGGTGGGAAAGGGTCCCGGCGCGATCGCGTTCAGGCGGATGCCGTGGCGGCCCCATTCGACGGCGAGCGACTTGGTCATCACGTGCAGCCCCGCCTTCGACATCGCGGAAGGCACGACGTACGGCGAGCCGGTGTGCACCCACGTGACGAGGATCGACACCACGCTGCCCTTGTGTCCGCCGGCGATCCAGCGCCTGCCTACGGCATGCGTGACGTAGAACGTGCCGTGGAAGACGATGTTGGCGATCGCGTTGAAGCCGTTCGGCGTCAAATCCTTCGTCGGGCTGATGAAGTTGCCGGCGGCGTTATTGACGAGACCGGTGAGCGGGCCGTCTTCGTCCCAGATGCGCTGAACCATTGCATCGACCGCTGCGGCGTCGCGGATGTCAATGGCGTGGGTGCGTACGCGTCCGCCATGCCTGTCGGCGAGCTCCTTGGCGCTGTCTTCCAGCACCCCGCCGCGCCGGCCGGCGATCCACAGGTCGGCGCCGAGCTCGAGGTACCTCGCGGCGATCTCCTTGCCGAGGCCGGTGCCGCCGCCGGTGATCAGGATGCGCTTACCTTTGAGAAGGTGATCCTTGAACATGCGCGCTCCGGGAAGGGAGCGCGTATTTTAGGTTCGTTTGGGCGTGCGCGTGCCGGTTCGTCGCCTTCGCAGAATTCCGCCTCCGTTGCCGAATTGCAGCGAGGAGCCGCGCGAACAACCGGCCAATCTCCTCGTTGCGCTGCCGGTGCGCGGCGCGCACGATTTGCTGCCGCAGCTCGGGGTTAGCGCGCCACTCGGCGAGCGTCAGCTGACTCATGGCGTGCAGCCTTGTGTCCGAAGAGCTTCGCGATCGGCGCGATGACGAGCGTGTAAATCGCCTCGGCGCGCTCGCGCCGGGCTTTCGCGTTCAGCGCTTCGAGTTCCGGAAAGTCGAGTCTCATGGCCTGTCCTTTCAAGCAAACGACACGGCGGCTTCGCCGCCGAGCGAGTTGACGATGGCGACGCCGCGATGGCGCAGCCGGTAGCAGCCGCCGCGCTCCAGCACGATGTCCTTCGGCTGGTTTTCCTCGGTGATCCACACCGAGCCTTCGACCGCGCACACCGTGCTGCCCTGGCCGTCCAGCACTTTCAGCGTCTGGTTCGGACCGAGCTTGACGGCGCCTGTTTTGAGTTCCAGTTTCATTCGTTGCTCCTTTCTTAGCATGCGTAGAATGCATCCTTCGCGCCAAGCGCTCAAACGGTAAATTCTCAAGCCATACATGAGAAATCGGAATGTGTTGCCGAGCCTGGATCTGCTCACCGGCTTCGAGGCGGCGGCACGGCACCTGTCCTTCACCAAGGCGGGTGAGGAACTTTTCCTCACGCAGTCGGCGGTCAGCCGGCAGATCAAGGAGCTCGAGGAGCAGCTCGGCGTGCCGCTGTTCCATCGGCGCCATCGCGCGCTGGCGCTCACCGATGCGGGCCAGCAGTTCTACGCCGCCGCGGCGCAGGTGATCACGACGATGCGCACGGCGACGGAACGGCTGCGCGCGGCCTCCGGGCGCAAGCGCCCCTTGTCAGTGACCACCACGCATTCGTTCGCCGCGCTCTGGCTGATCCCGCGCCTCGCCGGCTTCACGCGCACGCATCCCGGCGTCGACGTGCGCATCACCGCCGATACGCGCGTGCAGGACCTCGAGCGTGACGGCCTCGATCTCGCCATCCGCCACGGCCCGGCGTCGCTCGCCGGGCCGAATGCCGTACGGCTCTTTGGCGAGCGCGTGTTCCCGGTCTGCAGCCCGAAGCTGCTGAAAACAAATCCGCTGCGCGAGCCCGCCGATCTCAAGAACCACACACTGCTGCAATACGACGATCCGGACGCGCGCCACCCGTGGCTGCACTGGAAGACCTGGCTCGAGGTCGCGGGGATCCCGGACCTGCGGCCGGCCGGTACGCTGTCACTCTCTGGCTTCGAGCAGATCATCCCGGCGGCGGTCGCCGGACACGGCGTGGCGCTTGGGCGCAGCCCCCTGGTGAAGGATCTGCTGACGGAGAAAAAGCTGGTGGCGCCGTTCAAGACCGCGGCGGATCCGGCGCGCGCCTACTTCGTCATCGCTTCCAAGGCGGCCGCCAGCCGCCCGGAAGTGCACGACTTCATCGAGTGGCTGAAAGGCGAAGCCGCTAAACGGTAAGGACGATCTTGCCGATGTGCTGCGAGGACTCCATCAGGCGATGAGCCTCGGCGGCCTGTGCCAGCGGGAAAGTCTGGTAGACCTGCGGCTTGATGCGGCCCGCCTCGATGAGCGGCCAGATCTTCTCGCGCAGGTTGCGGGCGACGTAGCCTTTGAATTCGGTGGAACGGGGGCGCAGCGTCGATCCGGTCACGCTGAGGCGCTTGCGCATCAGCGCGTCGATATCGAGCTCGCTGCGCGGGCCGCGCAGATAGGCGATGAACACCAGCCGGCCTTCCTCCGCGAGGCACTTGAGTTCGCGCGGCACATAGTCGCCGCCCACCATGTCGAGGATGATGTTGACGCCCTTGCCGCCGGTCGCGTCGCGCACCTCGGCGACCCAGTCCTGCGTCTTGTAGTTGAACGCCTTCTCGGCGCCGAGCTTGACGCACGCCGCGACCTTCTCCTCTGAGCCCGCGGTCGCGAACACGCGGTTGCCGGTCGCAGCGGCCATCTGGATCGCGGTCACGCCGATGCCGGAGCTGCCGCCCTGCACCAGCAGCGACTCGCCGGGCGCGAGGCGGCCGCGGTCGTAGACATTGGCCCAGACGGTGAAGCACGTCTCCGGCAGCGAGGCCGCCTCCACCATCGACAACCCCTTGGGCACGGGCAGCGCCTGCGTCTCCGGCACCGCGCAGTACTCGGCGTAGCCGCCGCCATTGACGAGCGCGCAGACTTGGTCGCCGCGTTTCCACAGCTTCACAGCGGCGCCGAGCTCGGCGACCTCGCCGCCGATTTCGAGCCCGGGCAACGGCGATGCATCGGGCGGGACCGGATAGTGGCCCATGCGCTGCAGCACATCCGGGCGGTTCACGCCGGCGGCCGCGACCTTCACGAGAATTTCATTTGCCTTCGGCGCAGCCTTCGGCAGATCCGCAACGCGCAGGACTTCTGGACCGCCGGGCTTGCTAATCTCGACTGCGCGCATCGTGGTCGCTATTATCCCGCGACGAGGAGGAGCGCCGGTGGCCCAATTTCGCGTCGAGTTCGTGCTGGACCAGGCGAGCGGCAGATATCTCGCCGAGCTGTACAACCCGGAGAACCACGAGGAGCTGATCGTGCGCACGGAGGCGCTCTATCCGTCGCAAGCAGCGGCGGTCCTGGGGCTCGTGCAGCTCTTCAAGGATGCGATCCTGCAGTTCCCGCGGCCGGGCGAGCCGCCCGCGCGCGTGGTGCGCAAGAAACCCGCCCGGCGCAAGCCCACGAAAGCCAGGAAGGCGAAGAAGAGAGCCGCCAAGCTGCGCAGACACAACTAGGAGGAACGATGAAAGTGGCACTGGCCGCGCTCGCGGCCGCGCTGTCGGCGACGGCTGCATTCGCCGATTTCAACGACAAGAAGCCGATCACCGCGACCGTCACCGGCGCGACGCCGAGCGGCTATCCGCGCACGATGGTCGAGGGCCTAAATGCGGTGGTGCGTGATGCCTATCCAGGCTCGGCGGTCTCCTTCAAACCCAATTCGCCCGGCGGCGGCGTGGTGGCGATCGCCGAGAAGCAGGCCGACTTCACCGCTACGGCGACAGGCACCGAGATTCGCCTCGCGAACGAGGGCAAGGACCCGTACAAGACGCCGCTCAAGGGCAAGTTCAGCTACGTGATGATGCTGTACGACAACCAGTACATGCACTTCGTCATGACGAAGGAGTGGGCCGAGGCGAACGGCATCCGCGGCTGGGCCGACATCGCGGCGAAGAAACCGAAGATGCGGCTCGCGATCAACCGCACGGATAACCCGCAGACGACCATCGGCGGGCCGTATGAAGTGATGAAGGCCTACGGCTTCACCATCAACGACATCGCCAAATGGGGCGGCAGCTACGTGCTCGGCAACAGCCAGATCGGCCTCGATGCGCTTACCGACGACAAGGCCGACGTGTTCATGAACGCGCGCAATCTCGGGGACTCGCTCCTGAAAGACATTGCTTCGAAGCGCCCGCTCCTCTGGATCGACGGTGACATTGCGCACATGCACAAGGCGGCCGACACGTTCAACTTCAAGGCCGACATGGTGCCGAAGGGCACCTATCCGTTCATGGAAAAGGATTACCCGACGATCCGCATGTGGGTGTCGCTGCTCGCGGGCGCGCACGTCCCCGACGAGGTGGTCTACAAGTACGTGAAAGCCATCGCGGAGAACGAGGCGCGCGTGCAGTCGATCGGCGGCTCGCTCAAGACCTCCTTTACGGTGGCCAGGATGGCTACCAACCCGGCGAACCTACCTTACCACCCCGGGGCGCTGCGCTACTACAGGGAAAAGGGGCTGGTGAAGTAACGCTTGCTCGAGCTCCTGCGCGAAGGCAGACGCCACCGCCCCGGTGGCGTCTGGCTCGTGCTGATCCGCGCCGGCTCGGTCGCCGCCGCGCTCTACGTGTTGTGGATCGGCGCGCTCGCGCAGATCTTCGGCACCTGGGCGCTCGACCTGGGGAATTGGCTCGGCGCGGAACCGCTGGTCGCGTTCGGCACATGGGCGCGCGCGTTCACCGCTTATTTCCATCTCGACATCTCGATCTTCATCGCGATCACGTTCCCGATCGCGTTTCTGACCACGACCGCCAACCCGACGCGCGCGCGACTCGCATGGACCGATGTCGCGCTGGCGGTGATCTCGCTCGCGGTAGCGCTCTATTACATCGTCCTCAATGACCGGTTCCTGAACTGGAGCCGCGGCTTCTCGCAGCCGAGCACCGGCGATGTCATCGCCGGCCTTACGCTGCTTGCGCTCGTGATCGAGCTTTGTCGGCGCTCGGTCGGCTGGGGCTTGACGTCGCTCGTCATCGTGCTTCTCGTCTTCACGGTGTTCGGCCACTGGATGCCGGGGCCGCTGCGCCACGACAACTTCGGCCTGCCTTACTTCATCGAGATGATGACGATCATGGAGAACGGCATCTTCGGCGCGCCGCTCGAAGTCGCGGCGACCTACGCCTTCCTCTTCGTACTCTTCGGCAGCTTCTACGAAAAATCGGGCGGGGGGCAGCTTTTCTTCGAGCTCGCGAGCGCGGTCACCGGTCGCATGCGCGGCGGCGCGGCAAAGGCCTGCGTCACCGCGAGCGGCCTGTACGGCTCGATCTCGGGCAGCCCGACCGCCGACGTCGCGACCACCGGGCCGCTCACCATTCCGATCATGAAGCGCATGGGTATTCCCGCGGCGCGCGCCGGCGCCATCGAGGCCACCGCCTCCTGCGGCGGCGCGATGCTGCCGCCGGTGATGGGCGCGGTGGCGTTCATCATGTCGGATCTCACCAACATCCCCTACGCGAGCATCGCGTGGGCGTCGGTGCTGCCGGCACTTCTCTACTACCTGTCGATTTACCTGCTGGTGCACAACGAGGCGGTGCGCAACAACGAGGCGCCGCTGCCGGAGAACCAGATCGTGCCGCTTTCCAAGGCGCTGGCGCACGGCTGGCGGCACCTGCTGCCGATCGGCGCGCTGATCTTCCTGCTCGTGGCGGGCTACACGCCGGTCTACGTCGCCGCGGGCGCCACGGCGGCGGTGATCGTGCTCTCCTGGTTTCACCGGCCGACGGCGATCGGCCCACGTCGCTTCGTCGACTGCTGCACCGACACGATCGCGCAGCTCGTGCCGCTCGTGGGCGCCGTGGCGGCCGCGGGCGCCGTGATCGGCGCGATCGAGATCAGCGCGCTCGCCGGCAAGTTCACGCTGCTCATCAACATGATCGCCGGCGGCTACCTCATCCCGACGCTGCTCCTTTCGGCGCTGTTTTTGGTTCTGCTCGGCATGGGCATGCCGACGCCGGCGGTCTACATCATGGGCGCGGCGCTGCTCGCGCCGGTGCTGCGCGGCGTGTTCAACCTGCCGGAGATGCAAGTGCACCTTTTCATGCTGTACTTCGCGTGCCTCTCGGCCGTGACGCCGCCGGTCGCGGTCGCCAACTTCGCCGCCGGCGCGATCGCCGGCGTCAATCCCATGGCGCTCGGTCCCTATGCCGTGAAGCTCGCCATCGGCGGCTTCATCCTGCCGTTCTATTTCCTCTTCAACCCGGGCCTCAACATGGAAGGCGGCGTGCTCTACATCGCCGAATGCGTGGTCTTCGCGATCGCGATGGTGACCTTCGCTTCGTTTGCCATGCAGGGATACCTCGGCCTGCGGCGCATCGCCTGGCCGCTGCGACTCGTGCTTTTCGCCTGCGCCGTCGCGACGGTAGCGCCGCGCTTCGACGTCACGCTCGCCGCGACGCTTCTCGGCGCAGCGGTCTTAGCGTTTGTTCAGCTGCGCGGCCGCCCAGTGCAGGTCGACGTTTCCGCCGGATAGCACCACGCCGACGCGCGCGCGGGGCTTCAGCTTCTTGCTGAACAAGGCGGCAAAGCCGAGCGCGCCGGTCGGCTCGACGATGATTTTCATGCGCTCCCAGAGCCAGAACATGGCGCGCAGCAGTTCCTCGTCCGTCACCGTGAGCATCTCGTTCACGTAGCGCTGCACCAGCGGGAAGGTGACGCTTCCGGGCGCCGTGGTGCGCGCGCCGTCTGCGATCGTATCGGGCACCGCGATGGTCACGATCCTGCCGGTGCGGAACGATTGCGTCACATCGTCGCCGGCGGCCGGCTCGACGCCGACGACGTGGCAGTTCGGCGC
>JACXTT010005450.1_pt1 | contig 18468 bp, 12 predicted proteins | sample 9270951 | NCBI WGS metagenome assembly JACXTT01 (sample SAMN15532306, study PRJNA645909) | rock metagenome | isolation source: weathered quartz diorite | place: Puerto Rico | collected 2017-06-21 | reverse complement strand
GCCAATTACCTTACGTGAACCGGCCAGGCTGCCGGTATCGATAACCAGTTGTATGTTTTTCTTTGCCACGGCCGTGGTAAACGAATCGGCCGCTTGCTGCAGGATAAGGGCAAGGTCAAAGGGTTCGCTTACAAAAGCCAGTTTGCCGGCATCGAGTTTGCTGAAATCGAGTACTTCGTTGACCAGCTGCATCATGTGCTCCGAAGAGTTTTTCAATACCTTGAAATGATCGGTATGCTGCAGCAGCTCATTGTCCTGTATGAGCAAATGCGTGGTACCGATAATGGCATTGAGCGGCGTACGCAGTTCATGACTCATATTGCTCATAAACCGGGTTTTGGCCGCTGCGGCCTTCTCCGCTTTTTCCTTAGCCTGCAGGGTTTCAAATTCGGCCAGTTTTATGGACGTAATATCAAGAATACTGATTTTTATAAACTGCTGCTCGGAATAATCGAACGACACAATGCTTACAAAGCCGTGAAACGAGGGGCTGCTTTTTCGGTTAAAGCTGCTGTCGCCCTGCCAGTTTACGCGGTGCTGGCCATCATTGCCCATACCGGCTATTTGCGGCAGGAGTTTGTCGCCCAGCACATCGGTAACGCTGTAAAACGGCTGCCGTTTATCGTAAGGGTCCAGTTCAAATAATTCCGCCGCTTTATCATTGTACTGCCGGATATGCATGGTAGCGGGTTCTACCACAAATACGGCGTCGAGCGATGTATTGAGAATGGTATCGGCAAATTTCTTTTCGCTTTTATTTCTTTTTTCCTTGGCATCGAGCAGCCGCAGTATAAAATAGAAGAAAATGATCAGCAGCAGGAAGTTGACGATGATGTTAAACACCAGGTGATTATAATACACGGTTTCGCTGGCCTTCTCCACATCGGTATGGGCGGGTATATAGAATAATATAAATAACAGGTTGATGGCAGTGAAAATGATAAAGACGATCAGCTCTGTATTTGTTTTGCGTACCCGCAGGGCAAAGATCATGGCCATTACAAAAGGAAACAGGTACAGGTAGGTGCCATGCACGGTGCCCTGGGTAAGGCATAATAAGAGCGAATGAAGATTTACAAAAGCGATGGCCAGCCATTTGGTAGTGGTATAAAACCCCCGGCTGTTGGCAATGGCAAAAATGGTGAGCAGCACTACCCCGCAGGCTTCAATACCTGCGCTTCGCTCCATGCCATCTATAGCATAATAAACGAAGTTGATAAAATTGCAGCCGATGGCCAGTATAATAAAGACGTTGAGGTGCCAGAACCTGCCGTTGGAGGCAGGTGCTGCTGGTGGGTTTACCTTGGCGATGGTTTTGCTCACAGGATGGGTTATTAACGACCAGGTATAAACATATAGAAAAACTCCAATGCGTGCAAGCGCAATATTATTGCCCGGGAGGGCCAAAAAGACTGGGATCGGGGGCGAATATGACAGGGATCAAGCCAGGGGTATTTAGTAATAAAATTTCTACGGTGAGCCGCTTTTTCTACCACACGCGGCCCGGCTACAAAGCGACCCACCGGGGGCCTTTTTGCCCTCTCCCGGTCAACCCCTACCTTTGCGCAAATTGAATGAATCATGTTACAAGTGGGTTTTATACGGCAGAACGTGGAACTGGTAAAACAGCGGCTGGCGGTGAAAAATTTTAAGCAACCGGAGCTGGTTGACGAGCTGCTGAAATGGGACGATAAGCGCAAACAATACCAGCTGGAGCAGGAAGATATACAGGCAAAGCTCAACACGGCTTCCAAGGCTATCGGGCAACTGATGGCCAAAGGCGATAAAGCCGCCGCGGAAGCCAAAAAGCAGGAAGTAGCCACCCTCAAAACCAGCCTGGACGCTGAAAAACTCAACGACGCTGAAAAGAATATACAGGCCATCCTATATTTATTGCCCAACCTGCCTTCGGAGAAAGTGCCGGCAGGCAAAACGCCCGAAGACAACGTGGTGGTGCGCGAAGGCGGCAACAAGCCCGCCCTCCCCGAAGGCGCCGTACCGCACTGGGACCTGGCCAAACACTACAACCTGGTTGATTTTGAACTGGGCAATAAAATTACCGGCAGCGGCTTCCCGGTGTATACCGGCCAGGGCGCCAAATTGCAACGGGCATTGATACAGTATTTTCTCGATTACAATACCGCCGCCGGCTATACGGAGTATATGCCGCCCCTGATGGTAAACGAGGCATCGGCCTACGGCACCGGCCAGCTGCCCGATAAAGAGGGACAGATGTATCATGCAACGGAAGATAATTTTTACCTGATACCCACCTCTGAGGTTCCGTTAACCAATATTTACCGCGATACCATTCTTAAAGAAACCGACCTGCCCATAAAGATGACGGCCTATACACCCTGCTTCCGGCGCGAAGCGGGCAGTTATGGCAAAGACGTGCGCGGCCTTAACCGCCTGCACCAGTTTGACAAGGTAGAAGTGGTGCAGCTGGTAAACCCCGATACCAGCTATGCCGTGCTGGAAGACATGGTTAACCATGTAGAGAAACTGGTACAATCGCTGGAACTGCCTTACCGTATTTTAAAGCTGTGCGGCGGCGATATGAGCTTTACCTCTGCCCTTACCTACGATTTTGAGGTGTACAGCGCCGCGCAGGAAAAATGGCTGGAAGTAAGCTCGGTATCGAATTTTGAAGCGTACCAGGCCAACCGCATGAAGGCGCGGTTTAAAGATGCTAACGGTAAAACACAGCTGCTGCATTCGCTCAACGGTAGTTCGCTGGCCCTGCCCCGTATTGTAGCTTGCCTGCTGGAAAACCACCAGCAGCAAGAAAGCATTACACTGCCGGCGGCGCTGGTGCCGTATTTTGGGAAACCGGCTATCCATAAATGATACATTAAACCGTTTTAATGTTCCGGCCGGAGGCAATACCGGCCGGGCTAACTGCTGCATGCCCCTCCAATTTTCTATTTCGTTTAATGTAATTCGTTGTTAAAGGCAATTCCTTTAAGTTTTTCTTTTGCTTTCTGTTTCCATATTTGCTGAAACAAACTTATATACTATGCAAAAGAAAGTTTTACTTGCGATTGCGATTGTTGCCTGCGGCCTGGCCTCTCATGCCCAGGTGCAAAAAGGCGACTGGTTATTAGGGGGCTCATTTAGCTATTCCACCAACTCTAATACCTCTCCCGGCATCTCCGGAAATACTACCAATACCAGTTCCAATTCCAACTTTAATCCTGGGTTTGGCCTGGCAGTAGGCAAAAATTCAGTAATAGGCCTGCGTGGAAGTTTTGGTTATACCCCTGGGAACAATGGCCAGGGCGTTAAACAATTCAATATAAATTACCTGGCAGGCGGTTTCTGGAAAAAATACTTTCCCATCAATGAAAAAGTGGGCTGGTTTACCGATTTTGAAGCAGCTTATAGTTTCTATGAAAATAAGAGTACGAATGCAACGGATCCCACACAGAACTATAAGTATACAGACAAAGGCTTTTCTGTTCTTGTTTCGCCAGGCATTTATTATAAAGCCGCTTCAAAGATACTCCTGGATGCAGGGTTCGGTAACATCAGTTATAATTATACAAGCCCCGGGGGAGGCTCCGGTCAAAATAATTTTAAACTCAACCTGTTGAATTATTACACGTTCGGCATAAGTTTTTTAATCAGTTCCCGTTCTTAGGTACCCCCTGGTGGCTATAAGCTGGTCCTGCCCCGGGCGCCTTTGGCGCCCGGGGCATCATAGCCCAGTTTTTGCTTACCGGAGTTTTGGCGCCCGGCATTAGAGTGACCGGGCGTTTTTTTTATGCACGCGCTTAAACTTTTTGTTGCTTTGCGTGTCACATGCAAAATTTCCGGCAATGGCGATTACCAATCAACAGAAAAACCTCCACCTGTTATGGCGGGCGGGGTTTGGCCCTGCCGCGGGCGAGCTGGCCAGTCTTTCCTCTTCTACCCAACAGTATCACTGGGATGCCCTGGTAAAAGCATCGGCAAAGCAACCTGCCTATATAGATGTGGCTGATAATGAGCTGAAAAGCATACTTATGGGCAGTAGCGAAATGGCGCCTCAGCAGTATTTCCAGAAAATGAGCGCCGAGCAGAAAAAAGCCCTGCAGCTGAAAACCCGGGAGGGGGTTAAAACCCTCAATATTACCTGGATGAACCAGATGATGGTGAGCGACCAGCAGCTGCGGGAAAAAATGAGCCTGTTCTGGCACGGGCATTTTGCCAGCCGCATTAATAATATCATTTTCCAGCAGCAACTGCTGGATATTGTGCGCACCAATGCCCTGGGCAATTTTGGCGACCTGCTGAAAGCCGTGAGCAAGAGCGCTTCCATGATCAACTTTCTCAACAACAACCAGAACCGCAAGGGGCATCCCAATGAAAACTTTGCCCGCGAGGTCATGGAGCTGTTTACCCTGGGCAGGGGCAATTATACCGAAAACGATATTAAAGAAAGCGCCCGGGCCTTTACAGGATGGGGAGCCAATTTCCAGGGGCAGTTCCAGTTCAGGCCTTTCCAGCACGACGACGGGGAGAAGACCTTCCTGGGCAAGAACGGTAATTTTACCGGCGATGATATACTGAACATTATCCTGGAGCAAAAGCAAACGGCCCGTTATATTACCCAGAAGCTGTACCGCTACTTTGTAAACGAGCAGCCCGATACGGAAAAAACGGAATGGCTGGCCAACCGCTTTTACCAAAGCAATTATAATATACTGGGGCTGATGACCGACATCTTTACCAGCGATTGGTTTTACAGCGAAAAAAATATCGGGGTACGCATCAAATCGCCGGTAGAGCTGATCGTGGGTATACGCCGGATGCTGCCTATGCAGATAAAGAACGAAGAAGCGCAGTTGTTGCTGCAGCGCGTGCTGGGCCAGGTATTGTTTTACCCGCCCAATGTGGCCGGCTGGCCGGGTGGTAAAAGCTGGATAGACAGCTCTACGCTGGTAATGCGTATGCGCATTCCGCAACTGATTTATGCCGGCGATGCCATAGCCGTAAAACCAAAGGATGACGACGACCAGATGATGGGCATGAAGGACCATGCCGATGATAATAATACCCTGCCCAATGTAAACCGCAAGGGGAATGGCGGCTATAACAGGCCCGGCCAGCAGATTATGGCTACGATAGACTGGGCCGCCTACCTGCAATGCCTGGAAAAAGTGCCCCGTGAAGAATTGATTACGGCAGTAAGCAGCCTGGTGCTGCAAACCAACCCGGGGCTAAACGCCGATACGGTAAAAAAATATACCGACGCCGCCAGCCGGGAAAGCTTTATTAAAACGGCCACGATACAGCTGATGAGCACACCGGAATACCAGCTGTGTTAGTGAGGAGTGAATAATGAATGGCGGCCCCCGAAATTCCGGTAATAAATAATAAAAAGATGCAATGAAAAATAGTGCCTATTTGAATAGCGTGAACCCTTCACTATTGACAATTGACAATTCACTTAAAGCATTTTTATGATTATCAAACGCAAACAATTTATCCAGCTTGGTTCACTGGCAACAGCTTCGTTGTTTCTGCCCAAATTCCTGAAGGCATTTGAACAGCCTTCCATGGTGCCGCCGGGCAATAAGGTGCTGGTGGTATTGCAGCTGAGCGGCGGCAACGATGGCCTCAATACGGTGATACCGGTGCACAATGATCTTTATTATAAGTCGAGGCCCGGGCTGGGCATCCAAAAACAAAGCTCGGTGCTGCTGACCGATGAAGTGGGACTGAACCCGGCACTGACCGCATTTGGCGACCTGTACCACGACGGCAGCCTGGCCATTATGAACAGCGTGGGATACCCGAACCCCGACCGCTCGCATTTTCGCAGCATGGATATCTGGCACAGCGCCAGCAACAGCAATGAGTATGTGTACAACGGCTGGCTGGGCCGTTACCTGGATGCACAATGCAGCGGTTGCGACAAACCCACCCAGGCCCTGGAGATAGACGATGTGCTGAGCCTGGCCCTGAAGGGCGACCGCATTAACGGCATTGCCATGAAAGACCCGCGCCGCCTGTACAGTACCAGCCATGCCGCCTATTTTAAAGACGTGCTGGCGCAGCATAGCGACCATGCCGAGGCGCCGGTGGATTATTTGTACAAAACGCTGTCGGAAACCCTGAGCAGCGCCGATTATATTTTTGAGCAGAGCAAGCTCCATCCCAGCAATGCGCAGTACCCCACTACCGGGCTGGGTCAAAGCCTGAAAACCATTTCCTCGCTTATTCTTTCGGATATCAATACCAAGGTATATTATGTGTCGCTGGGCAGTTTTGATACGCATGTAAACCAGGACGCCCAGCAGAAAAGGCTGTTTACCGAAATGAACGATGCCATCAAGGCTTTTGTGGCCGACCTGAAAAGTAATAACCGCTTTGAGGACGTGATGCTGATGACGTTTTCCGAATTTGGGCGCAGGGTAAATCAAAACGCCAGCGGGGGCACGGACCACGGAACGGCCAACAATATGTTTTTTGTAAGCGGTGGCTTAAAAGACAAGGGCCTGCTTAACGCCATGCCCGATTTGGGCGATTTGCAGGACGGCGACCTGAAGCACCGGGTGGATTTTAAAGACGTGTATGCCACCATGTTGAACAAATGGCTGGGGGCAGATGATAAGGCGATACTGGGGAAGGAATATAATCACCTGGGTTTTATATGAGGTCAGACTTCCGACCTCAACTAAAAAGCCCCGCTTCCGTTACCGAAAGCAGGGCCTTTTTAATTATTTAATCGTTAATCTTTCATTTCAGCCGGGAGCTGAAAGGGGTTTTCTGTTTACATGGTTGTTTACCAGCCTTGTTTGGCAATGCCTGCTTTAATGGCAGCCAGCGCTTTTTCTTCGCCCAGCAGGGTAGTCAGTTTATTCCCTTTTCCATCATTGCCCTGGGCCATATAAGCACCTTTGGCGGTCTTGGTAATCACTGCATCCTTAATGGGTACGTTCTTTTCTTTGGTCTTTACATTATACGCTGTTAAGGTAACTTCTGACATGATTTGATTAATTTAATGGTTCGTAATTCTGTTAAAAAAAGAGCGTTTGGCGGGGGTCCACCGTGTTTAAAGGTAACTAATTATTTCAAATCCCCTGCCAACCTGCTTTTCCGCTTCCATTTTAACGCGTTATACCCGTAAAAATACCAGGAAATGGTTATACGTCTATACGCGCATATTTGGCGTGCGATTCAATAAACTCGCGGCGGGGCGCTACTTCATCGCCCATGAGCATGCTAAAAATGCGGTCGGCTTCGGCGGCGCTTTCTATGGTTACCTGTTTGAGAGTCCTGGTATCGGGGTTCATGGTGGTTTCCCACAATTGTTCTGAGTTCATTTCTCCCAAACCTTTGTAGCGCTGGATGCCCACACTGTCCTCTTTCCCCCCTGCCAGCTTTTGTACCAGCGCCTTGCGCTGCTCTTCGGTCCAGGCATAGGCCTGTTCCTTTCCTTTTTTCACCAGGTACAGGGGGGGCTGCGCTATGTAAACATAGCCCTGCTCCACCAGCTCTTTCATGTAGCGGTAAATAAAGGTTAAGATAAGCGTGGCAATGTGGCTTCCGTCCACATCGGCATCGGTCATGATGATCAGCTTATGGTAACGGAGTTTTTGAATGTTGAGGGCCTTGGGGTCGTCCGGGGTGCCTACGGTTACGCCGAGGGCGGTGTACATATTGCGGATTTCCTCGTTTTCGTAAATCTTGTGCTCCATGGCCTTTTCTACGTTGAGGATCTTACCGCGCAGCGGCAGGATGGCCTGGAAGCTACGGTCGCGGCCCTGCTTGGCGGTGCCGCCGGCCGAATCACCTTCTACCAGGAAGAGCTCGCAGCGGTCGGGGTCGCGGTCCGAGCAATCGGCCAGTTTACCGGGCAGGCCTCCACCGCTTAATACGCTTTTACGCTGTACCAGCTCACGGGCTTTACGGGCGGCCGCTCTTGCCTGTGCAGCCAGGATAACTTTATTGATGATTTGCTTGGCTTCGCGGGGATTTTCTTCAAGGAAGGCTACCAGTACGCGCGATACGGTGGCATCCACCACGCCGCTTACATCGCTGTTGCCCAGCTTGGTTTTGGTTTGCCCTTCAAACTGGGGTTCGGGCACTTTTACCGAAATAATGGAGCTGAGGCCTTCCCTGAAATCGTCGCCTTCAATTTCCACCTTAGCCCGTTCAAACAGGTTTTCGCGGTCGCCATAGGCCTTAAACACCCGGGTAAGGGCCCTGCGGAAACCCGCTACGTGGGTACCGCCTTCGATGGTATTGATATTGTTAACGTAAGAATAAATGTGCTCGCTATAGCTGTCGTTGTAGGTAAGGGCTACTTCCACGGCCACATTGCTGGGAGCATCATGCCCTTCCACAAAAATTACTTTGGGCAGCAGGGGGCTGCGGCCGGCATTGCTGTCGAGCATTTCCACGAACTCCACGATACCACCCTGGCTGTAAAAGGTTTTGGTATAAGTAACGCCGGACTCTTCTTTTTCCCGCAAATCGTTCAGGATAATGCGGATGCCCTTGTTGAGGTAAGAAAGTTCGCGGAGCCGGCTCTCGAGGATGTCTCTTTTGTAAACGGAAACATTAAAGATGGAGGTATCGGGCCAGAACTGCGTTGTAGTGCCCGTATTATCAGAAAGGCCTATCTCGCGCACGGGGTACTGCGGTATACCGATATGGTATTCCTGTTCGAATATCTTACCCTCGCGGCGAACGGTTACATGCAGTTTGGTGCTCAGCGCGTTTACGCAGCTTACCCCTACCCCGTGCAAACCGCCAGATACCTTGTAAGACCCTTTATCAAATTTACCGCCGGCATGCAGTACGGTCATTACTATTTCGAGGGCGCTTTTCTTTTCCTTGGTATTTATACCCGTGGGTATACCACGGCCGTCGTCTTCTACGGTAATGGAATTGTCTTCATTGATGGTAACGGTAATATTTTTGCAAAACCCTGCCAGTGCTTCGTCAATAGAGTTGTCTACCACTTCATATACCAGGTGGTGCAATCCTTTCTCTCCAACATCGCCGATATACATGGCGGGACGCTTGCGCACCGCCTCCAGGCCTTCCAGCACCTGTATACTGTCGGCTCCGTAAGCTATATTCTGGGCAGCTATTTTTTCCTGTGTTTCTGTGCTCATTTTGGGGGATTAATCAACCGGGTTAACAATGGAATAATAAGGTAGGCAAAGGTACGAAAAAGGAAGGGGTTTAAGACCGTGAAAAACAAGGATTTTTGCACAGGTTGTGGATGAAAATAAGCCTTTTGGAGCGCTTTTGCGTAACAACGGGATGGTTTATGTCATAATTAGGTAAAAATGTAATTTTCAAAGAGTTAAAATGGCCAATGGGTTGTAAATTTGCACCCTCATTTATGCTGCAACCACAAGACATATTATCACTGGCTTATAAACAGCCTTTTATGCAGGACCAGCTGGTGCTGCTGCAGGAAAAAGAACGGCAAATTCCGGGCTCGGTGCAATATGCTATAAAGCGCTATTATAAGCAGCCTTCATGGAATACAGACGATGTGGGCATGCTGGTATACCACTACAAAAAAGACAGCCCCAAAGACAACCACGTTGAACTACGGTTTTGTATATCGGGCAATGTGTATTGCAGGCAGAAGGACATGGAATGCGACCAGTGCAAACTGAACGCTTCGCGCGGCTGCGCCGAAAGAAAAGAGAGTATTGACGTGGTGAGTGTGCGGTTTTTGCCGGTGCATCTTTCGCAGTTTGTAAAATCGGGCAAGCTCAACGACAAACTTTCTGATTCCCTGCTGGGTTTTACGCATCCTTCCTCTTTTTCCAAAACATTATCGCTTTGCGGCCGCACGCGCATGGTGCTGGAAGCCCTGCTGAACCATAGCTATACCGATAGCCTGGAAAATATTTATATCAATGCCCAAACGCAAATGCTCCTGCTGTACAGCATGGAGTGCATGGTGGGTGAAAAGGATGTGGAGAGCTTCCAGTGCAAGTTCCTGGCCAACGGACTGGACCGGGAAAAGATTATAAAAGCACGGGAAATTTTATTGCAGCATATCGGCGAACCGCTCACCATAAAGGAATTGAGCCGCAAGGTAGCCATTAACGAATGCTACCTGAAAAAAGGCTTTAAGGAATTATTTGGCACTACCATCTTCGATTTTTACCAGAGCCAGCGTATGGAGCATGCGCGCTACCTTTTATATGAAAAAGGGTTGAGCGTAACCGAGGTATCCCTGCTGCTGGGCTATTCTTCCATCTCGCATTTTTCTACGGCATTTAAAAAGCACACAGGGTTGAAACCGTGTGAGCTGTTGTTTCATTAATCATTCCTGTTTACCAGCAGTTTTACTACTTTGCTTTTTTGCTGGCCAGACCCGATGCGCATAATATAGATGCCGGAGCCCAGTTTATCGACGGCTATGGTAGCGGTATTTTTTCCCGCGTGCAATAAAAGCGACTGGCTCAGGCAGGTTTGCCCCATGGTATTGGTAAACGTAACCTGCGTGGTTTGATCCCTGCCGGCGGTATAATCCAGCTGCACGATATTGTCTTTAACGGGGTTGGGGTAAACCACGAGGTTGCTGAACCCGTTGCCCGCACCGCAATCCTGTTTTACCGATATAATATCGGAATATTTATGCTCGCCGGTAGCATCCGTTTGCAGCAGGCGATAGTACCAGGTGCCTTCTTCTACATTATTGTCCGAATAGGTATAACTGCCCGGCTGTGCTGTGGGGGCCCCGGCGTTTACTTGCGCCACGGCGGTAAAATCAATGCCGTTGGAAGCCTTTTCTACGGTATAGCTACTGGTGGTAACCCCTGGGGCGGCCGTCCAGTTTAATGCAATATTGCCGTTATTACAAGCGGCGGCAAACCTGGTTATGCCCACCGGCAGGCTGGTTAAGGCGCTTACCGAACCGATGGTGATATTCCAGGTGCTGTTATTGGGAATTTGTGTACTGGAAATGCCCGATACCGTTATGACCGGGTAGTTATACGAAAAAGTGAGCCCGCCGCCGGCAGCATACACATTGGCATTGGCAAAATTGCCGGTATTATCTACCAGCAGGCGCAAATCTGCTATAAATACAGACATGGGGTTGGCCTTGGGCGAAAGCGTAATGTCCATGCTGAAGGTTTGCCCGTAATTGGTTTTGGTAACCTGCCATTGTCTTTCCAGCCGGGAAAAAATGCCGGCGGGTTTTACCCCGTTTGACACCCAGGTAGCGGCAAGCTGCCCGTTTGTAGCCCCGGTCATAACAAACGACTGGTCGGACGTAAACGAAGCGGCATTGGCGGCATTGGTGGCGGCCAGTGTACCAGCGTAAATGCGTACGCTGTCATCGCTATTGTGCGATTGTTTTTGTATGAGGCCGGAAGCATCGTCACGACCGATACCGATAATATTATTGTTATAGGGTGATGCCGTGGTAAAAATACCAACATCGGATGAGGAGCTATAGCTGGTAGATAAGGTAATACCGTATTTAACGGCCAGGTAGCTGTGCACGCGGGTAGCGGCATGCGGGGTAAGGGTAGTGCTTAAAAAGATGTTTTCGGCCTCACCACCCTGGAAGGGTTCAATAAACGTAGGCGTGCTGGTAGCAATGTGCGCGCCAAAGGCAAGACCGGTAGATCCCGAACATTCGCTGGCCGTTCCTGAAGCTACCGTACTGCCATTATAATAAGCGGTCATGGAAGTGGCGGAGCTCCTGTTGCCTGTATAAGAAAATACCGTTTGCGTGGGCACCACTGTAGGGTCGCGCGAGGCCTGGGTGCTGAGCCCGATATTGCTGCCTATGGCCATCCGGGCTATGCCCCGGCATTGCAGGCCATAGTTGCCCGAAGCAGGCAGCCAGTAAACGATAGCATCGTTTTGGCCCCCCGCCAGGTTTTTAGACACGGCAAAAAAGGAGCTTTGATCGGTAGCCACATCGCTGTTGGTCATCAGGTTATAACCGGTGGTGGTATATAAAAAGCGGTTATTGCCGGCGGTAACATCATTGCCGGCAAAGGAAATGTATTGATTGTAGTTAAAGTCTTTGGTAGCGGCGAGGCTGGAATTGGTTACCTGTGCATAAGGAGCCGAAGGATCGGTAGCAGTAATGGCCGAACCGCCGGTAGGATACGTGGTAGACCACGAGGTGAGGTTGCCGGCAGCCAGTGCATCTGCCTTAAACCATGCCGTAAGATTGGCTGTGCCTACGCCACCCGGCGAAACGCTGCAGGCCGCTGCGCTGGTAGTAAAGATGCGCTGGGTACAGCCCGTTGCCGCACCGCTGGCATTGTACGGAACTATTTTCCAGTAATACGAAGTGCTGGCGCTTAAGGTGCCCAGCGTATACGAAAGCGCCGAAGTACTGTCTATTAACGGCGGGTTGAGCGCCGGCCCGAAATAAACGTAATACATGGTAGCTGCATTACACACCGTGCCGGCGGGCGCCGTCCAGCTTAACACCGGGTTGCAGGGAGTGATTCCTACAGCCAGGTTAGCGGGTGCAAAACCGCTGCCACAGGCGGTGGGAGCAGCGGGAACATCGGAATACAAACCGATATTATCTACTGTACCGCCTGTGCCTCCGCCGCCGCTGTTGTCATTTACCCAGCTAAACACCAATAAGCGGGTAGTGCCGGCATAGGCGGCCGGAATGGTAAGGGCTACCCGGCCACAGGCGGGCTGTACATCATAAAAAGAAGCGCCCAGCTGCGTTGCTCCCGCATCGGTAGTACCAAACGCGGTATTGGCTACCGGCGATGGCCCTCCCACGGCACCCAGGAACACCTGTATACCATCATAACCGGTTTCGCCATTGGCTTTCCAGTTGAACGAGAGGTTGATACAGGTTTGACCGGCAGGAAAGGTAACGCTGCGGTAAAAATGCGATATGGAAGTGGTGTTGATATTATACAAATTATTGGCTGCTGCCGTTCCCACATAAGCTCCTTTGGAACCAACACAGGTAGCAACGGTGCCTACATACCATTTGTTTGTAGCAGAGTTCACGTTTGACCAGCCATTGGCGGCAAATGTATTGGTAAGGTTCTGAAAGCTGCCGCCGGTGGTGGAAGTAGAATCGATGATAGCGGTTTGTGCGTTGCCTTGCAGCCCGGTTAACAGCAGGAGTGCGGCTATTGCATGTTTAAAACCATTACAACGAAAGAAAGTTCCGGGATAGCCGGAATGCTTCAAAGGGCGGGGGTAGGAGGTGCAGATCATCAGATACTAGGATTATTGTGATTAGTTCTTTCATGGATAAGGATTAGTAAAATGGATAGTAAGTTATGTAGTAAAATCTATCTATGCAATAGTAAGTGTATGCCTCTATTACATGAGCCATCTCCTCTTAATAGGCTTATCATATTACATAAAACAATAATAATCAGGAAAATACAGGATAGAAATTCCCGTTCCGGCAGGAAAAGCATTCTCAAACTTTAAACATTTAACTACAGGCAGGTAGTTATCATTGCTGCTGAAACGACGGTACCAGGCCATCTTTTTGCCGGTTTGTTTTTCCTCAATCCGTAAGCCGGTTTCCCGATTGCGTAAGCCCCTGCCTGCTGCTCCGGGTACCTTTGCTGCCAATTGAATTTTATGCAAAAAATTACACTACTGCTTTTAGGAGGAATCATAACAGGAATGACCAGCCAGGCCCAGTTCAGGACCAATGCGCAGCAATCGATTTTTACCAATGAGGACTCGCTCAACGCGGGCGTAGCACAAAACAAGACCGTTATATCGGGTTATGGCAGTGCTTTTTACCAACGCAATACCAACCAGAAGCAATCGACGGCCACGCTTGAGAGAGCTGTTCTGTTTGTTGGTCACCGGTTCACCAATAAAATATCGTTTTTTTCCGAGCTGGAAATAGAGAACGCCAAGGTATCGGGTGGCGATGCCAACGGCGCCGAGATAGCCATGGAACAGGCTTTTCTCAAATTCGATCTTAATCCCAAACAATACATTATCGCAGGTTTGTTTGTACCGCGTATCGGCATTTTGAATGAAAACCACCTGCCGGTTAATTTCAACGGCGTGGAACGTCCGCTGGTGGAGCAGCTGGTGATTCCGGCTACCTGGCGCGAATTGGGGGTAGCCTTCTATGGCCGCGCCGACAGGTTGCCGCTGAACTATTCCGTGGCGTTGATAAACGGGCTAAACAGCGAAAACTTCGAGCACGGCAGTGGCATACGGGAAGGCAGGGCCGAAGGCAGCAATGCTATGGCTAATTGCCTGGCCATTACCGCTTCTTTGCAATACCGGTGGAGCGATTTTAAATTCCAGGTATCGGGTTATATGGGTGGCACCGTGGGCATTAACCCACGCAGCGCCGACAGCCTCGGTTTAAACAGCGGGGCTTTTGGTACACCGGTATACCTGGGGGAAGCCGATGTGCAGTATGCCAGGAACGGCTGGTCGGCCAAGGCCATCGGCACCTATGTTGCTTACCCCGAAGCCGATAAGGTAAATACCGCTTATGCAAAAAACATGGCTACTGCCATGTATGGTACTTACGCAGAACTTGGGTACGACTGGCTGTATAAAAAGCAGAAGGTGCCCCAGTTTATTACGTTTGTACGTTATGAATTGATTGATCTCAACGCTTCCATACCTACCCCGCCCAAGGCCATTTATGATGGCACAGAAAAACAATCGCATGTTATTGCCGGTTTCAGCTACCTGCCTATACCCAATATAGCTATAAAAGCAGATGTACGGTTGCAGCATACAGGCCCGCAGAACGCCGCACTGGTTATTAATCCTGCGCCCAATGCGCTTCCTTACCAGCAGAACAATACGTTTATTAATATCGGTATCGGCTATTCGTTTTAATTAAAAACAAAGGGGACAATGATGGACAGAAGAAATTTTGTAAAAGCATCCTGTCATTTTTGCCTGCTGGGCGCAGCAGGCTTCCTGCTGCCGCAACTGGCGGGTTGCAGTCCTGCGTTGCCCGTATATAAAACAGCAGTAAAGAACAGCCGGCTGGAATTGCCTTTGACGCTGTTTGAAAAGAGCAGCCTGCAGCTGGTGCGCCCGGAAGGCTGGTATTATGATATTGCCGTACAGAAAAAAGACGATCATACCTATACTGCGCTTTTAATGAAATGCACGCACCAGGACAACCAGCTGAACGCAGATAAAAACGGGTTTGACTGCAGCCTGCACGGCAGCCGGTTTGATAAAGCGGGCAATGTGCGCAAAGGCCCGGCAGAACTGCCCCTGAAGCAATATACAGTGACCGTAAACCCGGATCATCTTACTATAAACATTTAAACACAAAAATAATTACTTATGAAAAAAATGCTTTTCCTTATCCTGGCAGGTACCGGTGTTGTAGCTGCGGGCTGCAATAAAAGCAGTTCTTCTTCTTCTACCCAGGACTTTGCTACATTGAAAACCTCTGTTATCACCAGCTTTACCAGCAATGTGGCGTTGCCCGGCTATAAAGACCTCAGCGACAGCTCTACTGCTTTTAACAATGCCATTATAGCACTCAATACCAATACCACCGATGCCAACCTGCTGGCCGCACGGCAGTCGTGGAAAAACATGCGCACGGTATGGGAACAATGCGAGGGTTTTTTATTCGGGCCGGTGGAAGACAATGATTACGACTCCAACATGGATACCTGGCCTACCGATTATACCCAGCTGGATTCTGTACTCAATAGCAGCAATGCACTGGAAGTAGCCGATGTACAAAACTTTACGTTATCGCTCCGTGGCTATCACCCTATCGAGTACATTCTTTTCGGCGACCACGGCAGCCGCACGGCAGCAAGCCTTACTGCACGCCAGAAGAAATATATGGTCAGCCTTTCTACCGACATCATGAACACCTGTCATTCATTGTACCAGAGCTGGGTAGCCGCACCCACTAATTTTGCCACACTGGTTAATACCGCCGGTGCGGGCAGCAGCAAGTATGCGAAAAAGCTGGATGTGTACCAGGCCATCGTAAACTCAATGACCGATATATGTAACGAAGTGGGCAGTGGTAAAATGAAAGAGCCTTATGATGCACAAAACCCGGCCATCGTGGAATCGCCTTATTCCGGCAATTCGGTAGCGGATTTTAGAAACAATATCATTGGGTTGCAGAACGTATACCTGGGCAGGTATAAAACCGACGGGGTTGGCATTAATGACCTGGTGGCCGCGCAAAACAAATCGCTCGACAACACCATTCAATCGCAGATTACGGCCGCCATCAATTCATTTAATAATATTACGCTCCCTTACGAGCAGGCCATTATTTCACAACGCGTACAGTGCCAGCAAACGATGACGGCACTGGCTACTTTGCAGCAAACGCTGGAAACGCAGTTGCAACCCTTCCTGGTTCAATATATACAGGATTAAAAGCGTGAGACGTGAAAGTTCTATCCAGGGTTTCACGTCTCGCGTTTGACATTTCACGATCTAATTATCATTCGCATGAAGAAAGTATATGTAATTGCTTCGCTGGTACTTGCCGTGACACTGATGACAATGTGCAATAAGGCAGCTATGTTTGACGAAAGCGGTTATGACGACCGGTTGAGTGGTGGCGCGGCTACTGTATTTAACGAGACCTCCAAAGCCTTTTCACAACCCGTAGACGGGCTGACCGGCCGGGATGCCCTGGCGCATGGATTTGGCGACCATTTTTTTGAACAGACTTTTGTATCGGCGCCTTCCCCGGTAAACACGGGACTGGGGCCGATCTTCAATAACGTATCCTGTATTTCCTGTCATCACAACGATGGCAAGGGAACGCCTACGGCAGGCACTACCACCTCGTCGCTGCTGTTTCGCATCAGCCTGGCCGGGGTAGACGCCCACGGGGGGCCGGTGCCGGTGCCCGGTTTTGGCAACCAGGTACAGGATGTGGCGCTGTTTGGCGTAACACCCGAAGCAGGTTTCAATATCAGCTATACCGATACGGTAGTCAGCTATCCCGACGGCAGCAGCATTACCCTGCGCAAGCCGGCCTACCAGTTGCAGAACCCCTATACCAGCCTGGCGGCGGGTTATTTATTATCGCCACGCCTGGCGCCACCGGTATTCGGGCTGGGGCTGCTGGCTAATATACCCGAAAGCACGATTCTTTCTTTTGTAGATGCGGGCGATAAAAACAGGGACGGCATTAGCGGCAAGGCTAATTATGTGTACAACCCCGATACTAAACAAACGGAGCTGGGACGTTTTGGATTAAAGGCCAATACAGCCAGCCTGCTGGTGCAGGTGGCTACCGCTTACCAGCAGGATATGGGCGTGACCAGCTCCCTGCTACCGGTAGAAAGCTGTTACGGCCAGTCGCAATATGACGGCCGTACGGATGATCCCGAGCTGGCCGATACGGCATTGAGCGAGGTAGTGTTTTATGTAAAAACACTGGCGGTGCCGGCCCGGAGAGATGTAACGGATGCGGATAACAAGGCGGGTGAAAAATTATTTGCACAAATTAACTGCAGTGGTTGCCACCGGCCCACGATACAAACAGGGGTAGACGTTACACTGGCCAGCGTGAGCAATCAACGCATTCATCCCTATACCGATCTTTTATTGCATGATATGGGCAGCGGCCTGGCCGACAATCGCCCCGATTTTCTTGCCAGCGGAACGGAATGGCGTACGGCCCCGCTATGGGGCATCGGACTGTTTGAAAAAACAAACGGCATTCCCTACTTCCTGCACGATGGCAGGGCGAGAAGTATAGAAGAAGCCATCTTATGGCATAATGGCGAGGCCAAAAAAGCCAAAGAACAGTTTATGCAGCTGGGCGCAACAGACCGTGCAAGGGTATTGAAGTTTTTGAAATCATTATAATGTGGCCAGGCTTTCGGCAGTGGCTTTAACCGTTTTGTCCAGGTCTTCTTTGGTAAGCGCGTTGTTGAGAAACCAGCTTTCAAAGGCCGATGGCGGCAGGTACACGCCGCGCTGAAGCATGGCGTGGAAATATGTTTTAAACAGGTTGTTGCTGGCTGATGCGGCGGAAGCAAAATCGGTAACGGGATGATCGCTGAAATGGATGCTGATCATAGAACCGAATCGGTTGATGATATAAGGCTTGCCCCAGGCTTTCAATGCTGCGCTGAGCCCATCGTGCAGGTAAGCAGTTTTTTCTTCGAGCTCTTTATAGATGGAAGGGTTATTCTTTAGTTCTTTCAGCATCGTGTAGCCAGCTATCATGGCAATGGGGTTGCCGCTGAGGGTGCCTGCCTGGTATACATTGCCTAGCGGGGCGATATGCTCCATGATGTTGCGGCTACCACCAAAAGCGCCTACCGGTAATCCGCCCCCGATTACTTTGCCGTAGGTAACCAGGTCGGCTTTTATGCCCAGCTTTTCCTGTGCGCCGCCGGGCGCGAGGCGAAAACCGGTCATTACTTCATCAAAGATCAATAGAATACCTTCCTGGTCGCATAGCGTGCGCAATCCCTGCAGGAATCCCGGCGCGGGCAGTATGCAACCCATATTGCCGGCTACGGGCTCAACAATGACGGCGGCAATGGC
>JACXTT010005449.1_pt1 | contig 18468 bp, 12 predicted proteins | sample 9270951 | NCBI WGS metagenome assembly JACXTT01 (sample SAMN15532306, study PRJNA645909) | rock metagenome | isolation source: weathered quartz diorite | place: Puerto Rico | collected 2017-06-21 | reverse complement strand
CGCACCACGTCCTCGGGATGGAAGTAGATGAACTTGATGTCGCTGAGCGACCCGAGAATGGACTGGATCCTCACCAGCCCCGAGTGATCGGGATCCTTGAGATCGATCTGCGTGATGTCGCCGGTGATCACGGCGCGCGAGTTCACGCCCAGGCGGGTGAGGAACATCTTCATCTGGCGCACGGTGGTGTTCTGGGCCTCGTCCATGATCACGAACGAGCTGTGCAGCGTGCGCCCGCGCATGAAGGCCAGCGGCGCGATCTCGATCACGCCCAGCTCGATGAAACGGCGCATGCGGTCGTACGACATCATGTCGGCGAGCGCGTCGTACATGGGGCGCAGGTAGGGATCGACTTTCTCCTGCATGTCGCCGGGCAGGAAGCCGAGGCTCTCGCCGGCTTCCACCGCGGGGCGCACCAGGATGATGCGGTCCACCTTCTTGTGGCGCAGCGCGTGCGCGGCCGCGGCCACCGCCAAGTAAGTCTTGCCGGTCCCCGCCGGGCCGATCGAGAACACGATCTCGTGCTCTTCCATCGCCTTGAGATACTCCGCCTGCCGCGGGGTGCGGGCGCGCACCGTCTTGCGATCGAAGGCGAAGCCGGGAGCGCCTTCGTAGGCCTCGGCCAGCCGCGCCGCCTGGCCATTCCGCCGACCCAGCGCCGTGGCGACGTCCGCTTCTTCGATCACCTTGCCGCGTTCCGCCAGCTCGACCAGCTCCTTGAGCGCCCGGGATGCCGTGCCCACCGCGTCCTCGTCGCCCGACACGGTGATGGTGCCGTCACGGAGCGTGATGCGCACCGGCACCTCGCGCTCGATCTGCCGCAGGTTCGAGTCGTTGCGACCGAGCAGAGCAACCGGATCCAGATGCTCGATGGGGAGTTTCTTGATGTTCACCGGGCGCACCTCACGGCCCTGGAAAAACACGAAACTCTTGACCGATCGGGCCCGTGAAGGACCTGGTCAAGAGTCGGGAAGGTTCGGAACCGAGTGTTGATGCCGGTCAGCAATCCTTTGGGGTCCAGAGAGTTACTCCGTTCGAAACCGTCCTCGTTCGAGGTCGTCCGAACAGCCCGGACGCTAGCATAGGGCCGGAAGGCGGTCAACGCCCGCCGCGCCGTTCGCGGAGATTATCGGCGCGGCGATGGCGTCGCTGCAGCCTCGGCTTGGCCCTCGCTGCGGCCCGGCGTGACGAGCTGGACCAGCGCCTGGGCGATGGCGGCCGCCGGCAAGGCGAGCAGCACGCCGGGCGGCCCCAGCAGTTTGCCCCCCGCCAGCACGCTCACGGTGACCACGAACGGATGGAGCTTGAGGTGACGGCTCATCACCCGCGGCGTCACCAGGAGCCCGACCAAGTTGCTCGACAGAATGTAGGCGCCGATCGCGATCGCTGCCCGCGCCGGACCTTCGCCCAGACCCACCAAGCCGATCGCGATCGCGGCCATCCAGAAGCCGAGGAACGGAAGGATCTCGGCCAGCCCGACCAGGAACCCGAGCAGCAGCGCGTGCGAGATGCCGATCGCGGTGAGCGCCACCGTCATGACCGCGCCCGCCACCAAGCACACCACGGCCTGGCCGCGTACGTAGCTGGCCAGGGCGCGATCGACCGCCTGGCCGAGTCGCTCCAGTTGGGGGCGCGCCTCGGCCGGGAAGAAGCTCATCACGCTGGCGCGCACCGCGCCACGCTCCGCGAGCAGGTAGAACGCCAGCACCGGCAGCACCGCGAGCCCGGCGAGCTGGAGCACGTTGCTGAACAGCCGGCCGATCCACGCCAGCAATCCGCGCTGCAGCTCGGGCAAGGCGCTCTGGAGCTGCTTCACCATCGGACCGAGCGTGGCGGCGTAGGGCGATTGGTTCGCAGCGTCGTCGAGCTGGCCGAGCAACGTCTGGATGCGCTGCGGCAATCCGGTGAGGAGCGACGCCGCTTCGCTCACCAGCCGCGGCGTCACCACCACCGCGGCCCACACCGCGAGCGTCACCAGCGCCAGGATCACGGCGCCTGCCGCCAGCGGCCGCGGCAGTCGCCGGCGCCCCAGCGGAAGGCGCGCCACCCATCCCACCAATGGATCGAGCGCGTAGGCGAGCAGCATCGAGAACGCGACCAGCATCACGATTTCGCGCAGCGCCCACATCAGGACGATCGCAAGCATCGCCCCGACCACGAGCAGTGCGGAGCGCCCCGCGTCCTCGGCCGCGCCTCGCGCCCGCGGCTCGGACACGCTCAGCGCTCCTCGGCGTCGAGCTCGACCAACGGAACGCCGCCGTTCACCATCTCGCCGGCTCGCGCCTTGAGCTCGCGCACGCGGCCGTCGCGCGGGGCCCGAATCAAGTGCTCCATCTTCATGGCCTCCACCGCCAGCAGCGGTTGTCCCTTGTGCACCGAGTCACCCTCGGCCACCAGCACTCGGGTGACCACCCCCGGCATCGGTGACTCCAGTCGTCCCTCGGCGGAGCGCGATCGACCGGGGCGCACGGACTCGGCGCGCTCGAGCACGAAGTCGGCGCTCCCGACGCGCACGAAGCGACGCCGGTCGCTGCGCGTGACTTCGACCGTCCACGAGCCCTGATCGCTGGTCAGGCGCAGGCGCCCGTCGGGCAGCCGCTCGACCTCGACTTCGAGGCGGGCGTCGTCGACGCGGGCGATGAACCGTGACCGATCCATGGGCACCAGCTCGACGTTGCGAACGCGATCGCCGTCGATCCAGGCGGAGCGCACGTCAGTCGAGCCCCGGCAGCCGCCACGCCTTGGCGCTGCGGAAGGCGCTGTCGGTCGAGCGCTCGACGCCGTTCCGGACGGTGGCCGGAGTCGGGGCGTCTTCCGCGCTCAGCGCCGCGGCGACCAGGGCGATCTCGGGCGCCGGCGCGCTCGCCACGGCCGCGAACCCGGCCAGGAATTCGCGCTCGATCCACTCCGTGTCGTAGCGCCCGGTGACCACTGCGGGAGCGCGCACCAGGGCGCGCAGGAAGGGCAGATTGGTGACGACGCCGTGCACCAGCGCCTGGTCGAGCGCGTCGGTCAGCCGCGCCAGCGCGCGGGCGCGATCGGGTCCCCAGGCGATCAGCTTGCCCAGGATCGGATCGTAGTGGACCGGCACCAGGTCGCCCGCTTCGATTCCCGCATCGACGCGCACGAAGGGCGCCCGCGGCCAGCGCACCGCGGAGGCCCGGCCTGCCTGAGGGAGGAAATTCGCCGCGGCGTCCTCGGCGTAGAGGCGGGCCTCGATCGCGTGCCCGCGCGGCGCCGGCTCGGCGGGGCCCAGCTCGAGGCGGCCCGTGGCGGCGATGTCGAGCTGCAGCCGCACCAGATCGAGGCCGGTGACCAGCTCGGTGACCGGGTGCTCGACCTGGAGACGGGTATTCATCTCGAGGAAGTAGAAGTCGCCGTCGGCGACCAGGAATTCGATCGTTCCGACGCCGCGATAGCGCACCTCCTGGGCCACCGCCACCGCGGCCTCGAGCATGCGCCGCCGCAGGCTCTCGTCCAGGCCGGGCGCGGGTGATTCCTCGAGCACCTTCTGATGTCGGCGTTGCAGCGAGCACTCGCGCTCGAACAGCTGGGCGACCGTGCCGCGCCCGTCGCCGGCTACCTGGACCTCGACGTGTCGCGCGCGCTCGAGCCGTTTCTCGAGATAGACGGCCGCGTCGCCGAAGCCCGCGCGCGCCAGTCGTCGCGTTCCTTCGAATTGCTCGCGCAGCTCGGCTTCGTCGCGCACCACCTGCATGCCTTTGCCTCCACCACCCCAGGCCGCCTTGAGCAACAGCGGGTAACCGATCTTGGCGCCAGCTCGGGCGAGCGCATCGAGGTCGTCGCCCTCGACGCCGGGCACTTGCGGGACGCCGAGCCGACCGGCGATGGCGCGCGCCGCGCGCTTGTCGCCCATGGCGCGGATCTGCTCCGGCGTCGGCCCGATGAACGTCAGGCCCGCCGCCGCGACGGCCGCCGCGAAGTCGGCGTTCTCGGCCAGGAAGCCGTAGCCCGGGTGCACGGCGCTCGCGCCGCTGTCGCGCGCCGCGCCCACCACCGCCTCGATATCGAGGTAGGACGCGCGCGGCTCGGCTGCTCCCAGGACGCGCACCTCGTCGGCGCGGCGCACGTGCAGCGCGTCGCGATCGGCTTCGGAGCACACCGCGACCACGCGAATCCCCATCTCGCGCAGCGTGGACGCGATGCGGCAGGCGATCTCGCCGCGGTTGGCGATCAGGACTTTGTCGAACATGACTCGAGCAGACGCTCGATCGGGGCGCGCGGGAGCGGCGCGGCCGGGCTCACGAGCGCACGTGCCAGCCGGGCTTGCGCTTCTCGAAGAAGGCGGCCAGGCCATCCTGGGCCTCGGCGCCGGCGCGCACCTCGGCCAGCGTGCGCGGCAGCCCGGCCCGGTACTCCTCCCAGGGCGAGTCCCCCCACAGCTCGAGCAGACCTTTGATGCGGCGCTGGGCCTGCGGGGCGCCCAGGAGCAGCTGGTGCACGCGCTCTTCCACCTTGGCGTCCAGACCGCCGATTGGCACGGCGTGGCTGATCAGCCCGATGCGCTCGGCGGTGGCGGCGTCGAAGCGCTCGCCGGTCAGCATGTACTCGCGCGCGTAGCGATCGCCGAGGCGGCGGATCACGTAAGGGCTGATCACCGCGGGCAGGATGCCGAGCCGCACCTCGGTGATGCCGAAGCGCGCATCCTCGGCCGCGACCGCGATGTCGCAGCCGCACACCAGCCCGACGCCGCCGCCGAAGACGCTGCCGTGGATGCGACCCACGACCGGTTTGGGAAAGTCGCCGAGCGTCGCGAACATCCCGGCCAGCTGCTCGGCTTCGGCCAGGTTCTCCGCGAACGACCGCTGCGCCGAGGCCTTCATGACCCCGAGGTCGGCGCCGGCGCAAAACGAAGGCCCGCGCCCACCCAGGACGACGACCCGCACCGCGTCATCGTGAGCCAGGGCGTGCAGGGCGGCGGTCAATTCGGCGCCCAGCTCGGGCGACAGGGCGTTGTGCTGTTCGGGTCGCGCCAGCCACACCCGCGCCACCGGATCCTCGCGGACCACATCGATGAGCGAAGCCATGCGCCGTGCTCCCTGGAATCAGGGGTGGGGCGGGCGATCGAGCGCCCGCAGCATCTCACGCGCCCGCTGCTGAGCATCGCCCGCGAGCGGAGCCCCAAGCACGCGTCCCAGCTGCCGCCGGGCCTCGTCGCGCGCGCCAGTCTGCGCCAGAAGACGGGCGTACTCAAGCCGGATGTCCGGCAGCGCCGCGCCACTTGGATCGCGCACCTGGAGCAGCCGTGCGATCGCTTCGCGCGCCCGCGGCATGTCGTTCTCGGCCTCGGCGCAGCTCACCACGATGCCGGTCGCCTGCACGTGTCCCGGGTCCATGCGCAGGATGGCGTTGGCCAGCGCGAGCGCCGGCGAGCAGCGACCGAGGTCCGCCTGCTCCAGCGCGAGCGGGTAGACGAAGGGCTCGATCTGGTTCTCGAACAACGCACCCAGCCCCAGCACCCAGCTCGGAGGCGCGTCGGGCTCGGCGCGCGGCGGACCCAACCCGCGCATCGCCTGCTCGAGCTCGGCCCGGGCGCGATCGGGCACGTCGCGCGTCCACCACAGGGGATCGAGCGGCGCGCCGGCGCCGGCGCGAAAGCGCGGCGCCAGGTGATAAAGGCGGATCTCGGGGCCGGTCACGGTGCCGCCCGAGCGCGCGATCGCCACGCTGTCGGCGGCCCGCTCGAGCCAGCGATAGAAATCGTGCTGCCGCGCGTAGCGTCGCGGGTCGGCCTCGTAGCGCCCTCGCACGGCGTCACTGGTCGCGACCCAGTCCACGGCCGCGAACAGCGCTGGCTCGTAGAAGACGCGATCCAGGTCCGCGCTGCTCGGGAACAACTCGATCTCACGCCGCCCGTGCACGGAGTCCGGCGCGACCACCACGGCGCGTCCCGCGACCAGAAGCGGAATCCGCACCGCCCGCACCACCGGTTGTCGCCGATAGCGCTGCTGCCACGCCGGATCGGCGGCGGCGAACGCAGGACTCGAGGTCACGCGTTGGGCCTCCCAGCGGTCCCGCAACGGAGCGCCGTGCGCCTCCTGGACCACCAGCTGGTCCTCGCTCAGATGGGCTTCGATGAAGCGGCGGGCGCGCCCCTGGGTGGTGTCGCCGCCGACCGCTGCGGCGCCGAACCCCGACCAGGCGGCGGGCGCCGCCAGCGCCAGGATCAGCAGCGCGCGTACCGGCTCGCGGGCAACGAGCGGGAGCGCGGGCCAGACCTCGGGCGCGGCGAGTGCCGCCACCGCCAGCAGCAGCGCCGCGGCGGGGACGATCGGCACCAGGTAGCGCTCGAACTCCACGCGGCCGAGCACCATGGGCGCGGCGAAGGCGATCAGATAGAGCCACACTCCGGCGAGGCCGCGCTCCCGCTCGGGCGCGCGCCGGAACGTGATCAAGGCGAGGCCGAGCAGAGCCAGCGCCAGCCAGCCGAAGTCGCGCGCCAGAGTGCGCAGGTAGTAGAGCGCGCTGGGATGCTCGAACGAGCCGAGCTGGCCCTGGCTCACCAGGTCCGCGATGCGCAACAGATCGAAGCGCGCCTGGGCCGCGCTCGCGAAGAGGAAGGGCGAGGTCGCCGCGAACGTCAGCATCACGCCGGCCAGGCTCGGGACCAGCGTGAGCCAGCCGGCGTCGCGACGCGTCGTGATCGCCCAGACCAGCGGGATCACCAGCAGCGCGGCGGGATACTTGGCCCCGATCGCGAGCCCGGTGAGCAGGCTCGCGGCGGCCAGCGCGCCTGCACCCGCGCCCGCCCGGTAGGCGATCATCCGCTCCACCGCCCACAGCGCCAGTGCGGCCATCACGCCATCGGTGACGATGGTGTGCGACCCGTGGATCAGCGTCGCGGAGAGCGCGACCAGCAGCCCGGCCAGCAGCCCCGCGCCGCGCCGCAGCCGTTCGCCGAGCCGGATCACGCAGGCCACGAGCGCGAGATCGGCGGCCAGGCCCAGAGCGCGACCCCACAGCGCCACCGCGCTGGGATCGACCTGCTCGGCGACGAAGAAATCCGCCCGGCGATGGAAGACGCCGAGCAGCAGTCCGAGCCGGTATTGCGCGCCCTGCAGCAGCAGATGCAGGTAGAACGTGAGCGAGGGGTAATGGAAGGCGTGCGGATTCCAGTCGATCCGACCGCGCTCCCAACCCGCCATCTCGAACGCGCGGCGCAGCGGAAACGCTTCCTCGAAGAAGTCGGGCAACCCTTCGGCCAGGTGCCACAGACGGAGGCCGAGCGCGAACAACACGATGGCCCAGTGGGCGGCGGGCCAGCGAGATGCCTGCGCCCGCGCTGCGACGGGCGACGAGGCGCGCGATCGTTGCGGCGCAGCCGGCGGCGCCGGGCGGCGGCGCTTCACGCGCGGCGCGTGGCGAGGAGGAATGGAAGCGCGCGGCGCGCGGCGGACATGGGGGCGGAGCATAGGCAGATGCGGCCGGCGAATCCAGATCACGGCCGCATCGACCGCCGCGCATCCGGGTGCGCCCGAGATCGCGCCGACTTGCCTATCGCCAGCCGCTCTCACTAGGCTCGTGGCCCTTCATGCGACCTCAGGCCTGGGCCCTCGGCGCGTCGCTCCTGATCTCCGTCGCCGCCACGAGTGGAGACGAGATTCGCGACGTCCCGGTCTGCGACTCACCCGGACAGCAGGCCAACGCGGTGATCGTGGCCGACGGCCGCGGCGGGGCGATCGTGGCGTGGGCGGACGCGCGCGGCGGCGGCTACGACATCTTCGCCCAGCGCCTGTCGGCCGCGGGCCGCGTCGATCCGTCCTGGCCACCCCAGGGCCTCGTGGTGTGCGACGCGCCCGACGATCAGGCGGCTCCCACCATGGTGCGCGATGGTCGGGGCGGGGCGATCGTGGCGTGGTACGACCAGCGCGGCGGCAAGGATCACGACCTCTACGCCCAGCACGTGCTCGCCTCCGGCCAAGTCGACCCTCACTGGCCCAAGAACGGCCGGGCGCTGTGCACGGCACCCGGGCACCAGCAGTCACCGTTCGCCGTCGAGGACAGCGCCGGCGGCGCGATCGTCGCCTGGTGGGACTACCGCAGCGGACCGGACGCCCACATCTACGCTCAACACGTTCTGGACGATGGCCGCGTCGATCCGCGCTGGCCCAACGACGGGCTCGCGCTCTGCGTGGCGCCCGGGCTCCAGTGCTTTCCCAAGGCGGTCGGCGACGGCCGCGGCGGCGCGATCGTGACCTGGTACGACCATCGCGGGACCGATTACGACATCTACGCCCAACACGTGCTGGCCGCGGGCGAGGTCGACTCACGTTGGCCCGCGAACGGGCGAGCGCTGTGCACCGCCGCCGGGCACCAACGCAACCCGACGCTGATCTCCGACGGCGCGGGCGGCGCGATCGTCGCCTGGGACGACGGGCGCCGCGATCCGAGCTTCGACGTCTACGCGCAGCACGTGCTGGCGTCGGGCTCGGTCGACCCGGCCTTTCCCGACGACGGGATCGCCGTGGCGGAGGGCGCGGGCGCCCAGCACGCCCCGGCGCTGGTGCCGGACGGGCGCGGGGGCGCGCTCGTCGTGTGGGAAGACGAGGTCGACCCTGGCGACGGCAACCTGCGGGCTCGACATCTCACCGCGCACGGCGCGATCGATCCGGCCTGGCCGGCCGGAGGAGCGACGTTGTGCGCGGCCTCCGGAGAGCAGGGTCCAGCGGTGGCGATCGAGCTCGAGGACGGGGCGATCGTGGCCTGGCCCGACTTCCGCAACGGCACCGACTTCGATCTCGACTGGACCTGGCTGGGAAGGAACGGCGCGACGCGCGGCCCGAGCGGCGGGCGCGCGCTGTGCCAGGCCCCCGGCGCCCAGCTGCACCCGGCGCTGGCGCGGGTGGCGAAGGATGCGTTCGTGGCGTGCTGGGAGGACGCGCGCGGCGGCAGCGAGTCGAAGATCCACGCCGCCCGAGTGGAGGTGCGCCCGGCTACATCCGGAAGACGCCGAAGCGCGCCTCGGGGATCGGTGCGTTGAGCGCCGCCGACAAGGCCAGCGCCAGCGCGGTGCGGGTCTGGGCCGGATCCAGGATGCCATCGTCCCAGAGGCGCGCCGTCGAGTAGTAGGGGCTGCCCTCGGCCTCGTACTTCTCCAGAATCGGCTGCTTCACCGCCCGCTCCTCGGCCGCGCTCATCTTCTTGCCCGCGCCCTCGAGCTGCGTCTGTTTCACCTGCGCCAGCACGGACGCCGCCTGCTCGCCGCCCATCACGCTGATGCGGCTGTTGGGCCACATGAACAGGAAGCGCGGTTGGTACGCGCGGCCGCACATCCCGTAATTGCCGGCGCCGAAGCTGCCGCCGATCACCAGCGTGAGCTTGGGCACCGGCGCGTTGGCCACGGCGTGCACCATCTTCGCCCCGTCCTTGGCGATGCCGCCGTGCTCGTACTGCTTGCCGACGATGAAGCCGCTGATGTTCTGCAGGAACAAGAGCGGCACGCCGCGCTGCGCGGCCAGCTCGATGAAGTGCGTGGCCTTGAGCGCCGACTCGCTGAACAGCACGCCTTGGTTGGCGAGGATCCCGACCGGCATGCCGTGCAGATACGCGAAGCCGGTGATCAACGTGGTGCCGTAGCGGGCCTTGAATTCGTGGAAGCGCGAGCCGTCGACCAGGCGCGCGATCAGCTCCCGCACCTCGTAGGGCGTGCGCAGGTCGCTCGGCAGCAGTCCGTAGATCTCGCTCGGGTCATAGCGCGGCGGCTCGGGATCGCGCAGGTCGAGCCGCGGACGCGAGGCGGTCGCGCCCCCGAGATGGGCCACGATGTCGCGCGCGATCTCCAGGGCGTGCGCGTCGTCGTCGGCCAGATGGTCGGCCACGCCGGAGATGCGGGTATGCACGTCCCCTCCCCCCAGCTCTTCGGCGCTCACCTCCTCGCCGGTCGCGGCCTTCACCAGCGGCGGGCCGCCGAGGAAGATGGTGCCCTGGTTCTTCACGATCACGGCCTCGTCGCTCATGGCCGGGACGTACGCGCCGCCGGCCGTGCACGAGCCCATCACCACCGCGAGCTGGGGGATGGCGAGCGCCGACATGCGCGCCTGATTGAAGAAGATGCGACCGAAGTGGTCGCGGTCGGGGAACACCTCGGCCTGGAGCGGAAGGAAAGCGCCGCCCGAGTCCACCAGGTAAACGCACGGCAGCCGGTTCTCGAGCGCGATCTCCTGGGCGCGCACGTGCTTCTTCACCGTCATCGGGTAATACGTGCCGCCTTTCACGGTGGCGTCGTTGGCCACCACCATCACGGTGCGCCCGTGGACCACGCCGAGGCCGGTGACCAGCCCGGCGCACGGCGCGTCGCCGGCGTAGAGACCGTGGGCGGCGAGCGGGGAGAGCTCGAGGAACGCGGTGTCGGGATCGAGCAGGCCCTGGACGCGCTCGCGCACGAACAGCTTGCCGCGCGAGCGATGGCGCGCCACCGACTCGGCCCCGCCGCCCTGCCGGATGGCTTCGAGGTGGCCCCGCAGCTCGGCCGCGAGCGCGCGATGATGCGCGGCGTTGGATTGGAACTCCTCGCTCCGCGTATCGAGATGTGACTCGATCAGCTCCATAGCGGTCCCCGGGTCTTCAACGAAGGCCGGGAAGGTAGCAGAGCGCTCCCGGCCCGCCCAGGTCGACGCTACGGCAGCAGCACGAAGCGCTGGACGCTGCGCCGCGAGGAGGTCGAGAACGTGGCGAAGTAGACGCCGGCCGGCAGGCGACGCCCGTCCTCGTCGGTGCCGTCCCAGCTCGCGACGCCGGACGGCGCGCGCTCGAGCGCGAGCGTTCGCACCCGGCGCCCACCGATGTCGTGCAGCACGAGCACCGGGTCGCGGCCGCCCGCCTCGGGACCGCGACTCCAGCGCAGCCGCACCGGCGGCGTCGCGGGATTGGCCACCAGCTCGAGCGCGAACGGCTGATCGGGCGTCGCCAAGGTCTGCGCCTCGACCTGGTTGGAGAGCGCCGACACGACGCCGAGCCCGGTGCGGGTGCGCACCGCGATCCAGTAGTGGGTCCAACGCGACAATCCACCCACGACGGTCGACTCCGGCGCGCCGCCCGGGGCGGCGCGCGGCACCGGCACGATGCGGTTTGCGTGATTGAAATTGTCGAACGTGAGCGGGGCCGATCCCGCACCCACGACGTAGGCGACGGCGCGCGCCGTGCCGCTGTCCACCGGAGCGGTCCAGCACAGCGCCACCGTGCTCTCCGTCACCGCGGTCACCTGGAGGTCGACGATCCGCATCGGCGGCGTGGTCGGCGACGTGATCGAAGCCACGTTGGAGAGCGCGCTCCAGTGCCCGGCGGGGTCCATCGACCGCAGCGCGAAATAGAGCGTGCTCGCGCCGCCCGCGATCGGGACCGACAGCGTCTCGGGCGCGCCGGCCGAGCGGGGCCAGGCCGGAGTCGGAATCGCGATCAGGCTGGCGAAGTTCTCGTCCTTGATGGCGGACCCCGACTGCCGCAGGTCGTACTCCGCGGCCCGATTCAGCGCCGCGTCGTCGCCGGGCGCGCTCCAGGTCAGCCGCGCGCTCGACCGATCCACCACGAGGGCGGCGAGATCGACCACGGCGTTGGGCGGAAGCTGATCTTCGACGTGACTCCCGATCGGGGGTGTCGTGGCCTCGGCCAGGTTGGAGAGCGCCGAGCGCAGCCCTTCGCCGTCCTCGGCGATCATCGCGAGGTGATAGCCCGTGTCGGCCGGCAGCGGCCCGATCACGGTCGACTCGGGAGCGCCCGCGTCGGCGCTGGCGGCGGGCGCGTAGACGAACGGAGCGCGTGCGAACTCGGCCGCGGTCATGGGCAGCGGCGAGGCCGCGATTCGATAGCGCGCGGGACGCCCGATCCAACCATCGTCGCCGGTGCCGGTCCAGCTCAGGGCGAGCGTGCTCTCGCTCGCGACCGCCACGCGCAGATCGCTCACCGAGTCGGGCGCCGCCCCCGGCGTGCGCGCCGAGCTCGAATTGGACAGCACGCTCCAGTTGCCCGCGCCGTCGCGGGCGCGCAACCGGAAGTAGGTCAGCGGCGCGAGCGGCGCAGCCGCCACCAGCAAGGTCTCCGGGGTTCCCTGGGCGCGCGGCGCCGCCACGCCCGGAACGCGCGGCTGGGAGGTGAACGATACGTCCGAGATCGGCGCCGCCGAGGACCGCAGGTCGTAGGCGAGGGCGCGGCCCGCGCTGCCTTCGTCGCTGGGCGCGGTCCAGGTCAGGCGGATCGCGGCGCGGTCGAGCGCCTGGGCGACCAGGTCTTGGACCGGGCCGGGCGCTCGATCGTCCGCCGCCGCCATCGCCGGTGCGCCCCAGCGGCTGCCGGTGCGCGCAAAGTTGCCGCGCGCCGTCGGCCACGGCTGCGGATCGTCGCTCCACGAGCTGTCGGCCAGGTCCATCGACAGGAACCCGAGCGGTCCGTAGGCGACGTAAGCCACGGTGCGCTGGGCATGGAGCGGCGCCGCGAGCGTCGGATGGATCGCAGGTGAGCGCAGCACGAGGTTCGGCAGCGCGGCGCCGTTTCGATCCAACAGCACGGGTGTCGTGCTGGTCGGCGCCATGATCTGGAATCCTCCCGCGGCGGCGAGGTGTCCGGCCACCGCGGACTCGAGGAACGAGCGCCCGACGGCAGCCACCGGCCACTGCGCCGCGGCCGGCGGCGCGCCGCCGAGAAACCAGGCGTGGATGGCGTTGGGCGTGGTCTCGAGCACGTCGTCGACGCCATCGCCGTCGAGATCGGCCAGGATCGGGTCGAAGGGCTGCAGCGCCGACAACACGGAACGCACCAGCACGGTCTGGCCGGTGGGACCCAGCACGTGCACCTCGGTGCGGTTGGTCACGACCACTTCGGGAACGGCGCCGTTCCGCGTGATCACCGGCGACGCGTAAGGAGTGCCGGTGACGTGCACCGGCCACCCGGCGAGCGATTGGCCGTTCGCGGTGAACGCGTAGACCCAACCGTCGGCGTCCGTCACCACGATCTCGAGACCCGGGGCGCCGTCCAGATCGCCGAGCGCGGGTCGCGCGCCGGTCGGGAGGAAATGATCGAGGCTGACCGGAAAGCCAGGGCGCAGCTGGCCCACGTCGTTCCACGCCCACAGCGTGCCCAAACCCGCCGCGTCGCGCGACACCGCCACGACGTCGAGGTGCCCGTCGCCGTCGAGGTCGCCGAGCGCGGGCGCGGTCATCGAGGTGCCGTTGCCGGTCACCGGCCAACCCGGCAGGGTCGCCCCACCTCCACCCAGGCCGGAGATCGCGTGGTCGCCGATCGTGGCGAAGAAGCCGAGGCCGCGCCCTTGGCCGAGATCGGCGGCGGCGAGATCTCCGACCGGAGCTCCGCCGAGGTCGACCAGACCGACGCGATCGAGGGTCTCCGCGTCGAGGAGCGCGAGGCGGCCTTCGGCCACCTGGACCGCGATGCGACGCGCCCCGCCCGAGCTCAGGTACTCGACCGCGGCCCCGACTGCGGTCGAAGGGAGCTGCGTGGCGCGGAAGCTGCCCTTCGACTGGAGGGCGTTGAGGACGTTGAGCCGCCCGGCTCCGTAGTAGGCCTGAGCGTTGGGATTCTGCGCCGAGATGTCGTCGCAGGCGCCCATCAGCACGAGCCGCACCTGTTCGGGTGTGAGCAGCGGGCGGCCGAGCTGACGCTGACGCGACTGGAGCAGCGCCACCGCACCGGAGGCGATGGGCGCCGCGAACGAGGTGCCGTTGGCGTCGGGGACGTACCACGGTTGGCGCAGGGAGAGGCTGTCGGTGCCGGTGCGGCGCAGACTGGTGGTCGGGATCGCGGCGCCGGGCGCGGCGAAATCGACGTAGCTCCCGACGTTGGCCCAGGGCGGAATCACGTCGTTGCGGTCGGTGGCGGTGACCTGGATCAGGCCGGGGCGATCGTTCACGCCGTTGGGCGAGCCGTTGTTCCCCGAGGCCATGACGACGGTCACGCCGGCGGCGATCGCCGCGTCGACGGCAGCGTCGAGGGCGAGCAGAGCCGTGGTCGAGAGCGAGATGTTGATGACGTTGGCGCCCATGCGCGTGGCGTAGCGGATCGCTTGCGCCAGGTCGCTCATGTCCACGACGCCGGTCTGCTGGGCCTGCATCGACCAGCCGACGCGCAGCGGCATCAGCCGCACGTTCCAGGCCGTTCCCGCGATGCCGTGCTGATTGTCGGTGAGCGCGCCCACCAGGCCGGCCACGCTGGTGCCGTGGCCGACGTAGTCGTTGGGATCGTTGTCCTCGTCGCGCCAGTCCTCCCCTGGCGTGATCCCGGTGCTGTCGGGCAACGACACGAAGTCCCAACCCCACACGTCGTCGACGAAGCCGTTGCCATCGTCGTCGACGCCGGGCCGGCCCTCGGCCTCTGCGCGGTTGATCCAGATCTGGCCGCGCGCGCCCGGCGTCGAGCCACCGATGTCAGGATGGTAGGGCATCACCCCGGTGTCGATGATCGCGACCACGATCGAGGTGTCGCCGCGGGTGATGTCCCACGCTTCGGGCGCGTGAATGTCGATGCGGCTGGGTTGATAGAAGTGCCACGAGGTCGCCCACATCGAATCGTTGGGCACGGCCGTGACCGAGGTGATGCCGATCGGGCTCGCCGCCGCGACCTCGGGCACGCGCCCAAACCGATCGAGGGCGCTCGACAGGTCGGCGCCGCGCGGCAGATCGACCAGGAAGAAGGCGGTGAAGTCGGGCGCACCCGAGCCCAAGGGCGGCGCCTTTTCACCTCGGAACTCGGGGCGGATGTGCCCCCCCACCGCGGCCAGGGCCTCGTCGATGCGCGCCACACCGGTGGCGCTCGCCAGCCCGTGTCCGACGCGCGCGGCCGCGACGCGCGCGGCCCGCGATTCGAGCTTGATGCTGAATCGATCGCCGCGATAGGCGGGCAGGACGTGTGCCGCCTCGGGACGCCAAATCGGCCACGCCAGCGTCGCGGGCCGAGCCGCGGCCGGAAGGATCAGGAGGAGGAGAGCAAGAATGCGCTTCATACCTGCGAGGGAGGCGCCGGTCCGCGGTCGGATCGATGGTACGCCCGCGACCGCGGCCCGCGCATCATCGACTTGATCCCCCCGGCGGCGCCGCCGCGGCCGACGGGCCCCAAACACGACGCCCCCGGCGCAGGGGGCCGAGGGCGTCGATGGGACCCGCCGATCAGGCGCGGGCTTTCATCTCCTCCGTCATCTCCAGGGTGGGGCCATAGACGAACGGGTTCTTGCCGCCGGCCAGCCGGTTCATGAGCATGAGCTGGCCGCGATGATGGATCAGGTGGCTCAGGATCGGGCCGTTGAGCACGATCCGGATCGGCATGTCGGAGCCGTCGACGAACTTCATGGTGCGATCGAGATCGGAGTCGGTGAGGTGCTTGACCCGCGCCACCGCCTCCGCGTGAAGGCGCTCGTAACCTGGCGCCAGGGCCTCGATCGTGCGCGGGCGCTCGAGTCCCGGCGGCCTGTTGGCGAAGTCGAAACCACCCTTCTCGATGCCATGGGTCATGTAGGCCTCGAGCTCCGGGAGGTGCCACGCCATCTCGCCCAGCGATCGCCCCTTGGGATGGGGCCGGAAGTCGTACTGCGAGGTCGGCAGGGACTTCAGGACCTCGACGGTCCGCTTCGATTCCCAGTCCCATTTGTCGAAGAAGGATTTCAATTCGCTCATGGTGATCTCCTGGCACGTGTCGAATAGGAAGCGGCCGACGTCCGGAGCCTAGTCCGCTTCACTCCGCGACGCCAGCGATCTGCGGGGTGGCCGCGAATCAGCCGCGCGCGCGGCGGGATCCGCGCGCCGCGGGCTCGGGGCGCGGCTTGCCCACGCCGCCGAAGCGCCGCTCGCGATCACCGAAAGCGCGCAGCGCCTCGGCCAGGTGCGCGGGACCGAAGTCGGGCCAGCACCGTGGCGTGAACCACAGCTCGGCGTAGGCGCACTCCCACAGCAGGAAGTCGCTGAGCCGCTGCTCGCCGCCGGTGCGGATCAGGAGATCGACCTCGGCCGAGGCGCCGTCGCCGGCCACCCGCCGCGCAAAGTCCTCGCGCGTCCGTGGCGGCGGGTCGGAGCACGCCGCCTCCACGATCGCGTCGCGAGCCGAGTAGTCGAGCGCCAATCGCAGGTGCAGGCGGCGGCCCTGGGCGGTGGCCGCCTCGGCCTGCTCGAGCGCGTCCCGGACCGACGGTGGCAGACGGTCGCGGCGGCCGATGGCCGTGACGCGCACGCCGTTCTGGACGCAGCGCGCGATTTCGTCGCGCAGGTATTGGCGCAACAGCGACATCAGGCGGCGGACTTCCTGGCGCGGTCGACGCCAGTTGTCGGCCGAGAACGCGTAGAGCGTCAGCGTGCCGATGCCGAGACCGGGCGCGGCCTCGACGATGCGCCGCACCGATTGGGCGCCGGCGGGATGGCCGGCGACGCGCGGCCAGCGGCGGCGCTCGGCCCAGCGTCCGTTGCCATCCATGATGACGCCGACGTGGAGTCGTTCGCGCCGCACCACCGCCAGATGACTGGACATCGCATGCGACACCAGGACGGGCGCATCAACGCGCGCGCGTGGCCCGGATCAAGGCCTCCATGTGCTGCAGGTAGCGCTCGAGCGCGCGGCGTCCCGCCGCGGTCAGGCGGAAGCGCGTCTTGGGGAGTCGGCCTTCGAAAGACTTGTGGCATTCGATGTACGCGGCGTCTTCGAGCTTGCGCGCGTGGACGCTGAGGTTGCCGTCGCTGGTGCGCATCAGCTGCTTGAGCTCGTTGAACGAGAGCCACTCGTTGACCGCCAGCGCGCTCACGATTCCCAGGCGCAAGCGTTCGTGGATCACGCGATCGAGGTCGGGCAGCGCCGCTTCGACCTCGGGCCCGACGCGGCCCAGACGCGTCCTGCGGAGCAGCCCGCGGCGGTCCGTGCGCATCGCCTTGGCCGCGCTCGCTCTAGCCACCGTACCGCCGCGCGATGGTCACCCCGAAACCGATCAGCAGACCTCCGAAGCCGAACGCGAGCAGGGCATCGCCCCATTCGGGCGCGACGAACAGCGCCACGGCGCCGAGCGCCATGAAGCAGAAGCCCATCACCGGGACGATGCGCACCGAGAACGCGCCCCCGCAGGCCACGGCGGTCCCGAACAGGAGCAGCCAGGTGCCGGGCAGCAAGCGCTGGAGTCCGCCACGGTCGAGCGCGATGGTCAGCAGACCGCCGGCGCCCAGCGGCAGCAGGAAGCTCATCGCGAAACGTCGTGCCGGCCCGGCCAAGAGCGACGCCCCCGCCGACTGGGCCTTGTGCATCATGCCGAAGGCGGCGATCAGCGCGCCCACGATCGCGGCGCCGACCCAGACCGCGAGCCACGCCGACGGCGTGCGCTGGCGGTGCGCCAGTCCCGCCGCGACCACCGCGGTGACGCCGATCGCCACCTGGGCCCAGCCCGACACCGCGGTGAACGATCCGGCCTCTTCCATCGCGCGTCGGATGTAGCCCAGGTGCTCGAGCGCGCGCGCTTGCAGCTCGGGCGATTCGCGCCGCGGCGGCGTCGTCGGAGCAGGTCGCATGTGTCGACTCTAGCGCACGAGCCGTTCGGTGCCAAGCACTTTTCGCCGCAAAGTATGCCCGCCGCCCCAGCGCCAGCCGCCGCTGGCCGGCGGGTCAGGCGGGGCGCGCCTCGACGTACCAGCGATAGGTGTCGAACATGGTGTCGGTGTCGTGGCGCTGGGCCTCGAAGCCGAGGGCCTGCCGCGCGGCGGTGGTGTCGAGGACGTAATCGACCGGCGCGATCAGGTACTGCTCGGGGTTCATGGGCGAGAGCCGCACGCTCCACAGGAGGCCGAGCGCGAGCTGCATCGGCCGGGTCGGGAGCGCCATCAACGTCGACGTGGAGCCGGCGCGCCGGCACAGCTCCGACAACATCTCGCGCGTCGTGGGAGGATTCTGCGAGGCGACGTTGTAGATGCCTTGGGTGGGGCGGTCGAGCGCCAGCAGGCAGGCGCGGGCCAAGTCATCGACGGCGATCATGTGATGTCGATTCGTCCCCGGGCCGAACATCGGCACCGAGCGTCCGGCGCGGACCATGTCGAACAGCTTCTTCATCAGACCCAATCGGCCCGGCCCGATGATGACGCTCGGCCTCAACACCGTGACGTCCTCGAAGCGATCGCGCGCCGCGCGGCAGTGGGCCTCGCTCTCGACCTTGCTGCGTCCGTAGGGGCCGACCGGGCGCGTCGCCGCGTCCTCGCGCATGGCCCCGGGGGTGGCCGGCGGCCCATAGACCATGTCGCTCGAAACGAAGACGAAGCGCGCCACCCCGGCGGCGGCGGCCGCGTCGAGCAGGGCGCGGGTCATGACCGCGTTGCGATGGAAGAAGGGCTCGATGCGAAAGCGCGGGCAACCGGGCGTATGGAATTGCACCGCGGCGGAGTGAACGACCGCGCCTGCGCCCGCGACCGCGGCCCGGCACACCGCGCCGTCGACCAGGTCCCCGGTGATGCGCTCGACGCCGCCAGGGATCGGGGTCGGGTCCTC
>JACXTT010005448.1_pt1 | contig 18472 bp, 20 predicted proteins | sample 9270951 | NCBI WGS metagenome assembly JACXTT01 (sample SAMN15532306, study PRJNA645909) | rock metagenome | isolation source: weathered quartz diorite | place: Puerto Rico | collected 2017-06-21 | reverse complement strand
CGCTGGTGTTTGGTATTTATCGCCGTGTGTCCGTTCACCACTGAAGGTGGCTGGTGGGGTCCGCGGGCGCAGGCAGTACTCGCGGTTGCCACAAAACTGGCGCACTGACAACGGTGTTGACGAAGCAGTCTCAAAGCGCCAAAAATAGCCGCCCGCGACACAGACGGAGAACGCGGGCCACACCAGCTACCTTGCGCGAGGTGCCTCCCAGCAATTACCCGGGTCACACATTTTGATTTATTCACAAACTCCGAGGGGGCCGTCGTCGCCTTGGGGCGGCCCGGCGGAAATTTGTCGCCCCCACGCTCCGCCGTTTCACGGGTCGCTGCCCCCCAAGGGGGCCGTCGTCGCCTTGGGGCGGCCCGGCGGCTACTAGCCACAAATAGGCTGGCGCTGGTCGGATAGCGGTGGCACACTTGCAGCTTGGGCGTTTTATTTCTTGCAAGGTGGAGTGGCCATGTCCCTAGCGCAGTTGAAGGAACTGAAGACCGTCATCACGGCCAAGGCCATTGCCAACCCCACGCATCTGTGTGCAGAGCTGTCAGTGCAGTTCGGTGTCAGCCGCTCGACCATGGGCAAGTGGCTGCGCGCCCTGATTGAAGAGGGCTGGCTGACCCGCGCTGGCAGGTCGCACCCCGTGTACAAACCCAGCGTGATGCGCGATGTCAGCCGCAGTTATGCGCTGGCCGGGCTGGACGAGCAGACGCCGTGGGAGCGCGACTTTTCGCCCTGCTTTGAGCTGCCACCCAATGTCAGCCGCCTGGCCCACCATGCGTTTACCGAGCTGCTGAACAATGCGGTGGACCACAGCGGCGGCACCAAGGTGTCCATCTCCATGCGGCAAAACGCCAGCCACTTGCACCTGCTGATACGCGACGATGGTTGTGGTGTGTTTGACCGCATCCAGGACGCGTTCAACATTGCCAGCCCGCAACTGGCCCTGCTGGAGCTGAGCAAGGGCAAGCTGACCACGCAACCCGAGTTTCATACCGGGCGTGGGTTGTTTTTTACCTCGCGCCTGTTTGACGTGTTTGACCTGTATGCCAACAAGCTGACCTACCAGCACAACCACTGGCAGCGCAAGGAATGGCTCAAGGCCAATCCGCTGGGCATCAGCGGCACGGCCATCTTCATGTCGCTGGCGCTGAACTCCACGCGCACGCTGGAAGAGGTGTTCAGCGCGCATGCCAAGGGCGCCGATGATTTGAGCTTTTCGCGCACCCAGGTCGCCATGCGGCTGGCCCATGCCGCTGGTGAGGCGCTGGAATCGCGCGCCCAGGCCAAACGCATTGCCAACCGACTGGACGCTTTTGACAGCGTGGACCTGGACTTTGACGGTGTGGACGCCATAGGCCAGGCCTTTGCCGACGAATTGTTTCGGGTGTTTGCCCAGGCACACCCGCGCGTGCGGCTGCAGCCGCGCAATATGAGTGCCCGGGTCGCAGCCATGGTGGCCCAGGCCACGGAAGGCATGGCGGAGCAAGGGGTCACGGCATTGGCGTGAGTGCCAAGGGACCGGGTTTTTCGCACGTCCAGCAGGAGTGAAACATGCGCAATTCAAAACTCGGGGTGATATGGCGTGGTGCATTCGCCGCTGCGGTGCTGTCGGTCTTGCTTCCTTGTGCCGTACAGGCCCAGTCCCAGACACCGCCAGCCGCCACCTCTTCCAACGCAGCCATTGAAGCCAGCAAGGCGCGAGCGGCGGGCGCACCCAACCAGGCGGGTGTGGTCACGCTGGTGGAGGGTGAGGCGCGTGTGGCATCCGGGGCCGGTGCACCACGTGCACTCAAGGTGGGTGATACCGTCAATGAAGGCGACCTGCTGTCCACCAGCAAGGGCAGCGAAGTGCATATGGTGATGCAGGACAGCGGCTTCATGGCCCTGCGCGCCAGCAGCCAGTTGATGGTGGTCGCCTACAAGGCCGATGGTGGTGATGACGACAAGGGCGTGTTTCGACTGCTGACCGGCGGGCTGCGCTCTATCACCGGTTGGATTGGTCATTTCAATGCGAAGGCCTACCAACTGCGCACGCCGACAGCCACCGTTGGCATTCGCGGTACAGACCACGAAACCCGCGTCATCCCCGAGGGCTCCAGCGAAGGGGAACCGGGCACCTACGACCGAGTGTTTGCCGGTGAAACGTCTCTGGAGACCGAAGGCGGCAGTGCTGCTGTAACGCCCAACCAGGCCGGCTTTGTGTCTGAAAAGCCGCGCGCCAAGCCGCGCCTGCTGGCCGATATTCCAGGCTTCTTCCGCCCAGGCCCGCACGAGGCCGAGATCAACCAGAAGCATGCCGAAATTCAGAAAGTGATTGACCAGCGGCGCAACGAGCGGCAGAAGGTGATCCTGGAAAAACGCCAGGCTCTGGGGGCCGCGCGTGAACAGGTCAAGGAAGACATCGTGCGCAACAAGGCGGCCATGCAGGATGCGGCGCGTGCCGCCGAGGCCGACCGCCTGGCGGCAAACGAACAGCGCAGCGCCCTGCAAGCCGAGACGCGCGACTTGAAGGAGCGCTGGGCCAAACACAAGGAAACGCGCGAAGAACTACAGGCCGTGGTCAAGACCGGCCAGATCACGATGCCGGACTTGCGCAAGCGCCGTAAGGCGCTGGGCGATGAGGCCAAGGAACTGGAGCAGACGCAGGCGGACCTGGAGCGCCGCTGGCGCGAATTCCAGGACGAACAGGACAGCAAATTTGCCGAGCGGCTCAAGGCGGGCATCGAGCGCAGCCAAAACCTGTACAACGACCATACCGGCGCACACGACAAGCGCAAGGACCTGGAGGCCGAGCGTGATTCGGCCAAGCAAGAGCTGTCGACCATGCAGCGCCAGGAGAACCAGCGCTTCCAGAGCGAGCGTCAGGCCGACCGCAAGCTCAATGCAGCGTCCAGTCCGGCCTCAGCGCCAAATTAGCACGGGCACGTGCATTGGCGCCGCGCGGTCAGCCGGGCAATCTGTCAGCGCGTGAATGTCACTCGCGCGGCTCGCTCCACAGCTTGCCGCCGGTGGCCCAGTTTTCGCGTTTGACGTCGGTGATCAGAATGTCGACCGACTCGGGCGCGCCGCCCAGCACTTCAACGCTGACGCGGGTGATCTCTTCAACCAATTTTTTCTTCTGTGCCAGGGTGCGGCCTTCAAGCATTTCAACATGGTAGGTGGGCATGGGTACTCCGATCAAGGGTTGTTGGTATTCGGGGCGCTGGCCGCCGCACAGCGCTCGCAAATGCAGGCCAGGCGCCCCGGCTGCACCTGCCCGCGCCCCAGCAGCTCTGCACTGAAGTTCGTGGTGGTGCACCAGCAGGGGCCTTGGGGTATGCCGGTGGCGCGCTCGATCTCGTTGGCGCACTGGTTGCTTTGGCCGCACAGCGGGCACAGGCGGGTGTCCACAGCCGGTGGTGGGCTGCTGTTGGTGGAAGTCAGTGTTTCGGGCATGCTGGTCAGGTCTGCAGAACCTGCAGTTTAGTCGGCTTGTCAGCGTAGGGCCTGTTCACACTATTTCTGCAAGCGCGAACGCAGTGCAAACAATGCCAATCAAGGCGCACGCCGAAGCCCAGACTGGCCGTCTGGGCTAGGCGTGCAACGCAGAGTGGCATTGTTTGCACTGCGTTCCCTTCGGGTTGCGGCCAAAAAAGCCATGTGCCGCGTTGTCAAGCCTTGCCGGGGGCCAACCCCGGCTGCGTTTGACGCCTTGCGCATGGCTTTTTTGACGCGCAACGCGTCTTGCAGAAATAGTGTGAACAGGCCCTAGGCCAGCTTGTCCAAGCCCACCAACGCAGCGTGTTGCAGCAGCATGATGGTCTTGCCGTCCTGTATCGCACCGCTGCGCACCATGTCCAGCGCAGACTGTAGTGGCAGTTCCAGCACTTCGATGTCTTCGCCCTCCTGCACCTGGCCGCCGCCAGCGGCCACACGGTCTGCCGGCTCATAGGCTGCCGCAAAGAAGTGCAGTTTTTCGGTTACCGAGCCGGGGCTCATATAGGCTTCGAACAGCTTGCGCGGCGCGCGGATGCGGTAGCCGGTTTCTTCGGCGGCCTCGCGCACGATGCAGGTTTCCGGGTCGTCGCCATCCAGCAGGCCGGCGCAGGCTTCTACCAGCATGCCATCGGCACAGCCGTTGACAAAGCTGGGAAAGCGGAACTGCCGTGTGAGCACCACGGTGCCCTGTGCGGCATTGAACAGCAGCAGCACCGCGCCATTGCCCCGGTCGTAGGTTTCACGGCTCTGGCGCTGCCAGCTGCCATCGTTGCGCAGGTAGTCAAATGTCGTCTTTTTCAGGATGTACCAGTTGTCGGACAGAACCTGTACGTCCACGATTTTGACGCGGGGGTTGGCAGCGGGCGGTGTTGCTGGGTCGGGCATGGCGTGGACAATTCATGCAAAAACGTGCAGTTTAGTATAATTTCGTGCAAATACAATACCGTCGCTTCTCTTTTGCCAGACCTACCCATGCTGACAACGCAACGCAAAACACAGATCCTGCAGCGCCTGCTGCGGGACGGCGAAGTGGTTGCCAAAACACTGAGCCAGGAATGGAGTGTGTCCGAAGACACGATTCGCCGCGATCTGCGAGAACTGGCGCAAGAGGGCAAATTGCAGCGCGTGCACGGTGGCGCACTGCCGGCGGCTGCAGCAGCGGCCGCGCTGGAGCAACGCTTGCACATGTCGTCCGCAGAAAAACAGGCCTTGGGCCGTGCCGGTGCGGCCATGGTGCAGCCGGGCCAACTGGTGTTTCTGGATGGTGGCAGCACCGCCCTGCAGATGGCGGCCCAGTTGGACCCTGCATTGCGCGCCACCTTTGTCACGCACAGCCCCAGTGTGGCCCTGGCTCTGGCGGCCAAACCCCAACTGGAAATCATCGTGCTGGGTGGCACACTCTATCGGCACTCCATGGTGCACGTGGGTGCGTCGGTAGTCGAGGCCGCGCAGCGCATGCGCGCCGATGTCTTCTTCATGGGCGTCACCGGCGTGCACACCGATGTGGGCCTGACCACGGCCAACCAGGAAGAGGCCGCCGTCAAACGGGCATTGCATGCCTGCGCTGCAGAAACCGTGGTTCTGGCTTCGCCTGAAAAGCTGGGCGCCGCCTCCCCGTTCGTTGTGGCGCCGGTGCAGTCCTTGTCGGCCTTGCTGGTGGCACCTGGCACGGCGCCAAAAATCGTTGCGCGACTGCGGGCGACCGGCGTGCGGGTGGTCCAATGCCCGTGAGCCCTGCCAAGTGCCTACTGCGCCAGGGGCTGGCCGTTTAGACTTCGGGTTTGAGATTTGTCGATTGCCGCACGTGCCCCCCACCCCTTCCTTTTTTTTCTTGCCACGGCAGACCTGGGTTTTGCTGGCGCTGGTCTGCGCCGTGCATTTTCTGCTGGGCGCCCAACTGGGCCTGTCGGTCGATGAAGCGCACTATGCGCTGTATGCCGCGCATCTGGACTGGAGCTACTTTGACCACCCGCCGCTGGTGGGCTGGGTGCAGTGGCCGCTGGTTGCACTGAACGCGCCGACGTGGGTGCTGCGGTTACTGCCGGAACTGCTGTGGCTGGGCACGGCGTTCCTGGTCCATGGCCTGGCGCAGCGTGTGCAGGCACTGCAGCGCGGTGCCACGCCTGCTGCAAGCGCCGCACCCGCTGCCACCGCAACGGGGCCGGCCCCCGGCCAGGCGGGTTTTTGGGCCGTGCTGGTGCTGGCGGTGTCGCCGCTGTTCCATGTGCTGGGCATTGGCCTGTTGCCAGATACGCTGCTGGTCTTTTTGACGGCCGCCGTGCTGGTCGTCACGCTGGACTTGATGCGGGTCCAGGCCTTGCAGCGCGGACGGCCCTGGTTGCTGTTGGGGCTGCTGCTGGGGCTGGCCGGCCTGAGCAAATACACGGCCATTTTCACGGCCCTGGCGGTGGTGCTGTGCCTGCTGTCGGTACACGGCTGGCAACTGCTGCGCTTGCGCTGGCCGTGGCTGGCCGTGACGTTGGCCGTTGTGCTGGTGTTGCCGGTGTTGTACTGGAACCAGTCGCAGCAGTGGATATCGTTCCGCTACCAGGCCCAGCATGGTGCCGGTGGTGGCTGGTCTGGTCTGGCCGTTGGACGTTTCCTGGTGATTCAGCTGATCGCTTACGGCCCCTTGCTGCTGGCCGGTCTGATGGGCTTGCGTGGGGCGACTATGCCCGCAGCGCGCGCCATGCTGGTGTTTTTCGCGGTGCCATTTGCCGTGCTGGCGGTGCTGGCCGGTGGTGGCACCAGCCTGCCGCATTGGACCGCACCGGCCTGGGTGGCGCTGGCGCCGCTGGGTGGCCTTGCACTGGCCCGCACAGGGCAGGCGTGGTTGCGTTGGGCCACCGTCGCGCTGGCCCTGGTGCAAGCGGCCGTGTGTTTGGTGCTGCTGGGCCTGATGTTGAGCGCCGGTCAGCCGTTCGTGACGCAAACATCTGGCCAAGGCAATAATGCCGCACCGTCCAACCCATTCGCCGATGTGCATGGCTGGGACCTGGCGGGTGAGCGCGCCCGCACACTGGCGCAGCAGCTGGGCCTGCCCAGTGTCAGCGTGCAGAACTGGACGCTGGCCAGCCGCCTGGCATGGTATGCAAGGCCGCTACCTGTACATGTGCTGGAAGACCGCTTTGACCAATTCACGCTGTGGGCCGGCGCGCTGCCCGCAGGTGGCGACACCTTGCTGCTGGATTGGTCGCAACTGGGCTATACCCTGCCACTGGCTCCGCACGGGTTTGCCGACTGCCGCCTGCTGGACACCCAAGAGGTGCGCCGCCTGGGGGCGCCGGTAGCCACCTTCCGCTTCTTTGCCTGCCACGGCTGGTCGGGCCAACCTCAACCCCGATTGATGGGTGCTGCGCCATGACCACATACCCTATTGCGCTGCGCTGGTGGCTGCTGCCCTTTGTGCTGTTTGGCGTCACGGCGCCGCTTTGGCTGCACAGCTTTGAGCCAGGCATGTTTGTTGCGATCAACAGCCTGTGTGCGCCGCTGGCCGCGCCTTTCTGGACCGGGTTGTCGATGTTTGGCAATGCCTGGGGCGTGCTGGCGGCCACTGCGCCGCTGCTGGTGCTCGCACCGTGCCTGTTATGGGCCTGGCTGTGCGCGGCCCCGTTTGCCATTGTGTTTGCGCGCCTGGGCAAGGGGCTGATAGAAAGCCCGCGCCCGGCCGCCGTAGTGGACAACAACCAGATGCGCATCGTCGGCGAGCTGCTGCACAACGTCTCCATGCCATCGGGCCACACGCTGACGGCTTTTGCCGTGGCCTCCGGCATCTACTTTGCGCTGCCCCCAAAAGGCCGGGCCAAGTACCTGTGGCTGTTTGTACTGGCGGCCGGTACCGGCCTGTCGCGCATTGCCGTGGGGGCACACTGGCCGGGCGATGTGGCGGTGGGCATGAGCCTGGGCCTGCTGGCCGGTATGCTGGGCAGCCAGCTGCTGGCACGCATGAAAACGACCCACTGCAAGCCCACGGCCTGGAGCCTGCGCCTGTTTGCCGTTGCGCAGTTGGCAACCGTCTACGCGCTGCTGACCGAGGCGCAGGACTTTGACGAAAACCAGCCGTTTCAGTACGTGTTGGCGCTGGTGGTGGTGGTGTCGCTGTACGCTTTTGGCAAGCAAAACTGGCGCGCCCGGCAGGCGTCAACCGACGTTACGAATGCTTACATGTAAACGCGTCTCCCATACAAACGGTATGGCTTGCGCAAGCCAGTGTTGGCAAAATGGAGCGGGCAGAACAGGTGCCTGCTTTTCATCACACGTTAGAAACCATGAACCACAACGCCGTCAAATTGGTACAGGAGTCCTGGGGCCGGATTGAGAACCTGGGCCCCACCGCTGCCGAGCTGTTCCACAGCAACCTGCTGCTGCAGCGACCTTGGCTGACTGCGCTGTACCAAGGTTATGTGGACGACCGCGATGCCATGGTGCTCAAGACCTTTGGCCGTGCGCTACGTGGCATGGAAAACCTGGACGCACACACGCCACTGCTGCTGCAAATTGGCCGCATCAACGCCCAGTGCGGCGTGCAGTCCCATCACTACCCGTACTTCGAAGTGGCGCTGTCGCAAACGCTGGCGCAGGTGCTGGGCGAAGCCTACAGCGGCCGCCTGCGCGAGGCCTGGTCAGCCGTCTTCGGCGCCATGACCCGTTTGATGCTGGCTGGTGCTGATGGCGGCGATGCCGTTACCGTAGCCATTCGCCGCCAGGCGGTCGACCGGCGCAGCCAGCGCAGGCGTTCGGCCATGGAGATGGGCGGCAACCGGGGCTACCACCGCCGCACCGGCCCTGAAACCAACCGGCGCGCCCACCACGCGCCCGCCGTGCGACGCGGCTCGTGAGCGTTGGCCGCGCGCCAGTTGCCATGGCTATAGCGAACCGCTGCCCTGTGCTGCTCGGCCTGCTCGCGGCCATTGCGGTACTGGGCTCAGTCCAGGCCGCCGTTACCGAAACACTGACGGTTGGCACGGCCGATGGGCCACGCAGCGTGATACTGGTCAAACCCCAAGATGCGGCAACCGCCACGTCTCCCAAGCCACTGGTTTTGCTGCTGCATGGCCATGGCGGCACGGCCGACAACGCCGCGGGCCAGGGTCGGTACCCATCGCCGCTGTCAGCCTGGCGCGCCATCGTGGACCGCGAAGGCATCGTGCTGGCGGTCCTGCAGGGCGCTACCGGTGGTGACGGCAAACCCGGTTGGAACGACTGCCGACGTACCGCCCCCGGCAGCCCGCACACGGACGACGTGTCGTTTGCCCACGCTACGATTCAAGACATTGCACAGCGCCTGCCCATTGATAGCAGCCGCATCTATGCCATGGGCATGTCCAACGGCGCCATGATGTCACAGCGCCTGGCACTGGAGCTGCGGCCGCCGCTGGCCGGCTTTGCCGCAGTGTCGGGCTCCATGGCGTCCGACAGTGTGTGCGGCCCTGCCACGCATGCGGTATCGGCGCTGCTGATCTTTGGTACTGACGACCCCATCGTGCCCTATGCCGGTGGCGAGATCAAAATTCTGGGCCGCGACCGGGGCAGTGTGCAGTCGGTGGAGCAGAACATGGCCTTCTGGCTGCATGCCGATGGCCTGGACGGCGGCATGGTGCCCAAAACAAGCACGCAGATTGCCCACCGCGCAGAACGGGGTGACGCCACATCGGCCAGCCAAACGGTTTATGGCGCGGCCGGGCAACAGGCCCAGGTCAGCCTGGTGCGCGTAGCCGGTGGCGGGCATATTGAACCCAGCTTGCAGTACCACTACGGAGCCTTGTACGAGGCCCTGGTTGGCAAGCAAAACCGTGATGTGGAGTCGGCGGAACTGGCCTGGCAGTTCCTGAAGGACAAGCGCGCAAGCACCGTGGCACACTGACGCGCTGCCCCACGGGCTTGGGGTACAGTTGCGGCAAGCTCCCATGACCACGCCCCGTGCCATCCACCTCTGTTTTTCCCACAGCCTCGGCTGACCAGGCCACGCCGCCGCTGACGCCGGACACGGCCGCTGCGCAATTGGCCGGCCTGCTGAATTCGGCCATGGACGCCATCGTCACGGTGGACGCACAGCAGCGTATCGTGCTGTACAACCAGGCCGCCGAAAAAATCTTTGGCTACCCCGCACAACAAATGCTGGGGCAGGCCCTGTCGCAGCTGATGCCGGCGCGCTTCCAGGGTGCCCACAGCGCGCACATGCAGGCCTTTGCCAGCACCGGCGTCAGCACGCGGCGCATGGGCGATGGCACCGTGCTGTATGGCCGGCGCGCCAGTGGTGAAGAGTTCCCCATGGAGGCTTCCATCTCGCAGTTGCAAACACCCCAAGGCCGCTTGTTCACCGCCATCTTGCGGGACATCACGCCGCGCGTGCAGGCGCAGCGGGAGCTGCAGGCCTTTGCCGCCGAATCCCATGCCCTGCGCGAGGGCGAAAAAACCCGCGTGGCCCGCGAGCTGCACGACGAACTGGCCCAGTCGCTGACTGCCATCAAGATGGACACCATGTGGTTGCGCGACACGCTGCGCACCGCCCCGGCCGATGTGCAAGCCAAGCTCAACGCCATGCTGTCCATGCTGGACGGCACGGTGGCCGCCACGCGCCGCATTGCAGCCGACCTGCGGCCGCTGTTGCTGGACGACCTGGGCCTGGGCGCGGCCATTGAATGGCTGGCGCACAACTTCACGCAGCGCACAGGGGTTGTCTGTGACCTGGATGTAGACGACGACATCGACGTGCCCGAGCCCTATGCCACAGCCGTGTTTCGCATCGTGCAGGAGTCGCTGGCCAATGTAGCCAAGCACGCCCAGGCCAGCCGCGTCAGCGTGCAGGTTCTGCGGGAGCCCCACAGGGCCGTCTTGCGCATTGAGGATGATGGCATGGGCTTTGACGTGACCGCACCGCGCAAACTGCATTCCCTGGGCCTGATGGGCCTGCGCGAACGCGCACAGCTGCTGCAGGGTACGGTCGGCATCAGCAGCCAGCCGGGGTCAGGCACGCATATTGAAATCAGCATCCCCATGCTGGAGGCAGGAGTTCAACCGTGATACGCATCGTCATTGCCGATGACCACGCCATTGTGCGCGAGGGGCTCAAACGTATTGTCGGCGCGATAGCCGACATGGAGGTGTTTGCCGAAGCGGCCGATGGCACCGAAGTCATGGTGCGCGTACGCGAGCTGGACTTTGACGTGCTGGTGCTGGACCTGTCCATGCCGGGGCGCAGCGGCATGGAGTTGATCAAGCAGGTGCATGCCGAAAAGCCGCGCCTGCGCATCCTGGTGTTGAGCATGCACCAGGAACTGCAGTATGCGGTGCGCGCCATCAAGTCCGGTGCCAGCGGCTACCTGACCAAGGAGAGCGCACCGGCGCTGCTGGAACAGGCCATTCGCAAGGTGGCCGCAGGCGGTGCCTATGTCACAGCCGACGTGGCCGAGCAACTGGCGCTGGGCGCCATGCCGGGCAGCACGGCCCTGCCGCACGAGAGTTTGTCGGACCGCGAGTTCGAGGTTTTTCGCCTGCTGGTGGCGGGCCACTCGGTGACCGACATTGCCACGCAGATCAAACTGTCGGCCAAGACCGTCAGCACCCACAAGGCCAACCTCACGCGCAAGCTGGGCTTGCAAAACCACAGCGAGCTGGTGCGCTACGCCATCAAACACGGCCTGGGTGACGCGACGGACCTGTAGCGTCAGAGCATGTGCATCTGCTTATGCGAGGGCCCGAGCGCGCGTTTTAGCCAAATGCCTCAGAAAGTTCCTAGGCCGCCTAGGCCTTGATACCGCCGCCAGCGCGGCAAATGCCTAGGGTGCGAATCAGCCATCGCCGATAGTGGAAAAAGCCTGGAGCGGCGACAGTAGAGGCATGTCTGCAACGCATGCCCCCGTCACGGTTTTTCTGGTCGATGACTCGCCGCAGGTGCGCGACCGCGTGGCCGCCATGCTGACCGGGCATGCCATGTCCATCGTCGGCCAGTCGGCAACGCCGCAGGCGGCGGTAGACGGCATTCTGGCCGTACTGCCCGATGTGGTGGTGCTGGACGTGCAACTGGACGGCGGCACTGGCCTGCAGGTTTTGCAAGGCGTGCACCAGACGCAGGCCCATATTCCGTTTGTGGTGTTCAGTAACAACGCAGGCCCGGCCTACCGCAAGCGCTATCTGCGCGAAGGTGCCGCCCGCTTTCTGGACAAAAGTTGCGAGTTTGAATTGCTGGCACAGGCCGTGGCGCAAACCGCGCGCCAGGCCGCCCACTGATTTTCGTTTTCACATCGAAGGATTCACCATGCTCAACGCTTCTACAGAACCGCAGCCCGTCCACTTCGTGGCCACGCCTGCCTCGGGCTCATACCCCAGTGGCAGAACTGCATCGGCGGCCCTCAAGCCCCATTGCTCGGCTTGCCACCTGCGCGAGTTGTGCCTGCCCTGCGGCATGGCAGAGCCCGAGGTGCGGCGCCTGGACCACCTGATGTTCAGCCGGCGTAAAGTGCGCGCCGGCCAGACCTTGTACCGCGCGGGCGACCCCTTTCAATACATCTACGCCCTGCGCAGCGGCACCTTCAAATCCAGCCTCACCACGGCCGATGGCCGCGAGCAGGTCAGCAGCCTGCACCTGGTCGGCGAGGTCATGGGGCTGGACGGCGTGGCCAACGGTGCGCACGCCAGCACGTCCGAAGCGCTGGAGGACTCCGAAGTGTGCGCCATACCCTATGCACACCTGACCGAACTGGCCGCCGCCAACAGCGGCATGCAGCATGTGGTGACGCGCCTGATGGGCCGCGAGATTGTGCGCGAACATGGCCTGATGATGCTGCTGGGCAGCATGAATGCCGAGCAACGCCTGGCGGCGTTTTTGCTGAACTTGTCACAACGGCTGAAGGCACGCGGCTACTCGGCCACGGAGTTTCATCTGCGCATGACGCGGGCCGACATTGGCAGCCTGTTGGGCATGAAGCTGGAGACCGTGAGCAGAACGTTCTCGGTGTTTCAAAAGCAGGGCCTGCTGGAGGTGGACAAGCGGCACATCCGCATTGTGGATCTGGCAGGCCTGGCGTGTGAGTTTGATGCGCGCATGCATTGAGCCAGTCGAAGGCAGGCTTGAACAAGCTGCGATCGTAACTGGCACGTGGCGCAGATAGCAGGTGATACTTGGGGGGTTAGATACAGGCTACAGTAACACTTGCCAGAGTATTCGCTGCAACGGTTCCCGACGCATTGGTCAGCGTGCAGATCTGCCCACTGGGCTGCGCCGTGACCACCACGCTGTAGAGGCTTCCCGGCACGTACAGGCCCGGAAACGCGAAAACGCCATTGCTGGCGATCTGCATGGACACCCCGTTGGTACTCAATGTGAAGCTATTGTTTGCAGCCAAGCCTGTGACTACACCGCCAACCGAAGAACTGAATGTGCAGGACACAGCAACGTTGGTGATCGCGTCTCCATTGTTATTGACCGACCCAGTGGCATTCGCTACGGCGCAGGATTGCCCTACCGGTTGGGTCAACACGGTTACGTTGTAGCTGCTTCCGCTGGGGATATTCTTCGCAAAACTGAATTGCTGATTCGCAGCCAATGTCAGGTTGTCAATGCCATTGTTTTGCAGCGTGACCGTCACCCCTGTCCCCAGTCCATTGAGTGAGCCACCCACCGGCGCATCTGGATTGCCGCCGCCACACCCGGTCAACGCCAGGCTGGCCCATGCGAGGGTAGTTATCGCCATGCGGCTGCTCATTGCGTGTTTCATGTTTGTATTCCGGTCAAATGGTTCTGGTGAATCGCGGCAACAGATACCCTGGCTGCTATGAACCGGAGCTTCAACGGAAAATGTAGAGGGCCGCTGTGTAACGGATACCGTTTAGCGGGTAAAGATTGGCAAAGACGTAGAACGGCTAGTGCAGGTGCCGTCTCGCACGCCAGCCAAATACCTGCACGCCGCAGGCCCGCAACGCAGTCGCAAGGCTGAACACGCGCACTGCCTGCCGGCACAAGCCATCTGGTGCCGACCATGCACAGGAGGCGGATGAGCCCCGCCTACTTTACGCGGCGGGCTTCGCTTTCCAGCTGCTTTCAAGCTTAGACTCCAAGCAATTTTTTCGGAGAATCCATATGAGTTCTACGCTAAACGTTTACGCCGTTTCAATGAGCCAATTGAAGCAAGTCCTGGGTTCGGCCAACCAAGCGCTGATCGACGCTATTTTTGCCTCAGAGGGGGATTGGCTGGAGAGTATCAACGACATTGATGACGAGGCAGGGTTCTCCTGTGAGGACGCCATTGGTTTCCTGATCCATGGCGCAATTAATCAGGAATGCCCTGGCTATCTCTACGGTTACGGCTTGGAAGTTATCTGCGCCCACATCGGCACACGCTTGCCAGAGATCAGCGGAATTTCAGGCGCGTACGATTGGATTCAGGAGGTGGACGCTGTTTTGAACGAACACGGCGTGCCCATCAGCTTGAATGACCTTGTCTACACGGGAAGCCCAGTGCCCATCCCGCAGCCCGATGACTATCCCGTCATAGGGAAATGGGACGCCCACACGATCGCACCTGCACTTGACGCCATGCGTTCCATTGACTTGTCACAGTTGGACTACGATGCAAAAAGCACCCTTGTTCAGATGCAAGGCTGGCTTGAGGCGACGCTCAAAACGCCAGATCGCTGCGTCATCGGCTTTCTGTCATAGTTGAAGCAGCCCGTTTGCCTCGCGCACCAGTGCGGCAACCGACGCATGCAAGCCGGGCGCGCCTGCCAGCACAGCGTATTCTTTGTCGGCAGCAGTGTGCGACACATCCAGCAGTAGTGGCTGCCCAGTAAGGTCCGTATACAGGCCACCGGCCTCCTGCACGATCAGCATGGGTGCAGCAATGTCCCAAAGGCGCGTGCTCTGGTTCAGCATGCCGCCCAGGCGGCCTTCCGCTGTAAAGGCGGGGTCGATCAGGCTATTGGTTGCCCGGATGTTGCGGACGCGGCGCAGCAACTGTGCCAGCAGCGCAGTGTTGCGGGCCGCCTGCGCGTCGCTGGTGCCTGCGTCCATGCCATAGGCCCATAAAACGTTTTCCAACTTCGGCTCACGGGTGACGGAAATGCGCTGCCCGTTCTTGAACGCGCCGCCTGCGGCCTGCGCCGTGTACAGGTCGCCCGTAAAGGGCAGGTGCATGACGCCAACAACGGGCGCTGCGTCCTTCAGTACGCTGATGAGTACGCCGAACCACGGTATGCCTGCGGCGTAGTTGGACGTGCCGTCTAGCGGGTCAACGACCCAGGTGAAGGGGGACTCGCGCAGGTCACAGCCGGTTTCTTCGGCAATGATGGAGTGGTCGGGATAGGCGCTTCGGATGCCGCGAACGATGCGTTCTTCGCAGCGACTATCTGCCGCTGTGACGATGTTGCTGTTGTCGCCTTTTTTACCTATGGGGTTGGACGTTCCAAAGGTCTCCAGAAGCGATACCCCCGCTGTTTTCGCAAGCTCAATGGCAGTGTTCAATAGATCGCGTTCCATGTGCGTGCAAAGTGGAGCGCTGTCGAATGCGAGTTGCCTTTTCGCTTGCCAGTCGGTTACAAAACTGCCAAATTTCTTAAAGCGTTGTTCATTTTTTTATCAACGGAACAAACCTGAAGAACAACGCAAACATTGCGACCACGCCGACCAGCAATGCCATACCAAATACGGCTGGATTGGGCGCAATGCTTCCAAGCAAAATTGCGGCAATGAAGGGTGCCGTCGCGACAAAGCTTTTGCCATACGGCACGCCCACCTTGCCAGCGCAAACGCTGCATGTGGTTGGAACCGCTGGCCCTAGCAAGGCCCGGCGTAACGTCGAAATGCCAGGCTTGTTGCAGTGTGGGCAGATGTGCATGGGGCTCTCTTTATTGGGCATGGTGCAAAGCACCGAGCTTAACCTGATTGCAGTCAATACTGCGCACAAACCCATGCGGCTGCGCTACACCCAGTTCTTTGTCGGCTGCCCCAGCCTTGTTTGTTGCCACCAGGTCTTTCTCGACCACCGCCATCAAATTCCCCGTAGACCACTCCACGTCCCTGACTTCAATCGCCGGCATATAAACCTGCCCATTGGCCCGCGCGCGGTTCACATACACCTTGTTGGGGATGACGACCATCGCGAGCCTGGAGTCGACCGGCTGGGTGCGTATGTCCATATAGGTGGAGTCCGCTGAGCTGGGTGCGCCTATGAGCTTGGTGTTGGGGAAGCGGGTGAAGGCGTCCAGCGCGTCCAGGCAGGCGCTGGCGCACTGGCCCGGCACCACCACATAGACTGGCTTGGTCATGGCTGGCGGGTCGCCTGCTACGTCTTTGTTCGGGTTCATTCCTTTTGTGGATGGCGGATTGTCGCCATTCGTTTCCACAAAAAACTTGCGTCCCTTCTTTAACGCGGCCTTCATGCCCTTGGCGGCACTTTGGGCCCATTGGGCGGCCTCCATTTGTTTCTCGTCGGTAAGGCTCTTCACCAGTCCTTCCATGTGGGCTGTGTTGCCCTTGGAGGCGCGCCACCACACCTCGGTCTTGGCCGAGTAGGCTTCCAGGCGGCGTTCAAGCCTGTCTTTGCCCCACAGGGCCTGCGCAAAGTCTTGGCTCCAGCGTGATGACCCGCCCTGGTTGTGCCGCAGGTCGATGACGATGGCGTCAGCGCCCAGATAACGTTGGCGGTGCTGTTGCACATCGTCGTACAGGGCACGGTAGGCATCGCGCTGCTTGTCATCGGGCTGGAAGCTTGGCATGGCTACCCACAGCAAATGGGGGCGCGGCTCGGTCACACCGACGGCCAGCTTGTCGCCGTTGTAGCTGTCCTCAAGCCATTGTTTGGCCTGGTCGTTCATAGTCTTCCATGCGAGGTCTTGTGTGCTCACGGTGCCATTGGCGTCAAACTCGCAGCGCTGGGGTAGTTGGATGAAGGGGTTGCCGCGGTCTATGAAAACGTTGCGTGCCTGGCTCCACCACTGGCCCGGCTCGTCGATGCGGCCGCGAAAGGTGAAAACGTTGCGGGCAATCAGTGTGCTGATGGGCTGTGTGTCGCATGACAGCACTTTGGCGCCAATGGCGGGCTGGTCACTTTCCGACGCTGCCACCAAGAGCGCGTCACCGCGCCACACGGTCAGAAAACCCGGCCAGCGCTCGGGCGGCAGCATGCTGGGGTCCAGCTTGGCAAACATGCCGGCGTGGCCGTCGTGGATGCGTACGTTGAAGCCCTGCAGCGCCGCAATGTAGCCGGGTGCGTCTTGCACCTTGGCGGCCAGTTCCAGTCCAAACTGTTTGGCGGCCTGCAGGTTCTTCAGAAATTTGGGGTTGGCGCGGTCGTAGATGCCGGGGTGGTTTTCCAAGGTGATGGTGTACCCGGCCTGGATGTCACGCGCTGCAGCGTCGCGCCATTGCGCAGCCGTTTGCGGCACGGCCTGTGCGGTGGGTTCTGCAGCGGCTTGGGCTTGCACGCCGACATTTAGAATGGTGAAAAAGGCGGCGCACAGTAGCAAGTGCAAGCGTGGCGTGTGTGGCAGTGGCATGGCGTCAGAGGGATTCTTGTGCTTCCATGGGGCGGGCCAGTTTAGCAGCCGTCGTTAGCCCTACTTGCCGTGTTGTGCCAATCGCAAGGCCAGTTCACTAAGCGCGTCGTAGGCCGCACCGGTTGGTGCATCCCACGCCGCTACCGCTGCACCTTGGCGCGCGATGGCCGCCGTGTCGCCACGCGCGGCGGGGCCAGTCAGCGCGGCTTGCGGCCCCAGCGCGGTGATGTTGGCAACCGCGTTGCGCAGCAACCGTTCGCGTAGTTCTGGAACCAGATCTGCCGGCATGCCGGTGGACTGCCACAGAGCCTCGGCGCTGGCTTGCAGCACGGGTAGAAAGTTGGTGGCAAAGACAGCGGCTGCGTGGTAGAGCAGCTTGTCGGCACTGGCGATGTCAAAGCAGCGCGCGCCTATGGTTGTGAAGGCGGGGCGCAGCAGGTTTCTCGCCGGTGCATCGCCCTCCAACGCGCAAGGGGTGCCAGGGAATTGCGTGAGGGCCGTTGCAACCTTGATAAAGCTCAGAATGCAGTGTGCGCTGGCCACGTGCCAGCCCAAGGCGGCCAGCGGCTCCAACACTGCGATGTTTTGTGCACCACTGCAATGGAAGACGATGGGTGGTGGCACCGCCGTGCTGCTCGGCGGCGACGCAGGCTTGGCCGAAACGGCCGGCGCGGCCAGGGCGGCGCCAGCCAGCGCCTTGGCGCTCTGAGCCAACAGCGCGTCGGGCACGGCCAGCATCCAGACGCTGGCTGGGCGCATGTCGTGTAGCTGTGCCACTGGCTGGCCGCTGCCGATCACTGCGCAGGCGGCCTGGGCGCTGGCCAGCGATGTGGTCAGCACATCCTGCACCGCGAAGCATTGTTGTGCATGCCACAGCGAGCCCAGGGTCTGCGCCACCCGGCCCGCACCGATGATGTTCAAGGTGGGCAGGGGCTGGGCAGGCAGGTTCATAGGGATGCTTGGCTGGTCGTGCGCTTCAACGCAGCGTGCAGCTGTCGCCCATGCCGTCGCGCCAGACGCGCACCTGCACCAGCGCAGGCAGCTCGGCGGCCATCGCGCGCCAGATGAAGGCCGCCAGGTTTTCCAGTGTGGGCGCACCCAAGCCCGGTACCTCGTCCAGCAGGTGGTGGTCCAGATGTGGGCGCAGGCGCTCGATGGCGGCGCGTACCAGTCCCAGGTCGACCACCATGCCGGTGGCGGGGTCGACCGTGCCGGCCACGCTGATCTCGGCGTGGTAGGTATGGCCATGGATGCGGCGGCTGCCCTCGGCCTCGATGTCGCGGCGCAGGGTGTGAGCGGCATCGAAGAAAAATTTCTGGCTGATTTCGCAGCGCGCGGGTACGGGGTTGGGCTTCGTTGTTGTCATCATCGTATGCCCGTGATCTTGTGGGTCTGCAGCGACAGGCGCCAGCTGGGCCGCTGCAGGCATTGGTCAAAGCAGTCCTGCGTGTTGGCGGCGTCAGCTATGTTGTCCATGGGCTGCAAAAAGTGGGTTGTGAAATGTGCG
>JACXTT010005447.1_pt1 | contig 18476 bp, 15 predicted proteins | sample 9270951 | NCBI WGS metagenome assembly JACXTT01 (sample SAMN15532306, study PRJNA645909) | rock metagenome | isolation source: weathered quartz diorite | place: Puerto Rico | collected 2017-06-21 | reverse complement strand
CTTACCGCCGCGCTGTGCCTGCTGAGTCTCGCCGGCTCGCAAATTGTGAACGCTCAGGAAAACCGCCGCGTTCGAATCGTCAACCAGTCCTCCTCCGCCATCCGCTATTTCTACGCTTCGAACGTAGATCGTCCTGGGTGGGAGGAAGACATCCTCGGCCCGATGCGGGTGATCGCCCCTGGCTACTACTTGAAGTGAACATTGACGACCGCTCCGGCCATTGCCTGTACGACTTGCGCGCCGTGCTCGCCGACAACCGCCAGGCCGTTCGCTACCGCTTCAACGTCTGCACCAACAGCTCCTGGACCGTTACGGACTAGCGATGGAGCCCCGCCCTACCACTGCAGCTTGCCGGGCAGGTACTCCGCGATAAGCTCGTCGTAAAACGGCCGCACGGCCTTGACGTCCGGGCGGGTGTGGCCCTTCGAATACAGATCGTACTTGCTGAACTCGTGGACCCACGGCATCAGGCGTTCGTCCCTCGAGTCCATCAGGTGCCGGTAGGCGCCCTCTTGGTGGCAGGGGTAGAAGGAGTGGTAGCGGATGATGTAGGCCGCCTCCTCCGGCAAGTGAGGCGCGGTGACGTGATACAGGTACTCGTCGTGGCCCCACGACATGTGGATCTGGTCCAGGCCGCAATTCGGCCGGTAGATGCCGCACGGCGTTTGCAGCTCGGCATTCGCCGCGTCCGGGTTGCTCTTGAAGTAATCCGGGTAGACAATCCGGTCCTTATACGCGCAGCCGACAGGGAACGTGTCGCCGACCACGGCCCACTGCGGCTCGCCGAACAGGCAAAGGACCTTTCCCAAGTCGTGAATCAGCCCGGTCAGGATGAACCAGCGCGGACGCCCGTCGCGCCGCGCGTGCTCGGCGGTTTGCAGCGCATGCTCGATCTGCGAGAGGTCGGTATCCGGATCGCTGTCGTCCACCAGCGTGTCGAGCTGCTCCATCAATTCCCATACGCCCAGCTTCTGGCGACGCAGGGGCAGATATTCGCTCTTCTTGGCCCGCACGAAGTCCAGCGTCTGCAAGCTGTGATTCAGGCGATAGAACTCTTTCACTACCGCGGGCGAGTTCTCGTCATGCTGCCGGTAATCCTCTGGCTTGCGCCCCGGGTCGTACCGCGACTTGACGAAATCGTCCCATTGATCGAGGCTTGCGAGAGGACTGCCGGACTTGCTCATGGTTGGTTCCTTAACTGACAGTAGCGCATTATATGTGCCACATCCATCTCCTGATTCAATTCAGAAACGCCTGCTTGTAATCGCGGGCAAATTCCCGGAACGCATGAGAGGCTTGACCTGTGACAGCTTGAACCGCAGGCGAGATCGCTGAAGCTTCTCCTCTGCGATAGTGTGCGTAATCCTCGACGAGTCCATCTGCCTGCCACTCGGGAAAGCCGAAACTCAGCAAGGCGCTTCGCATTGCCGCCTCCGGTATGTCCACGAAAGTGATCTGCTTCCCGAGCGCTTCCGAGAGCCGGGAGGCCATCTCGGCGTGTGTTAACGCTTCCGGTCCCGTGATGTCGTAAACCTTCCCTTCATGGCCGCTTTGAGTCAACGCGGCAGCGGCTGCGGCCGCGATGTCTCGCACATCGACGATGCTCACCCGCGCATCGCTCGCCGGCGCATAAATACGCCCCTCGGACTTGATCGAAGACCGGAACCCCAGCAGGCCTTGCATATAGAGATTCGGACGCAGGTGCGTGAACGCCATCCCCGACGAGGAGATCGCTTCCACGACGGCGTGATAATGCAGGAATCGCACCGGAGAATTCCTTGCTGCATGCAACTGCGACACATATACGATATGCCGAACTCCGGACGTGCGTGCTCTCTCGACAAAGCGGAGCTGCTGTTCTTCAACGCGCTCGGACGAGCTCGTCACCAGAAATGCGGATTCAATGCCTGCAAGAGCGTAAGCGATGCTGGCGCCATCGTCGAAATCCGCCTTCGCAAGTTCTACACCCTGCGGCAGGTCGTTGGCCTGGCCAGATCGCGGGCGAACCATGGCGCGAACTGCTACCCCGAGAGCCAATAACCGGTTGAGCAGCTCACGGCCGTTGCTGCCAGTCGCGCCGGTGACGAGTATCATGGGCAACCCCCCTCAAGCTGAACCGAAGCCAAATTAGACGTGCCTGCACAACGCAGCGATCTTGACGTCTATACACGGTAGCGTAGCACCCGGCACGACGTCAGCAAGCTGTGTTTCAGGCGGCAGAACTCCTTCATCTCCATGGGCGAGTTCTCGTCATTCTGCTGGTACTCCTCGGGGTTGCGACCGATCGTCAAACTGATCCAGTCTTGCGAGACAGATAGAAACATACGACCGTTAGCCTCGGCGAGCCTTCTTGGATCTGTGGCGGTCGGCCAACCAGCCGGCAAAGTAGTACCACGCAAATAGCAGCAGCGGCATCGAGACCATAAAGCTTGAGACCTGACTGAGGCCCAGCCGCCCAAGTCCGGCGACGATCGCCCTACCGATGGCGAACGCGGGTAGCGCTGAAAGCATCAGCAAAAACGGCAACGGTCCCGGAGTAATGATGATGAACTCACTGTCCCATGCAATACAACCCGCGGCCTGCTTTGCGCAGGGTTTCGCCTCCGGCACCCGTCTGCTCAAAGGATCGGAATCCAGACGGATTGCGGACCAATAGAAATACCGGCTGCTCTTCCGGTGCCGATTCATACGGATTGAAGCATACGTGGTCACTGCGAACATCGCAAGGCCCGCTATCGGAAGAGCGTATCTCCACCGCATACGGTGTAGACACCGGCGTCGGCGCGCATGTTCCCGCGCATGTTCCCGATTGACACTCTGCGCCTCGGCTGTCAAGATGAAAGCAGTTTCCCGATCGGGAGGCGGCTCCCGGGAGGCTGAAACCGGCCCATCCACTACAAGCGCATCCGCGGCTCAGGGCGCTCAATCGACAACAGCGAACCGACACCCGTTCGCCCATTGAGGACCCGCATGAATTTCAACGACGAAATTGAAGACGATCTGCCGCGGATGTCCTTCCTTTGAACACCTGGAGGACTTGCGCGCCAAAATAATCCGCATGCTGATCGGCGTCGCGCTGGCCTTCGCGGCCAGCCTGACATTCAGCCGGGAACTATGGAAAGTGGTCAGCGCGCCCGCCGTGGACGCGCTGACGCGCCTCGGATACAAAGGTCCCAACGGCGGGCCGCCCGAGCTCTTCTTCGGCTACCCGATGGAGGTCTTCAACATCGTGTGGGTGAAATTGCCGGTCCTGTCCGCCGTCTTCCTGGCCTCGCCCTGGATCCTCTATCAGGTCTGGTCCTTCATTGCGCCGGGACTCTACCGGAGCGAACGGCGCTGGGCCGCGCCCTTCGTGTTCTCCTCAGCCGGCCTCTTCATCCTGGGCGGCGCCTTTGGATACTTCGTTGGCCTTTCGCCACGGCCTGACGTTCCTTCTCGGGCTTGGGCGCGACAACAACATCACCCCCATCGTCTCGGTGACCGACTATTTCGATCTCTTTGTGAACGTGATGCTCGGCCTCGGCCTGGTGTTCGAGGTGCCGGTGCTGATTTTCTTCCTGGCCCTGCTGCGCCTCGTCGATACGCGCTCTCTCCTTGCGCAAAGCCGCTACGCCCTCCTCATCGTCATTCTTGCCGCCGTCGTCACGCCGACACCGGACATCTTCAACCTGATGCTGGTCGTCACTCCGATGGGCGCGCTGTTCTTTATGGGTGTGTTCGGCGCTTACCTGCTGGAACGCCACAGGGACCGCCGGAAGCTCCCCTGGCGGGCCGCCGTCCCATGGACCGCGGCGTTGCTCGCGTTTGCGGCCGCGGCTTACGTCGCTATCACGCGGTTCGGGTTACGCCTCCGCCCAGAATGGCGCTTCTTCACGCGGTAGCCGCCGGCTACTCCTGCCTTTGTCGGCCGGATAGGCTGGGGCTTCGCCATTGCTTCAGCGATCCTCATAGTCAAACACCGCTCTTCACAACCTGCTCCGTCACCCAATCGGTCAACATCGCCGATTCCCCGCTCGACAGCAGCGGCGCTCCATCCAGCACCGCGGCCGTGAAGTTCTCCACGCACGGGGCGTGCAGATTCGCGTGCGCCGGATGCTGTTCCGCCGTGGCGCCGTTGACGACCAGCGTAGGCCCGTTCAGCGGCGACAGCACAACGTCGCCTTCCGTACCGATGACCCGGAATTCGTCTCGCGACACTCGGGAGTGCCACCGCACATCCACGACGCCCCGCACCTGCGACGCGTAATCGATCAGCACCGTCGCCGAATCCTCCACCGCGCTCTGCGTATGAACCGTCCGCGAAACGTGCCCGCTGACCCGTTCCGGCTGGCCGAACAGGAAATTCAACAGGTCGATCCGGTGGCTGGCGATATCGTACAGCGGCCCGCCGCCCGATTTCGCCGGGTCCAGAAGCCAGCTTCGCGTGCCGTCTTCGTCTTGAAACCAGCTATGGCAATTGATCTCCGCCAGCACCGGTTTGCCGATCGCGCCCTCCGTCAGTAACTGCCGCAGCCGGTGGATTTTCGGATACGTCCGCCGGTAATAAGCGATTCCCAGCGTGCGGACGGCATCGCGCGCCGCGGCGGCCATCGACTGCGCCGTGGCAAAATCCAGCGCCACCGGCTTTTCACACAGCACGTGCTTCCCGGCGCGTAGCGCGGCAATCGTTTGCGGCGCGTGCAGAAACACCGGCGTCGCGACGTACACCGCCTGGATTTCCGGATGGCTCAGCGCATCCTCCAGGTTCGTATAGACTCGCGCCGGATGATACGGAGCCGCCTTCGCCGGATCGGAGGTTAGCAGCGCCGCCAACCGCCCGCGCGGTGACTCCAGAATTGCGGGCAGAACACGCTTCGTCGTGATGTCGCCGATGCCGATGACCAGCCAGTTGAGCACGATCAAAGCGACTCCGGCGTCAGCTTGAACTCGGTCGTTTTCCACACCGCCCGGAACTCCCGTTCCACGAACGCGAGCGAGCTCTTCTTGTCTTGCGCCTTCAACGCCTCGATCAGGCCGTACAGCGAGCGCGGATTCCTCGGATTCAAATCCAGGTCCTTGCGGAACACCTGTTCTGCTTCGGCCGGCCGCCCCGCGCGAAGGAGCGCGCCGCCCAGCGACTCTCTCATCGGGTAATACCAGGCCGGAGGCTCGTCGTAGCTCAGCCCGTCCTGCACCGCCACCGCCTTCCGCCACGCCGCAATTTCTCCTTCCGTGTCTTTTTTAGCCCGGGCGATCCGCGCCTCCAGTTCCGCCGCGGCCGCTTCAGCCACCTTGGAGTAGAGGTTCACGCTGATCGGAGTATCCGCTGGAACTTTGCTCGCGGTGTCTATCAATAGCTTGCGCTCCGCTTCCGCCAGTTCCGGTTGATTCAGTCCCGCGTGCGCCGCCGCCCGCGCGTAATGCCAGAACGGAATTACCGCAATCAGGCCTGCGTCCGGCTTCTTCAGATTCAGGATTTCGTTCCAGCGATGAAACCGCGCCAGCACCTCGTATTCGATGGCCATGAACGGACCGGCCATGATCATCTCCTTCGCCACCGGCGCGACGTTGTCGCGAAGCTGCCGCGCCGCGCGAAGAGATTCCAGATACCGCCCCTGCATAGACCGCGCGAACGCGATGAAGTGCAGGTTGTGGCTGTAGTACATCACCCGGTACATTCCCTGCACCCCTGTCCGCGCGATGAACTGCCGGTCCGACTCCGCCGCGGTCAGGTTCGTGGCCGCCGCGCCTTCAAAATCGCCTGTACGGAGGTAAATATGGCCCGGCATATGAACCAGGTGCCCCGCGGCCGGTACCATCGTCTTCAGCCGCTCGGCCGAAGGAAGCGCGCGCTCGGGATTGCGCGACGCCTCCACCGCGTGGATGTAGTAATGATTCGCTCCTGGATGGCTGGGACTGCGCCGCAGCACCGACTCGATCGTGGCGACAATCTCCTCCGTACCCTCGGCCGGCTTGCCGTCCGGGCTCCAGAGCTTCCACGGATTCAGGTTCATGAGGCTTTCGGCAAAGAGCGTCGCCGCATCCAAATCGTCGGGATACTTGTTCTTCAGCTCGCGCATCGCCGCGGCGTAATCTCTGGCCAGCTTCAGCCGGTCGGCCTCCGGATCTTTCGAGTATCGCTTCAATAGCGCGTCGATGTAGTCGCTTTCCACCTGCGGCGCGGCGTCGCGGAGCGCCACGGCTTTTCCGATCGCCTCCCACGCCACCTTCTCCCGCTCCGGCTCGGGCGGCTGATTGTAATTGGGACCCCACGCCAACGCCACGCCCCACCAGGGCATCGCCGCTTTCGGATCCAGTTGTGCCGCCCGCTCGAAAGAGCGCGCCGCCTCGTCGTGGTTGAATCCGTAAATCAGCGTCAATCCCTGGTCGAAGAATTTCTGAGCAAGCGGATTCGCAGTCGAGATGGGACGGTGATACGCGCCGATTCCCGCAAGGATCTCTGCCGCCTTAGCCGGGGCCATTGGATGCTCGTGCTGTGCAAGTGCCGCCGGCAGAAGAAACCACCCGAGAAATATCCTCATGCCGGATAGTGTAGGCGGAGCCGTGTTTATCGCGCAACAGAAAAGGGCAAGCCGTTTCCGGCTTGCCCCTGGAGTTGCTACTGGGTGGGTTCTGTGCGATCCCTACGGATCGACCACCGTGATCCGAACCACCGCCGAACTCGAAAGTCCCTTGGTGTTCGTCACCTTTAGTTCAAAGACGTACTGTCCGAACTGCGGGAACAGAACGCTCGGGTTCACCGTATTGGCGCCCGTGATGGTCGGCGTAGTGCTGCCGCCCGGCGGGAACACCGGATCCGGCACGAAGGTCACAAACCGCCACGAGTACGTGAGCGGCGTGTTGCCGTCCGGATCGTACGATTTGCTGCCGTCCAGGTTGGTCGAGTTCCGCGCGATCGTGGTGTTCGGTCCAGCGTTGGCCACAGGCGGCCGGTTCGCCGGATCGGGGATCACCTTGATCGTGAGGAATGCCGAAGCCTGCCCGCGCTTTCCGTAAGCGATGAGCGTGTAGCTGGTGTCCGAGGTCAGCGTCACCACCTGGGACCCGTTCACCGGAACCTTCCCGATGCCCGTGATCACCACGTCCGTCGCGTTGGTGGTGGACCATGTCAGCGTACTCGTCTTGCCCGTGATCACCACCGTCGGGTTGGCGGTGAAGTCGTTGATCTTGACAGGAGCAAAGACGCTGATGGTAACCGACGCCGTGGAATCGCCATTGGCGTTCTTGGCCGTCAGTATGTAGGTCGTGTTGGCGGTCGGCGTGACTGTGGCCGAGCCGGTGGGCTGGACCGTGCCGACATCTGGCGAGATCGAGACGCTGTCCGCGCCTTCAACCTGCCAGCTCAGGCTGGCCGTTTCGCCCGTTGCGATCTCGGGCGGCGTGCCGGTGAACCGCAGAATCCGTGGAGCGCCCGGCTTCACCACCGACACCGAAGCGGTGGCCACAACCTGGCCAGTGACGCCTCGGGCAGTCAGCGTGTAAACCGTCGTCTCGGTCGGGCTGACCGTCCGCGTGCCGTTCGGCTGCACCGCGCCGATTCCCGGCGAGATGCTGACGTCGGTCGCGTTCTGGACCTCCCAGTTCAGGGTCGAGACTTCGCCTGCCGTGATCGAAGCCGGCGAGGCAGAGAAGCGAAGCACGGTGGTCTGCGGACGCTGCACCGTTACGGTGACCGTCTCGCTCAACGCTCCCTGCTTGTTGGTAGCCGTCAGGCGATAAGTGGTGGTTTCGCGCGGCGACACCGACGAGGTGCCGCTGGCCGCAACCTGGCCGATGCCGGTGATCTCCACCGTGTCGGCATTCTCCACCGCCCACGAAAGCACCGAGCTCTGGTCGACCTGGATGACGTTGGGCTGCGCCGTGAACTTCAGGATTCGCACCTGCGGGGCCGCTCGCACCGAGACGCGTACGCGCGCCTGGCTGAACAGCCCGCCCGGATCGGTGACCTTCAGACGGAAGATGTACTCCTGCCCGGCTTCGCCCGTGAATGTGGCCTTGGCCGTGTTCACGCCGCTGATCGAAACCGTCGGGCCGCCCACTTGCGTCCACTGATAGGTGAGCGTGTCGCCGTCGGGATCGTATGAACCGGAGCCGTCCAGCGTGATGGTTCCCGCCGCCACGCCAATCTGATCCGGTCCGGCGTCGGCGATCGGAGCGGAGTTGCCCACCTTGCGGGTCAACATCTCGTACCGTACGCGCGGGATGTCGACCGGAACCGGGTGCTTCACCTGTCCGTATTCCTTCGGCCGCAGCCAGTTTCCGAACTGCAGGCCGAAGACTACCCGGCCCGAGTCATTCGAAGTGATCAGCGTCTCGTTGAGTCCGCCTTCGACGGTTAGCGCAAGCCGCTGGTTCAGCGGCTGCACCAGGCGGATCATGCCGCCCGGCCTGCCGCCGGCTGTCCGCCGCAGGTAGCCGAGGTTGCCTTCGATGTAGGCGTCTTTCCAAACGCCGATGAGGGCGCTGCCGCCGTATTGATCGACGATCTTGAGATAGGTTTCCAGGAACGAGCTCGGCCCCAGGTTCACGCGGTTGATGACCGCGTTATCCAGGAAGCCCTTCGTGCCGAAGAATCCCAACCGGCCGCGATTGAACACATAGTCCAACGTGAACGCCGCCTGGCCGAGAGTTCCGGTCTTCTGATACTGGCGCAGGTTGACCGTCTTGAAGCTGGCGAACGTGCCGGCTTGCACCGGCCCCCAGCGATTCACCAGGCCTATGTCGAACTGCCCCTCCGTCCGGCCTTCCAGGCGATCCTGGCTGTAGTACATGAACTCGCCTTCGGCCTGCACCGCATGGGTCTGGCCGAACACGCCGAAGAAGCGCCCCTTGCCCGAGACGCTCGCTCCACCATAAGTCGATGGGCCGACGTTTGCGCCCAGAACAGCGAATTTCGGGTTCCCCTTGCTGTGCTCTTCAAGAGCTTTCGCGGTCTCCGACTTCACGATGTCGGTGACCTGCTGTGGCGAAGTCGTCGGCCGCTCGACCGGCGGAGGCGCTTGGGGCCGGTTCTTCAGATTAGCCACATCTGCCTTCAGCCGGTCGTTTTCCGCCTTCAGGTCGCGCAGCGCGGCGAGAATTTCGTCCAGCTTATCGAGTTTTTTCAGAATCGCGCTGCAGCAATCTTCCAGCTTTTTCAGCCGGTCGTCGATGCCTGCCAGCGCTTTGACCACATCCGGCGCGCTACCCGCCGCCACCACCCGGCCCTGTCCATCAGTCACCGTCAATACGACGCGGCGATTGATGAAGCGGCCTTCCTTAGTGGTGTTCGGCACTTCGGGCACGCGCTTGCCCTGCCCGCTGGTCTGTATCGCGCCCGCCGGCACCCCATACTTCACCAGGAAGCTCTTCACCGTGTCGGCGCGCGACAGCGCCAGCTTCTCGTTGTAGGCGTCGGAGCCGACGTAGTCTGTGTGGCCTTCAACCTTGATTTTGTAATCGGCGTGCTGCTTCAAAAGGTCGGCGATTCGCAGAAGGGTCGGGTAGCCGTCTGACAGAATCGACGAATTGAATTCGAAGTTAATCTCTTCCCAATCGTCTTTGGTCGCGTTGGTGTTCAGCCCCTGAGCGTACAGGGACGACGCCAACAACGCCATTGAGCACAGAGACCCGCTAAGTCTCGCAAGCATTTAGTTCCTCCAGTAAACTGCGGCGAAAGTCTTGAATTGTGGAACAACCAGGGTCACTCGTAGCGATCTCGACACGGGGGGTGCCTCTAGACCCATGCAAACAGAATACTACTGTCCGGGGTAAAAACGGAATGGTGAATGAATACTTACGGCTAAGGGGAATCCGCCTGAGGTAACTTAATTTATGCAGCAAGGCCCCACCGCGGTATGATGGGTGAGCAGCTTGGCGGACAGGCAGCCGCTCTCCGCAAGGAGGGAGGAAAGTCCGGTCTCCACAGGGCAGCGTGCCGGCTAACGGCCGGGGAAGTCCGCCTCAAAGCGGACTTTACGGAAAGTGCCACAGAAAATATACCGCCTTCGGTTTCGGCCGGAGGTAAGGGTGAAAAGGTGCGGTAAAAGCGCACCGCGAGCCGGAGTAATCCGGCCGGCAGGGTAAACCCCACGCGGAGCAAGATCAAATAGGGGAGGATGGGGCGGCTCGTCCCGCTAGACTTCCGGGTAGATCGCTAGAGCCGGACCAGCAATGGCCGGCCCAGAGGAATGGCTGCCGCCCCGCAAGGGGTACAGAAACCGGCTTATCGTCCGCCCGGCTGCTGATGATCTCGGTGCCCGCTACTTGACGTCGACCATCGCCTCCGTCCACTTCTTCAACACATACTTCCCGAACCTCACATCCGCCGTCACCACTTGTAGACCTGCGCCCGACACTTCCACCTCCGCCGACGCCCGCCCTTCAGCCCGCGGACCCGCCACGACGCTCTTCTCGGCGCCCACCACCTTCCACCCGTCCGGCAGGTTCCAGCCGATCTCAAAGCTCTCCCGCTTCGCCGAATGATTGAAGATCCGCGCTTCCAGCCGGATCCGCTCGCCCGCCCGCGCCTGGCTGCCGTACGGATAAATCCGCGCCCAGGATTCGTCGGTGCCGAAATTGAGATCCGGCCAGGGAAACAGGTCGCGCAGGGTCTCGCTGCGCCGCGCGATCTCGCCGCGCATCCGCTTGTACTGCTCCGGAGTGTACCGGAACATCGGCGCCACGTGCTGGTTGATCAGCCAGGCCGTCTTCGCTTCCCGCTCCAGCAGGTTCAGGCAGTAGAGATACCCCGCGCCCTCCCGCAGGAAATTGCGGTTCTGAAGGCTGTAGTCGTCCATCCCCGATGGCGTGAAGGAGTCGCCGACGAAGAACAGCGTCTCGCCCGAATCCTTTTTCACACGAAGCCCGCCATGGTAGAGCGTCTGCCCGGGAAAATCGAAGAAAGTCAGCTCATATTCGTGCCAGCGCTGGCTGCGACCGTCGGGCTCCGGTGACTGCTTGCGAATCGGGCTGGTGGTGAGGCACGGCATGCGGAACGCCGCCGGGTTCTCCAGAATCTCCTGCATCCGCGCGGTGTAATGCACCGGAGCGGAGAAGCGCTGCGACACGTCCGCCGCCTGATCGGTGTGGTCGTCGTGGTAGTGGGTGATCCAAAGCCCTTCCAGCTTCGAGAACCGCCCTTGCGAACGAAGCTCCTCCAGCTTTGGCCGGATCTGGCTGTACCCAGCGTCCACCAGGAACGCGACGCCGTCGCGCGACAGGATCAGCCGGGAGTTGGAAATCGGGATCACCCAGTCCGGCAGCCTGGTCTCCTCAGCCATCGGCATCCAATCCGGCATCCGGTTATCGAGCATCTTGCCGGCGCGGATGCGGAGGTTGTCGTCGCCCCAATACCAGCGCAGGGCGTCGGTGGAGAAATGGCTGCTCAGGACGGCTTGCAGCCTTCCGATCAGCTTGTCGATGGCCTGCTGCGGATTGGTGATCAGCGGACCACGCGCTGGAACAAGAACGTCCGGTTTGCGCGCCGCGATCAGGCGCAGGCTCGCAATCAGGTCCGCGGCCCGAGCGGCGTATCCGTGATAGCCCCGCGCTTTGGCTTCCGGCACGGCGTCCTGAAGGCTGTAGAGATCGAAGAGCTGACCGTCGCCGTAGATCAGGTCGCCCGTGGCGGCATAGCGGCGGCCGCCCTGCTCGAACAGGTAGGAGACGGCGCCGGGCGTGTACCCCGGCGTGTCCAGCACCTCCACGCGAAGGGCGTCGAGCGTTAAGGTTTCGCCGCCTTTCACGGCCCGGCCTTTGCCAACCGCCGCCGAAGGAACCTTGGTACCGGTCTGCGCGTAATCGTGGAATCGGGCCGTGGTGAAGCGGGCCCAGAACGCCGACGGATTCTCAAACAGCTCGCGCTCCTTTTCCGGATAGACAGGCTCGGCGCCACTCGCGATGACCCCCGCCGCCGCCCATGTCACGTCCCGCCGCGCGTGCGTCATCAGGACGTATTTGGTCCCCGTACTCTTGCCGCCCGGGTCGCCATATATAAGGATAGAATTCCCGGCGCGGAACCCGTTCACGGGACCGGGCAGAAACTGAGCCTCGGCCGAGGCGCCAATCGCGAACAGGCAGAGCAGCAGCCGGACCGGCAAAGTGGCTAAAACCTCGTCGCGCTCGCCAAATCCGGATGCAGCGAGATCACCTGGCCGAGGTGTGTGATCTCGAAGATTCGCGATACCTGGGAGTTGCCGCCGGCCACGCGTACTTCGCCTCCCAGTTCCTTCATCCGGCCCGCGGTGAGCGCAACCACGCCGATGCCGGCGCTGTCGATGTGCTCCAGTTGCTCCAGGTCCAGCACCAGCTTGCGCGTTCCCTGGTCCATGAGCTTTTGGAGGTGGAACTCCGTGTCGCTGAGGCGCGTTCCCAGCGACATCCGGCCGGAAAGCGCGACCACCGTAATGTCCGGCTCCACCGTTCGCGTTTCGTATTGAAGGATCATGGGATTTCCAGAGGCCTTACGACGACAGGCTGCGCACCGCCGAGGCCAGATCGGGATGCACCGGCACCACGCGCTCCACGTGCGTGATCTGCAGAATCCGCGCCACCCTCGGGCCCGCCGCGGCGAAGCAGGTCTTGCCTCCGGCCTTATTGATATTGGTGGCGGCCTGCGCCAGCGTTCCGAGTCCGGCGCTGTCGACATAGTGCAGGTCGCTCAACTCCAGGACCACTTTCTTGGGACCGAGCGTCAGCAGGTTGCGGAAGAACTCCTCCGCCTGCGTGAGCGGGAATCCAAGGGACAGTTGCCCGTTCAGATTCACCACCGTGATATCCGGGTCCACTTGTTTCGACGAAATCTGGAAGCTCATGGTTTCACTCCTGCGGCAGCCGATCGATTGCTGCTACACACTCAGCCAGCGCCTTCAGCAAAGTCCCGCCCCACCCGAACGGAGTCAAGTCCCCGTCGCCCGGCGATACCGGCCACTCCGCTTCCGCGTAAAACGGCATGGCCGGATCCGGAGGCGTATAAAACTCGCGCACCACTATCCGGAACTCGAGGTTCTGGCCACGAAACCGCTTCTTGACCGAGAACCAATGCAATTGCGACAGGTGCTGGGACCGATTGGATTGGGCAAAATGCCAGTCGGACAATCGTCTCTCCTTATTTCCCGAATGTACCCCGGGGACCGTGGATGCGCCTCAGTATACAACACGGGGCGTGGACTACGGCGGAGCCGCAGTCCACGCCGGCGTTGGGTGATGGGGGATGGGTGAGAGGGTTTTGAGGCGGCGGGCGGTGTAGGTGCGTGTGTGACACGGGCTTTCTTGCCTGGCGTTCCGCACATTTCTCCCCGCCCGCACGAACCCGCCCACCACGCCAAAACCCTCACGCCCATCACCCAACGACCCCAACGCCGGGTGTTAGGTGAGAGGGTTTTGGTGTGCCGGGCGGAGTTGGTGCGTGACACGGGCGTTCTCGCCTGGCGTTCCACACATCTCTCCCCCGGCCCGCACGAACCCGCCCAACGAAACCAAAACCCTCGCACCCAACACCCAACACCCAACGCCGCACTGTAGTACGGCTTCGCCGTAGTACAGTGCTAATACCGTGATCGACTCCCCAGACACCAAATCGCTGCCGGAGAACGCCTACCGGCCCCTGGACGCGGGCGCGGTGTACTCGCCGCTGGTCCCTTCTGAAACGCGGCTGCCGGAGCTGACGATCCGCTCGGTGGCCTGGGGAGTGTTCCTCTGCGTCGTCTTCACTGTGGCCTCGGCCTATTCCGGGTTGAAAGTCGGACAGGTGATGGAAGCCGCCATCCCGATTTCGATCCTCGCCATCGGCCTGGCGCGCCTTTATCCGCGCCGCTCGACCCTCCTCGAGAACGTCATCGTCACGGGAATCGGCGGCGTCGCCGGCGGCGTGGTGGCCGGCGCGATCTTCACTCTACCCGCGCTCTACATCCTGAAGCTGGATCCGCACCCGGTGCAGACGATCTTCATCTGCCTGGCCGGCGGATGCCTCGGCATCCTCTTCCTGATCCCGCTGCGCCGCTACTTCGTGCGGGACATGCACGGCAAGCTGCCGTTCCCGGAAGGCACCGCCATCACCGAAGTGCTGGTCACCGGCGAGAAGGGCGGATCTCCGGCCAGGCTCCTGCTGCAAGCCACTGCTATCTCCGGCGTCTACGACTTCTTCGTCACGACCTTTCAGGTGTGGAAGGAGAACGTCGACTTTCTGTTCGTGCCCGCCATGCGCGACCTTGCCGATCGCGCCCGCGTGGTCTTCAACTTCGACGCCATCGCCTTCATACTCGGGCTGGGCTACGTGATGGGCCTGCGCAGCTCGATGATTCTCTGCGCCGGCGGCGTGCTCGCCAATTTCGTTCTGGCGCCGTTGATCTGGATGATCGGCGGCCACCTGACCGACGCTGCCGTGTACCCCGCGGCCGTGCCCATCGCCAAGATGACCGCAGCCCAGATCTTTCGCGGCTACGTCCGGTTCGTCGGCGTCGGCGCCATCGCCACGGCGGGCATCTTCGGCATCGTCAAGTCGCTCAAAGTGGTGGCGGGATCCTTCGGCATCGCCATGCGCGCCTTCCGGCAGGGAGAGCACGGCGGAATGGAGCGGACCGACCGCGACATCCCCGTGGTGGCCCTGTTGGGCGGCATCGCGGTGAGCGCGGTGGGCGTGGCGCTGTTCCTGGGAAGCCTGACGGCGTCGTTTTCGGCCATCGCCGTCGGCCTGGTGCTGATCCTGGTCTTCTCGTTCTTCTTTACGTCGGTCGCCGCCAACGCCATCGCCACCACCGCGCGCAATCCCGTGTCCGGGATGACCATGCTGACCATCATCATCTCGTCCGTGGTGCTGCTGCGCTTCGGCGTGTCGGGGACCACCGGCATGTTCTTCGTCATGGCCATCGCCGGCATGGTCTGTACTGCACTGTCGGTTTCCGGCCAGTTGGTGACCGACCTGAAAGCCGGATACTGGCTGGGATCGACGCCGGCCGCGCAGGAGAAGGTGAAGTTCCTGGGCGTCGCCGCCGCCTCCATCGCCGCCGGCCTGACGATCGTGATGCTGGCCCGCACCTTCCAGTTCGGCGAAGCTGCTCCGGGCGACACTCGCGCCGTGCTGGCGTCTCCCCAGGCGTCGATCATGAAGGCGCTGGTCGAAGGCTTCATGAGCCGCCAGCCCATCGCCTACATTCTCTTTGGCGCCGGCGCCGCCATCGCGCTGATCATGGAGATGCTCAGCGTCCCGGCCCTGATCTTTGCGTTAGGGATGTACCTGCCGCTGGAGCTGAATTCGCCCGCGCTGGTGGGCGGCTTTCTGGTGCACTTCCTCGGGAAGAAGTCGGAGCGCTTCGGCGGCACGGCCGGCTCCTCCATCCGCGAGCGCGGCGTGATCATCGCCTCCGGTCTGATGGCCGGCGGTGCGCTGGGAGGCGTCTTCGGGGCTGCCCTACGCCTGCTGCCCTGGTACGCCGAGGATCGGATCAAGACCCCGTTCTACGATGCCGACGCCGTCTCCCAGCTTATCTCCGCAGCCGGTTTTGGGGGCCTCTGCTGTTACATCTGGTTCGGCGCCCAAAAAAGCAAATAGGACTACGCCCTGATCCCCAGAGTCTTCTCGATGTACTCGCGGCTGATGCGGGCGCTCTCCTTGGGGGGACGGAAGGGCGACGAATCCAGCTCGACGGTCAGCCAGCCTTGCCAGCCGATCTTGTCCCAGTGGGCTTTCAGGGCAGGGAAGTCGACGCCGCCGTGGCCCAGCGGGAAGAACGGCGGGTCCTTGATCATGTCGGGACGGTCCAGGCGCGTCTTCGCGCCGCCGCGGTTCTCGGGCTTAGTGTCCTTCATGTGGAACTCCACCACGCGGTGGCCGAGGGTGCGGGCCAGCTCCAACGGATCGATGCCGGCCATGGTGATGTGGCCGGTGTCGAGCACGAACCAGACGTCCTTGGGATTCGTGTTCTCCATGACGTAGTCGATTTCCTTGCGGTTCTCGAACTGGCTCCACATGTGGGCGTGGACGGCGAGCTTGACGCCTTCGGCGCTGATGCGCTTACCCAGCTCGTTCAGGGCGTGGGCGATGTGCTTGAGGTCCTCGGGCGTGGTGCCTTCCGGCCGCCGCCCGCCCAGGTTGATTTTCAGATGTGTACATCCGAAATTCTTAATGAAGCCGACCAGGCGCAAGTGGTCGGCGTAGATCTTGTCGTGCTTCGAGGGGTCCTCGAAGTGGGTCTCCATGGGAGCGCCGTTGGAGATGGTCACGAACTTGACGCCGATCTCGTCCATTTTCTTTTGCAGCTCGGCCGGCTTGTCGTAGTAATCCTTATAGAAATAGTGGATGAAGGTCTCGACGTTGCGGTAGCCGACTTCGCGCGCTTCGCGGAAGGAGAGGAAGACGTCGTCCTCCCAGCCGCCGCGGGTGTTGGTGGTGATGCCGACTTTCAGGCGGGATGAAGCGGCGGCCGCGGGAACGGCCAGCGCCGCGCTTGCGGCAAGAAATTCTCTGCGACTGAGTGGCATGGAGCGATCCTTCCTTTCGGGGAGTATATACCTAACGCATTTCGATCGCATACGGCTTGAGGCGCGACAACGGCTTGAGGCGCGAGATCGGGCCCTGGGGCCAGTGCAGAATTGGCTTTGTTTGCGCATTTCAGACCGGGGCTGGGATGGATTCGACACTTTCGACATTGTCCACGCATTTCCGGGCGATGTCGTCCAAGACGGCGCCGGGCGGGCGAATTGGCTTTGTTTGGGCGTTCCGAACCCGAGCTGGGTACGGATTCGACACTTTCGACACGGCCCACACATTCCGGAGCGGTGGCGTCCAAGAGGGAACGGCAGGCGAATTGGCTTTGTTTGCCCATTCAGACCGGGGCTGGGATGGATTCGACACTTTCGACACTGTCCCACGTATTTCCGGGCGATGTCGTCCAAGAGGGCGCCGGGCAGGCAAATTGGGTTTGTTTGTGCAATTCAGGCCGGGCTGGGACGGATTCGACAGTTTCGACACTGTCCACGCATTTCCGGGCGGTGTCGTCCAAGAGGGCGCCGGGCGGGCAAATTGGGTTTGTTTGTGCATTTCAGGCCGGGCTGGGACGGATTCGACACTTTCGACACTGTCCACGCATTTCCGGGCGGTGGCATCCACGACGGAACGGCGGACGAATTGGGTTTGTTTGTGCATTTCAGGCCGGGCTGGGATGGATTCGACACTTTCGACACTGTCCACGCATTTCCGGGCGGTGGCATCCACGACGGAACGGCCGGCGAATTGGGTTTGTTTGTGCATTTCAGGCCGGGCTGCGACGGATTCGACACTTTCGACACTCTCGGGCCTTTTTCATGGGGTGGCCTGCGGGTCCCATGGCTGAAATTGGGTTTGTTTTTGCATTTTCGACCATGACGGCGAACAGGATTCGATACCCGGTGAAGTGTGCGTTTGTCGCGGCCCAGCCATCCAGCCATGCCGCGCTCCCGATCTCAGTGTACGAAGGGTGTCAATCCCCGCACTTGGGGGGAAAGTATTCGGAGCCCGAAGCATGCGACCAAACCGTGGTATGGAAGCATCGGCTGGGGACCGCGCCTATCCCACACGCCACGCTTTTGAGCTGCGAGTCGGGCTGCCGGCCTCCATCTCCGGTCCCGTTCCTCGAAATCGGCGGTGATTCTTTTCGCCACCAAAGGACTCGCCGAATCTCCTCATGGGAGTTTCACCGGGGCGATTGGGGCCGTCCGGCTGAGCAGGCGGATCCTTGAGTCGGCTCGGCGCGGCGGGAGATGATTGCACGTGTCGAATTCCCGCCTTCTCAGGACCACCGTTCCAGTCGCGCCGCCCATGCTCCCGGACTGATCACGAATGTGTTCGCAACCTCTCACCCGGCTGCCCCTCCGATCACCGGTGGCCGCGAGCGGGAGGCTCTGATCAAGGAGCGCGCAAGAGCATGAATTTCCGCCCACTCACACCCGGTGAAATCCGCCATCGATCTGGCGCGTGATCTTCCCTGTGATCCGAATTTGCCGGGATCGCCTAATGAACAGACAGCAATCAACTCTCACGCTTCAAGCAGCTCCCCGGTTTGTGACATTTACCGTAGTTTTTCATAAGGGGAGTTACAAAGGTCGCCTGGGTAGACGCTTTTCTTCGGAGTCCGGCAACGTTTTTTTCCAGAATCCCTCCAACAACACTTGCAAGTTTGTCCTTTCTTGCCGTAATATCTTCCAACAGCCACGCTTTCGCATGAATTAGGCTCGGTGGCTGAAGGCTCAAAATCAGGAGTATTGCCATGCGTCTCGCACTAAGTGTGATTGTGTCGATCTGCGCAATCGCCCCGGCGAAGTCGGCGGCACAGCAGCCGGTTCCTCCCCAACTGCGGTATGAGCGCATCTGGCTGGTCGTTCCGATGGTGTGCGCGGGGACTCTGGACGATCCTCGCCGCCCGCTCCCCGTACCCCTGCCACCTAAAATGCCCGCAGACCCCCACCACTCCCCACGATCCGGGATCGAGGGCTTCAAACCCACGGCTCGCGACACCGTGACA
>JACXTT010005446.1_pt1 | contig 18477 bp, 26 predicted proteins | sample 9270951 | NCBI WGS metagenome assembly JACXTT01 (sample SAMN15532306, study PRJNA645909) | rock metagenome | isolation source: weathered quartz diorite | place: Puerto Rico | collected 2017-06-21 | reverse complement strand
GTCAGCGAGCAGCATGAGATGCTTGTTCAGACTCACGCGCTGATTGATCAGATACGGCAGCACGTTCCCGGTCTTCTCGTCGCCCGTCCACCAGTCGTCTTCCTGCGCCCTGGCTCCCCATGTCGAAGTGGGATTGCGATAGCGGAACGGGACGACGAGAAGTTGTGCGTTGTTGTGCTTGCAGTACCCGAGCAGACTGGCCCACGCCTTGGGCTCGCACGGGGTGGCGTTCTGCGCCGAGGTGATCACGTACGTGATCTTGCCGCCGCGAGCGGCTACGATCTTCTTCTTGAGCGCCGCTGCGACGGCCGGGTCCACGCCGGTCATCATGTCTAGCTCGACGCCGTCCGGCTGCGTGCCCCACCAGTCACAATCGAGATGTTGAGACTCTCGATGCTTGTACCGGATCTTGCCGCGCGCCGAATGACGGCGGTAGACCTTCTCTCCGCAGTCGGGGCAGAACGTGTTGTGTTTCTCGTTCACGCCTTCTTCTCCGTCTTGCGGACCTGAATCGGGTCCACGCCCCACGTCGCGGTCAGCTTGTCGATCTTGGTCCAGAGATCCTCGACCGTGCAGTCATTGACGAGAGTTTCGTTCCAGCGGGTCCAACCCTTCAGTCCATTCTCGGACTCGTGGGTCTGTGCGTCGCTCGACCCGGCCTGGAGACTCGGGCGCTCGATGCGGATCAGAACCCCACTGCGCGACAGGATCGCCTCGGCCTCGTTCACGAAGCGGACGTCGGTCACCACGACGTGACCGTTGTCCACCTTCGTCACCTCGTCGTGCCACCGCTTGATCCACCAGTCCGGGTCGATCGCCCGGTAGACGTCGGTGCCGACTTCTTGAAGCATCGCGCGGGTCACCTCGTCGCGATTGATCCAGAGCGCGTCGTGGAGCTTGCCGTCCCACGCCGCCTCAGAGACCTTCCCCTCGTCATCAAGCTTCTTCAGACGGGCGTCGATCATTCGGAAGTGGGCTTTGAGCGTGCGGCGGAACTTGGCGGCGGTGTCTCGCTTGAGCGCTTCCGCGAAGGAGATTCGCCGGAAGCCGTACTTGTCAACGAGCCGGTACCCTGCGGTGTCTTTTCCAGCTTGCAGCCGTCCAGAGAAGCCTACGATCATGCGCGAACCTCCTGGTTGGTGAGCGGCACGAGGGCCACTGTAGAGCGACCCTCAAAAAACTGTCAAGCGTTCTGCGCGAGCGGACCAGAGAAAAATCTGTTCCTCCAGCGGGATTAGCCTCCCGTTAACAGTTCCGCGACGGCGAGGGCCAGGAACACGCACAGAACAACACCGACCTTTGAGATCACTTGTCGCGGCAGCTATCGCTCGCCGCCTTGAGTTGCTCTGCGTAGCCTGCCTGCAACTTCAAACTCGCCCACAAGGCTCGGACGTGATCGAAGATACTCGCGTCGGGTGACAGTCCGTCGATCGGAAGTGCTGGCTCCTCGACGACCGGCGGGTTACACGGGACGGCCACCGGGACTTCTTGTGTGGTCGTCTTCATGCCGACGCATCCGGCCAGGATCAGAACGAGCGCGAGCGGTGCGAGCTTCATGGGGTCGCTTTCCTCTCCTGTAGCTCCTGTCGGCTCAGTTCGAGCGCAGAGGCACACAGGTCGTTCGGCTTCGACGGCGCGGCCTGAAGTGTCGTCTCGGCGCTGTGCTCCAGCTTGAGACGCTCGGTGCGCGACTTCTCGACGGCCTCGGCCGCGAGTTTGTCGCGGGCGATACCTGCCTGCCGGAGCTTCTCGACTCCGTCAGAACATGCCTTGCCCTGTGCAACGGCGGACTTCACGTCCTCTTTGAGCGCGCCGATCTCCGTCAGATCGTGGGTGTGCAGTTTGTACAGTCCGACTGACACCGCCACCAGAATGGCGATGATGACATACGGTGCCAGTCGGAGTGCAAGGGAGATCCACACGAAACGACTACTTCCGCTTCAGCGTGGCGAGCGCCGCGATCACGAAGGGCTCGACCTTCTCGGCGATCTTGAACCGGTACTCGACATAGATGCCGCCGCCGATCGCCGCGATGTTGCCGAGCACAACGGCTCCGAGTCCGAACAGGATTGCAGTCACGTGGTTGATCATGATCCTTCTCCTTTGTGTTCGGGAGGTTTTCCATTCGCGCCGTTCCCGAACCGCCCGGCGACGAACGTGTTGGCGATCTGGCTTCCGCCGACCGCACCGATGTAGACCAGGAAGAGCATCGACAGAGAATCGCTCGGCTGTGCGTACCAGCCGATCTTGGCGAAGACGAGCGTGGCAGTGAAGTATGCGATGTTGGTCCAGATCTTGTGGTGGTCGTAGTTCTCGCCGTCCCCACACACTTGCTTGATCACGCTCACCGGCCTCGTCTCCTACACCACCGACACGGCTCTCTCACCGCGTCCTTCATCTCGACCACCGTCACGCAGCGCTTGCAGAGCAGCGCGCCCATCACGGGTTCGAGCGGCTCACCGCATCGAGTGTGGACCAGTGGCGGCGGGCTCTGATGCCGACGCCCATGCTCGACCATCTCGACCGTCCGCTCCGCCGAAGTCAACAGGGATAGAACGTATCACAGGTCAAAAGGCAAGACAAATCTTTCGCCTTTCCCGCTGACGGAATTCTCACGGTTTGGCCTCTTCAAGCTTCGAATCGTCCGGGGTGTCGGCCGGGTTGTTGTAGCCTTCCTCGCTGAAAACTTTGACGTTTGGTCCGCCCAATTCGTGCCAATTCGGTTCCTTGGCGGTGTTCGGCAGCAGCGTTCGAGGAGCAGCAGGCGGAGTGGCCCACTTCGTGATAGGCGCTTTCTTGCCGTCTAGTTCGCGCCACAGCCTCCAGGTCGTGCGAACTCGGAGGCCGGAGTACTCGGACCAGCAGATGTCCGTTCGCGTCTCCTGGGTGAAGATGCCGCCTTGTAGCTGAGGGAAGACAGTCTCGGGGACCTGGAACTCTTCTTGCCAGTGAACCATGCACTTCCAGGACGGCCCGTTGTACTCTTCTTGCGCCTCAGCCATCTGAGCCAAAGCGATTCCCCCTAGTAGGAGTACGAGCAACGTCGCGATGGCGGCGGTCCAAACCAGGATCTTCACGCGTCTTCAACCTTGATCCGGATTGGCTCGCCCGCCGCGCGTAGCTTGTCGGTCAGAGCCCGAACCGCCACCTGACTCCTGCCAATGTGGTCCTGGTCAACTCGATCGTAGCCGCAGAGAATGCAGCCGATGCTGTCGGCCGCCTTGTTCCCGGCGTGCATCAGAATGCCAGACCGGTTCGGCACGTCCTGGAGTCGCGGCAGGAAGCGATCCGGGTACGGAGTCCAGAGGTGATCGTTGTGTGTCGGCTCGTTGATCGTCAGGGCGAACTCGCCCGGCGCGATACACGGATGGTCCGGATCGTTTGGGTGTCGTTCGAGCGTGTAGCAGAAGAACTCCCCGTCGATGTAGAGCTTGCCGGGCTGAGACTCGTTTGTCGCTTGATCACGTTTCACGTTCAGCAGCATGACTGCCTCCCTAGTTCTTGATCTTCAGATTAACACCAGCCGCCCGGTCGTCGATCGCCACGTACGAGCCTTGGTTGATCGGCGTGACGGTGAGCTTCTTCAACAGGCCGCGACCGAGCAGCTTCGGATCGTTCTGATACGCCTGATTCGTCTGGACCGGCTGTTGAAGTGTCGGGACACCGTTCGTATCCCACGCGAGCACAAAGCGTTGGTGCTGCTCCCTCGACTCGTAGAACTGGTTCGGCCGAAGGATCAGGAAATTGTGCGAGGTGTACTCGGCAATATTATTGCCCACGTTGATGAACTGCGACGTGCTGATCTTCGTGAGGAAGATCGACTGGATGATGTTGAGCACCTGTGTCCACTGAATGTGGTACTCGTTCGACACCCCGAACGTGATGGTGAGCGTGTCGCTCATCGACTTCGTGAACACCGGGGCCAGCAAGTGCGCCGCGTTGTTCTTCACGTCGATGCCCTCGATCCACTCCTGCCTCGTGCCGGTGAAGTCCTCCGCCCCCGTGATCGAGTCGAGGGTCGTCGCCCGATACGGCCACGTGAAACTCGTCACCCCGTTCGGCCCGTCCGTGAACGTGTCCGTCTCGTACGTCGTCGGGTTCCCGCCAAGCACCGTGACCGGGATATATGTGAAACCCGGCGCACCAGTGATCCGCTCGCCCACGAGGGCCACGATGCCGAGCGTCGCCGGGGCTTTGTACGTGGCCTCCCCGTTCGAGCCAAGAGTACGCCGTCCGAGATAGACAGGCGTCTGGGTGTCAAACTTCCACTTCAACGAGCGCCACAGCTTGTCGAATTGTCTCGTCCACGTGTTCTGAATCGTGAATGCGATAGTGGCCGGACGGCCTGACAGGGTTGTATTGAACGAGCCTGACGGCCCCTGCTCGTTGATCGACTGCGGAGGGGGACCATCGAACAGCGTGCCGACGAACGACGCGACATTTTCTTGCTCGGCATCGGCGAAGCCGACTGAACTCGTGTCCACAGGATCTCGGTTCGTCGAGCCGCCTTTGATCGTTTGCCCTCGAATCGTGGCCGGTCCGAAGCCGGAAAGCTTGTCGCCTACCGCATCGCCCGTATCGAGCAACCCCTGACCTGTCGAGAACAACGACCAGTCCGAGACGCCGTAAAGGACACGCCCCGCGTTCTGTCTGTCGGCTAGTGCAGTCGAAGCGTTAGGTCGAAGCGCTCCGACCCATCTCTTGCGCCATACGAAGTTGAACGGGTCCTTCATGGTCTTCCACAGCCGAGACGGTCCGCTGGTGACTCTGACCAGGAAGAAATGCACGCCGGGGTCGATCGTCCACAAGGCTTTCGTACCGTTCGGATCGAAGTCCGCCTCGGTGAACACGCGCTGCTGAAACGAGCTTGGCGGGCCATTGAAGAAGCTGTCGGCCGAGTCCCACGTCCCGCCGTCGCTTCGAGGCTGAGTCGGGAACTCCGAGTTGTCGATGAAGTGCGTCGCATCTCCTCGCGGGAAGACTGTGCCGAAGCCAGTCCGTCGAGACTCAACATTGGCGCTGATCAGGATCGTGATGTCGTGAGCTTCGTCGAGGACGATACTCTTGAACTTCAAAAGATTCTTCGACAGCATGTCTTGGAACTCGATTTCGAGCGAGTCAGTCCAGTCCATGAGAACCTGCTTGGCAATGTTGAACTGCGCGTAAGCACCGTAAAGCTCGCCGTCGAACGTGATGGTCGAGAGGTGCAACGTCACGCTGCTTGCTTGCCACGTGTACGAGAAGGACGCGGCCGGTCGTCCCGATCCGATCACTCGCTTTGGGTTGCGGTTGATCGTGAACACGTGAACCTTGAAGCTCGTGGTCGGCGCAGTCGGATCGCCCACGGCAACGAAGAAGCTATCCGGACTGAGTCCCCACCCGACCTGTAGCGTGGACGGCGTTCCGCCCGCCAAGAAGCTGCCAACCTTCAGCGGAGTGATCTGCTGATCGTTGCGGAACCACACGTCGTCGTTGCCCTGGCTGTCCGGTGCGATGAGCAGTTCCTCGACGATACCGCCGCCTCCTGGCAGGGCTCGGATCGGCTGAGCCGCCTGAGCATGATGATCGACGATCACGAGTGGCTTTCCGTTCTTCCACGCGACGGGGACCTGCTGTCCTACCGCGATGTTTTGGCCGTTCCCGGTTGTTGAGAGCGGCGTGCCGAGGACTTGGAACTGACCGTCCGGCAGAGCAGCCTCGACCGTCTCGAATGTTACGTGAGGGACTCCGGCCCCCTCGGACGCTGCGTCGTTGCGGACGCGTTCGAGCATGGTGCGCAGGTAGCGCGGCGGCGTTACCTGTCTCATTTCACCGATCCGAGAACGACGATCGACTTGTTGTCGGCCTGCATGATCCAGACGGACTGGCCCGGCACGAGCGGCTCGTCCGTCGCCAAGTCGGCCGTCACCACCGAGCCCTGGAACGTCACCGTCACGGTGCTCTGCTGCGTGGACTGCACGACGCCCTGCTCCATGAAAGCTAGGTTCGTCTGCTGCTCTGCCCGGATGAAGTTCTGCTCGTCGTTGCGTGCGGCCTGCGCATTGCGGTCGATCGCCTGGATCATGTTGAAGAGCCTACGGACCGCCATTACGCCCACCCAAACGCGCGAGCCTGTGTGACGAACTGCGCGTCCTTTCTCGACTCGTCGTACGAAGTCCGCACCTCGGTGATCAGCAGGTTCGGCAGGGTGATCGCCACAGAGCCGTCCGTGCTCGTCAACCCCTGGATCGAGATCACCATACCTCTGGACAGCCAGGGCATCGCCACGCCGGAGAACGACACCTCGTACTCAAACGAGAGGTTGTTCTGTGCCTTCAGAAGCGTCAGCAAGAACTGGAGATCTGAGAGGTTCAGATTCGGGTTCGAGTACGTGAACGGCTCGGCAAACGTCGCCGTCGAGAGCAGCGCGTCAAGCTCGATCGGGGCCTGGTTCGTGCTATTCGGGATGAAGATGCCTCGGCCCGCGCCACCGGCCCGGTGCCCCGCCGCGATCTGCGAGTCGCGCTTGGTGAGCGACCAGAGCGTTGTGAGGAGTTGATTCCCGCCAGCGCCTTGCGTTGAAACAGACACGTATTCCTCGGTCACCACCTCGACCATCTGAGGAGCAACGTCCGTGTAGGTCTTGATGTTCATCTGCGAGCCGCTCCACGCGTTGGCCGTGGTGTCAAACTGCTCGGTGATGATCGTCTCGTTCTGCACCTGGTTGAACTGATCGTAGACGACCGTCTTGGTCACTCGCTTCGAGTCGAGCAGCCCGTTGACGTCCGTGTCGTACTCCTTGGTGGACGTCGTCGATTTCACCAGGAGCGGACCCTGATCGGACTCATCGTAGTCGTTGAACGTGGACTCGTCGAGCACCAGGAACGGCGCGAACACCTGCTTCTGTTGGAACTCCACGAGATTTTGCGGCAGACGGAAGCGGGTCGTCGTGAAGGTCTTGATGAGCCCTCCAGGCTGGTTGTTCGGGTCCGGAGCGTCGGACTCCTGCGTGATTTCGACGGTCTCATCGCTAGGCGCGATGACAGTGACGTCAGTCCCCTGGACCGGGTTCAGCATCCCGAGAAGCTGCACGCGGCCGAGGAACTTCGTGAATCGCTTGCGGATCTTGATCTCGGAGCGGCGCATCTGAGCGGGCGTGAACGTGTACTGCGGCACCATCGGCACATTGGGAAGCTGGCGATAGCGGACGACGATCGTCTTTCCATCGACGTAGACGTCGGCGCGGAACGGCTCGACAATAGACCACGGCTCGACGAGCGCCTTCAAGGTCTCCGCGATTCGACCCTTCGCCACGAACGTGTCGGCCAGGGTGTAGTCACGGACCTGCCACAGCAAGGTCATCCCAACCGAGCGGGCAATCTCGGCCGCGATCTGCGAGGCGTGAAACACGCCCACCTCGAACAGATGCCCCGCCGGGAAGAGGATCGACGTCTTCTGCGCGGCCTTGATCTGGGCGGTCACGTCACTTGTGTAGACCGGCGTCGAGAGGCCCTGCACGTAGTTCGCCCGGATGAAGAACTTCTCGTAGAACCGATCCAGGATCAGCGACGACGAGTCACGGCCGCGCAGGTTGACCACCTGGCTTGTCGGCGTGAAGGTCATCTCGAATTCGTCGATGAAGCCGTTGTTGATGGTCGTGATCGTCTGGTCCGGCCCACCGAGCGGGTCCTGAAGACCAAGCTGAATGTTGAGCGTGTCGCCGAACGCGGCGTTCGAGAACAGGGTGGTGCCCACTGCCTCCGCGTTGAAATGGTCCGCGAGAAGCTCTAGCGTCGAGTCGATCGAAACCTTTTTGAACTGTACTGCGTCCGTCAGGTCTGACATGTCGTTCCTCCTATGGAGCCTTGGTCAATACCGCCACCGGCCGCTGGATGTCGTTGTTGATGAACGTCGTCGGGAGCGGCGGGATGACTCGCCACGTGTGAGTCAGCGGCCCGTTGAAGATGGCCTCGATCACGGTCCAGTTGTGCGTGATGTTGCGCGAATAGATACCGCTGAAGTCGTTCTGCTGAACGTTCCACTGATGGACCAGCGAGATTTTCAGCAGGTCGAAAACGTTCCATCCGTGACCGAGAGAGAAGCCGTCGATGCCGTCCGAGAACTGCGGGATGATCGCATCTCGAATGATGCCGCCCGTACTTTCGATCGGGATTTTGGCATCGTGCATCGCGAACCCGCCGCTGTAGACGGGGATGTTCGCGTCCCGGTTGATCTGCTTCTGCCCCGATTCGACCGGGATGTTCGCGTCCCGGTTGATCTGCTTCTGCCCCGATTCGACCGGGATGTTCGCGTCCCGGTTGACCGTGATCAGGACTTGGGGCAGCTTCGGAAGAAAGTTCCTCAGCCGCATGGGTTACACCGCGTAAACGAACGGGAACGGATTCTTGTGAAGGTGAATGATCTGGCTCGCGTCGAGCGGCCGGTTGTAGCAGTAGAAGTACGGCCACTGCGCACGGTTCCCGTTCGCCGTGACGAAGATGGCCCCGTCGAGCCCGAGGTAGGCGTCGTTCGCGTCGTTGTTCCTTGGATTGAACGAGCCCTGGCTCCCGACCTTCACGCCGTTCTGCCAGATCTCCACGCCGCGATCTTGGCTCTGAAGGAACACCCAATTGTCGTCGCCGAACGTCACCGCCGCGCTGGTTTCGGGATCACCGAGCGTCCAGTTGAAGAAGACGTTGCCTGCTGCCTGACCGCGAATGTTAAAGTTGCCCGTCCCGGTGTTCGAGCCAAGGATGTTGAAGTCCGTGGCCAACGTTCCGAACGGATGATAACCGAACGCGATGGTCATATTCCCGTTGACAGGAAACATTTCGTTCACGAGAGTGTTGTTGTTGTTCGCCAACCGCATCCACGTGAAAAGCGCGGCGTTGGTGTTCGACGCCGACGCAGGCATCTCCATCTGATTGCCTGCCCGACCCCGAGTCTTCCCTGCGTTCCAGACTGTCTTGTGCGCCGCGTTGGCGGACGTGTTGAACGTCGCGGCCGGGATTCGCCGTCGAAGCTCCTGGACCTGCCGCGCTCCGAAGTTCATGCTCGGAATCCACCCGAAGGCCGGGAACATCGGGTGGTTGTAGTTCAGCGACGCACCCGGCCCCGGCAGTTCCGAGACAAGTCTCGGAAAGATGTCGATGCCCATGACTACGTCCCCTGCGCAAGGATTCCCTGGTACAGCTTCGCGAAGTTACCCTCTGTCGTATCGAACGCTGTGCCCGTCTTGTTCTCGACGACGATCGACCACTTCTGCGGCAAGATGCCACCGAACGCCGCCGCGACCGACATCGGCTCACTCTTGTAAGTGGTCGCACTCGCCGCCACCTGGATCGAGCCGATCAGCTTCAACTGCGTTGGGCTGTTCAGAGTGATGTTCGCGTCGGAGCCTGTCACCGTATCCGGCCACGTCGTGCCGCCATCGACGGTGCCTGCCGCGTAGATGTTCACGACCTGATCGCCCGAAAGCGCGCCAGCGCCGGTTTTGATCTTGAGCATGAGCAGCACGTCGAGATAGAGCTTCGTCGTGTTGTCCACCGAGTTGGACTCACGCGCTCCAGCGCTGGCCAAGCTGTTCAGCGTGATGGTGATCGTCGCGCCCGCTGTGTCGTACTGTGTTTCGATTGTGGTTGCCATTGCCTACTCCTAGACCGTCTGGCCTGTGCCGCGCATGGTCACGAACGAGTTGAGCGCCGCCGCCCCGGCCAGTCGGGTTAGCTGAAGCCACACACCGATCGAGGTGGACGACGTCACGATGCCTCCAGGCACGTTCACTGGTGTGGTCGCGAAAGTGATACCGGCCGGAGCGACCTGTCGGTTGTTCCCTCCGCCGTTCGTGCCACTGTCGTTCGCCGTAGCCGGAAGTCCAAACGCGACCTGCCCGGACGGATTCGATAGCTCCTGGATCTGCGCGTTGGTGAGCGCGAGCGGTACGTTCTCGTTGATGAAGAAGACCTTGTCGTAATAGGTCCGCGTCGAGCCGCCCGGAACGTCAGCGAACGATGCGTAGAACGGACGACGGCATTGCAGGATCTCGAACGGGCTCTTCTCGAAGACGCAGCCTTTGCTGACCCGGAAGACGGAGGTGTTATCCGGCTGCGTGCCCCAATTGTACGACACGGTCGCGATCTTGGTCGTGCCGTCGTACGCGATGATCTGACGGATCTGACCCGAGCCGGTGCCGCCTGTGAGCCGGATCACGAATCCGTTGTAGAACCCATCGACCGCCGAGGCTCCGGCGTCCAGTGTGATTGTATTCGTGAAGCCAGCCTGAGCCGTACCCGTCCGCGTGGCCGTCTGCTGTTCGACCGCGATGTCGCCCGTCGTGGTGGCCGACTTCACCGCCTTCAAGATCAGCAGCATGTTCGCCGTGAACAGAACTGGTGTCACGCCGTTCAGCGTGTGAACCTCGGACAGGATCGTGCCCGAAGGGTCCTTGTAGAAGATCGTCACCGTTTGCGTCGTGTCCGCCGCCGTCGAGAGAATCTGCATCAACCCCTGCGCGTCGAAGTTGAACTCGACCTTCTTCGAGGTGTCGATCGCGCCGCCGATGTTCGTGACGGTATCGTCGTCCGGCATGGTGGCGCTGCCGTACCACTTCAGATCGCTCGCTACAATGCTCATGTTAGAACTCCTGCGCGGTCGTCAAGCCGCTTCGAGGGTTGCCGGATTCCGCGACGGCTCCGCCGACCACTCGATTGACCCAAAAGAAGAATTGCTGGCCGATGGCCAGGTTGCCCGTGTAGATCGTGATCGGCGATGTCTGCGTGCTCAGGCCCGCCGGAGCGAAGCCGAAGCTCTGGAGCGTCGTGGACTGAGGGTTGGTCAGCCCCGGCGCGACAGTGGCGGCCCCGGTATCCACGAAGGTGAGGACCGCGAGCCCAGAGACCACGAGAGACGGGTTCGGATACACCCCCGCCCCTGTCGTACGGAACACGCTGTAGGTGGCCGCTCCGGTCACGGCAGGCCACGCCAGCGTGACTTTGTTGTTCAGGGTGACCGTCAGTGTGGACTCGTGGGAGATCGCCAGCAGAACGCCTGTCGAGTCGTACGCCGCGATCGTCCAGAAGTACGTCCCGGCCGCGAACGTCCCGCCGCCCGCCTGCGTCGGCGTGGACTGGAACCAGTCTCCCGTGGTGTTCTGCGAGGGCGGCACACCCGCCGACGCGGCCGAGCCGGTGTCGGTGTACGTCGTGGCCGCCGCGAAGCTGGCGACGAGCGTCGAGCCCGAGTAGGTGCCCGGCGTCGGGGTCCGGTAGACTTTGTTCACCGTGGTGCCGGACGGATTGTTCCAGGTCAAGATGACCTTCTTGGTCGTGTCCGACACGTTGAACGTAGCCTCGAACGAGCCGATCGTCTCGCCGTTGGCGTTGAGGGCGGTCACCTTCCAGCCATAGACGCCGGTAGCTCCGAACGTCGCGCCCGACCCGCCAAGCGCCGTTGTCAGGCCCCACGGCGGACTCAGCGTGCTGATGTCGCCGATGATCCGAAGCTCCGTGCTCCCGTCGTTCGTTCCCACTGGCAGGATCGCCATCTGGAAGCCGTTCGCAGGGCCGGGGCTGTTGCCGAGCACACGAGTCCCGTTGTTTTCCACGCCGAACTTCCGAGGCTGCTGGTTGAGACCCGCGAACGCGTTGGGCCAGTTCTCCGTAACGATTGTGGTGAAGCCGTCCGCATCGACGAACCTGACGCTCGCTGCCATGCTACCCTCCCGAATACGCCTGGCCAGCGATCTGCGTGATCGCTAGCACATGAAGATCCATCTCGTAGTAATAGAGCGAGATCGTCCCGCCCGTAGAGTCGCCGCCCTTTTTGAACGGCCACACCCTGAAGTTCTTGATGAACACGGTGAAGCTGTTCTGGAGCCAGTCGGTCAGCGTGTACGAGACCCCGCGCGTCCGGTACTTCGTGTGCAACGCGAGGAAGACTGACTCCTCCAGGAACCGGCTCCCGCCGCTCCCGAGCTTCAACGTGTTGTCCCGCATGAAGACGCCGAAGTCCTGAATCGTCAGCGCGCCGCCGATCGCAGGATGGACCGACATACGTTTCGGCCAGTTGAGCGGCTCGTACGGCTCGGGGTCCGTGCTGAACTGCGTCCCGCCGAGGGTGACTGACCCGAACGGTCCTGTGATTGGTCCAAACGGCATTTACGCGGCCCTCGCTGCCTCGAACTCGATCTTGCGGACGACCATGTCGGTGATGACGTTGGCCAGGTTGTGGCCGCCAACTTCCTCGCCCGAGAGCATCCGCTTGATGTCGTCGAGTGATGTTTTGACTTGGGTCTGCACTTCCTTGAACGCGCTCTCCATCGCCTTGGCCGTGCCGACGCCTTCGCCGCCCACTCCGGTGTAGTCCGAGACCATGTCCTCCGGAGAGACACCGAAGCCGTACGACGCACGGCGCTCTTGTCCCGCGTAGCTCACCGCCCCGAATGTCGAGACGTCCGCCTTCCGGCGGCGCTTCTCCATACCGGCCGTCTCCTGCATGTACTCGAACTGCTCCGGCGAGAGCGATGCGCCCATCACGTCGAACTGCATCGAGAAGTATTCGCCCCACTTCTTTCGATTCTCGGCCTGGCTCTTGACCATCTCGGCCGTGATCTGCGTGTACCCGGCCTTGCGGAGATCTGCCACGGCCTTCTGCTCGATCGTTCCGCCGATGGCCGCCTTCTCGGCTTCCTGCGCCTTGAGCTTTTGGATCAGGCTTTGCCGCTCGGCGACGATCTTGGCGTTCGTCTCCTTCTCGATGTTGAGACGCTGAAGACCCAACTCGTTGAGCTTCGACTGCGCCGCCCGCTGCACCTCGATATTGTTCGGGTACTCGGCCGCGAGATGCTTCCACGCGGCCACCTCCTGATTGATCGCGTCGATCCGAAGGGTGGCCCCGGCCTTCGCCGCCGCCTCCTTCACTCGCTCCGTCGAGCGTGCCTTGTCCTCAGCGTTCATCGAGTACACCTCGATTTGCGCTAGCTCATCAGCCGTAGCGGCTTCGGCCATGCTGAGCTTGGCGTCGTTGTACGTCTTGAACGCTCCGAGCGACTCGGTCATCGCCTCGCGGGCGAAGCCGAGAATCTTCTTCTCCGACGCGGCGGCGGAGGACTCGCGCTGAACCCCGGCACTCGCTTCCATCGCAGCGATCTTCTTGGCCGACGCATCCCTCTGTGCGGCGACGACGTCGGCCGGTGCGAGCGCCGCTTCGAGGGCCTTCGCCTTCTGTTCTTCCTCCGCCCTGGTCAGGTTGATCTGAGCCCGCGTCAACGCCTCGGTCGCGGCCTGCTCTTTACTCATCGCCGAGATGATGTCGCCCGCAGTCTGAGCCCGCTCCTCGTCCAGTCGAGACTGCTCCTTCGCCAGCTTCGCCTGTTCGGTCAGAACTTCGACTTCCAGCTTGGGACGGCCCAACAGTTCGAACAACTTGGCGAACGCCTCACGGCTCTTGTCGGTCTTCTCCTTCATCTCATCCTGAGTCGGGCCGAAGTAGTTGGACCAGTACGCCACGACTGTCTCGAACGCCGACTTCCCTCCAATGACTTCCTGGTTGGCCCTCTTCTGAGTTTCGGCGTATCTCTCTTGCGCCTCTGCGGCCTGCTGCAACATGCCCCGAGCCGCGCCGAGATCCTGCGCCCTCACGGCCATATTCAGCTTGGTCTGGAACTCGATCGACTCCTTGACCTTCTTGATGTAGTGCTCCAGGACGGTCGTGATCGCCTCAAGGCCGACGACCGCGAGCGCGACGCTCGTGCCGAAGTAGCGCATCATGTGAGCGCCCATACCGATCGAGCCGATGATCTTCCCGAACTCGGAGTCGATGGACCCGGCCATCGCGCCGACCGAGCCGGTCACGATATGGGCGGCTCCCCGCACCTTGTGCGACATGTGCGTGTGAGAATCGCCGTGCCGTTCGACGCTCTTCCCGGCGCGCTCGTGGATCGCTCCAGCTTCCTGCGTGGCTTTCGCCTGCTGCTGAATGAACCCTACCGATGCCTGAAGATCTCCAGACAGCTTTTGGAAGGCAGACGACACGCCGAGGATTTTTGTCTTGGCCTCATCGGCTCCGGTCGTCCCGAATTTGATTACAACACTTTCGTCAGGCATTTACCTTCCCAAAAACCATCGCTGGCCGCTTCATGGCTTCTTCGGCCAACTCCTCATCGCTCTTCTGCTCGGTTTTTCCGCCCTCTTTCCACGCGTCGGCCTCTTGCTTCAGGCCGAGGATGGCCATCGCAAAGTCAAGATCAAGCGACAGCGGGGACAGCGGAGACATCCCCAACAGCGACGACGGTCTCTGTCCGTACCGCTTCGCTACTGCGTCCACCTTCCACGCGTGCGGACCCGTCAGGAAACTTGGCGAGGCCAGCGGCCTCGGCCTCCTTTCGCTTCGCGTTCACCTCATCGTCGCTCGGAGCTACGTCGTTTCCGAACAAGAAGAGGTACTGCTTGTCGAAGTCCTCGACGTCCTGGATGTTGATCCGCCCGTGGAGTGTCTTGTCATCGTCCTCGGTGAGACTCGTCTCGCCCTCAGCAACGATCTTCGGATCGACCGCGACGTACTGGATGTACGCGTCGAGCATCCCTGCCCACTGCTTGATCATCTCCGGACTCTCGGTGATGGCCTTGCTGTCGATCTTTTCTTTCTCGATGAGTTTCCACATGTCGTTTGTGAGCGCAGCCGGGAACCCGCCAGAAGAAATCAGAGAGAGCACGGACGGACGCCGTGCTTTGATCTTGTAACCTGAGGGAAGAGTGATGATGGACGTCTTGCCGTAGTTCGATGGTTTCATGTCGTCTCCTTCGGGCCTTTGGCCCAGGTCAAATTTTGGCCGCTGATATGGCTCAACGGCCGAAGCCTCGGGACGCAGGTCCGGGGGACCCGCCCTCTACGAATGGTCCAAGTGCCACTGGACGTGCTGGTTCAACCGGCCGTCCACCTGTTCAACTTTCTGCTCGACGCGTGTGCAGGTCGCGTTCACGGTGTCCATCTTGTCGTCGATATGCTTGAGATCGTTCTCCCGCATTTGCGCGATGGACGAGAGTGTTTCGGCCTTCGCCGACTGCACGCGTTGGATCAACCACCACGCGCCTGCGCCCACGGCAGTCGCGACCGCCGCGACGTGCTCGGCGACGTGCCACGCATTCTCCAAGCTCACGAAGTCCATGACGGGTTTACCCCGAGACAACGAGCGGATTCCAGAACCCAAGCTGATCGCCACGGGCGCGGTTGAACTGGCCGAAGCCCACCGCCGTGACCTTCATCATGGTTTCCTTCTCACGAGCGAACGCGATCACGCGGTCACGCGGGAAGTACGCCTGATAGATCATGATCTCCATGAAGTACCCCGTACGAGTCGGGACCACCATCAGGAGGCCGGTCGTGTTCGGAATGACCTGTCCGCCGAAGCTCACTGTGGGCGAACCGAACGGCGAAATCCCCGAGCCGAGGATGAACGACTGAAGGTTGTTGAACGTCATCTCGCCGATGGTGAACTCCAACTCCAGGTCTTCGGTGTTGACCACCGAGATCGCCAGCACGCCCGACTGCTGCGTGCGAACGTCTACGGTCGTCACCTTGTAGTTCAGGCTCGCGGGTTCCAGCGTGCCGCCGATGAACGTTCCCGACAGCGGGATTCCGTTCTGAAGCGCCACCGGAGGCGTGACCGGAATGGGGACACCCACGTAGATGTCGCCCCGGCCAACGTGAATCGCATCTGGATTGACTGTCGAAGAAGCCATTTGTCTCCCTCTCTTCCTATGGCCACGGATCGAAGTGCTTGGCTCTCACCCGCACCGTGACGTCTTTTCGAAATTGACGAACTTCTCGATCTCCTGACTTTCCATACGTCGGGCTATACGACGTCTCCTCGATCAGCAGCCGAGCGTTTCCGACTCCAGCGTCGTGCAGCGTGCGGTAGAGCGCCTCCGAGTATCGCCACACCTTCCTGGTCAGTTGGTCGTACTCCTTGTCCTCTGCCAACACCGCGACGTAGATCGTGTGATCCTGCAACGCGAACTGCTGCGCGTTCAGATCGTGGATCGTCCGATCCGCGATGATGAACACCGCCGGAAGCGCCTTCGGCTCGATGGCCTCGGACTTGTAGTACGCCGAGGGCTCGACCTTCTGGAGGTTGATCAGCCCGAGGCCCGGCACGTCCTGGTGCTCGCCATACACGAGCGCAAGCTCGTTGTTGAACTTCTGGATCATGATCGTCTCGATCCAATCCACGACGTGCTCAACGAAGTGCAGCGCCGGATATGCCATTACCGTCGCCTCCCCATACGCAGCGTCTTGAAGATCCAGGCCAGAATCACGTCAGCGATGTTGGCCATGTCATTCTTGTTCAGTCTCGGAATCAGGACCCGCTTCCACAGGTTGATCTCCGGCCGCCCGTACTGATGCGCCTTCGCGTAGATGACGCTGGTGCCGATCTCGGCGAAGTCCCTCCCGTAGTTGGCGACGTGTTCTCCGTGGCCGACCTGCGTGAGGCTCGGGTACAGCCGATAGGTCAGGTGCATCATGAACCGGCCCGGATAGTGCCGCTCCTTCCATGCCGCGTAACCCGGATTGAGCGGAGCCCATCCACCAGACCGGCCACCTCCGGTATCGAGGTTCTCCTTGATCACTTTCACGACCACGTCGTGAACCTCGGGCCACACCGGGCGCATGTCGTCGAGCGCACGGCTCAGGCCGCGAATGCGCGCCTCCAACCCGTTGTCGCTCATCTCGATGCTGAGCATCTACGTCCTCGGCCCGATGATCGGGATTCTCGGGTAGTAGCGGTTGAACGCCGGAGCGTTCCGGCGGCCGTGCCGCATGTAATACCCATCGCGTAGCTTGGTGCCCTGGTCCCACAGGCTCTTGGCGATCTGCTGGAACATGTTCGGCCGCTGCATGTTCTCGTTGTGCGACGGCTCCTCGACCACGAGGAAGCGGTTCGACAAGACCTGCGCCCATCGGATCGCCAACTTCTGGTACGCAAACGACCCGGCGAAGTAGAGCATCGCGTACTTGAGACCCGAAGGAACCTGCGTCGGATCGTCCGTCTCGATCATCTCGTTCGCGGCCATGAACAGAGCTTCCTGAAGCTCAGCGTCCAAGAAGTACTGGAAGTAGTACTGCGCACGAACGACGGCGGTCGCGACAGGGGGGACAGGCGGAGTGGAGCCAGGCGTTGCGAGCGTGAACGTCCCGGTGAGGTTGATGCCGTTCGCGTCCAGAGCTTGAGTGAACGCTCCGGGATACGGAACGTAGTCGATCGTCACCACCAACGTCGCACCGATGATCCGGTCTTCCCAGGTCATATAGGTGGTGTTGACGCCGTTGGTAGCGCCGATGACGACCTTCTCTTTGACGAGCCGATCTACCGGCCCGTCGTTGACGAACGTCCTCAAGTCGGACGTCGCCGCTGCAAGGCTCGCCCAACTGGCCATGTCGGACCTGGCCTAGTTGATCAGTACGACCGCGACGCTGAGCGGCTGTGTCCCCGCACCCGACGTGCTGGAGAAGTTCAACTGAATGTTGCCCGAGCCGTCTCCATAGATCGTCGGATCGTACGGGCCGAACTGCGCGGTCGTGCTCGCGCCGATGCCGACACCTGTCGTCGCAATCGGGTTCGGGTCCGTCCGGCCTTTGGCGTCGTTGATCGACGGCACTGTGGTCGTGACTCCCGAGCCCGCTCCGGTCTGGATGAGCACAACCTCTCGGCCCGTGCTCCGGTACTGCATCCCGTTGACCGAATCGAGCGGCACGAAGTTGACCTGCGCGCCGTTCCGGTTCGTGATCGACTGCGGGGTGATGATTGTTCTGGCCATTTCCTATCTCCTATGCGGCCTGTGGCGCGAACTCGTCGAGCCACGCCGCCAATTCGTCCCAAGTTGTCTTGTAGCCCGGCTCGATGTAGTCGTAAGCCAGACGACAATCTTTCATGAACTTCTGACGCGCGTCGATGTCGGCATCGACCGGCATCGTCTTCGCGTTGAACTGCTCGATCACTGCCTTGCGGTGCGGGAACCAGAGCCCGTACCAGCGGATGTAGTCGCCGAAGGATGACTTCGCCGGGCCGAGCGCCACCTGACCGTACGTGGCCTGGTCTCGCACGTGCAGCGGGAACCGATCCGCCCCCTGAAGGGGGTACACCACGCTCCGGACCATCTTCTGGATCTCCGTGCCCGACTGAACCAGCGCGAGCCGTCTCAACTGCTGCTGCGACACGTGATCATCCATCCGACTGACCGCAAGAGAAACAGGTCCCCGCTCAACCCACCGAGACAGGTCAAGCTCGTCCAGTTTGCTGAACGGGGACCGAAAATCCACAGCTAGCTCGACGCAGGGTTGTTGATCCTGGCCAGTTCCCGAAGGATGCGCGGCCAGTTGATCGAAACAGCGTCCTGATGCTGCGCGATGAGCTTGGTCGTATCGGCCACCGTGAACGACGACTTCACTTCGCCAGTCGCTACGATCTGGTTGTGTGCGGCCGTCCCGCCACTCGTGGCATCC
>JACXTT010005445.1_pt1 | contig 18478 bp, 17 predicted proteins | sample 9270951 | NCBI WGS metagenome assembly JACXTT01 (sample SAMN15532306, study PRJNA645909) | rock metagenome | isolation source: weathered quartz diorite | place: Puerto Rico | collected 2017-06-21 | reverse complement strand
ATGCCGAGCAGCAGGACGAGCCGACTGGTCCGTCGCACGTGATGAACCTCCCCGGTTAGCTGTCCATGTGACAGGTGGCACCACCATAGCAGGAGGGCGATGCCCGGCGACTATACGAAAGGGCTAGTACTCGTGGGAAGACTTGGGAAGAGCCGCCGCGTGGTGCAAGGTGCCCCGCAAGGTCTTCATCACGAGCCTGGAGTCCCCAAACAATTCGTGACAGGGAGCGACGCTTCGATCCAAGACTGCGCGTGAAGTTGTTGATGAAATCGCCCCCGGAAAAACAATCGGACCGCCGGTCCCTTGAAGGGCACCGGCGGTCCGCTATTCAGCCGTTGTCGGGAAGTCCTAGACGGACGCGCCGACGGTGCTCAGGATCCGGCTGACCTGCGTGCCCAGGAAGATCAGGGCGATGATCGCCACGATCGCGATGAGGGCGAGGATCAGCGCGTACTCCGCGAGGCCCTGGCCTTCCTCGTCATCCCGGTGAAGGAAGTTGATGATTGCGGTAAGGAACTGCATCTGGGTGGACACCTCCTTTCATCAGGTAATCCCCATCCCCCGGTAATCGGGATCCCCTTTCCCCGGAGAGGAGTCGAGCGCGAACGTTGACGGCTCCCGAACGTGATGTCAACCAACCCGAGAGTACTAGTCGGGCTTGACGCCACTGGACCCGTTGCGCCCTGCCACCACGTGGTCGAGGCGCGTTCGATCCAGATCGATGCTCCTAGACGGAAGCACCGACCGTGCTGAGGATGCTGCTCACCTGTGAGCCCAGAAAGATCAGGGCGATGATGGCAACGATTGCGATCAGTGCGAGGATGAGCGCGTACTCCGCGAGTCCCTGGCCCTCGGCGCCGCGGAGCGACGCCAGGACCCGCTTCACAAGGGCCATGCCGATCAGGTCCTCCCTGTAGCTCACGCCCCGGCGGCGCGAGTCGGAGCGGCACTATCGCACGGGATCAGGCGCCGGCTGATGGGCCAGAAGTCCTATTCGGACTACGTCATATCGAGATATGGCCGTTGCACTCCCGCCCGGTTGAGATCGGTCAGGAGCCGGAAGTCTCAGTCGAGGCGCTTGCCAGGGCCGGTACGGCGTCCGGCGGCAGGTCAACACCGAGGTGCAGGCGCGCACCGTCATCGAGCATCTCGGCGTCGATGCCGAGGATTCGAGCCCTGCCGGCGACCTCGCGCCAGGCCTGCTCAGGCAGGCGCGCCAGGCTCCGGACGCGGGCCGCCTCCACCGCCTCGTCGTAGGTGCGGCGCCGCTCGGCCACCATCTCGGCGAGGGCCGGCGGCAGCTCGCTGCCCTCCGGCGGCAGCTCCGGGTCGGGCACGACCTCGGGTGTGCGGCCGGCGGTCAGCTCGATCTGGAGGCGCTCGCCCCAGTCGAGGCGGAGCGACAGCCGATCGGGCCGGCTCGCGACGTGGGCCGCCAGCGCGTCGTCGAGCATGCGGTAGAGGCCGCTCTCGAGCTCGACCGGCAGCCGCCGGTCCGCGCCGATCGACTCGAACTCGACCGCGACCCCCACCCGACGACCACGATCCCGGCTCGCGCGCCGCAGCGTGGGCACGAGACCGAGGTCGTCGAGGACCATCGGCCGGACGTCGAAGATGAACGTCTTCGTCGCATCGAGCGTGCGCTGCACCATGCCGATCAGCTGCTCGACCTCGGCCTGCGCCTTGGCCGGATCGCTGGCCATCAGGCGATCGACGATCTGGGCCTGGAGCACGATGTTGGTGAGGCTCTGGGCAGGCCCGTCGTGCATCTGGCGCGCGATCTCGCGGCGCATGTCCTCCTGCGCGGTCAGGATGATCCGCGACACGCCCGGGGGGAGTGGCCCGGCGAGATCGAGGTCCATCAAGCCCGGCACCGCCGTGCCGCCACCGGCCTCGCTACTACCAGCCGACGCGGTGCCCGCGACCCCGGCGGCGGCCCCGGCCGGCATGCCGGCGACCTGCTTCGCCTCGTCGGCCTTGGCGGCGAGCGTCTCGGCGAGTCGAAGCGCCGACTTGCGCTTGCCCTCGAGCAGGTCGACCTGGGCCTCCATGAGCGCCGCCTTGCGGGCGACCGTCACGAGCTGGTTGGCGAGATCGGCGATCTCCTTGCCGACGACGTTGCCGCCCGCCGCGGCGCGTTCCGCCGCCATTCCCAGCTTCTCCGCCGCCGCCGAGCGGCGGGTCTCGTGGCGTGCGGCCTCGGTCTTGGCCTGGTTGATGAGGAGCTCGATCTCGTCGACCTCGCCCTTGATGGCGGTCGCCTCGTCTGCGAGACGGGTGGCGATGTCGGTAGCAGTAGCGATCGGCATCGAGGACGGGGCGGTCGCGTCGCGGGTGGCGGTCGCGTCGCGGGTGGCCTTCTCGGACGGTGCGCCGGCGACGGACGGCGCGTCCGCCGGGGCGGCCGTGGGTGCAGCCCCGGCGTCGGCAGGCACGGTGCTCTCAGTCCTCCGGCATCTTGATCCAGCCCTGGCGCATCGCGTACACGACGGCCTGGGTCCGGTCGTTGACTGCCAGCTTGCGCAGGATCGAGCTCATGTGGTTCTTGACGGTCTGTTCGCTGATCGACAGGGCGTAGGCGACCTGCTTGTTGGTCATGCCCTGGGCGATGTTGTCGAGGATCTCGACCTCGCGCGGCGAGAGCGGCGCGAAGATCGGCTGGGCTTCCTGGCCGTAGACCGCGAGCTCGCGGAACTCCTTGAGCACGCGCGACGCGACGGCCGGCTTTGAGAACACCTTGTCGTTGATCAGGAACTCGCCCTGCGAGACGCGGCGGATGACCAGGATCAGGTCGTCGGGGGAGATGTCCTTGATGACGAATGCGGCCGCGCCGGCCTTGATCGAGGCGAACAGCGATTCCTCGTCCTCGTCCTGGGCCATGACGATGACGGCGACCGCCGGGTACTCGCGGCGGATGCGCTGGGTCGTCTCGAGGCCGCCGGGGGCGGGCAGCGAGAGGTCCATCAGGACGATGTTCGGCGAGGTCATGCCCGCCATCTCGAGCGCGGCGCGCCCGTCGGCCGCTTCGCCCACGACGTCGAACTCGCGTTCGCGGCTGAGGATGTTCGCGATGCCCACGCGGAACAGGGCGTGGTCGTCGACGATCAGGATCCGGATCCGGTCGGCGGCTACCCCGCCGCGGCGTCGCTCGCCGCCCTCAGTCTCGGTCGTCATCAGCTCTCCTCGCCTGCCTCGCCTGGGATCGGCATGCCCATCGCACCTGGGGGAATTGTCATCCGAACGGCTGTCCCGAGGTTCGGTGAGGATCGTACTTCGAAGCGAGCGCCGATGAGCTCCGCCCGCTCACGCATGAACTGCAGACCGAAATGGCGGCGCCCGCTGACGGGCGGATCATCGCTGTCGAAGCCTCGGCCATCGTCCCGGACCTCGAGAGTCCAGCCGCCGTGGTCTTGTTCCATCCTGATGCGGATGGAGCTGGCCTGGGCGTGCTTTCGGGAATTCTGGAGCGCTTCCTGGATGATCCGGAGCGCGACGATCTCGACCGTCTCGGGCAGGCCGTCGACCGCCGGGTCGAGCTCGACCTCGACGAGCACATTCAGGGCCGTCCCGATCTGGTTCGCCGCTTCCTGGATCGCGCCACTGAGCCCGAGATCGGCGAGGAGTGGCGGGCGCAGCTGGCTGAGGTAGGCGCGGACGCCCTTGAGCTCGCGCGTGAGCACGTCACGAAGGCCCTGCAGCTCCACCCTGGCCGCCGCCCCTTCGTCTCGATCGAGCAGGCGCTGGACGAGCTCGACCGAGAAGATCGCGTTGGAAAGGGCCTGCGCGGGTCCGTCGTGGACCTCGCGGGCGAGCCGGCTCCGCTCCGCCTCCTGCGCCTCCACGATGCGCATCTGGGCGTCGGCAGCAGACGGCGGGACGCTGGAGTCGGTGACGAGGCTCGTGTCCTCGCGGGCGAGAAACAGCCACGCATTCTCGAGGCTCTTCACCGCCAGGTCGATGCGCCCGAGCGTCGAGCGCTCCTGGGTCACCTCCCGCCCGACCATCGCCTCCTGGCTCGCGGCCTGGGTGCTCTGTGGCTGCGGCGCTGCGGTCGCGGTCAGGGTCCGCAGCCGCTCCCACTTCTCGACCTGCTCCAGGTACGCCGTCCGATACCGCTCCCTGACGTCCCGGAGGGTGTTCGCGCTGTCTGATACCGCCGACTGCGCCTCGTTGAGGAGGGCGTCGAGCGGATCGTCGTGGACGAGCGTCGTGTGGGCCACCGGAAGTGCGGCGCGGACCGTCTCGAGGCTGACTGGCCCGCCCTGGGCGCCCTGAGCCAGACGCGACTTGCTGCTCTCGCCGCGACCCTTTGCATCCCTTTTCGACGCGTGCTTCGCCGCGGTGGGCTTGCCGTTCGCCCCGCGCTCGTGGGGTGTCCCCGAAGGCGCCAGGCGCATCGCCAGCGACCGGCTAACCGCCTCGCTCGTCATCGCTGCCGAGAGTAAGCCGCGGGTCATGGGACCGGCCTTAGCCGATAGTCCCGGTGCGCCCCGTCCACGGTCCCAGTCACCCGGGATTGCCGGCGCGCGGATCCCCGCCGCGGCCAGCTCGCCGGCCGCCGCGCGGATTCCCGCCGCGCCGCTCAGCGTCGAGTCCCCGGGAGCCGCATCGGCAACCTTTGCGCCGCACTTGATGGCCGCCCGGTTCACTCCATGAACAAATCGTGGCCTCGCGCGGCCTTACCCCTTGGTAAGCGCTCCCCGGCAGCTCAGTTCGAGGCCCCGTCGATCGCTACATGAACAAGCGGCTGGCCAAGGGCCTCTTTCAGTCGCTCCGCTGGGCCGTCCATGCCGGCTAACCGCCCAATAAGTGGCGAAATCGATCATGGAGCGAACACCGCCGCTCTGATCAGGCCCGGCCGAGGGGCCCGGATGAGCTCGACTTGGGAGGAGCCGGGTCCTGGAGGAGCCGGGCCCTGGAGGAGCTGGATGCCGGGCAGGAGACGCGCTGCGCTCGCGATCGAGGCCGAGCGAAGGGTAGGTGAGCTCAAGCGCCGCGTCGGTGGGGAAGTGGTTGCCATGCGGCGACGCCGATCGTGGAACCAGGATCGCCTCGCCGAGCAGGCCGGCATAGGTCGACTCGTCGTCAGCCGCGTCGAGCGAGGCGTCGTGGCTCTCGATCTCGAGTTGCTCCAACGACTCGCCATAGCCCTGGGAGCGCCGTTGAACGTCGCCTTTGGGCGGGATCCGAGGGCCGATGTCGCCGATGCGGGGCATCTGTCGATGCAGGAACTGGTGCTCAGGCTCGGCCGACGATGCGGGTACAGCGGCGGGTTCGAGCTGGCGACCAGGCCGGCGGAGCCGTGGCGGTCGATCGACGTCGTCCTGGCGGACGAGGGCCGCCGCCGGCTGATCTGTGTCGAGTGCTGGAACACGATCGGCGACGTCGGGGCCGCGGTGCGTACGAGTGCGCGCAAGGCGGCCGAGCTCGAGGCGATGGCAGCCGCCCGCTGGGGCGAGGACGCCTCAAGCAGACTCGTCTGGGTCGTGCGCGCGACAGCTCGAAATCGGGCGCTCGTCGAGCGGTATCCGGAGGCGTTCGGATCGCGCTTCCGCGGCTCGTCGCGGGCATGGGTGGCCGCGCTCACGGAGGCCGCCACGCCGCCGAACGAACCCGGCCTGGTCTGGAGCGACCTCGGGGCGACGCGGGTCTACGAGTGGCGGCGGCCCACGGCCACCTGATCCGGAAGGCCAGCGAGGCGACGCGGATCTACGAGTGGCGGCGGCCCCCGGGCACCGATCCGGAACGACGACGACCCCCGGGCACCTGATCAAGAAGGCGGCGGCCCACGGCCACTTGATCCGGAAGGCCAGCGAGGCGACGCGGATCTACGAGTGGCGGCGGCCTACGGGCACCTGATCCGGAAGGCCAGCGTGTCGGCGAGCGGGAGCTCGAGCGGCACGAAGCAATCGGTTTCGGGATCGCCGGCGAAGATCGTCGCCGGCCACACCCCGGTGTTGTCCGTGGAGACGACGAGCAGGCGGGCGGGCGGGTCGAACGCGCGGGCGAGGGACAGCACGCTGTCGGCCGGCTCGTTGGGCAGGGCGAGCGTTGAATGGCGGGTCGACTCGGCCAGCCAGATCGGGACGTCGGTGATGATCGGGCCGGGCTCGGTGTCGATGGGCAGGGCGAATGTCGGGTCGCGCAGCGCGGCGCTGAGCGCGTGGAAGTGCGCCGCGCTCGCCCGCGAGGCCGCCCCGTCCTGCCCGAGGAGCACGCCGCTGAAAAGCAGGCAGCCGGCGACGGCGAAAGTCGGGCCGAGCCAGGCGACCGGGCGCGTCCAGCCCCGACGCCGGCCGACCCAGTCGATGCCGGCGTCGAGCACGAGCAGGGCCGAGATCACCAGCAGGACCTGGATCGCGCCCGCGGCGTGGAGGAAGGTGCCCCACGTCGTCGCCACCGGGAAGACCAGCGACGCGACGGCGAAGGTGATGACGGAGAAGAGCGGCAGCGGCCGAAGGGGATTCGGGCCGGCGACCGGGGTCGAGCGCCACGCGCCCGGCAACCCGACCAGCCCGAGCGCCGACACCGGCACACCCAGCAGCAGCAGCACATTGACCAGGTTGTGCAGCGTGCCGTCGACGCGCAGCCCGAGGAGCGTCGGCAGGCCCGCCGCGAGGTAGCGCGAGAGTGTGGGCGGGTCCTGCCAGGCGAAGACGTCGCGGCCGTCGAGGAAGAGCGCGTTCGTGACGGCTTGCCCAGGCAGGGGTGTCCCGAAAACCGCCCAGTCGCGGAGCGCCCAGGGAACGAAGACGAACAGGGCAACGATGGCGACGCCGGCGACCGACGACAGCCACGCGCGGAACCGCCGGCCGAACGTCGGGGCGGCACTGCCCAGGGCGGCACCGCCCAGGGCGGCACCGACGATGCGCCATTCGACGATGGCGTACGCGAGCGCGAGCCAGATCGCCTCGTTCCGGGTCAGCGCCGCCAGCCCGAGCACGAGCCCGAGCGCGTACTGTTTCAACGCTCGCCGTCGAGCCTCGCGCACGCCGCGCCCGCGGAAGCCCGCAAGTGGGCCGAGCGTCAGCGCTTCCGCCGAGGCCGGGCGGGACAGGCGCCCGATCAGCAGGCAGGCCACGAGGACCAACGCCGCGAAGGGCATCGTCGAGTCGGGCTGGGCGGACGCCAGGACGAGGGGCAGGTAGACCGCGGTAGTCAGGCCCGATCCGAGCGCGAGCGTTCGAGCCCGACCGACCGATATCGATCGAGCGTCGCCGACGTCGGCAGCGAGGCGCCAGGCAAGGACGCAGACGATCGACCCGACGACGACCGACGAGACCTGCGCTGCGGCGAAGGTCGTTCCGAACAGCGCCATCGGGGCCGCGGCGAGGAACGACGGCAGCGGGAGCCAGACCTCGAACGCGGGCCGCGGGAACGCGAGCGGCGGCGTGTTGAAGCTCCAGATCGCGTCGCTGACGAGGCCGCGTCCCTCGACCAGGTTGCGCGCGACGCCGACGTAGTAGGCGACGTCCTCGGGTCGCGGGAAGGTGATCTGGGTCGCGGCCGAGACGCGCACCACCAGCGCGACGACGAAGACGAGGCCGCCCGAGAGGATGGCTTCGCGGCGACTCACCGGCACGCCGAGACGTTGGAGCCGAGGCAGAGTGGGAACAGCGCCAGGAGTGGCAGCCTGCCGTCCTGCGCCGGCACCGTGAACGCCGGCGGCCCGATCCACGGCGGCCTTGTCCCCTCTAGCACGGGGCCGAGGGCTCGGGCTGCGTCGTTCCGCTCGACCACGAGCCACGACGTCTTGTAAGCGCGCGCCACGGACTCGATGACCTCGATCGGGTCGTCGGGCGTCACGACCCCGGGTCGACCCGTCCAGTACTTCATGCCCGCGGCGTCGATCGACAGCAGCCGGTCGGTCTTGGGGACGCCCAGCCGGTCGAGTTCGTCACGGAGCGCGATCCGCGGCTGGCGGGAGGCGTCCCACGCGGCGTAGACCGACGGCGTGAAGACGACGGCCGTCGCGACGGTCAGGGCGACGATGCCCCACACGAAGAACGAGCCGGCCGCCCCTTCCTCCCAGCGCCGCCGCCGGCCGGCGACCCACGACACGAAGATCAGCACGCCCTCGACGGCCAGGATCGCGGCGTGCGGCGCGAGCCCGATGGCGGTGTGGATGAACGCGCCGCCCGGAACATGGAGGGGATACAGGATCGTCGCGCCGGCGAAGGCGACGAACGTGTACACGAACCACGGCTGGAAGTTGCGATCGCGTCGGCGGGCGAGCGCCCCGATCACCAGGAACGGCAGCAGCACGATGCTGGCGATCATCACCGCGAAGTTGCCGAGGGCGTCGACGAGGCCCTGCACCCGGCTGGCGAGGATCGCCCCCCAACCCTGCGCGAGGAAGTGGGCGGGCGACGGATCGGCCGTGATCGAGTTCCACTCGCTGATCGTCCGAATCCAGAGGGCGGCCCCGGACGACGACGTCGGCGATATCGAGCCGAAGACCAGCAGCTGACGCGCCCACCACGGCCCCATGACGAGGAGGAACAGGCCGAGCGCGGCCACTCCCGCGAGAATCGAGATGGGCTCGCGGTCGTCGACATGGGACCAGGCGCGACGCCCCCGGCGGGCGCGCAGCGCGCGCACGCGATCGGCGAGCCAGACGAGCGCGATCGCGCCGGCGAGGAGGATGCCGTCGTTGCGGGCCAGCGTCGCGAGCCCTGCCAGCAGGCCGGCGAGGGCGAACGAGCGGCCGCTCCCGCGGAGCCCTCGGGCGGCCATCCAGAGCGTGGCCGCGACGAGGGGGTGGAGGATCGCGAAGTTCTCGGGCTGGGCCATGAACACCGTGGCCGCGCCGGGAACCGCCGAGATCACGCCCGCGGCCACGCCGACGATCGGGCGGGCGCCGGCGTCGCGCGCGATCAGCCACGTCAGCGGCGCCGCCAGGCTGCCTATCACCACGCCTGGGATCACGTTGGCGACCGCGGTCGGACCCAGGATCGAGACGAACGGCGCCTGCAGGAAGCTGGGCAGGGGCAGCCAGTGCGCGTTCGACGGGATCGGCAGGACCGCCGGGTTCGGCAGCTTGTTGCCGACCTCGGCGAAGATCCAGACGAAGTCGACGTTCAGGCCATTGCCCGCGGCGATCGAGCGGGCGACGTCGACGTAGTAGTACGAGTCGGGGTAGGCGGGGTCGGGGAAGAGCGCCACGAGCACGGCTCGGACGGCCAGCGCCAGCGCAAACAGCAGCAACGGCGTCCGCACGACGCCGGACTCTAGCAAACGGGAATCGGCGCCCTATGGGTCGATGGTCACCGTCCGGGCTTGCGATCGGCCGAGCCACACGAGGATCGGGATCAGGAAGATCGGGAACTGCTCGATCGAATGCCAGATCCCACCGACCGGGCCCGAGTTCGCGAGGACCTGGACCCACTCCAGCCAGAGCGTGCCGAAGGGCAGGCTCAGGGCCACGAGGGCGGCCACCGCGAGCCACCAGGACCGGCGGTTCGCGCCCCAGAAGGCGAACGGGAGCACGCTCGGCTCGTCCGCCGGTTCGCCTGCGCACCGGATGGCAGGTTCGGGGATTGCATCACAACACCCTGAACTGCACTCTACCGCTGGACAGCTTCGCCATCGAGGTGGCGAAAGGAGGACCCCGAGGGGCTTTGTCAGCGTGAGAGAGGCACGCTGGCATGGAGGGAGCCTTGACCGCCATCTGGACGCGTGCCCGCGTCGGCGTGGCAGCCGGCACTTCAATTCAGACTGGGCGCGTCCCGATCAATTGGCAGCGCGTCTGGCGCACCACCGCTGCCATGGCCGTGCTCATCCTCGCCGCCATCACGGTCGCCAGGTTCGAGTACGCGGTGCGGTATCTTGATCCCGGGATCGACTACGACACGTTGATCGGCGCAACACGGCGCTTCCTTGCCGGCGGTGGCTTCTACCCGGCCGAACAGCTGGCCGGGCCGTGGATCTATCACCAGGGCGATCCTGCGTTCGCCCCGCCTGTCCTTTACCCCCCGCACGCGCTCCTGCTCTTCGTCCCCTTCGTCTTCCTCCCGAAGATCCTGTGGTGGGCCATTCCCGCGGGCATCACCGCCTGGGCGCTGTGGCGCCTCAGGCCGCATCCGGCCGCCTGGCTCGCGATCGTGCTGTCGCTCGGTGTCCCACAGAGCCGGGAGGGCATCTTCTGGGGAAATCCAGTCATGTGGATGGTCGCGTTCGAGGCGGCGGGCTTCGTCGTTGCTTGGGCGGGCGTGCTCGTCCTGCTGAAGCCGACGCTGGCGCCCTTTGCGCTCGCCGGCCTTCCGCGGCGCACCTGGATCGTGGCTCTTGCAGCTTTGTGCGCGGTGAACGTGTTGGCCATCCCGATGTGGATCGATTGGCTGACCGTCATTCGCAATGCGCCGCACCTGGGGCCTGGCTTCAGCCTCTACCAGTACCCGCTGATGGCGGTGCCACTCGTGGCGTGGCTCGGGTCGAGCGGCGGGCCCCTGATGCGTCGTCTCGATCGGCGCGTGGCGACCGCGGGCTCGCGGGCTGCCCATGGCTGAGATCGCCGGCCGCCCCAATCCTCGTGCGCTTCAGGGCGTCGCCGAGGAGGCCCTCGCTCGGTGGGGGACGGTTCGCTTTCGATACCGACTGGCCGCCTCGCTGACGGGCTACGGCATCACCGCCTTCGTCGCGCTCTTCCTGTTGCTCAACCACCCCGGCTGGGCCGGGCGCGACGTCGACCTCTGGATCCGCGTCGGCGGCCAGGTGCGAGCCGGGATGAGCCCGTATGGAGAAGCCGGCCTCGGAACGACGTTCTACTACGCGCCTCCTTGGGCCATGTTGCTCGGCGCCGTGTCGTGGATCGGCAAGCCGCTACTGTGGGGGCTCATCGCGGTCCTCGAGGTCGCGGCGCTCCGCTATATCGCCGGCAGCTGGCTCCGTGTTGGGTACTTCGGGCTGTGCTTCCTCACCGGAGCCGAGATCGTGAGCGGCGCGTTCAACCTCGTCGTTGCCGCCGGCCTCGCGGCCGCGATTCGCGGTGACTCGCGGCTCGCCGCCGCCACTGCGCTCGCGAAGCTCTCGCCGGCGCTCGCGATCCGAGACTGGCGCGGGGCCCTCTTCGTGCTGGCGGCGGCCCTCGTCGTGACACTTCCCGTCCTTGCGTGGTGGGGCGACTGGATCGCGGCGCTAGCGAGTGCACCCATGGCGCAGGCCTCGCTCGGCTACTACCAGTTCCCATTCATCGCCAGGCTCGCCGTTGCGCTCGCGGTCCTCGGGCTGTGGCGCTCGCCGCGCGCCGGTGCGCTGGCGGCCGCTCTCGCGATCCCGGGCCTCTATTCGATCTCGGTGGTCCTTCTTTACGCGCTCGTGGCCGAACCCCGACACGTGAAGGCCCGTGCGCAATCGCGACCGCGGCGAGGAACAGTGGAAGCGGGAGCCAGACCTCGAATGCTGGGCGAGGGAAGGCGAGCAGCGGGGTGTTGAAGGCCCAGATCGCGTCGCTAACCAGGACGCGACCCTCGACGACGTTCCAAGCGACCCGGCCGATGTCTCCCGCGGTCAGCAGGCAAGCGCCCGGCCTTCTCGTGTGCTGGCTCCTGCTCGACTCGTCGATCAGCGTTTTCCTGCGGCTCGACGGGCCATCCAGCATCTCGCGCATCTTCCTTGCCGGCGCAATCGGACTCTTGCTGTTCGTACTGATCCGTCGGCCGGCAACCCCGATGGCTGTGGATCAGATCGAACTCGCGTTCGGCCTGCTTCTGGCGTTGTCACTCGTCGCTCGGGTCGCCGTACCGTACCGGCCCGAATCACCGGCGCCCACGGTGCCAGTGGCCGCCCTCTCGCTCGTGGCATTCGGCGCGCTCGCCGTGTGGGGCCTTACCTGGTTCGCGCGTTGGCAAGGTGCGGCAAGCGGCGATGCCGAGCCCGAGATAGGCCGGCTGATCGGGGTGATCGCAGTTGCCCTCGTGGTTGGCGCGGGACTCCTCGCTCGATTCGTGATCGTCGCCTGGGACTTGAAGCCCGGCATGGACGTCTACCCCATCCAGGACGCCGCTGGCCGCGCCGTGCTTGCGGGCAAGGATCCGTACCTCACCCACGTCTTCCAATCCGGCTATCCGTACTGGCCGCTGTCGGCATTGCTGGCCGCCGGGGGCCTCGTGCTCGGCGATGTTCGGTGGACCCTGCTCGCGGCGGATGCCGTGACGCTTATCGCATTTGCAGTCATCGCGCGCAACGTGAACCTGCCACTCAGTGTCGGCGCGATCGCAGGCGCGCTCTTCCTATGGGACGCGGGCGGGCTGTATGTCACATGGCAGTCGATGACAGAACCACTCGTCATCGCCTTCATCATGAGCGGCATCGCGCTGCTCACCCGACCGCGTCCCCGGGGCGTCCTCGCCGGCGTCGCATTCGGCCTGGCGATCGCGACCAAGCAATTCGCGGTCGGGCTTCTCCCGTTGCTTCCATTGTCTCGCAAGCGCGAGCCGTGGATCGCGTTCGCCGCTGCCGTCGTCGCGTCAGCGTTCGTCCTGCTGCCATTCATCGCAGCGGACGCGACCGCATTTCGGGCCGGATCGATATCGTCCCACCTGGCCGAGCCACCCCGAAGCTATGCGTTCAACCTCCTCGACCTCCTGCCCGGAATCATCGATCCGGTCCGGGCACCGTTCGTGATCACGGCGATCGCCGCCATGATCGCTGGCTCCGTCGTGCGGCTTCGCTGGCCAGACGCCGTGAGTGGCTGGCTCGCGGCCACAACAGCGCTGATGATCGTCGCGTTCGGGCTGATCGGGTTCTCGTTCATCAACTACTACCAGATCCCGCTGGCGCTGATCCTCGTGCTCGCCCTGCTCCCGGAGGCGACTTCCGGCGAGGCAGAGTGACCTCGGTACTTCCGGGACTGTTGACTCACCGCCCCGAAGCCCGATCCTTACCCGCCGATGGGGGTTGACCGGGGTCTCGCTTCGCTGAACGACTCGCGCGTGCGCGCACTGCGCGACGGCGCGATCCTGGCCGGGCTGCTCTTCACCGCGTACCTGTTCCTGGTCGTCGCGCCACAGCAACAGACCGTCGGGTTCGATGCGCTCAGCTACTACCTGTACTCCATCGACAACCCGTACTGGCTGGCCCACGGCACGATGGGCTCGTTCGTTTATTCGCCGATCGCAGCGCGGCTCTTTCAGCTCGACAACCTCCTGCCATTCTGGCAATTCCTGTGGCTCTGGCTGGCGCTCCTCGTCGGGACCGTCCTATGGCTCGGCGGACGTCGGCGCTGGCTGTGGGTGCTGGCCTTCCCGCCGGTCGCGCTCGAGCTGTATCACGGCAACGTGCACCTGCTGATCGCCGCCGCGATCGCGCTCGGGTTCCGCTACCCGGTCGCTTGGGTGTTCGTGCTCGTCACCAAGGTGACCCCAGGTGTCGGGCTGTTGTGGTTCGCCGTCCGCCGCGAATGGAGGAGCCTGGCGATCGCCCTGGGCGTCACCGGCGCGCTGGTGGCGGTGAGCCTCGCGGTCGACTTCCGCCTCTGGCAGGACTGGATCCAGCGTGACCTGCTGGTCTCCTTTGCGACGCCGCCGAACCAGCCGCAGCTCGCGATCCCGCTCCTGCTCCGACTGCCCGCCGCCGCTGCCCTGGTGATCTGGGGCGCGCGCACCAACCGCAAGTGGACCGTGCCGGTCGGCGCGGCGATCGCGATGCCGGTGCTGTGGATCTCCGCGTTCTCGGTGGTCGCAGCGGTGTTCGCCGTCGACCGCCCGGAGCTGGCCGAACGATCAACCGCAGCGACGGGCTCGGACGCCCGGCCCGAGACGGCGACCCAGCCGACCGCCGAGCCGATGGTGGCGGGAGGCGAGGCATGACCCGCGCCGCCAGGTGGTGGGCCGCCCTTCCGCCGACGCGGCGGCGCGCCCTCCGCGACGGTCTCATCGTCGCCGGGCTGCTCTTCAACGCCGTGCTGCTGCTCGTCTGGGGCCCGCGGCTGTACTGGTTCATCGACGCCGAGGCGTGGGCCCGGATCAACCTCTCCGACCTGTACGGGACCGGCATGGGCGATCCGCAGCTCGTTGGGGCCTTCCGGTACGCGCCCGTGATCGCGTGGCTGTTCCTGCCAGCGACGTGGGTCCCGTGGCCCGCGCTGATCGCGGCCTACCTCGCCCTGAGCGTGCTCGCGGTCGTCGTCATGACGGGTCGCTGGGCGCCGCTCTTCGTCCTTGCCTTCCCGCCTGTGCTCCTCGAGATGGTCAACGGCAACATCCACCTGTTCATCGCCCTCGCCGTGTGGGCGGGTCTCCGCTGGCCGGCCGCCTGGGCGTTCGTCCTTCTCACGAAGGTCACGCCGGGCATCGGCCTCCTGTGGTTCGCGGCGCGGCGCGAATGGCGCAACCTCGCGGTCGCCATCGGCGTGACCACCGCGATCGTTCTCCTTGGCGTCGTCATCGCGCCCGGCATGTGGGCCGAGTGGATCCGGTCGCTCTTCAGCTTCGCGGCGGCCCAGCCGCCGACCGCCGTGCCGCCCCTGTGGGTGCGGCTGCCGATCGCCGCGGTGATCGCCTGGTGGGCCGGCCGAACCGGCAGGGCGTGGCTCGTGCCTGTCGCCGCCTTCCTCGCCCTGCCAGTCCTGTGGATCCAGGGCCTGGCCATCCTGACCGCGAGCTTCCCGCTGTACTGGGAGCGGGCGCGCTGGCAGACGATGTCCGGCGTCGCACAATCGTCCGGAGCCACGAAGCCCGCCGCCACGGAGGCGACCCCGGCATGACCTGGTGGAGCACCCCTCGACCCGCGGATGACGCAGAGGAGCGCCGGCAGTGGCGCGGCCAGGTTGAGGGCGTCCGTCTGACCCCGGACGATGAGAAGACCAGGGCCAGCCTCGATGCCTGGGACGACGAGCTCACGAAGGACGACCTGCGCCCGAGGCCCACCGACGACGACATCGAGCGACGCTGGCGGCGGCGCGCGGCCATCAACAAGGCCGCGACGCTGGTCCTCGTCGCCCTCGCCGTCGTCGGCGCCGCTGCGGGCGTGGCCGTCGCCTGGATGCACGTCAAGGGCGACGCGCTCGCCGACGCCCACGCCTACTACGAGGCCGCGACCCGCCTCAACCACGGCCAGCCGCTGTACCCCGCCGACCTGGACCCGAACCGGAACCACATCTACCTGTACCCGCCCCTCCTGGCGCAGCTGCTCCGCCCCCTGGCGCTGCTGCCGTACGACTGGTTCGCCCTCGGCTGGGAGCTCATCGTGGTCGCGACCTTCGTGTGGCTGCTCCAGCACCTCGGCGTCCGCCGCCAGTCGACCTGGATCGCCATCGGGCTGCTCGGCGTCCCCATCGGCTGGGCGCTGACGATCGCCCAGGCCCACATCCCGATGACCCTGCTCATAGCGATGGGCCAGCCGTGGTCGATCGCGTTCGCCGCGAACCTGAAGCTCTTCCCGGCCCTGATCGCGCTGTACTGGCTCGGGCGGCGCGACTGGGAGTCGCTCATCGCCTTCTTCGTCTGGTCCGCGATGATCGTGGCGGCGCAGCTGATCATCGATGCCAACGACACGTTTGCCTTCGTCAGGGCGGTTGGGTTCGACCAGACCGGCGAGCCGGGCGTGCTCCGCAACTTCTCGATCTACACGATCTCGCCCATCGCGTGGGCCGGCGCGCTCGCCATCGGCGCGATCGCGATCCTGGCGGCGGCGCGCACGCGCTGGGGCTGGGCGGTCGCGGTGACCGTGGCAACCTTCGCGCCGCCGCGGCTGCTGACGTACATGCTGTCGAGCCTGCTGGCGGGCATCCGACAGCCGAGGGCGGCGGGCGATCACGACCCGAACGACCCCTCCGACGCGGCCGCGGCGTTCGTGCGGGCCTCGCGATGACGGACCGGGTGGCGGGGCCGTTCGTCGAGCGTCGCGTGGCGACGCCGCCGTTCGGGCTGGATCGCAGTCGCAGCTCCGGCCTCGACGGGCTCAGGGCCCTCGCCGCCCTGTTCGTTGCCGCGTTCCACCTCAAGACCGTGAACGGGGTCGGCTTCGGCCCGCTCGACCCGATCATAGGCGGCGGGGACAGCGGCGTGTACCTGTTCTTCGCCCTGTCCGGCTACCTGCTCTACAAGCCGTTCGTCCGAGGGCGGGTCGACCTGGCGAGCTACGGCCTGAAGCGCGCCGGTCGGATCGTGCCGGGCTATTTCGTGGCGCTCATCGGCCTGACGATCATCACCGGCAACCGGCTCCCGCTGGACCATCCCTTGCCCTTCCTCACGATGTCGGCGAGCTACAACATCCCGCTGCGCGGGTTCCTCGGGAACGCCTGGACGCTCTCGGCCGAGATCCTGTTCTACCTGACCCTGCCACTCATCGCCCGCGCCGCGAAGGGCCGTGAGGTGCTCGTCCTGGTCGGGCTCGGTGTGGCGTCGGCGATCATCGCGGTGGCGCATCGACTGAGCCTCAGCGACGAGAACGCCTGGCTGATCGGCACCTACCCACTGGTGTTCTCCGCGTTCGTGCCGGGGATGCTCCTGGCCGTGCTCGAAGTGCGGCACCCCCGCCGGTTCCGTGAGCTGCGTGGTGCGCCGATCCTCGCCAGCGGCGTCCTCCTCATCGTCTTCGGTGCCCTGACATCGACCCTTCCCATCTCGTTGTCCACCGGCATCGGCACGGCGCTCGTGATGGCCTGGCTGCTCCAGCACCCGCTCCCCTTCGCGCGCGCCCTCGGCTTCGTCGGCGGCGCCTCGTACGCGCTGTACCTGTGGCACAAGGACGCCTTCATCGCCTTCGGTCCGCTGCTCGGGCTGGTGATCGCCGTGATTGCCTCGGGCGTCTCGTGGGCGCTGGTCGAGCGCCCGATCCTGGCGCGAGTGCACGCGATCGATGCCCGGCGTCGACAAGCCGGCGTAGGCGCCCCGCCCGCGGCAATTCCGGCGCAGCCGGCGACCTGAGAGGCGCGGGCCCTGGGCGTCCTGGTCCGCGCGCTCCTCTCGGCGGTCTCGCTGGTCAGCCTCATCCCGGTCGGGGTCGTGATCGTCGGCGGTTACTTCCCCAGGGCGCCGGTCGTGGGGCCCTTCGGCGGCTTCGTGAACAACGGGCTGCCGTTCATCCTGGCCGCCGCCGGGCTCGGGACCGGGCTCGCCGGCCTGGCGGTCGCGCTGGGTGGTCGCAAGGTCGCCGTTCTCCTTGTCGTGGGCATCGCCCTGCTCTCAGGAAGCGGGGTGATCGCGTACCGGTTCGTGTCGTTCGCCGAACAGCACGGCGCCGCGTACGACCTGGTCAAGGCGGCCGAGGGCATCCCGCCCATTCCACAACCCGATGATCGAGTGACGTTCGCGAGCCTCGATGGCCAGGACCTCGAGGCAGGCATCTGGCTCCCGCGAGACGCGGCAGCCGGCACTTCGGGCACACGGCCCGCCGTCGTGTTCGTGCACGGTGGCGCGTTCATCGGCGGCTTTCCGGGCACCCGGCCGATGCTCATGGACGCGCTCCGCAACGCGGGGATGGTGGGCCTCGACGTCGATTACCGGCTGTCGCCGCCGCCCCGCTGGGACCAGGCGCCGGGCGACGTCCTGTGCGCGCTCGCCTGGCTGCACTCGGTCAAAGGGCCCGAGTGGGTCGACCCAACGCGAGTTGTGGTCGTCGGGGAGTCCGCCGGCGGCAACCTGGCCCTCATGGCCGCGTACGCCGCCGGCACGGACGCGATCAGGTCGTCATGCCCGGAAGCCGGGCCGCCCATCCTTCCCGCCGGCGTGGTCGCGATCGCGCCGACGGCGGACCTCGCGGGGATCTGGCACGACGGTACGATCCATGACGGACCCGATCGACTGTTCCCGGAGGCGTACATCGGCGGCCCGCCTTCGCAGTTCCCGGAGCGCTACGAGGCCGCCTCGCCGATGCGGCTTCTCCGGGCCGACCTTCCGCCGACGCTCCTGCTCGCGGGCGAGATCGACCGATTCGTGCTGATCCAGCGGACGATCGCCCTGGCCGACCAGATCAGGGCGGCGGGGTCCTCAGTCGAGCTCATCGTCGCACCCTTCGCGGGCCACGGCTTCGATGGCGAGCCGAACAGCTTCGGAGCACAGCTCAGCGAGTCGGTCGTTCTTGCCTTCGTCCGTCGGGTTGCGGGGTGATTCGCGGTCGACTACTTCGCGATCGCGCCTGCCTCGGCGGACGAGGGGCCCTCGCCGGCGGCGTTCACGGCTCGAACGACATAGAAGTACTGGGTGCCATGCGACGTCGCGGCATCCCTGTACGAGAAGGTCGTCCCGCTCACCGTCGCCAAGAGGGCGTAGCTGCCCCCTGACGTCCGGCGGTAGATGCGGTAGCTGGTGATCGAGGCGCCACCGTTCGAGGCGGGGGCAGCCCAGGCGAGGTTCACGCCCCTCGTCTTGTGCGGCGTTGCAGTCAGGCTCTGCGGCGCACCGGGGACGGTGCGCGGCGTGGCCGACAGCGAGTTCGAGGCCGGGCCGGTGCCGGCGGCGTTGGTTGCCGTGACGGTGAACGTGTAGGACGTGCCGTTGGTCAGGCCGTTGACGGTGCAGCTGAGCGTGCCCGCGGT
>JACXTT010005444.1_pt1 | contig 18478 bp, 15 predicted proteins | sample 9270951 | NCBI WGS metagenome assembly JACXTT01 (sample SAMN15532306, study PRJNA645909) | rock metagenome | isolation source: weathered quartz diorite | place: Puerto Rico | collected 2017-06-21 | reverse complement strand
TCCACGGTGAAGACGCGTCGGCCGTCCGACTTCCGTGGGAACTCGCCCATGAGGCCCTCCCGTCCTGCCGCAGCAGGATAGCCCCATCGGTGTCTAGTTCAATTGGGGAGCGGATCACCGGAACCTCACGACAAGATCGAATGACGACGGCACGGGCTTGCTCTGCACGCCGCCAGCAACTACGAGCGCTGCAAGGGCTGCCGGTCCACCAAGTTCAAAGGCACCTCCAAGAATGTGCCCCTTGTACCTCGCGTAACTCCGAAGACAACCAAAGAGAAATCCTGCGGCACCGAGGGCGATGGGTATCAATACGATGAAGTAGAGTCCGCCGAGAAGATCCAGGCGAGCGAACTCTTCGCCATATCTGATGAGCACGAGGAGATAGATCAGGCCAACGGCTAGAGCACCAAGCGCAATGACGGCGTACAGTACGACTTCACGGCGTGGGACGGAGCTAGTTAGGGGGGGCATTGGCGACCCGACTGGGCATCGCGCCGACCAGGATGTTGCCCACCTCCGCGCTACCCACTCGCGGTTGTACGGGCCTTCCGGTCAGAGACTTCCGCGCTGAAGTGCGACTCCCCCTTAGGGCCTCACCTTTCATTCCATGCCTCTTTCCCGACCGATCAAACTTCAGCCCGACGATCAAGCACCAAGTTGTATAGGACGGCTGCGGGCAGTCTAGCAGATCTGAACTAAGGGCGGTGTGTGCTCTCAGGAGCTGGCCGCGTTCGTCTAGCGTAGCTCGCGCGAATCAGCCGAACAGTGTTCTATGCACAAGCTGTAAAGGTGCATTCCCGGCATGCTTTTCCACGACTCTGGTCCCATCGTGTGTGATGATCCAGCTATGGTAGATAAGTAGAAACGAAACCTGTACATGTCGGACGGAGAAGAACGCAGTATTTGGGACAAAAGCAATCCAGAGGGCGTATATCCAGCGCTGGAAAGGCTTGAAGCACGACTCGGGCTCCCCAAGAAGCTCTCTGAGGGGTTCCTCAATGAAGACGATTGGTCCTTCATCATCAAGCTACACGCCCTATTTGAAGCAGCTGTCACAGCCCTGCTGGTGAAGGAGATTGGGAACCAACAACTTGAGCCGATCCTGTGGCGATTACCCATGAGCGACGACGAGGTTGGGCGGGTTCGCATCGGCAGGGCACTCGGGCTAATGAGCGATGAGGACGCGAAGTTTATTCGCAGGCTGTCAAACCTTAGAAACATCGTGGCTCATCGCGTTGAGAACGTGAACTTTGATCTGCGTAGCCATGTCCGGAATATGGACGCAAATCAGAGAAAGAGCTTTGTTACGGACGTTAGCCGATTCAAACCAGAAGAGCGTGCGGGAGCCGATTTTGCCAATTTCACAAAGCTCATTCTTAGTGACGCTCCGGGAACAGCAATTCGAGAACCTCCAAAACGTGCTATCGGAGTTTCGAGCAGTCCTCGGCCGGGCTATTACACGCCCCGAGCAAGGCCAACGGACACCATCGAGCGGCTCCGAAACAACTCCAGCGCAATAGTTAGGCGAGGAGCGATAAGGGAGGATCATAACGAATGCGGAGCCCTTGGCTGCTCGAAAGGCATTCGCTTTAGATAGTCCAGCACAAATCTAGGGCTTGAAAGCCTACGAAAAGTCTCACGATGCAGCAGTAGCGTGACCAGCAGCAGCGCCGTCACGAGAGCATTGGCCTCTCGTACTCGCTTCAAGAGCCCTGCCGGTGACATCACGCGAGATGCCCTCACGTCGATAAACTCGATTTTGTTCGATCGCATGAAAACTTTGAAGCTTCTGTGAGCAATTGCGTTGCGAAGTATACGATCGAACGCGGTGACGATGGCTGCGAGCTTGGGATCTTTTCCGAGGAGCCTCATCCTCTCGGCCAGCGGTTTCTTTGCTAGAGCCTCATAGCTGACTTCCTGGCCTCTCAATATCTCGTGGAAACCCAGCGGGACGATAAGGGACTTCTCATATAAGCCGGAGAGCGTGGCGTAGGCTTCTATGAGCGTGTCCAGATCGCTCAATGCCACTCTCCTCCGCCGTCGAAGAAGCCCGAGCATTGCAGGGCTGAATAACGAATTGGTGCCGACGCCGAGTAGGCGCTGAGCAATAGTCGGTCCCTCTTTTCCTGCGACATCCTCGCAGAGGGCTGCAGCCTGTGCAGCCTTGTGACTTTGCCACACACGAGCGACCAGAAGCCGGAGCGATCGAAGATAGCGTTGGTAGCCAGTTCGTCGCAGTTCAGGTGGAACTGGTGCCGTTAGTATCTTGTCCATGGAGGTAGCTAGCCAAGCGAACGCATTCGGCCGTTTGGGGATTCTCGCTGGAGATGCCCGCACGATTGCATCCAGCAGGCGGAAGACGCTGGTCATTTTTTCGGAGGCGGACAGATGGGGAGACTCGAGACGATCTATCTCGAGCTTAATTGTGGAGAATATTGAGGACACTCTTTCTCTGAGCGCCTCTTTGGAAGGCTGCTGCAACGGTGGGACTGCTATCCCTAGGAGCTCTTCCAAGACCTTCGGCAGCGTATGAAGAATGAAATTGGAGAATTGCGCGAATTCTGCCCCGTCGCTCTTTGAACTATTTGGACCAAGCATTGGCGTGATCAGCCGAGACCGAGGGGCTTTGATTGGTGGCTTTCCGGAGGAATTTGTCTAGTCCACATCGGAAGAACCGTGGCTCCCACGGGATAGGTGTACCTGGGACTTACCCAACGGTTAATCCTGACATGGCCATCGGGGTCACCTTTGTTCGTTCTCTCACGGCAATTCTTGTTTGCCTTGTCCAAGTCATTCTCGATGCAAAGCCACTCGATCTCAGCAGTAGGTACTTCACGGGCCAGCTCCCGAACGATCGATCGGCGATCCTCTTCGAGACAATAGGCGATCTCCACGACGACGCAACCCTCTCCAGAGCGCAGGGCGTTGATAAGAGCGGCGTGTTGATCCACGTCTTTGAGGAAGCCTTCGTCAAACTTCGTTCCGGGCATGCGCTCCGCCAACCACGTTTTGCCGGCCCCACACAAACCCACGATGAAGGTGACGGTTGCCATCTCGATATGTTCGCTGAAAAGCGAGTCACATTCCACAGGCTCCGTGGCGTCGACACTCGGGGAACCGTCGGCACGCTGGTCCACGGACGAACTCTTCTAAGGTCGAGTAGCGGCTTTATTACCTATTGAAGATTATTGGCGGCAAAATTCTCTAGTGGACGGAAGGACGCACAACGATGTAGCCGGTTCAATGAAGCGTAGTTGGCGATCCTCCGGTTGTGAATCGTGTTGATGTAGACGATGCGTTGGTCCGACAGCCGACTCAACCAATCCCTCAGAAACTCCTTGGGTCGCATGAGCCGCTCTGGATTGGGTATGGCCCTTGCCGGCCGCCGGGGCTTGGCCACTTTGCCAACGGCCGCTTCATCTGCCAAAAGCCACGCTTCAATTTCTCGAATGGGTATTACGAGAACATGCCGCGACATTGGACATTCGCCTAATGAGGTAATGAGCCTTTCGCGCAAGGTCGGGAGATGACCCGAGTCTAGGTCGTGCACAATGATTAGCCGGCTGCAGCCTTGTTCATGAAGCACCCGAGCCCATGCGGAACATTTCCCCGCGATTCTGCCCGACCCTCTGCCAACGAAACACTTGATGGAGTATTTCCTGGTCGCGAGTTTCGCTAGCACTTCATCGACGACGTCCACATCACTCTGATCCTCCGCTATCACTCCAACCAAGATGGCCAACTAGGCAAATCCTTTGTGTCGCCAATACTCGCCTAGATTTCCCGACTCCCTAAGGTACTTTTTCAACGACTCGAAGTCCCGCGATGACATTACTTCCGGCAATCTTCGGACTGAAGTGCCGGCCTTTTGAGAGTAGCGAACAACTTGGACGCTTTCTGGGCTCAAGGCGTCGAGAACGAAGTCCGAGTGAGTAGAAAAGATAATCTGTCTCTTCGTGGCACTGTTCTGCATTATTTCCACGATGCTTGAGAGCAACCCGTGATGTACGCAGACTTCAGGCTCCTCAAGGAGAATGACACTGCCCTTCGGCCCAAGAAGATTGAATATCAGCGCCAGACTCCGGCTCGTACCCTCTGAGAGTTGGCTCGGAGCGAGCCGAACGCCTCGAACAAGTATGGTCGGTATGACGATCGTACGATTACGTTCCTCGCGGATGACTTTCCCGCGGCGTACCCGAATATCACGGGAGGGCGCCTTGATGGCCCTCCAAGCGATGCGATCTATCAGGCCGATGCCATCACTGCCCACGATCGAGATGTATTGGTCATAAAGTGACCGCTGGGTGACCCAGCAGCGGTACAAATCGTAGAGAAACTCGAGCGTCGGTTGTGGCTCAAACGATCGCAATCCACTATCGGCGTCGAGCTCGAAGAAACTCGGACAGCTCTCGGGATTGGTGAATCTCGACGCACTGTAGTAAACGATGCCGCTACAGAACTGCTGGACTGCAGTCGCATACATGTCTTGGCGTTTGGTCAGAGGACGCCGGGGGAAACGTGCTCCTAAATGGCGAGCATCGAGCCGGTTGAGACGTGCCCGCCAATAGGGAGGCGGATACCGCATCGGGTTTCCAATCCAGCGGTCGCTGCCCGTAACGGATTTGAAGTTCCAAGACTCAGCAGCGTGTACGATGTCTTCGCGTTTGTCAGACTCCGCAGACAGAAAAAGCCGCGCCCTATAGTCAATCGGCCGGCCGTAGACGTCGAATGTTGCTCGGATGTCTGATGCGAATGGCTGTGAGGTTGAACGAATTGACCGAAGTCGAGTACTGGCCAGTTGCGACAAGAGTAGAAGTGCATGCAACAGATTACTCTTGCCTGAACCGTTAACGCCAACAAGTGCAGTGAGGTCAGGGCGAGGGTGTAGCACCGTTGCCTGACAGGAGCGAAACGCACGGACCTCAAATCGCGTGATTCGAACGGTTCTCTTCGAACGAGTCTGATTCACAAGAGCAGGATACTCCCTAGGCTTGGCGTCGAAACGAGACTATTCGCCATGTCGTCAGCTCACCCCTGGATAGTCCTACTGGCAAAGTCTTGCCGTCGGATCAGTCTGGCCGAACGGAAAGCCCGTCGCCCTAAGCATGCGGGCATACTGGGCGAAGCGGCGAGGTGCGATGGGCAGGCAAAAAAGGAAGGCTGCCTAACGCGCTCGACTTGAGCAAGACTAGCGGATCGGGTCCTCGCAGTCGACGCGATTCTGGCGTCCTATTCCCCCTTGAAGCGCAGTAACGGAAGGTGTGGTTAGGGATTAACTAAAGGCCGGGAACGACTGCGATCCTATGCGTGCACTAAGGTATTGGCGGACAAGTAAAGGTCACAGTTTTTTGCACGAATGTTCCATCCGGCGCGAGCACTGGGAAAAAACGTGTGATTTGTCCGGCGTCCTCCCTTCCAATTGAGATCCATTCCGTAGTCGGTGGGTCTCCGGGTTGTCTCTGACAAAACTGAGTCCAGGCACTGCACCCGGCACCTGGACCATCTTGAAAAACGGAGATCTGCGTTCCGACCGGCCCGGATACAAAGCCCGTGGCTACAGCTTGATCCAAAACTCCGGGTCCCACAACCGTGCATACAGCGGACGTGATTTGTATGGATACAGTATTGCTGGCTGTCAGAGCTACGTTGATCGGACCACCTCCCGATGGAATGGTTACATCTTCGGTAAGGGGCATGAATCCCTGAAGGTGTGACTGCAATGTGTAAGAGTCCGCTGGGATCGAGATAGTGGCAGTACCGCCCGTGCCGACGTCTATGACTCCAGAGTCAATCATCGACTTGCGGAACAGTTCTAGTGAAGAATTTGCTGGAGCCGTAACCGGGGCCGGAACTGTAACAAAATTGCTGAACGGCAAGGGCTGATCTGGTCCTGGGAAGGGTAATGGAATATCGATCTTGAGGAATCCCATATCTATCGTCTTAGTGACGACAGTGGTGTAACCAAGGTCCTTATAAATCGTAGAGGTTGTCAGATTCAGTACTGAAACCTCTAGCTCGGCAACTGCCAGGATTAGCAACGGGGCCGCCTCTTCTACTGCGGCAGCTGCCGATACGGGTAGCAACGCAGCGCCTTCGTGAACGAGCCAATGGACTACGAAGCCTACTGTGCTTTCGGCGGCATCCGCTAAAACCTTTGCACGGTATTCGTCGACCGGAACAGGTGGACCCGTCGTTATCGTGAAGTCTTGGAGAGAGGGTGGGAGGAACACATTTCCCGCGTTTGCTAGCTGCGTGGTTCCCATTACCATGAGCCGCTGAATTTCCATCGGACTCGGGGCTGGCGGTGCAACAGGCCCGAGCAAAGTTGTCACAACAGGCAACCGGACTGCCTTAACAGCCAAGGCGCCACTGGCCGATCGAACAGGGATAACAAGGGCGCCGTTTGGCGAAAGCGCCTGCGGTGGAAGTCCTCCTTGTTGGGGCGATTCAACAACGAGGGCTTGGAACGGGTATTGGGCGGATGGATCGGCAATGAGGAGAATTCCACGACCTGGGACACTGGGATCAATAGCTAGCGAGACGGTCAGCGCCCCCACAGGAAAGCCCGAATCTTCATCGATGACCTGAAGCGGTATAGAGAAGCCACCGGAACAAAGCGGAACCTTACCATCTGCCCCGGTTGTCGCCGTCCCCGGAGAGCCACATGGAGCTGGCCCGACAACAATGGTCGCAGATGGCGGCCCCGTCAGGCCGTTGACGGCCTGGTTAGCTTCCACCCCGTCGTTCTTCGCGAAGGGTGGAATCAAACTGGAGACGGTCCAAAGGCCTGATGCGTCCACGACGGTCGGCGTTCCGCGAGGGATTCCGTTGACTAACAGCTTGACAGTCGCGCCGGGTAAGCCAGTCCCACCCACTGATTGCATTCCGGCGCCAAGCGACGATGTGATCCCGGGCGGCGGTACGAATAGCACAATGTTGTTAAGAAGGATATTCACTACGCGCTGTACGTCCACCACATTGAACGCGCCGTCGCCATTCAGGTCGGCATGCGACAAAATGCTTTGACGCGTCTCCACTCCCAAAGCGGCATTCACTTCCAACTGAACATCGAGGATGTTGACCACTCCATCGCCGTTGAGATCACCCACGCGCGGAGGACTAGATGCAGCCACCGATTGCGGAAGCGTGAGGCCGATCGTGAGTACTACCATCGTTGCCGCGCAGAGGCGTGAGGAACGACTCATGATCGCTCTCCCGTCTGATGGGTCGATATAGCATTCGAGTGGATTGACCGTGTGCAAGCTCGAAGTATTTCCTTCTTGCGCGGCTCATGGTTCCAACGACGATACGTCTCGTGTCAACGGCGACAATCGGGTGCTCAATGACAAAGTGAAAGGGTCTGATCTGCCTGGCATGCCGCTATGACGCCCTCCCGACAGTCCTTCCTGCAGGACGCTTGGGTGCCGCCTCTCAAGCCGCCGCAGCCGTGTACGGTCTCGCAAATCGTAATTGTGGTCCGGCAAGTGTTGACGTTGCACCGCCCACTAGCGTTCGACTTAGCAGACGCGGACAGGACTACAACGCCGCCAGCCTGAACGGCTAAGCGGACACTGTTTCCCTGAGGATCTGCAGCACTGAGCGTGGGAATCGAGAGCGCAGATGTCGAACCGCCAGGCAAGATGAAAAGGTCACACGTAAACAGGACTCCGTCCGGCAGAAGGCCCTGATTCAAGCCAAAGACGATGAATCGGTCAAGACCCGGTTGAACGAGATTCGTTGAGAGCGATTTCCCGCTGATGGTTGAATTGAGTGTGCATCCTTGTATCGAGAATGCGTTTGCGTCAAACTGGATGTCGCCTCCGAGCGCGGAGATTCGGGTGCCCTTGGTATCGAGGGTGGCGGTAATCGTCACGACATCGCCCGGAAAGCCTAGCGCCGTGCCGAAGGCCAAGACCTGCGCGGCAACAGGCTGGGCGACGAGCAGGCAGGCAGGTAGGAGTACCACGACTACCGATAAGTACAAGTGTGAAGGACGCATATATGCCCCTCCCGCTCAGGTGCTTGGGGCGACGACGCCGAGAGGTCTAAGGTTGCGCGACGGAGAAATTGCCGTGGTCGGACTGCGACAACAGCGGGTGCTGTCCCATTCCTGTCTCCGGTACCGCGAATCGAGAAGGGACGAGGAGCTTGCGGGTCTTATATGTCTCCGCTCTGATGACTGTCAAGGAGCAAATGTCTACTTTTGTGACTATCCACTTTTGTTTTGGGGTCAGACCCGTGTGCCGAGCCTACCGCTAGCATTGTGGGTGTTCGTAGGTCGCTGGATTTCTGACGAGTTGCAGAAGTGTTCCTCAAGATTCGCTCAGTTAGCGGCTAACGAGCGGGCAGGCCATTGACCCGACACGCCCATCTTCGAGTCAACCGACTGCTGACGAGCGATCCGCTGGGCCTGCCGAATCTCTATTTTCTGGCTAGTGCGCGGGTGCTCGTTAGACGCTCAACCCAACTCATGGCGCCGAGGCTAAATTTTTTTCTGTGTCCGGACCTCTTTTGACGGGGGCGCTCCAGGAGGTGAGTGGGGTTGGCCGGGGGCCGGGTCGGGCTAGTTTCGGGCTAGTTGCAGATCGCATCTGGGCATTCCCGGTGTCACTCGCTCACATAGTCCCATCTGCGAAGGGTGGATGGGAACCCGCATAAACACTGGGCGGAACTGATACGGAGTGCGATGGAGCGCGATAGAGCATCGGCTTCCAGGAGCCATTAGAAGTCCGATGCTCTATCCAACTGAGCTACAGGCGCGTCCAATTAAACTAATACGCTACCGGTTTCGCGGCGCGTTATTTTCAGGACGGCGTTGAATTTGTGGGCGTGGCCGTCGAGATCGCTTTCCTCTCTTCGGCCGCGGCCATTGTCGATGAGCGGGGCGCGCCTCTCGACGCGGCATCCGAACCCAGTGATCAAGGTCGCGATAGCCGTCCTTGGTGTGGGGGCCACTTGATGGGTCGTGTCGACAGAGGCGTCGATGCTCTCCGACTACCTCTAGGTCACGGCGCATTTCCCCGATCAGTAGAGCAGAGCCATCAGGAAGTTCGCGAGGACGGCCACCGGATAGAGCCACCTTCCCCACCGGTCCACACGAGCGATGAGGCCGGCCTTCGGTCCCTGGGCGAGCGCCAGCGCGGCAATCGCCTTCAGGAGACCCACGAACACGAGCAGGGCCGAGCCTGCGAAGAACCGATCCGCCCGGGTCAGATAGGAGATGCGTGGAAGCGTGTTGCCAAGCGTCAGCATGTACGCGATTAGCGTCAGCATCGACGTCGTCCCCAGGGTGATCTGGGGAATCGCCGCGCCCGGCGGGATGTAGTAGACGCCGTACGCCATGAGCACGATGAGCGTCAGCGGAAAGCCGAGCTTCCACACGTAGTAGCTCCAGTCGCGCGTGAGATCGAGGACCACGTCGAAGCGCGCGAACGTTCCGCTTCGCTGATCGCGCGCCGCCGTGCTCGCCTCGACACGGGGCATGCCGACCTGCCAACCCTGGAGGGACAGGCGCTTGCTCCTCCCCGAGAACCGGTCGAGCGGCTGGAAGATCAATTCGTCCGTGCGTGACTCGATGGGCCAGATGGTCATCGCCCAGCGATGCCGATCCAGCGGGAAGTCGTGGAGGTCGAGCGGGTAGGACACCTTCGCCCACAGCCGCCGCACCAGCGTGGCGATCCCGTCCCCGTCGACGAGGAACCGCTCGGCATAGAGCGCTTGCCGGCTGCGGAGCCGATCCGGCTCGAGCTGCGGCATCCACACACGACCGCTCGGTAGCGGGCAGTCGGCCGACGCATTGCCTCGTGACGCGTCGGCGAGCCTAGGATCGCGCCAGCGCGCCAGCACGTAGACGTCCATGTCCAGCGTCTGGTCGGCGTCATTGAGGGCGACCAGGTCCTGAAAGAACGCGCCAAGCCCGACCACGGTCGGTCCCGCCGCTGCGTCGGGGCGCGTCAGGGAGTACGCCGCCGCATCGGGGCACTTCGCGGCGGCGCTCGTCAGGATCTCGCGCTGCAGCTGTTTCACGAGATCCGGCGGGGCCTCTCCGTCAGCCGCCGCCGGCAGAGCGACGGCGACGAGCACGAACAGCGACACGAACAGTGAGGATCTTGGCACAGGGGTCAATCCTTGCCCGTCGCCGGCATGACCTAAATCACTCCGATCGCCCCGACGGGGCTCCGGGCCAACTGCTCGAGCTCCGATTCCTGGTCCTCGATGCTCCTTCTTCTCCCGTACGCGCGCCCAATATCATGAGCTCCCCCACATCCGAGCGTGGCCTGAGGGGCAAGAATACGCGAGAGCAAATACGCGCGCTGAGTTTGCGCTGAGCCGAGCCGGGAAACGCGGGTAAGAGCGGGTACGAGCGGGCACGGGCGGGTAGCCCGATACGATCGGAAAACGACACGACGTCTGGAGTTTCGCAGCAGAACGGCGTGTTAACGGATACTTACGAGCTTTCGCTCAAGCCGCTTAGAAGTCCGATGCTCTATCCAACTGAGCTACAGGCGCGTCAAGTAGTTACGATACACCAGCGACGCGCCAACTGACGGCGGGCTAGTTTCGGGCTAGTTCTGGGGCTCCTTGCGACACCAACCGCTCGACCGGCTCATGAAGACGGCTCTAGCTGGACGGGATCGAACTCGACGCCACCAACCTTTTCTCAATCGCGGGATCAGATCACGCACAATCGGGGTGACGAACGGAGCGACCAGCATCAAAACCGCCTTCCAGTCATTATCCAAAAACTCTAGTGCTCTAGTGACGGGGGCTATGATCCGTTCGCCCAAGTCTGACTCGGCTGAACCACAAGCAACACGTGCGCGACGGCGACACTCAGAGCTGCCGCGCACGCGTAGAACGCCGCCTCTCCCGATAGGTCACTCAGCGCTCAATGTGGGCCGCATGGGCACCTCGGTTGGGGTTGGCTGGCGGGAGTCTAGCAGAACCCCGGCGGCGCTCACCGGAAGGTGAGTTGAGTAATGCAAAAGCTCATTCGCTCGTGCCGGCCGCCTAGGTGATGTGCCGACGCAGTAGGGACGGTGCCCCCATAAAGCACCAAAGCGCTATCACCGGATCGCAAATCGCACAGCCGAGCGACGACTTCGGGGCGAATGGAACGATCGGGTTGCCGTAAAGATGATGAACGATGTCCCAACCGGTGTGGAGACACCAGGCGATGCCAATAAAAGTGTAGGAGCGGAGTCCACGATACGCGATGTACGTCGCAAGGGTTGTGTAGGCAAACTCCCAAGGACCCAACCCAGCGCCCAGATATGCGGCCCCGGCACCAGCAACCATGATCGCATTGAATTCACGGCGACGTGGCTCCCGGATCAATGAAACCAGGGCGATGAAGATGAGAGCGATGACGACGGGCGCCGCGAGATCCACCACGCTGATGGATGCTGCTCGGCTCGGACTCACTTGCGCGCTCCAAGTATCGCGTGCCACGGCGTTTTCGCCCAACCGGTCCCGATCGCACTCACTGGGCTGTGCTCCATCCCCATCATGTACAAGATGGCCCGCCAGCCCTTGTCATCGTACTGAGTGAGCTGGAGATCATAGCCTTGGCGGTGCATCCCTACCGCGACGTGCCCAATCCCGGACACGAGTCGAGCCACGCACGCAGCGCCCACAGGGCGCGATCATACGAGGGCATGGAACACCCGGCGAAGCCAACGGCTGCCCGGAGGAGTTGGCCGCGTTCGTCGAGCATGCGACTGACTCAATCACTGGTCTACTCGCACCATCAACATCTTCTGAAGGAAAGCCTCGATGTTGTTGCGCACGGAGCACTCAGCGGATATCCGTAGCCGTTCCCATGCCGCGAACGCGTACTTACTGCACTCCTCTACCACCACCTCGTTGAGAAGTGGAGCACCATTGGCGCGGCTCGTCAGTGTGTAGCGAATACGCGAGGTCGTCGCAACGCCGATGTCGCCCCGTTCCAGAGAGATCAGGGCAACGACGAGTAGCATCGTCGCAGCGGCAGGGTTGGCAGTGAGATATCCAGCTTTCTGCAAGGACATCTCGACGGCTTGGCGGAGCTTATCTGACTCGACGTCTGGATTCTTGGAACTCGTCACGTCGGTGACCGCCACGCGCTCTCGAAGCGTCGGGGGCGCAGGAGTGGCATCTTCCGCGACCATTTTTTCAGACCGTGCAGGCGCCGCGCACCCCGCGACGGAAACGAGGAGACCAATGAGCAACACGGATGCTCGCCGGTCCATCATTCGATGATCTCGTCGGCTCTCGTCAGAAGACTCTGCGGGATCGTGAGCCTAAAGGCTTTGGCGTGTTTTGCACCTTTCAAGATCTTGTCGACGTAGGTCGCCGCGCGCCGGAAGATGTCCAGACGGCTCGGCCCATAAAACATGAGGCCACCGACCTCCGATGCGGAGGCGCAGGCGGCTTCGGTGGCGGCCGTCGCGGTGGGCGTGTGGGCTTTGGGCGGGGCGGCGCAGGAGCGGTCTTGCGACGAAGCCAGCCCTCAAGATTTTGACGAGCTCCGCGACCCTTCATTGAATCACTCCATTGGCCAGAGCACACCTACGCCAGAAGGCTGCCTCTGCACCGTTACGGCTTCACTCGCGGGACAAGGCCACGCGAAGACGGGTCGAGAAACCTGGATCGGCAGCGAATCGGGCGACGTATGGCGTGAAGCCTGACGCGATGACCTGAGCGGTGTGTCGGCCCGGTGCGAGCGGGAGAGCGCGGGCCAATACTTCGGCTGCCGTCCCGAGGCGCCGTCCATCGAGGAAGACTTGGGCCTCAGCAGGAGTGGCATCGACGATAAGAAAGCTCTGGTCGTCGAAGCTGGGTGATCCAAAGCCGTGAAATCCGCCGAAGCCTCGTACGGTCGCTAGCCCACGGTCGTGCCTTACCCTGGAGCTCTTCGCCGGCATCCCAGCGGTAGAGCCCCCTTTAGTGGCCTCTGCCGGGCGGCTCATCGCCAGGGCGATCCCCGCAAGGAGCACGAAGGCGGCAGCGCGAATCCTCACCATGTGTCTTTTGCGCAAGAGATGCTCCATCCAACTGAGCTACAGGCGCGTTAGCTCGTTACGATAACACCAGCGACCCGCCAACTCACCGCGAGCCGGCGAGACGAGTCCGCTAGTTCCCTGACGATTCTCTGACGGCTCGTCTCTATCCTCGCCACCCGGAGGTGGCTCGATGAGGCACCGGGACAGCTCGTCAATACCCCCGCGTCCAGTCGATCACGTTGGCGAGCGGGCGCCTGTCCAAATACGCGCGCAGATTGTCGGAGAACACGTCGACCCCCCGATGCTGCGCCACGTCCGTACCGCCCGAGACGTGCGGCGTGATCAGCACGCGCTCGTCCTGCCAGAGCCGCGGATCGGGGGCGTGCTCGAACTCGCCCACGTAGACGTCGAGCCCGACACCGCGCAGCTTTCCCGCCGCGAGCGCGGCGAGCAGCGCCTCTTCATGAACAATCTCGCCGCGGGCCACGTTGACCAGCACCGTTCCGCGGCGCATCGCCTCGAACGCCGCGCGGCCGATCAACCCGGTTGTCTCCGGCGTCCACTGGCAGCAGACGGCCACGAAGTCGCTCTCGCCCAGCAGCGAATGAAGCTGCTCCGGGCTCTCGAGACGGCTGAATCCCGTAGGCAAAGCTTCCCGGGGCGCCGCGTGCCGCCTGGTGCCGACCACGTGCATCCCCGCCCCGGCGCACACGCGCCCGACCGCCTGGCCGATCCCACCAGCCCCGACGACGCACACGGTCTTGCCCTCGATGAGCACCGGCCGATAGCTGCCGTGCTCGAAGCGCTGCCGCTGTTGATCGCGGTTGGCCCGGTGCAAACCGCGGGCGAAGTGGAGAAAGCAGGCCAGGACGTATTCGGCCATGGCGCCGGTGTTGCCCTGGCCGCGCGACGTGGTCACGGTGACGTCGCTGCCCCACAGATCTCCGCGCAGCAAGTTGCTGGCGCCGGCGGGGCGCTGATGGAACCAGCGCAGTCGTGGCGATCGCGCGCGCAGATCGAGCGGGAACGGCCAGCCGCCCAGGATCACCTCGGCCTCGGCCAGGAGGCGGTCGCGCTCCGCGCGCGTGCTGGGTGGACTGGCGCGCTTGCCGAGATAGCGCTCGACGCTCCACTGGGGCCAGGTCTGGCGATACTCGTCGTCGAACCAGCCGCGCGCGTCGACGATGCGCACGCGTGAGTCGACTCGCGCGATGCGTGCCAGCTCCTCGTCCGCGAGCGGCTGGATGACGAGGACGTTGACCGTGTCGCTCCTCCTCGGCCGCCAATTGGGCTGGCCCGAAGTCTATCAGGTCCGCGCCGCCCGATCGGCCGCGCGGCCCCATCGGGGGCGCCCGCCCAGGGCTCACCGGGAACTTTGGGGACCATGGCCCGGTCTAAGCGGGCATGAATCGCTTCAGCTTGGTAGAGGCTGAAGCCCCGGTCGCCGGGGCGACAGTGGCTTCCGGATCGCCCTCGAAGAGGACAACCCGCTGGGATCCGCGGCTCTACCAGATCGCCACCCTGGCCGGCCTCCTCGCCTACGGGATCTGGTGGCTGGATCTCGAAGTCCAGCCGGCGAACGCGGGGCCGATCATCGCGAGCGTGCTGGCCACTCAGCTCGCGTGTGAGCACCTGGCCGGCCGGGCACGCTTCGATCCGCGCAGCGCGCTCATCTCCGGGCTCTCGCTGTGCCTGCTACTGCGCACGGGATCGCCCGATCTGGCCGTTCTGGCGGCCGTGATCGCCATCGCCAGCAAGTTCACACTGCGCGTGCGCGGCAAGCACGTCTTCAATCCCACGAACTTTGCGCTGGTCGCGCTGATGCTCGTCGGGCGCGACATGTGGGTCTCGCCCGGACAGTGGGGCAGCGGGCTCGTCTTCACGTTCCTGCTCGCGTCGGCCGGGGGGCTCGTGGTCAATCGCGCCGCTCGCGCCGACGTTACCCTGGCGTTTCTGGCGTGCTACGCGGGCCTGCTGGTCGGCCGATCGCTCTGGCTCGGCGAGCCGCTCGCCATCCCGGTGCACCGGCTCGAGAACGGCGCGCTCGTGCTGTTCTCCTTCTTCATGATCTCCGATCCGCGCACCACGCCCGATTCACGACGCGGGCGCGTCCTCTTCGCGGCCCTGGTCGCGCTGGGGGCGTATGCGGTGCAGTTCTGGCTGTTCCGGACCAACGGGCTCCTCTGGTCTCTCGCCGCGTGCTCGCTCGCGGTGCCGCTGATCGACTGGCTGCTGCCCGGCGCGCGCTATGAGTGGCGAGCGGCAACGACATCCCGCCACCAGGAGACGTCGCGACGCGAAGAAAGGATCCTCCCATGAAGCCCACGGCGATTCTCGTGACCGCACTGCTCGTCGTCACACTGACGGCGCCCACGGTGCTCGCGTTCTGCGGATTCTACGTGGCCAAGGCCGACGCGAAGCTCTTCAACAAGGCTTCGCAGGTGGTGCTGGTCCGCCACGAGAACAAGACCGTCATCACCATGGCCAACGACTTTCAGGGCGACCCCAAGGAGTTCGCCATCGTGGTGCCGGTGCCGACAATCCTCGAAAAGGGACAGATTCGGGTTGCCGATCGCGCCGTCATCGAGCACCTCGATGCGTACTCGGCGCCCCGCCTCGTCGAGTACTTCGACGAAGATCCCTGCCAGCTCGTGGTCCGGCGCGGGCTCTTTGACGCCACCGCCCAATACGCGATGGCGCCGGGGAGCCGAGCGGCCGAGCGCGCGAAGAGCCTCGGCGTCACCATCGAGGCGCAGTACACGGTGGGCGAGTACGACATCATGATCCTGTCCGCCAAGGAGAGCGCCGGGCTCGAGACCTGGCTGCGCGACAGCGGCTATCGCCTGCCCGCGGGCGCATCGTCCGTGCTGGGTAGCTACTTGAAGCAAGGCATGAAGTTCTTCGTGGCCCGCGTGAACCTCAAGGAGCAGGCGCGCCTGGGCTTCACGTACCTGCGCCCGCTCCAGATGGCCTTCGAGTCACCGAAGTTCATGCTGCCGATCCGGCTTGGCACCTTGAACGCCGACGGCTACCAGGAGCTGTTCGTCTACGCGCTCACCCGCAAGGGTCGCGTGGAGACGACGAACTACCGCACGGTGCGGCTGCCCACCGGCAGCGAGCTTCCTCTCTACGTGAAGGAAGAGTTCCCGCAATTCTACCGGGCCATGTTCGCCGAGCAGGTGAAGCGCGAGTCGATGCGCGCGGTGTTCCTCGAGTACGCCTGGGACATGGCCTGGTGCGATCCCTGCGCGGCCGACCCGCTGACGCAGACCGAGCTCCGCAAGCTCGGTGTCTTCTGGCTCGCCGAGAGCGGCATCGGCAACCCCGACCCGCGGCGCGGTCGCCGGGTCGGGCCGGTCGACGTCTTCATGACTCGCCTGCACGTCCGCTACGACGCCGCGAGCTTCCCCGAGGACCTCGTCTTCCAGGAGACGGCCGACCGCGACAATTTCCAGGGTCGCTACGTCCTGCAGCATCCGTGGAAGGGAGAAGCCAAGTGCGAGGCGGCCGAGCGCTATCGCGAGGCGCTTCGCCTCCGTGCCGAGCGGCAGGCCGGTAACCTCGCGGCACTCACCGGCTGGCCGATCGAGGACATCCGAAAAAAGATCGGCTCCGCCGGCGAAGGCAAGCCCGACACCCGCAAGTGGTGGCAGAAGCTCTACGGGGAGGAGTGATGAGCCCGTCAGGGCCGTGCTCACTTCGCCTTGAGCTTGATCTCCTCGTACGGCGCCGACCACGGATAGCCCGCGATGAGCCCGAGCCCCGACTCCGCGATTCGCGGGCCGTGCGCCTGCAGCAGTGAGAGCTGCCAGATCGGCAGGTACATGACCTTGTCGTGGATCAGCTGCTGGATGCGACGCAGGGTCGCCTCGCGCTTCTTCGGATCGATCTCGGTCGCCTGCTCGCGGAAGAGCCCGTCGATGTCGGGATAGCCGCCGTAGGCGTACGAGGCGGTCGAGACCGTGAAGGCCTCGATCCGCGTGGCCGCGTTGCCGGAGACGCCGCTCAGGCTGTAGATGATGTTCTTCAGCTTCCGCTCCTGATACGACTTCATGAACGCCGCCCGCTCGAGCGGGCGGAGCCTGGTCCGGATGCCGGCCGCCTGCAGGTAGTTGAGCACCGGCTCACAGTAGTTGACGCCCCCGGCGTCGCACCAGAAGTCTCCGGCGTCGAAGCCGCCGGGGTAGCCGGCCTCCGCGAGGAGCTGGCGGGCCTTCGCCGGATCGTACGGATAGACCGGCGGCTGCCAGTAGAACTCGAAGCTCGTGGGGATGAAGCTTCCAGTGATCTTCGAGAAGCCGAGGGTCTCCGCCTGGTTGATCGCCTCGCGGTCGACCGCGTACGTCGCGGCCAGGCGTACCCGGCGGTCGCGCCACGGCGAGCTCGCGTCCCACTGGTCGGCGAAGACGATCCAGTGGGTGCTCGAGAACGGGGTCGGCACCAGGGTGAGGCCTTGCGTGCGGCGGACTTCCTCGCCGAGCGGGCCCGTCATCGCGTAGGCGATGTCGGCCTCGCCGCGCTTGAGCATCGCCAGACGCGTCGAGATCTCGGTCACCACCTTGAACGAGAGCTGCTTCACGGTCGGCGCCTTGCGCCAGTAGCCGTCGAAGGCCTCGAGCACGAGCTCGACCCCGGGATTGTACGAGACGAAGCGATACGGGCCGGCGCCGATCGGATGCTTCTTGAAGCCCTCCTCGCCGACCTTCTCGACGTATTTCTTGGGGACGATCCAGCCGGCGCCCGTGGCCGGGGTGCCGTAGAAGGTCATGAAGTCGGGCCACGGCTGCTTGAGCCGGAAGCGGACGTGCGCGGCGTCGGGCGTCTCGATCGCGGCCACCTTGTCCTTCAGCACCTTCGCGGAGATGCCGCGGTAGCGCTCGAACGAGAACTTCACGTCGTCAGCCGTCACCGGCTCGCCGCTGTGGAAGCGGGCGCCCTTGCGCAGGACGAACTCGTAGACGAGGCCGTCGGGCGACATCGTCCACGACTCGGCCAGGCTCGGCGCCATGCTCTTGCCCGGCATCGGCTTGAGCATTCCGTCGTGCAGCGCGTAGAGGACGATGAACGGCGTGATGAGGCCGGGCGTCTCGGCCGGCTCGAAGAGAGTCGGCGCCAGGGTGTAGTGAAGCGCCCAGGTGATCTGACCCGCCGGGGCCTCGGCGCGCGTCTCGGGCACGGAAACCCAGTACGTCGACGCGGCCAGGCTCAGTGCGAGCACACAGGCCGCGATCTCTCGCGTGCGTCGATTCATGGAAATCGCCTCCCAGTCAGGCGTGATAGTCGGAGCGATCGAGAGCCGAGCGTAGCCTCAGCGAACAAGGAGGGTCAAGGCGCATCCGGTTTAGACTACTCAGTACGATGGCGTGCGCCGGCTGCGGCCTCGAAACCTCCCCGGACTTCGCCTTTTGCCCGCGCTGCGGGCGGCGGCAGCCGGCGCCCTGCGCGGCGTGCGGCGCCCCGTGCGAGCCCGACTTCGCGTTCTGTCCCCGCTGCGG
>JACXTT010005443.1_pt1 | contig 18479 bp, 15 predicted proteins | sample 9270951 | NCBI WGS metagenome assembly JACXTT01 (sample SAMN15532306, study PRJNA645909) | rock metagenome | isolation source: weathered quartz diorite | place: Puerto Rico | collected 2017-06-21 | reverse complement strand
CCGAACCAGTGCGAAGAAGCGCTGCTGCCGCGCCGCGCGATTGATGTCGGGGGTGTGCTGCAGCACACCCAGCGAATAGACAGAGTCGAAGGTCTCAGGCGCGAAGTAGATGTCGGCCTGCACCACGTGCAGGCGCGGATGGCCGCCGAGGTTGCGCCACGCGGCGTCGACGGCGCTGGAGTAGTCAATCGCCACCACCTCCGCGCCGAGTGAGAGGGCGACCTCGGCGAAGCGTCCCGCGCCACAGCCGGCATCCAGTGCGAGCTTCCCCCGAAGCCGCGACTCGTCCATCCGCTCTGCGCGAGAAAGCGATCGCGCGAGACCGGCACGCCGCTGTGACTGTCGAGCTGCGTGCGCGAGAGCTCGTTCCATTGAAATCCGAAGTTGCCGGCGTAGTTCTCGCCGGCCACGATTCGCGGGACGCCGCCGATGATCGGAAAAAGGCGCCCCCAGCGCGGACAGGTGAGCGCATCGTCGCTCACTTCCAGGTGGGCGACGCAGCGTGGGCATGGAAGGATCTCCAGCAGCCGCGGCTTCATGTCAGAGCGTGACGCGGTATTCGCGCTTCCACAGCTCGAAGAAGGTGAGCGCGAAGAGCCGCGTGGCGTTGGTGCGCCCGCGGCTCTGATCTCGGATCAGCGCCTCCACAGTGACACGATCGAAGCAGTCGCTCTCCCGCAGCACATCGGTCATGAAGCGTCCCCAATCGCCGCTGAACCAACGGTCGAGGGGCATGGAGAAGCCCTGTTTGCGCTTCAGGTCGAGCTCCGGCGGCAGGACGCGAGCGGCTAGGCGGCGCAGCAGGATTTTCCGCTCCGACTCCGTCGCCTTCAGGCAGTCGGGAACGCGACCGAAAGCGAATTCGATGAGGCGGTGGTCGAGAAACGGCGCGCGCACCTCCAGCGAGTTGAGCATGCTGGCGCGGTCGACCTTCACCAGGTATGCATCGGCCATGGTGGTGCGAAAGTCGGTCTCCGCCGCACGCCGCACCGGCGGATAGCTGGCGTCGACAAGCGCCGCGCGATAGCTCTCGGGGGTCTCGCCGTTCGCGCCGGACCGCGCCAGACCGCGCAACAGTCTCTGGCGCGTGACGCGATCGAAGAACAGATTGATGCTGGCGATGCTGTCGCCCGTGTCGCCGGCCAGGCCGATGATGTGGTTGCGCCCGCGGACGCCAGGAGGAAGCAGATGCGCCGCTGCGCTGCCGGCTGCGCTGCGCAGCAGTTTCGGCATGTAGCTGCGCAGGCGCTCTTCGCGCAGCAGCCAGGAATAGTGCGGGTAGCCGCCAAACAGCTCGTCGCCGCCGTCGCCGCCGAGAGCCACCTTCGCCTCGGCGCGAACCAGCCGGGACACGAGATAGGTCGGCACCATGGAGTGATCGCCGATCGGCTCGTCGTACTGCCGCACCAGCTTGGGGAGAAGATCGACCGTTGCCGGCTCGGCGGCGAATTCCGTGTGCTCGGTGCCGAAGCGCTCGGCGACGATGCGTGCGAACGGCGCTTCATCGTGCAACGCATGACCGGGGAAGCTGATGGTGAAGGTCTTTACCGGCCGCGACGACGCGCGCGCAGCCATGGCCGTGACGATGCTCGAGTCGACGCCGCCGCTGAGGAGCACACCCACCGGCACGTCAGCGACGAGCTGGCGGCGGACCGCGTCGGCGATCAGCGCCTCCAACTCGTCGACGAGCTCCTCGGGCGGTGCCGCCGACTCGGGCGGCGGCGGCAACTCCCAGTAGCGCCACTTCCGCGTCGCGCCGGAATCGAGGTCAAAGGCCAGCGCCATCCCCTGCCCCAGCTTGAAGGTCTCTTCGAAGATCGACATCTCGCCCGGGACGCAGCCGTACGCGAGGAAGAAGTCGAGCCCGCGCGCCGACACCCTGCGCGGAAAGGCGGGATCGGCCATCAGCGCCTTCAGCTCGGAGGCGAAGGCGAGCCCACGCGGCGCGAGGTGATAGAAGAGCGGCTTCTCGCCGGCGCGGTCGCGCGCCAGCAACACGCGGCGGCGGCCGCGGTCGTGCAGCGCGAGAGCGAACATGCCGTTCAGGCGCTTCAGGAAGTCGTCACCCCACTGGCGATACGCGGCCAGCACGACTTCGGTGTCGGTGCGCGAGCGGAAACGATGGCCGTCGGACTCGAGCTCGCGACGCAGATCGAGGAAGTTGTAGATCTCGCCGTTGAAGGTGATGGAGATCTCGCCGTCGGCAGTGGACATCGGCTGGTGCCCCGCCGCGCTCAGATCGAGAATGGCCAGCCGGCATTGCGCCAGCCCCACCCGCCCATCCGGCGACCACCACAGCCCGCGATCGTCCGGACCGCGATGCTGCAACGTGGCATTCATGGCGCTGAGCGGCACCTCCTGTCGCTGGCGCAAGGCCACTCCGGTGATTCCACACATATCAGGCCACCCGCCAGCGGCGCAGCCGCTGCTTGCTTCGCGAGAGAATCACGTACGTGACGCGAATGCCGATGATGGGAAGGAGAAGCTGGTAGACAGACCACTGCAGCAGGCAGAACGTCGTGTTCCGCAGGATGTGATACGACCAGACGGTGAGCCAGAGATAGGCAACGAGCAGCCAGAAACTGATTGGCCGCGACGTGACGCGCCGCTGCAGCAGTCCAAACACCAGGCCCACCAGCGCCGCTCGCACAAAGATCTCCACCCGGCCGAATCCCGTCACCGCCTCCGCCAGCAGGCCGAAGGCGAGCCCGCCTCCCGCCGCCTCCACCTCCGGCCAATATGTGGCCAGATACCATCCCGACTTGGTCTGCTTTTGAAACGGAACGAGCTGCTGCGGAAGGAGCGCGACGAAGTCGCTCATGTAGACGGCCGGACTCGTCAGCAGCTTTCCCTGGTCAGAGCGCACGTGCCGGAGGTCATACGCGTTCCCCAGAATGACCTCGAACTCGCTCGATCCCAAAAGCGCGCGCTCCGCGCTGACCGCATTCGGGTCCTCATACCGCATCACGCCCAGCCATGCCAGAGCGGATAACGCCGCGAGGATGCCGGCCAGGGCTACGGTCAGCGAAATGCGCCGCACCAGGTTGTGGTAGAGGAAAGCGGCGACAAAGAGGATCATGAACATCGTCGTTCGCGCCTTCATGGCATACAGCGCGGAGAAGCAGACCCAGGCGAGCAGCACGACGATCCAGAAACGCCGGCGACGGTAGTGGGTGAACAACATGGCCACAACAATGATCAGCAGCGTGGGCATCAGTTGGACGATGGTGCTGGCCAACTGGCGCACCACCGTCGGAGGCTGCCGCAGTGCGAGATACATGTCGCCATACGTGCGGACCTCGAATGGAAACATACGCATCACGAGCCACAGCACCGCGGATGCCGCACAGTAGGCCGTGAGGACGACGATGACGATGCCGCGCGGCGGCGCAGCGACCGAAAGCCGTGATGCAGTATGTCCCCGCGTCACCAGAAGGTAGACCACCGCGAAGGTGACGAAGAAGGCCACGTACCACCACTCGAACGCCCCCAGCTCCGCCGGCGTGGGCTGCGCGGCGTAAAGGCGTCCGTCATTGGTCGGGCCGTACTCCATTCCCCGCGCCAGGTAGACGACCATCGGATAAGCGGCGTAGAGGAAGGTCATGAGCCCGAAAAAGCCGCCGATCTGGAAGACCGGCGCGCCACCGCCCTGCCGCGCCGCCAGAGTGAGAAGAAAGGCGGCGGTTGCGGCGGTGAGGACGGCCAGCGGAAGCAGCAGCGGCGCATTCGCTGCACTCCAGAGGGCGTACGTCGCCATGGCAATGGAAACGAAGACAGCGTAGAAACAGAGCAGCCATGCCATCCCGGTTGTCCGCGCCACGGCGCCTGCCGAGCCGGCGGGGACGGCGGCTGGAGACGATAATGAGGAATTGACGATGCTCATGCGGCTGGAGCGATGGAGAATGTCGCGCCGTCGCCGGCCAATGCCGTGGCGCGGAAATAGAGGCGTTGCGCGTTCCGAGGCGCTCGGGCGAAATCGATTGTTCCGGGCATGAAATATCGCACGCTGTAGAAATCCTTCCGTAGCGTCACGATGCGGCGGCAGGATCCCGATGCCGGATCGACAGACCACAGCTCCGCCATCGGCTGCCGCTGACTCGAACAAAGCTCGGCGCTGACGGCGAAGAAGAGCTGTCCGCCCGCCGCGCATGAGTAATAGACCGGGCCACCCACGGGGGCGAGCTTGGTACGCTGGCCGCTGCGCCGGTCAATGCGCATGATGTAGTTCTGCGTGAGCTCGGCATCCATCGCGTAGAAGATCGCGTCCTCGGAGAACTGCACGCTCACCGTACGCCACGACTCATCCCCGCTGCCGATCACATCGATGGTGCGGAAACCGTCAGCGGTGCGCATCACGCGGCATTCCTGGCGAACGTCGCCGCTCACGCACCACAAGCTGCCTTCGTACGGGTCGGCGTAGACGCCGTGAATGTGACAGACGGCGCCGGCCGGAAAGGCGTGGGCCACCTCCGCCGCATCGCTCCCCGCGCGATAGCGATAGAGGCGCATCATTCCGCGCTCAGGGTTGGGGAGATACTCTCCGAAGTAGACCGCGCCATCGCTGGCCAGGGCTGCTGCGCCGCGGAGAATGCGGCACGGACGAATGAGGCCGCGGAGCGGCATGACCCTGCCGTCACGCCAAATGCCCGCGCTCCTGCCGAAGGTGAGAAACATCGTGCCGTCCTGCAACGGAATGACGTTGTAGTACATGAAGCGCAATGCACGCTGTCCCGCCCGCAGGACGGCGGCGGCGCGCTTCCATGGCGAAACGGGAAATACGCCAATGCAGCGAGGCGGCGAGTGGAGCGACGAAGACTCGTATAACGCATTGCGCCGCGAGAGCAGCACACGCCCCGGCTCCATCCATTCAATGCTCTTGCCCTCGACCGCCTGCTCGATGCGCAGGTCGACGCCGTCGGCGGCGGTGACCCCGCGCATCATCCCTCTTTCTTGCAGAAGAACGAGCCGATCGACAGCACGTCCATGCGGGTCCGCGCGAAGCAGTCCACCGCCTCCGCCGGCGTGTTGACGATCGGCTCGTTCTCATTGAAGCTCGTATTGAGCACCACGGGGATCCCGGTGCGCCGCTCGAATGCCCGGATCAGGTCGTAATACATGGGGTTTTCGTCGCGCGCCACGCTCTGCAGGCGGCCCGTATTGTCCTCATGATTGACGGCGGAAATCCGCTTCCGCCACTCAGGCCGGATCTTGTAGACGTGCAGCATGAACGGCGAAGGGTGATCATGTTCGAAGATCTCCGACTGCCGCTCGGCAAGCACGGCCGGGGCGAAGGGGCGGAACCACTCGCGCCGCTTGATCCGCGCATTGAGAATGTCCTTCATCCCGGGAAGACCGGGATGGGTGATGATGGACCGATTGCCGAGGGCGCGCGGGCCCCACTCCATCCGCCCCTGAAACCAGCCGACCACGCTCCCCTGCACGATTTCGTTTGCGGTGCGCTCGATGAGCGTCTCGCGGTCCAGGCGCTGGTGAGAAATACCGGCCTTCTGCAGCTCGGACTCGATGACGGCGTCGGAGTACTCGGAGCCAAGGTAAGCGTGCTTCATCTCATGCCGCTTCCCTTCCTCGAGAACCGAGTTGCTCACGTAGAGTGCGGCGCCGAGGGCCAGCCCGTCATCGCCCGCCGCCGGCTGAATCCATGTTTCCCGGAACGAAGTCAGATCGAACAGCTTGCCGTTGGCCACGCTGTTGAGCGCGCATCCGCCAGCCATCACCACGCGGTTTACCGGCACCAAGCCGTAGAGCACGTTCAGCAGGTGCATGGTTGCCTTCTCGAAGACGTACTGCACGCCGAAGGCGAGGTCCATGTCGCGCTGCGAGATCTCGTCGCCAGGTTTCCGGGCGGGCCCAAAGAGCTCGGTCATGGTCTCGGAGTAATGGCGGTGAATGACCATCTCCCCCTCTTCGGTGATGGAGAGGCCGGGATTCGATCCGAAAGGCATGAAGTACTTCGGATTGATCCGAAATCCGCAGTCGGTCAGCTCGACCATGTCGTCGAAGATTCCCTGATAGGTGTTCCGCCCCAGCGGTGCTAGCCCCATCACCTTCCCCTCGTCGCCGTATTTGCCGTAGCCGACGAACTCGCAAACCATCATGTAGACGTTGCCCAGCGAATGGGGCAAGAAAATCTTGCTCTTGATGTCGATGGTCGGGCCGGAGCAGTCGGCCATCATGGCCGTGACGAAATCGCCGGAGCCGTCGACAGAAAGGCCGGCCGCGCTCTCCCACGGAGAACAGAAATATGCGCTGGCGATGTGGGCGAGATGGTGCTCCACGCGGTGCTCGGCGAACCGGAGAGCGGACGCGCTCACGCCGCATTCCTCCGCCACCAGCTCCTTCAGATCGTCCAAGCGCGCCCGCGACGAGCGCACCTTCATCAAATTGAAGAGCTTCGTCGGGTGGGCAAGCGTGTATTCGATCTTCCTGGCTCGGTTCGCCGCCGGGTCGCGGCCGATGGCCACGTGGTCGATGTCTTTGAAGTCGACGCCGGCGATCTTCAAGCATTCGCGGATGGCCTGCTTCGGGAAGCCGGCGTAGTACTTGATGCGATTCAGCCGCTCTTCCGCGATCGCGGCGACGGGCTCGCCGTCGATCAGCACGGCGGCAGAGGCGGCGGCGTGAAACGCATTGATGCCCAGGACAACACTCATTTGCGAGCTCCGGATTCAATCATCGATGTTGAGGGGGCGCCCGCGATCACTGCGCGACTGCGGTCTTACGGTCCACAAGCGCCTGCAGCTCGCCGACGTTTCGCAGTCGAATTACTTCCATGGTCCGGAATCGGATCCCGTACGCCTTTTCGATTGCCGTGAGAATTGCCACGTGCGTCAATGAATCCCAACCGGGGACTTCCGCGGCGGTGGTGGCCTCTTCTATGTCGAAGTCTTCGAGGCGAAGCACTTCCAGTATGACCTTCTTCAATTTGGGAGCGATCATCGGAGTTGATTCGCCACCGGCACGCCGAGCTCTTCCAGCGCGCGGCTGCGGTTCGCACTGCGGCTGGGCTTGCCTGAGGAGCTCTTCACCAGCCAGCGGGGCGGCACAAGGTATACGCGCGAGACGGTGATGTCAATTTGCATCGCCGCCTCGATCACATCGCGAACGATCCGTTTCTGTCCGTCCGGTTCGACGCATGCGCTCTCCGCAACGACGCATACCTGTTCGGTCCCCAGCGCTTCATTGTCGACGCCGAACGCAACCACGCGGCCGGGCAGAATTCCGTTGATTTCGCCCACCAGATCCTCGACGTCCTCCGGATAGATGTTCTTTCCGGCGATGATGATGACGTCTTTCCTGCGCCCGACGACGAAGCACTCCCCGCCGTCCATGAATCCATAGTCGCCGCTGTAGTACCAGCCGTCCTGCAGCACCTCCGCCGTTTTTTCCGGATAGTGACGATAGCCGTCGAACATCGACTGCGACCGAATGCACAGCTCGCCTACGCGACCATCGGGCATGGGATGCCGAAGCTCGTCGACGACCTCTACGATGCAGCCGCGGATGGGGCGCCCGGAGGAGACGCAGGCACGCGTCACCTCGCCGCCCTGCGCCTCGCGGAAGCGGCCTTGCGACAACGCATCGCGCGAGGCGGCAACGACGCGCGCCGCCTGATCCGGCCGCGTTTGCGTCGCGGCGAAGGTCGTCTCCGCCATCGCATAACACGCCGCCAGCATTTCCGCGCGCACGCCGGCAGGCGCGAATCGGGCCAGGAACCGCGCATGGCTCTCCGCGCGCACCGGCTCGCTGCAATTGATGAACATCCTCATGGAATCAAGCCTGATCGTCTCCATCTCCTCCTCGGAGGCGCGGCCGGCGATCAGGTTGTATGCGAAGTTCGGCAACCAGGTCAGTGTCCCGCGCTCGCTGCTGATAGCCTCGAGCAACAGGATCGGCGCCACCACCCACTCGAATGGGTCGAGCTGAACGGTCGGGATACCGCTCGCCAGCGGGAGGTGAAACGCCGCAATGAGACCCATGTCATGGTACAGAGGCAACCAACTGACGACGCGATCGGCTGGCTTCAGCGCGATCGTCTCACCGTACGCTGAGACGTGCTCGAGCACGGCACGATGCGAGAGCATGACCGGCTTCTGCAGTCCTGTCGTCCCGGAGGAGTGCTGGAGCAGGCACGGCATGTCCGGCTCGACGTCGGGTGTCTGGAACGCCTCCATCGTTTCACCGGCGCCGGCTCCACAATTCCATTCCAACGGGAAGAGGAGATCGCGAATGGTGCTCTCGACGCCGTCGGTCAATGGCCGCACGGCCGGCTCGAGCTGCCGGTCGACCAGCAGCCAGTCGAGGCCAGACCGGCGGCTCATCCCCACCAGACCCTCGCGCAATTTCGCCGGATGCAGGCGGGCATTGGGATACGCGAGGACGGCGGGGAGGGCGCCGATCGCCGAGACGCCGGCGTAGAGGGGATAGAAGTCGCGATGGTGGCGGATGATCAGCGCGCAGACGTCACCGCGCCGGATGCCGCGTTCCAGCAGCCGCACGGCATATCGCGAAGCGGCAACGAGCAGATCGCCGCGGCGCCACCGAAACGGATCTTCCCCCGCCGTCCAGTGCACCACCGCCTGCGCCTCGGGAACGGCCTGCGCGAGGTCCATCCACTGCGTCCAGAGTGTCGACGACTTCTTGTGCATCAGAACTGAAAGTAGACGAACTTCCTGGCTTCCTGATCGAGAACGATGATGGCCACGATCAGGAGCGCGTATGCCACGGGCCGCGCCAGGCGCAACAGCGCCGTGCCGCGGATCCGGCGCGGAAACGACATGCCGGCAATGGCCTGCACCGCCAGAAGGCCAAAGAAATCCATCAACACCATCAGGATGCCGTTCACGCGCAGGACAGAAGGACGCACGCCGCCGCGGAGAGTAACGATCGCTCTGAAGAAATCGGCGGCCTGCGCGAGCGATTCGGCCCGGAACAGCAGCCAACCGGCGGTGACCAGGGTAAACGTCGTCGCGGCGACGATCAGGCTGCGGGCGCGCGATTCCGCGCTCCGCTCGAAAAAACGCTTGAGCAGCGTCTGATTCGTCACCAGCAGGAGACCGTGCCACATACCCCACGCGACGAACGTCCACTGTGCGCCGTGCCAGAGACCGACCACGGCCATGGCCACAAACAGCCACAGCGTGGTCATTCGCGGACGCTGGCGCGTAACAAAGGCCAGCGGCGTGAACACGTAATCGCGGATCCAGCGTGAGAGCGTCATGTGCCAGCGGCTCCAGAGCTCCTGCGGCGAGCGCGATCGATACGGGAAGTCGAAGTTCTCCGGGAAATGAAATCCGAAAAGACGAGCCGATCCGATGGCGATGTCCGAATAGGCGCTGAAATCGAAATAGATCTGCAGACCGAATCCCAAAAGCGCAACGCCTGCATCGAGGGCATTCGGCGCGCGCGATAGAAAAACGGAATCGACGACCGGCGTGAGGGCATCGGCCAGCACGATTTTCTTGAAGAAGCCGACGATGATCCGCCGCCCCCCCTCTGCGCAATCGTCGTAATCGAGCGTGCGCAGGCCTTCGAGGTCATTCCGGATTTCGCCCGGACGAATGATCGGGCCGGCGATCAGTTGCGGCCATAGAGCCCGATACAACATGAAATCGAGAAAGGCGAACGGCTTCTCGCCGGTGGCCACGTCGACGAGATAGGCGATGGCCTGGAAGGTGAAGAACGAAACGCCCAGCGGCAGGAGAATGCGAAACGGAAGCTCCTCCCTCCACGTCGCGCCAAACATGTGCCCGACGGCCGCCGCGTTCGCCACCAGAAAAGTGGTGTACTTGAACAAGATCAGCGGCGCGAGGTTCACGACCACGCCGGGCCATAGCGGGCCGGGATCGTCGCGCCGGAGCACGAACCGCGCGTAGGCCCAGTTGAACAACGTCAGGGCAAGAAGAAGGAAACAGAACCGCCAGTCCCAGCTCGCGTAGAACACGTAGCTGGCGAGAATGAGGAACGGTTTTCGCGCGCCATTCGGCAGCGTCCAGTGAATGAGGAACGCGGCGAGGAGAAAAGCCACGTACGTGTAGCTGGTGAAGATCACCGGCCGCCGCCTCCGGCGGCCATGCGAGTGGTCGGCGCGAGATCGTCGCCGAATGCAGCAACGATAGCCGCGGCGGTCTTGCGGTGTCCCTCGCCCTTGAAATGCTTGAAGTCCGGTCCGCCGAAGAAGGTGCCCCAGTCCTCAGGCGGCACGACGTTCTCGAGGTTCGCCAGCGGGATCTGCTTCTGCCGCGCGAAGGCGGCCAGCCAGGTCTTGAACGCGGCATACTCTTCTGGAATGTAGGGGTTCTCGGCGATTGGATTGAACGGGACGTTGTAGATGATGAATCCGACTCCATTCTCGCGCGCCACATCGGCCATCAGTCCGAGAAACTCGCGGTTCGCGTCGTAGCGCTCGGGGATGATCGGCCGCTTCGTCGTATTGCCGATACCGAGAATGAAGTTGCGAAGCAGGATCATCGACGTGATGGCATGGCTGTTGAGGTTTTTTCTCTCTTTGACCAGCGGAACGACACCGGCCACGCGAGTGCGGAGCCTGTTCTCGAAATTCTCTTTGCCCGGCGCCGTGCCGGCTTCCATCTGCTCGAGCGTGGCGAGCATCTTCTTCGTCGCCAGCGGGTAGCCGGCGCGGTGGCGGAGCGCGACGTCACGCCAGGCGGCCATCATCTCCGGATGCCGAAGCAGGTAGGCCTGATACTGCGGGCGCAGATCGGCCTCACGCAGCTTCTCGAAGGCGACCGCAAAGATGAACCAGCGCGGCGTCGTCTGCGCACGGCGCAAAGTGGTCAACAGCAGGAAGAGCGCCTCCTCATGACTGAGATTGGGCGAGGCCAGCCCGAACGCGCGCCCGCCGTGTGGCGCCAGCGCGTCATCCACCCATTCCACAATGGTCTGGTCGCCGCGCTTGTATCCGTTGATCGTGTACATCTGCGACATGCCACACAGAATGACAAGATTCGTGGTCCGCGCGTCAGGAATGTACCGCTCGTATTTCTCCAGTTGATCGCCGAGCGACCAATCGAACCGCACCGGCCGCTGCATCTTCATCAAATCGCTCACGTACAAACCTTGCTCGGTGCGGCGCGCGCCCGGCGGGGTTTGAATGACATCGCTGCAGCGGACGACGGCGGCGTTCGCGGCGAGCAGAAGCAGCAGGACGCCCGAGGCCGGACCGGTCCAGAGCCTGCGGTCGGCGAGTACCTTCAGCAGCTCCACTGGCATCACCGTCGAACCACGTCGTTGTAGAGAGAATCGATCTGCGCAGCCATGGCGCCTGCCGTGAAGGCCGCCACTGTCTCGAAGGCGTGCTCGGCCCGCGCCGCCGCCTCGGCCGGAAAATCAACCACCCGCTGGAGCGCCGCGACGGTGGCAGCCGCGTCGTCGGCCGGAACAAAGAGCGCGCTGTGCTGGTCGAGGAACTCGCGGTGCTCCGGAATGTCCGACACCACCAGCGGGCAGCGGCATGCCGCGGCTTCGAGAACGGTGTTGGGCCGTCCCTCGAAGTGGCTCAGCGAGATGAGCACCGCCGCCACCTTCATCCAGCTCCAGAGATCAGCGGCGAAGCCCGGTAACCGGAGGCGCTCCTGGATATCCAGAGATCGGGCCAGCTCACGAGCTTTGTCATGGAGAGGTCCCCGTCCGAAGAGAACGGCGGCCGCCTCGTGCTGACGCACGAATGGCGCGAGCGATCGGAGCAGTTGCAAGACGTTCTTCTGTTCGTCGAAGCGGCCGGCGAAAAGCACGAGCGGTACCCCTGCGGGCAGTTGCAGCGCGACGGGGTCTTGCGGCGCCGCCGCCGCGATCTCCACCACCGGCACGGCGCCTGAAATCACGAGCCGCCTGAGCTTCGGCCTCACTGCCGCCCAGTAGGCGGCGCCGGCGGAGGAGTTCGCTTCGACCGCTTTCGCGCCGCGCGCCAGCAGTGCGCGCATCGCGCCGTCACGGCCGCGGTACAAGCCGGCGGAGGCACGCTCGCTCAGCACCCACGGCGCTCCGCGAGCGATGGCGGCGGCGCCGCCGATCACGTCCATCTGAACCAGCCGCGTGTGAACGACGTCGGCCTGCACCTTTCCGATCAATGAGTACAGCTTCCACAGCAGACGCGGATCGCGATTGCCGCGCCCGCGGAGGAGGTGGATCGTCGCACCGTCCGAGCGGATGCGGTCAGCGAGCATCCCCTCGGAGGTCGCGGCGACATGCACCTCGTGCCCCAGGCGCACCTGCTCGGCAACGAGGTAGGCGAGCTGCCGCTCGGCACCGCCGATGGTGAGCGTGGGGACGCAGTGAAGAATGCGCACCCTTACCGTTCCTGCATTCCTCGCTCGATCAGCGTGGCCGCCTGATGCAATCGGAGACGCATGGTGTGATCGCGCATGGCGCGCCGGAAACCCGCGGCGGCAATCTCCCTGCGCTCGTCGTCGTGTGCGAGGTAATAGCGGATCTTCCGAATCAGATCATCGGCGTCTTCGTAGGAGACGATCTCACGGCCCAGGTCGAAGAAGGCATTGAGGTACTCGCCGCCGTCGGACAACTGCATGACGCCGTTGGCTGGAAGATCGAAGAGCCGAAAACTGCCCACTGTGTAGGCGCCGCGGTTATGAACGTTGATGCCGATTCTGGAGCGCTGGTACAACCGCACGTAGTCATCGAAAGAAACGCTCGATACCCAACCGGGAAAGCGGTATCTGGCGTTGAAATAGGCGTTGTATTTCCACGGATTGCGTCCCGCGAAGTACGCGCGCGACCCGAACGCCTTCTTCACCTTCGCCAGAAGCGGCATCTTGTCCGGCACCAGCGTGCCGATGAAGATCACGTCGATGTCGCGCTCGTAGGCCAGAAGCTCGTCCTCGCTCTTCGAGCGGTCGAAGCTCGCCTCCCATACCGCCAGTGGCCAGAAGTCGTAGCGCCGCACGCCGCAGTACTCGAGTTTCTCGGCCATGCTGAGATCGCGGCTGTGTGCCGGGCTGTGATAGAGCACGTGATCATAGGCGTGCAGATACGGAATGTCGCGATCGTATGCCGCCAGTGGGCCGTCTGAGGTACGGAGTACCTTGTAGATCGAGAGCCGCTTCAGCCAGTCCGGATGGTATGGAGAATAGTTGTCGACGAGGAGAGCGTCGGCGGAGGCGCGGGCGATCAACTGCTGGACATCGCGGTACATCCGCATCAGGCCGGGATGGCCGTCGAAATAGAGATTGTCGAGTGCCTGCGCCCGCTGGTAACGCCGCGGATCTACGTATGGATCGTGATTGAACGGAATGAACTGCACGCTGTCATTCGATGCCGCAGCGATTTCGTTCGACCAGAGCTCCGCCTCGAAGCCTTTCTTGTTGAAGGAGTAAACGATCTTCATGTGCGCCGCCCGGCGCGCGCCACGATATTCACCGAATCGCGGCCGGCGCAAAGCCGCTGAATGTCCGCCGCCGGCAGCGGCGTCTCGCCGCCGATGTCGGAGAACTGATAGCCCCACTCGCTCAAGAGCGCCAAAGGATTGCGCGCGGCATTGAAGTGGTACGCGCCAATCTCCAGGACAATTGTGGGAAGGCCTCGCCGGATCACTGCCGCGCCGCCGGCGAGCACCTCACCCTCATGGCCGTCGACGTCGAGCTTGATGAGGTCGATGCGCTCGAGGCTCTCCCTCGCGCACCAATCGTCGAGCCGGATGAAGCCGACGCGCGTTCTGTAGCTGCTGTGACGGCCGTCCGGCCGCCACGTCGCGCGGATCTCGCACTCTTCCTCCGCGTTGTGATCGGACAGCGCGGCGTGGACCAGCATTACGTTCCGCAGGCGCGGATTGAGCGACAAATTGCGCGCGAGTTTCCCGTACGCATACTCGGTCGGCTCGAATGCATAAACCCGCCCTCCCTCCCCGGCGAGCTCGGCGAGGCGCAGGGTGTGGGCACCAACGTTCGCACCGATGTCCAGCACTGCGCTTCCCGGCGCGCAGTACCGCGCCAGCGCGGCGCAAACGTCTCGTTCGTATTCGCCGAGATAGAGAGCGAGGTCAATCAACTCACCGAGGTCGAGAGCGAAGGTGAGCGAGCCAACAGGCGCGATCAGGCTGCGGTTTCTGACCAGACGATAGAAGGTGAAGAAATAAAACCGACGGAGTGGCGCCCACGGCGTGTGGCGGTAGACCCACTTGGCCGCACGCATCATCACCCCGCGCATCATGATTGGGAACGAACTGCCTCGATGACCGCGTCGACGTCTTCGTCGCGCAAATGCGGCCCCATCGGGAGGCTGAGCACGCTCTGCGCCATCGCCTCGGCCAGCGGAAACGCGCCGGCGGGATAGCCCAGCGTCCGATAGGCCTCCGAGCGATGCGGAGGAATGGGATAGTGGATCAACGTGCCGACGGAGCGCTCGGCGAGACGCCGTTGCAGATCGTCGCGCCGCGGATGGCGGACGACGAAGAGATGCCACACGGGATCGATGCCGTCCGGAACAACTGGAAGCACGAGATCGCGAACGCCGTCCAAGCCGGCGCGGTAGCGCGCGGCGACGGCGCGGCGGCGCGCGTTCCAATCGTCGAGGCGCAGCAGTTTCGCCCGGAGCATCGCCGCCTGCAACGGATCGAGCCGCGAATTGAAGCCGGGCAATTCATTGTGGTACTTCACCCGCGAGCCGTAATTACGCAGGAGGCGCACGCGGTCGGCCAGATCGTGGTCGTCGGTCGTCACCGCGCCGGCATCGCCGTATGCCCCGAGGTTCTTGCCGGGGTAGAAGCTGAATCCCGCGCCGCCGCCCATCGCGCCTGTCCGCCGCCCCCCCTCCCGCCCGCCGTGCGCCTGCGCCGCATCTTCGAAGACCAGCACGTTGCGCGCGCGGCCGATCTCGCGGATGGCCGTCATTTCCGCCGGCTGACCGTAAAGATGCACGGCGAGGATGGCGCGCGTGCGCGGGGTGACGGCGCCGTCGATGCGATTCGGATCGATGTTGTACGTCCGCGGGTCGGGCTCGACCGGAACAGGCCGCGCGCCGGCGTGCGTGACCGCCAGCCAGGTGGCGATGTATGTGTTCGAGGGGACGATCACCTCATCGCCGCCGCCGATGCCGGCCGCGCGCATGAGCAGGTGCAGCGCGTCGAGGCCGTTCGCCACGCCGATGCAGTGCTTGACGCCGCAGTAGGCGGCAAACTCGCGCTCGAACGCCTCCACCTCCTCGCCGAGGATGTACCACCCCGAGTCCATGACGCGGCGGTACGCGGCGTCGAGATCGGCGCGCAACTCGTCATACGCTGCCTTGACGTCGAGGAACGGCACCGCTGCCGTGCTGGTAGACATCACGCCATCGTTTTCATGCGGAGAAAATCCTCGTAGCGGCGGAAGTAGTCCGGCTCGGCATACAGATCCGAGGCGAGCACGAGGCAGACCGCGCCTGAGGAGAAATTCACCAGCTCGGACCAGATCAGCTTCGGGACGTACAGACCGTAGTAGGCGCGGTTGAGCGTCACGGTGCGGCGGTTGCGGCCGTCATCGAGCAGAACATCGAACGAGGACATCACCGAAACGATTACCTGCTCGATGTCGCGGTGTGCATGGCCGCCGCGGCTCGCGCCGCCGGGCACGTCGTAGATGTAGAAAACCCGCGCGATGGAGAAGGGAACGTTCTTCTGTGCCTCCAGGGGCGTGATGCTTCCCCGCCCGCTGGTGATGCGCGGGAAGTCGAGAAGGCGGCAATCGTCGATCGTGGTCATGTCGATTCCCTCTCGCTCGCTTCCAGACGGCTCGACAACAGATCGCCGCGATTCCGCTCAAACGCGCGGCGCAGCGGCGCCGGGGCGAGGGTGAGGAGGTAGGCCGCCGCCGCCTTCCAGGTCAAGGCGAGATTGTCGCGCGCCGCCGCGGCGAAGTACCGGCGGGCCAGCGCGTCGTCGAACCGGCGCTGGTGCCAGCGCCCCTCGCTGAAGAGCAGCCGGCCGCGCAGACCGCGGCAGCTCGCAATCAGATGGGGGTAACTGGCTTCAGTGAGTGCCAGCGCGGTCAGAAAGCCTTCGAGAAAGTGCCGGTGCATTTCAGGATCGGACCAGCTGCGCTGCGTCACGCTTTGCGAGTGCACGCGATAGCGCGCCAGCACTCCGTCGACGTAGCCGTACTCTCCGCCGGAGGCCAGGACGTCGATGTAGAGCTTGAAGGCCGACACGGGCCCGACGCGCTCGTCGTAGCCCGATGGGGGATACGCGCTGACCCGTCCGGCGACGGAGATGTCCGGGAAGAGTCCGAAGTCGTCGATGAATCGCTGCGCGCCGCGGCCGCTCACCAGCGGGCGCGCCTCGGTGCTCACTAAAAGCGTTCGTCCCGTCTCCGCGTCGAATGCCTCGGCGGCGTGGCCGCAGTGGACGCGCCGCTCGTCCTCCTCCAGCCAATCGACCTGCCTACGGATCTTGCCGGGAAGGAAGACGTCGTCGCCGGCGTGGCCGAAGATGTACTTGCCGCGGACGTGAGACCAGATGCGGTTGCAGTTCGCGGTGAGACCGACGTGCGGGCCGAGGATGGGGATGAGGCGATGGGGATAGCGCGCCGCCCATTGGCGAATCCGGTCGACCGTGCCGTCGTTCGAGCCATCGTCGCCGCAGAGCACTTCGACATCGCCGTACTCCTGCTCCACGGCGCTGCGGATGGCCTCGTCGATGTAGGCCTCCTGGTTGTAGCAGGGAAGGAAGACGGAAACGAGCGGCTCGGCCATCGATGGGCGTCCTACGGCAGGTCCTTCCGCGCGCGCTCGGCCAGCGCCTTCTCCAGCCAGTCGTGAATGGTGATGCCGTGCCGCGCCGCCGCTTCCATGACCAGTTTCTTCGTCTCCGGTGTAACGCCTTCCAGCGTGCCGTAATAGCGGGTGCGATGCGTCCCACCGCGGCGGCCGACGATGGGGAGATCGAGGTCTAGTGGCGGCGCGCCGTCACCGACGGTGAACGCCACGAGGTAGTAGGCGTTGCCGATCACCCACTGCACGGACGCGTCGCGCGCCGACGGCGGCAGCGCGTCGAAGGGCGTTTCGTATGCGTAAAGGGCGCTCGAATTCATGAGGATCTTTCCGTATTCGGTCTTGCGCAACCACGGCGCGAGGCCTTCGTCGCCGAAGACCACCCGCCCTCCCTTCTTGACCACCCGCGCCATTTCCGACACCGCCTTCGCCTTGTCGCCGAAGAGGTTGATGCCGCCGAAGTGAAACGCGGCACCGAAGAAGCCGTCAGGAAATGGAAGACTCATGGCGTTCCCGGTGAAGAATTCGACCGCGCAGGCGATCTCGCGGCGCCGGCGCATGGCGTCGATCTTTTCCTTGCCGATGCGCAACATGTTCGGCGAGAGATCCTGCAGGTAGAGCCGCCCGCGCGCGTCGAGCCGGCGAGCGATCCGCATGGAGTCGCGGCAGGTGCCGCATCCCGTTTCGAGTACCGCATGGCCTGGCGCGATGCGCAGCGGATCGAGCATCGCCTCGCGCACCTCTTCTTCGTTCTCGTAGAAGCTCCTGAAGACCCACTCCATGGTCGCGTCGTAGTCCGCCGCGGCGGCCTGGTAGAAGGCGAGCTCGCGCTGTTCCGGCTCGGTGAACGACTGGCGCGCGAAGTCGATGAGCTGGGCGATCCCGTCCTCGATCGGGTACCCAAAGCCGTCCGGCGCGCGAAGCGTTCCGGACCGCACGTCGCCGCCGGCGGCTTCGCGCACTTCGAGCGCCAGCGGCTGACGCGTGTATGGGCAAAGATAGGGGACGGGAGCGTCGGCTCTCATGACTTACAAACCGGCAGGCGCCGTCATGCGCTGCGCCCGCCAGGAGATGACGTTGGGCTGTGGACGCCACCGATATCCGAGATACCGCGATAGGAGCGCATCCTCGGAGTAGCGGTCGCCGAGCATCGCCGCGAAGTCGAACTGCTGGCCGAGAAACGGCCGTCCGATGAGGTGATTCACGGCGCGCCGCGGCCGGCCGGACACGTTACGCCCGGCGCGGTGGAAGAGCATGCCGTCGAGGACGAGGAAGGTCCCCGCCGGCGCTTCCAGGACGCGCTCGTGCCGGCGGACGTAGTCATCCGACGGGAACTCCGGCCGGTGATGCGATGCCGGCAGCACGAATGTGGCACCCGACTGCACCGTGAACTCGTCGACGGTCAGCAGCGCGTTGATGGCTAGCGGCTCGGTGCTCACCCAATGCTGGTAGCTGAGGTCGCGGTGCCAGCGCGCCTGGTAGTTGTCGGTGGCCGGGCGCGTCAGCAGCCCGTTCTGCTGCATGAGCACGAAGTTGCCGCCGAGCATCCGCTCCACGACGGCGAGCAGATGGCCATTGGCGGCAACGGCGACGAAGATCTCGTCGTACGCCAGCGGGCAACGGGCGACGTCGACGTCACTGCAGCGGGCCAACGATTCCTCGCCGCCGAGCTCCGCAACCTGCCGGGCGTAGACCTGGTCCAGGCGCTCGCGCAGCGTGGCCAGCTCCTCCGCGCCGAGGCCGCT
>JACXTT010005442.1_pt1 | contig 18487 bp, 15 predicted proteins | sample 9270951 | NCBI WGS metagenome assembly JACXTT01 (sample SAMN15532306, study PRJNA645909) | rock metagenome | isolation source: weathered quartz diorite | place: Puerto Rico | collected 2017-06-21 | reverse complement strand
ACATGAGTATGAGTTTGCAGCAGGCTTCTGAAGAGTTGGAAATTAATCCGGCTTACCTTTCACGGGAGTTTTCGAAATATTTTGATAACCTGAGCTTTGGCGATTATATGCGCAAAATGCGTATTCAAAAAGCCATTGAACTGATGGATACAACCGACTATTCACTTACCGAGATTGCTTACCTTACCGGGTTTTCGGACCAGAGCCATTTCAACCGGATATTCAAAAAACAAACCGGGCAAAATCCATCATCCTACAAGAAAAATAACCAGAAAGGTAAAAAGGGTACAAATAGTTAAATCTGTTCTATTTAAATATCTGCAGGCATTATAATATTGTCTTGCCATGGAAGAGCGAAGGTACACTTTAGGTCAGCTGGTAATTTATTTCCTGAAATTGGGTACCTGGGGATTTGGCGGTCCCGTTGCCCTGGTTGGCTATATGCACCGTGATTTGGTAGACGAAAAACAATGGCTTACTGAGGAAGAATATAGAGAAGGATTAGCCTTGGCTCAACTTGCCCCCGGCCCTTTGGCTGCGCAGTTGGGTATTTATATAGGTTTTGTACACTATGGATTGCTTGGCGCTACATTGGCGGGATTAGCTTTTGTGCTGCCTTCGTTTATAATGGTTGTGCTGTTGGGTGTGCTTTATCGAATGTATAGCGGCCTTGCATGGATGCGCGAGGTATTTTATGGGGTAGGGGCGGCAGTTATCGGCATTATCTCTATTAGCGCATACAAGCTGACCATTAAATCTGTTGGTAAGATCAGCTTCGGGTCGATCAAAACCAATTGGTTGTTATGGCTGTTTTATCTCATAGCTGTTGTGTCTACGGCGATCACACAGCAAGAACAGATCTTCCTGTTTATAGGCTGTGGCCTTTTGTATATGATCGTTAAGGCGCCACCGGGTTGGTTAAAAAAGCCCGCAACCATGCCGGTATTTTTGCTGGCAGGGATCGGTTTCTGGAGCTTCTCAAAAGATACCCTGGTCAGGATCGGCTTGTTTTTTCTCAAAGCCGGAACCTTCGTGTTTGGCAGCGGACTGGCTATCGTCCCATTCCTGCATGCCGGCGTGGTAAACGATTATCATTGGCTCAGTGAATCGCAATTTGTAGATGCAGTTGCAGTAGCTATGATCACGCCCGGGCCGGTTGTTATTACCGTGGGTTTTATCGGATATCTTGTTGCCGGGTTCCCGGGGGCAGCAGTAGCGGCTCTGGCTACTTTTTTACCTTGTTTTTTATTTACAGTGATCCTGGCCCCTCACTTCAAAAAGATAGCCAAAAATAAAAGTGTCAAAGCGTTTGTCGATGGAATTACAGCTGCGGTGATAGGTGCACTGGTAGGATCAGTGATTATTATAGCTACACGATCGATAGTTGATATCCCGACGGCAATTATTGCGGTATGTGCCGTGTTGCTACTGATCTATACAAAAAAAATACAGGAACCGTACGTGATATTAGCAGCGGCCGTGATTGGACTTTTGATCAAAAGCATTTAAAATATACAGCTATGAAATGGATAACACGCGAGCGGCCCAAGATTGACAGGATGGCTTGTCCCTGGCTGATCAAAAACTTTGTAGATCCGGAGGCGGAATTTATTTATGTTCCTAAAGAGCAGGTATTTGAGAAAGCAGCGGAGTTAAACGCAATACCCTATGATATACCGGGCGCAGAATATTCGCACGAAGGAGGGTATTGTACTTTTGATTATATCGTCAAAAAACATCATTTAGACGACCCGGCACTGCAGCAGATGGCGGTGATTGTCCGGGGTGCAGATACTGACCGTTTTGACCTCGCTCCGCAGGCGGCGGGTTTATGGGCTATATCTGCGGGTTTATCCTACAATGTTAAGGATGATAAAGAGCAGCTTGCTATTGGGGTAAAACTTTATGATGCTTTGTATAGTTGGGCTAAATATGTGCAAAGCGAAAGACATACCTGGAACCCGGTATTATAATAAGAGCCAATTATTTATCTAACAAAATAAAACAGATACATTATGAAAAATGAAAGTGATTCTATTAACCGCAGGACCGTATTAAAAGCCGGAGCTTTGCTGGTGGGCACCGGCTTGCTGGACTTTACCAAGGCAGAAGCTTTAAGTTTAAATCCTGCCAAAACCCCGGCACTAACACCCGCTGAGATTGCTGCCATTGAAGCAGCTATTGGAAAAAAAGGGAGTTATAAGGAGGCTGAATCGACCTATACGATCCCGCTTCCTCGCAATGATCTTAAAGTCACCATAAAAGGTGAGCCGGTGCCTATTTCTTTTGGCTTTGGCGGATGGTTCTCTATCAAACGCACCATGGATGGTAAATCAGCCATGCTGATGGGTGACAATGTTTTGCTGCAGGAAGAAGTAAATCCGTTGATTACCGCTGCACAAGCGGAGGGTTTAGAAGTGGGCGCGATCCATAATCACTTTTTTTATGAAGAGCCGCGCATTTTCTACATGCACTTGCATGGCATGGGGTCACCTGAAGAACTGGCAAAGAAATATGCAAAGGCGATCGCAAACAGTAAGATATTGCCCGCCAATCAACCACCGGCCGGACCGCCGCCGGCAAAAACAGGTAAGGATATTTTTGACGTGGCCAAATTAAATGAGATCGTGAAATATGAAGCTGCCATAAACGGGCCTACTATCAAATACACCATTGGCCGCCCCGATCTATCCGTAACAGCGATGGGTACGGCAATGACTACCAACATCGGACTGAATACCTGGGCATCGTTTTGCGGTTCGATGGATAACGCACACATTGCAGGCGACGTTGCCATGTTGGATCATGAGGTGAACGCGGTAATAAAAGCTTTTCGTGCCAACAATATCGAAGTGGTTGCGGTGCACAGCCACATGCTGGGCGATAAACCGAGCATCAAGTTCCTTCACTATCTCGGTACCGGTCCTGCGCTTGACCTGGCAAAAGCCTTCAGGCAGGCATTAGATCAATTGGGTAAAAAATCAGACATGGGTGGAATGAAAATGTAAGGATGAAGAAAGCTACTTACCTAACCTTGCTTGCCTTTGGTATTTATTGGCACGCATATGCCCAAAGTCCCGAAATATCGTTAAGAGAGTTTGCATCCGGTCAAATAAAAAAAGGTGTCCGTTCCATCGGAATGGGTGGCGACGGTGCAACCTGGGGTAATTATGCTTTGGTGTGGAGAGATTCATCTACGGCATTGGCAGATCTCGGCAATACCCGATATGCTAACGGAAATAATTTTGGTTTTAATGCAATTGGGGTCACTACGCCGGCTTTGTGGCACGGAATGACGGTATATGCCATTGCTCTGTCTCAAAATGCTAATAATATTTCGGCGTTCCTTAAATCACCCGGACTGGGTTTGGCGCCCACGCCCACTCATGGAGATGGGAACAACCAGGCTGTGTTTGTAAAGGCTGCCTTGCCATTAAACAAGCAATTTTCCTTCGGTATTTTATTATCTTATGAGCGTTCGCAATATTCAGCGGCCGCCGATAATAATCCGGAGGGTTTTGTAAGGTATCAAACAGGTTGGCTGCCGAGCGGCGGCCTGGGGTTGACATATCAGCCAATACCTCGTTTTCTGTTCGGTTTCCGTGCCTTGTTTAACCAGGATATGGAAAAGCGGATAGACAATACGAGTTCTGTTCAGGGGGTAGCCTCATCACAGGAATACCGGCTGGGTGCTTCTGTTGTTCTTTGGAAAGATGCCCTTATTGATATTGGTGGTAATTTAAGAAGCAAACAAAACCACATAGCAGGCACCAGCTCATCGCAGGTTAAACCTAATATTGGGTTTGAGCAAAATTTATGGAGCCGGCATTTCGCTTTACGGGCTGGGGTTGACGAAACTTCCGGCACTGGAGGATTTACTTTAAAATTTCAGCCAGTTACTGTTGATGTAGCCTACGTTAATAATATCGGCATCGCCCGTGTGGGGAAACTGTTCGGCGAAAACAGCAATTCGATCATCGCCACGGTAGTGTTTAATTACGGATACTTCATCAGCAAAAGGCACTGATCCAAATTGTGCTGAACGCAATCCCGGATGGACGATATGAAAATGTAAACAAACCAAGTAACTAAATAACAGAGGCTTTTAGATTTCCTAAAAGCCTCTGTTATTTGAGATTCCTATTAATTCAAATTTTGATAGATACCCTTCATCTGATGTGCCCACACATCCAGGTCGAAAGCTTTTTCCACGTAAGCTTTTTGCTCAACAGTTATTTGCTTTTTCTCACCTTGGGTTAGGGAAGTAAGCGATAACATGGCCAATTGCAAGCCGGCAACATCTTCCGATTCGAATTGAAAAGTATGCGGTATATTCAGCGATTGTGGCCCGGGGATATTACTGCTGATAATCGGTCTTTCACAATAAGCAGCTTCCACAAGGGCATTACAGAAGCCTTCTTCGCGGGCTGCTGAAATAAAGTAATCGCTCAGGTTGTAGTAAGAAGCAATGTCATCCCTCGGCTTTAGGATCCTGAGCCATTCCGGGATCTCCCCGAAGCGTTGTTTGATCTTCGACTCAATGACGTCCCTGTTTACCGATAAACTGAGCAATAAACAAACGTCATGATCGTGTTTTACCAAACGGTCCATTGCCTCCAATACAACATCCACTCCTTTTCTGTAATAGTCGAACCCGAACATCAAAAATACAGCTGTACTCGAACTAATGTAAAAATCGCCCCGGTTTAGCTTTTCATATTTGTTTAGCCGGTTAAAGTCGATAGCGTTGGTAACGTAGGTTACCTTGCCATTATTGAGCTTGAAGTTCTTGCGGTATTCAATAGCCACGGATTCACTGCAACCTATATACAGATCTACGTGGTTTAGCGCCTTTCTTACGCTTTCACCAACAAATCCCCTTGGTCTATCATGGTTTCTTAAATGGCGTATGATTATAAGATTCCTCTTATAAAGCATCTTGACAATTTTAAACATAGAAAATTGTCTTGTGCCTGCAAAATGAGCATGAGCGTATTTAATATGGTGCTTGGCGATAATTCTTTTGATCGTGAGTATGTCCTGGAAAAAATTACCGCTCAAAAAATAGATATTTTTACCTTCATCTATCAGTTCCTGCACCCAGGGGATATCGGAGACGTCTTCATGAAATAAATAGACCATATCGACAGCATCGTCTTTAAGGGTTTGTTCCAGCCTAAGTAATGATTGAAAAAAACTTCCTCCATAGGGCGACCTGAAACATAGAAATTGAAGAACGTTTTTAGACGAGTTCATTAATTTGAGAATTTGATTAATTTAAATTGAAAGCTTAAAGTCATTAATAACACGATACATAACGGTTGAAATGCGCCGTTGTGTGCGGCAGAGTTGCCTTAATGAAGATCAAATTCGTAAAGTGCAGAGAGACAGGTAATATTCCTGGTAATTTAATAATGGCCCGGATGGCCCGGTGTTAGATGATCGCGGTTTTAGCTGCCAAATGGCCAAAATAAACAGGGTGGTCACAAAAAAATCGGCTGTAAACGGTATAAAGTCATTAAAGGTTTTTTTCTGTTCGATAGTAGTTTTATCCAGAAGCGTTATAAGACCTACATCATCAACCTTTGAATAGAAAACGTTTATTTTTTTATTGGTAATAATATTGCCATGAATACTAAGCTGTTTGTCGGCGCGAGTGCGGTTTTTTAGAAAAAAAACATTGAACGTTGCAACTAAAAAATATATAGCTGCTACAGATAGCACTAAAATACTTATAGCTATATTATTTTTATAACACCTCATTTGCAAAATCCGACTACAAAATAGAAAATTAATTAATTCTGTACAAACAAATTAAAGTTTTAGTTATATAAAATGCCAATATGGTATAATTTTTATAGACGGAATTAATACCCTTTTTTACGGCAATAATATATATTATGTTGTAATATTATTGCGCTTGTCACCAAATTACCGCGTTCATGTACTTTTTCTTTCAACTATCGCTTACTTTTAGTTCGTTTGTCTTTGTAATCAGAACGGCTTGAGCAAAAAGATAAACATATCGCTATATTGGAAGTGCCAGCTTTTTGGGTGGACGTTTGCAGCGACTTACTGGGCGTTTTACGCTTATATCTCGGGTTATTTCGTTATTGGGTTGGGGCTGACCTATTTTGTGTTAGACCTTGTCATCGGCATTGCCATTACACATGCTTACAAACAACTGGCGCATAAGAGACGGTGGACACAATTGAACCTTTCGCAGTTATTCAGGGTGATATTACCTGCTATCATCCTAACGGGAATCATATATGCAGTGCTTATTATCATCAAAAACTACGGGGCCCGTTTACTTTTTAGTATTCACCTGGAACCGACATTGGTGGTCGCGTTTCAGCGAAATTTTATGACGCTTGCGGCAACGGGCATCCGGTTGATGGCTATCTGGATACTGGCGTTCCACTTGTACCACTATGCCATGATGCAAATCCGGATCGCGAAAGAAAACTCCCGTTTGCAACTGGCGGCTAAAGAGGCGCAGTTAAACAATCTGAGCGCCCAGTTAAATCCGCATTTCTTCTTTAACTCGTTGAATTCAATTAAAGCGCTGATTGCCAACGATCCGGAAGGCGCACGAAGAGCGATAGATCTTTTATCTGAATTATTACGAAACTCGTTATATCAGCGGGATAATACCTTAATACCGCTGAATGAGGAAATGGCCCTTGTGAATGATTACCTTGAACTGGAAAAAATACGATTCGAGGATAGATTGTGCTATCAAATAAATGTCGATAAAGAATTAGAAAACCTGCCGATACTACCCTTAAGTATTCAGGCTCTGGCGGAGAATGCAATAAAACATGGAATAGCCAAGTCTATCAACGGCGGATTAATTAAAATAGAAGTGCAACGGATTGATTCCTGCCTGAAAATAACGGTGCAAAATCCGGGCGTGTGGAAAGATGAACGGGCTGTAGGCGGTGTCGGATTACAAAATTTGCAAAGCCGATTGACACTCCAATATGCCGGCAAAGCCTCGCTGACCTTATCGCAACTGCCCGGCGAAGTAGTTTCTGCTGTTCTATTTATCCCGGCTGCTTCATGAAAAAGATACGTGTGATATTGATCGACGATGAGCGGCTTGCACGGCAAGAACTGCACCGTATGCTGGCAGCTTACCCGGATTTTGAAATAATTGCCGAAGCGGCAAATGCAGAGGAAGCCTCTCAGGTGATTGTGAGCCATCAGCCTGATCTGATTTTGCTGGATATCCAAATGCCGGGTAAATCTGGTTTTGATCTGTTGGAAATGCTGCAGCAAGTGCCGGAGGTGATATTTGTTACGGCTTACGATCAGTATGCTGTTAAGGCTTTTGAGGCAGACGCGCTTGATTACATTGTAAAACCGGTGCGGGCCGAGCGTTTTGCGCGCGTCATCGAAAAGGTGAGGAATAAACTGAACAGAGCGCCCTCCCAGCAACAGATTTTTGTTAAGGATGGCAACAGATGTTATTTCATCCGACTGGACGAGATAAGCCTGATCGAGTCGATGGAGAATTATGCGCGGTTATATTTCAAGGATACCGTTACTTATTTAAAACGGTCATTAAATCAAATGGAAACGGAGCTCGACCCGGCGATGTTTTTTAGGATCAACCGGTCGCAGATCATTAATACTGCTTTTATTAAACAGGTAGAACAGGCAGAAAACGGTCGCCTGAATATTATCTTGCACGATGGCAAATTATTGCAGGTATCCGACCGGCAATCTGTAAAATTTAAATCGAATAACCGGCTGAAGACGAAGTTTAACTAATCAAAATATCATGAGAAAAATAATCTTATTACTGGCCTTTTTAGGCTGGTGTACCACGCTTTTTGCCCAAAGCAAGCTGGAGAACGATAAATATATTGTCAGCGATAGCGTGATGATCAAAACCAAACACGGCCATATTTTATCGGCAACGGTTGTTCGGCGGAAGGATTTGACCGGCCCGCAGCCTACGGCACTGTTCTTTTACATTTATTCCAATCCGGAAGCCATTATCCGCGAGGCCAAATTAGCTGCGGATCATGGGTATGTAGGCGTAGTGGCCGATACACGCGGCAAACGTTTAAGTTCCGAAAAAGTGCAGCCCTATGAAACCGTACAGGAGGACGTTTATGAAGTGATCGACTGGATCACAAAGCAATCCTGGAGCAACGGAAAGGTAGGCATGTATGGCGGAAGCTATTCGGGGTTTGCGCAATGGGCAGCCGTTAAACATCGCGTTCATCCGGCATTGAAAACAATTGTGCCTTATGTGGCGGCTATTCCCGGTTTGGGTTTGCCAATGGAGAATAATGTGTTTATAAATGCCAACTACGGCTGGGCATTTTATGTGACGGATAATAAATACTTGGATAATAAAATTTATGATGATCCGCAACGGTGGAACTCGCTTAACACAAATTGGTACAATAGCGGAGCTGCATATAATAAGATCGACAGTGTAGACGGGACGCCTAACCCATGGCTGCAACGCTGGATAAAACACCCGGATTATGATCGTTACTGGCAAAACATGGTGCCTTATCAGCAAGACTTTGCGCGTATCAATATCCCGGTACTCACGTTTGAGGGATATTATGATGATGGCCAGGTATCCGGTTTACATTATTACCTGGAGCACCTGAAGTATAACCCCAAAGCCAATCATTACCTCATCATCGGGCCGTATGATCATTTTGGTACGCAAAGAGGGGGAGTGCCTGTTTTGCGAAATTATAAAGTCGATTCCGTTGCCCTGATCAAAACCAGGGAGATCACCTTTCAGTGGTTTGATTATATTATGAAGGGCGCCAAAAAGCCGGAAATATTAAAGGACAAGGTCAACTATGAAGTGATGGGCGCCAACAAATGGATGCATGCACCCTCGGTAGCCAAAATGGCTGATAAAAGGTTAAAACTATATCTCACTGATTTAAAAATAGATAATAACTATAGTCTTTCGCCCGATAAGCCGCTCAAAAAAGGCTCGCTTAAACAAACCATTGACCTGGCCGACCGCAAAACCAGCTATGGCGACTATTACCCGGACCCCATCATAAAAGATTCGCTCGGCCGCAGTAACGGCTTTTTCTTTATCAGCAAACCTTTTGACCAAGCTGTGCAAGTTAACGGAATGTTCAGCGGCGAATTAAAAGCTATCATCAACAAAAAGGATATCGACGTTACCGTGGTATTGTACGAGGTGACACCCGAAGGGAAATACTTTGAGTTATCCTATTTCATAGGCCGGGCCAGTTATGCTAAGGACATGACTAAACGGGTTTTACTGCGCCCGGGCAGAGTAGAAAGCATCCCATTTACCCGTACGCGTATGGTGAGCCGCCAACTGGGCAAGGGCAGCCGCTTATTGGTGGTTTTAAATATCGATAAAAACCCGTTTGCCCAGGTAAATTACGGTACGGGTAAGGAGGTGAGCAAAGAAACCATTGCCGATGCCGGTAAGCCGCTGAAGATAAAGTGGCTTAACGATAGTTTTGTTAGTGTGCCGGTGCGGATGGAGAAGGCGCCGCGGTTTTTAAAAGAGTAGGTTTTTTGATTGTTGTTTACGCGAGTGTGGACACTCGCAATTAGTCCGGTTAAGCGTGGACACTTAACCGGGCGGATTATTTCGTTGTCAGTTGGGTGAAAGCCGGTAAATGAAAAAACTTGACAATAATAATATTTGATTTTATCATTTGCCCGTTATATTTGCCTCATGGCAAAGTGGTTGAGACAGATATTCTTTCTTGCAGGAGCAATCCTGTTGCTTTACCATAATATGGTTCCCCATCACCATGATGATGAGGACGATAAAATCACACATGCCAAGCATCATCCCAATGATGCCCTTGAGCATGTAAAGATCGATCATCAGTTCTATCAGGATTTTCAAAAACATATTGATGTTGGGACGGTCACAGCGATTGTTCCTACACAACCTGACTGGACCATTGATTTGATGCCTGCGACATTGCCGCAAACTGCGTGGAGTGGGCTGGATGATCCGCACCCCCCAGGTATCGCTATTGCAATTCCTGTTCTTCGTGGTCCCCCCGCAACCTGTTGATCGCAGCTTGTTTCTAAGTAAGCTGCTTGTTTATTGTCTTTTTTGATCAACAGTACACTTTTATTTTATGCTTAATAAGATTATTGAGTTTTCCGTACGGAATAAACTCATCGTTGGCCTGTTTATATTGGGCCTCATCGCATTTGGCATCAGTGAGTTAGGTAAACTACCCATTGACGCCGTACCGGATATTACAGATAACCAGGTGCAGATCATTACGCGGTCACCGTCATTAGGTGCGCCCGATGTAGAACGCCTCATTTCATTTCCTATCGAACAAAGCTGCCGCAACATTCCGGACATCAAGGAAATTCGTAGCTTTTCCCGCTTTGGACTCTCGGTTGTAACCATCGTTTTTAAAGATAAAGCCGACATCTATTGGGCACGCCAGCAGATTAGTGAAAGGCTGCAAAATATTTCAGGTCAAATACCCGAATCTTTCGGCAAGCCAGAAATTGCCCCGGTCACTACCGGTCTTGGGGAAATTTACCAGTACTCAGTCCGCGCCAGAGCAGGGTATGAATCTAAATACGACGCCATGCAATTACGTACCATTCAGGATTGGGTCGTGCGCCCGCAATTGCTCGGCGTTGAGGGGGTAGCCGATGTCAGCAGCTTCGGCGGTTTGCTCAAACAATATGAGATCGCCATTAATTCCGACAGGCTGAATGCGCAGCATCTTACCAATGCCGATGTTTACAATGCGCTTCAGAAAAACAATGGAAACACCGGAGGAGCATATATAGAGCGCGGGCCTTCCGTGCTGTTCATTCGGAGTGAGGGTCTGGTAAGTTCATTGGATGATATTGGCAGTATCGTTATCAAAAACCTGCCAGACGGCGCACCGATACTGGTACGCGACGTTGCATCCGTACAACTGGGTCATGCTACCCGCTACGGCGCGATGACCTGGAACGGGAAACAGCCGGTAGCTGGTGCGGTGGTGATGATGTTAAAAGGGGCAAACAGTAACGAGGTTATCAGGAATATTAAAGATAAGGTAGCTCAGATACAGAAAACGTTGCCAAAAGGCGTTGTTATTGATCCATTCCTTGATCGTACGAAGATGGTTAAAAACGCTATCTCAACCGTAGAACAAAATCTGGTGGAAGGTATGGTGATCGTGCTTATTGTACTGATCGTCTTCCTGGGGAATCTGCGGGCGGGACTGCTCGTAGCTTCAGTTATCCCTCTGGCCATGCTTGTCGCTGTTATTTTAATGAACGTTTTCGGTGTTTCGGGAAACCTGATGAGCCTGGGCGCGCTGGACTTTGGTTTGATCGTTGATGGCACCGTCATTATAGTAGAAGGTATCATGCACGAGATCCATTTAGGTAAGACAAGAGAGCTAACCCGGGATGAAATGGATACAGAGGTCACCCAGGTGGCTGCGCGAATGGGTAACGCCGCCGTGTTTGGCGCCTTGATCATCCTGATAGTATACGTCCCGATCTTTACTTTGCAGGGCACTGAAGGAAAAATGTTCAAGCCAATGGCACAAACAGTCTCTTTCGCACTGATTGGAGCATTCGTTTTGTCGTTGACGTATGTGCCGGTGATGAGCAGTTTGTTTCTGACTCGAAAGAAAGATAACGAGTTCAACTGGTCCGACCGCATGATGCAGTTTTTTGAAAAACACCAGCAGCGGGCACTTGAACGCATCATTAAATTTCCAAAAACCATAATTGTTTCAGCCGTAGTCTTGTTTGCACTTGCAATAATTACGTTGACCCATCTTGGCGGCGAGTTTATCCCAAAACTGGAAGAAGGCGACTATGCGGTCGAAACGCGCGTACTTACCGGCAGCAACCTGCAAACTTCTGTGAATGCAGTATCGCAGGCATCCCGGTTGTTGCTTAGCAAGTATCCCGAAGTCCAGGAGATCGTTGGTAAAACCGGTAGTAGTGAAATACCGACCGACCCCATGCCTATTGAGGCCAGCGATATGATGGTGATACTGAAAGATAAAAGCGAATGGAAGTCGGCCAAAAGCTTTGATGAGTTAACGGAGAAAATGTCCAAAACGCTGGAAGCCATACCCGGTGTCACGTTTGGTTTCCAGTACCCGGTGCAGATGCGCTTTAATGAACTGATGACCGGTGCCCGCCAGGATGTGGTTTGTAAAATATTTGGTGAGAACCTGGATACGTTGGCGCAGCTATCGCGTAAGTTGGGTGATATTGCCAGTGGGATCGAAGGCGCCCGGAATATTTATGTGGAGGCGGTAACCGGTATGCCGCAAATTGTAGCACGGTATAACCGCTCAGCAATCGCGCAATACGGGCTGAACATTGATGATATCAATAAAGTGGTCAACGCTGCCTTCGCCGGCGAGCGCGCTGGTACGGTCTACGACGGCCAGAAACGTTTCGATCTGGTGGTCAGGCTGGCTGGTGATCAGCGCAGGCAATTAACCGATGTGCAAAATCTGCTGATACCGACACCTTCCGGCAGCCAATTGCCATTGCAGCAGGTGGCTGAAGTAAAAATTGAGGAAGGACCTAACCAAATTCAGCGCGAAGATGCACAGCGCCGCATTATTGTGGGTTTCAATGTTCTGGGGCGCGATGTGCAGAGCATCGTCGAGGAGCTTCAACAAAAAGCAAACATGCAACTAAAAATGCCTCCGGGATATTATGTCACTTACGGCGGAGCATTCGAGAACCTGAAAGCTGCAAAAGACCGGCTGAGCGTTGCGGTGCCTGTATCCTTGTTGCTCATCCTGCTCATGCTGTACCTCGCTTTTGGTTCGGTGAAGCAGGGCTTGCTTATCTTCAGCGCAGTGCCATTGTCTGCTATTGGCGGCGTACTGGCCCTGGTGCTTAGAGGTATGCCATTTAGCATCAGTGCAGGTGTTGGCTTCATAGCGTTGTTCGGAGTAGCAGTACTCAATGGTTTGGTACTCATGTCTGAGTTTAATCGGCTAAAAACATCTGGTCTGACTGATCTTCGTAAAATTATTTTTGAAGGTACTAAAACACGTTTGCGCCCGGTACTGATGACCGCCTCGGTGGCTTCGCTTGGCTTTTTACCGATGGCATTAAGTAATGGCGCCGGGGCAGAAGTGCAACGCCCGTTAGCGACTGTTGTGATCGGCGGCCTCATCACTGCGACGATACTTACTCTTTTCGTTTTACCCGTCCTATATATGATTATGGAAAAACGTGCTGCAAAAAAACTGCCATTAAAAGTGCCTGTAATTTTATTGATTATAGGTGCGGGGCTCTTTTCGGGTAGCAGCGGGGCACAAACCCCAATTATGCTGAAAGCCTCTCTTGATACTGCTCTTAAAAATAATCTGGCGCTAAAAAGTGAACGTCTGAATGCTGCCTACCTGAAGTATAATACTGGCACCGCGACTACCATACCGCGAACGCTCCTGACCGGCGAGTATGGTCAGATCAACAGTGCCTATAATGATAATAGGTTGTCTGTAGCGCAATCGGTCAACTTTCCAACTGTTTATTCTCGTCAGAGAAATTTGCTGAACCAGGAATATAAAGCAGGTGAACTGAACATGACAGTGCGTGAACACGAAACAAAAAGACTGGTTACCGAAGCCTTTTACCAGGTGCTTTACCTGCGCCAAAAGCAGCAATTACTTACTCGGGCTGATAGTACCTACAATTTGTTCCTGAAAAATGCTACCCTGCGTTTTGAAAAAGGAGAAAGTAATGTACTGGAAAAAACCACCGCTGAAATCCAACGAGCTCAGATTCTGCAGCAAAGCGAAATGGTAAATGCAGACTTGAGCATAGCACTTAATCGCTTTCGGTCACTGCTTAATACTTCGACGGAATTGGAACCCAGCGGCGACTTTAGGATGATGGCTGTACCTGGAACGGATACAGCCATTAGCGACCATCCGCAGTTGCGGTATTTACAACAGCAGACGGAAGTTGCCAAAGCGCAAACAAAATCCGAGCGGGCCAAGCTACTACCCGATATTAACCTGGGCTATTACAACCAAAGTATCCGTGGCAATCAGACCATTAATGGCGTTGATCGGTTTTATAATGGAGCCGACCGCTTTTCGTCTGTACAATTGGGCCTGGCTATTCCTGTTTTTGGCGGTGCACAGCGTAACAAGGTGAATGCACTTCGTATCAATGAGCAGAGAACAGAAGCGGACTATCAAAGCGGTTTGCTGGAGCTGCGTTCGCGTTACCGGCAAACAACCGAAGAATTCAGAAAATATCAAAAGTTAGCCGATTATTACGAAAAGACAGGTTCCACCAATGCCCGGCTCATTCTCAAGACGGCAAATGATCAGTTTACCGGTGGCCAGATCAATTATCTCGAATATACTTTGCTGGTAAACCAGGCGGTTTCCCTACAGAATGAATACATCGATGCGGTTAACAATTTAAATCAAACCATTATCCAGTTGAATACACTTAAAAATCAGAACTAATGAAAGCTACATATATTACATTCCTTTGGTCTATCGTATTTGGCCTGCTCGTAGGCTGTGGCGGCAAAGAAAAACCAACTGAAAGCAAAAAAAACAAAGCTGCGGGCAACACTAATATTGTTATGCTCACTGCGGATCAGGAGCGCAATGCCGGCCTGGACACTGGTCGTGCTACGCCTCGTTCGGTTGATTCCACAATGAAAGTCTCCGGTCATATTGATGTGCCTCCGCAGAACCTGGTTAGCATTAGCTTTCCGCTCGGCGGCTATCTTAGGTCGACCAATTTGCTGGCAGGCATGCATGTAAGCAAAGGGGAAACCATCGCCGTCATGGAAGATCAGCAATATATCCAGCTGCAACAGGATTATCTTACCGCTAAAGCAAAGCTGGGTTATGCCGAAAAAGAATATCAGCGCCAGCATGACCTGAATCAGAGTAAGGCCAGTAGCGATAAAGTGTTCCAACAAGCCCAGGCCGATTATGAAAGTCAAAAAGTGGCTGTGCACTCTCTTGCAGAAAAGCTCCGCCTGATCGGACTTAACCCCGCAAAACTGAGCGATGGCAATATCAGTCGGCAAGCAGCGGTACGTTCTCCAATAAATGGTTTTGTCAGTAAGGTAAACGTCAATATCGGTAAATATGTGAATCCTACCGATGTGCTTTTCGAGATCGTCGACCCGTCGGACATCCACCTGGCGCTGGATGTCTTTGAAAAGGACGTGCCCCAGCTCAAGATAGGGCAGGAAGTGGTAGCCACTACGACGAGCCAGCCAGACCGCAAGTATTTGGCAAAGATTGTACTAATAGGTAAAGACCTCAGCGGAGACCGCAAGACCGAAGTGCACTGTCACCTCGAAAAATACGATTCCACGCTCATACCGGGCACTTACATGAGTGCTGAGATTGCAATACATGCGGACAATGGTTTAAGTGTGTCGGAAGCTGCGGTGGTGCATTTTGAGAATAAGGACTATTTGTTCAAAGTAATGGGTAAGCATCAATTTGAAATGATGCCCGTACAAACCGGCATTAGCCGGGACGGATACGTACAGTTGATTGGGAGCCAGCCCAAAAACATATCTATTGTTATCAAAGGTGCCTATAACCTTCTCATGAAGTTGAAAAATACCGGTGATGAAGAAGAGTAACTTTTGCCCTCGCAATTTGTTTCGGTTAAGGGTGGACTCTTAACCGGGCGGGGCGGTTAATGGACGGTAAAGCTTCTTAAGTTCCAGGTTCGGTAAGTAATTGGCCCGTTAATATAATGCATGAGATTTTCGGCGACGATACCCACGTTAGGTTTAAAAAGGTACTGGTCATTGAGCTCGGTATTCGGCCCTATATAGTGGTGATAAATTTCGAAAACGTTTTGAAAGGTTTGGGTCGAACTACTAACATTTGAAACGCCGACAACCCTTGAAGTATCGATACCATAAATCTTACCGGTCCACCTGCTATTAACAGCAAAAGGAACTATAAAGATCAGACTGGGATAATTTAAGGCTTGAGCGGTCGTGACGTAACCATTATCAAATATTTTGACGGTATCACCAGATATCCTAACATAATTGGTATCGGCGCCCGATGGATAATCATATTTCCAAACAGACGCATCCTTGCCGTCGGCAAGCTTTTTGATACCAACAATCGTTACACTGACAGTGTAATGAATTGGCGATGATGGATTATTGGGAGTTGATTTTGCCGAGTCGACAACATCATAGACCCAGGAGTCTCCTATGTCATTTGGATAGTATTTTGACAAATTCGGCGTTGCTCCGTTTTTATGGCAAGCCAGAAACAAGATGGATGAACATATCAATGTTAATGTCAAAAGGAACTGTGTTGCTTTCATCTTGATGCTCCATGGTTTGATGCCTGTCAGTTAATACGGAAAATTTGTAATAAATGCTACATCAGACATTTAGTTCATAATCGGAAATTAAGGTTTTAATTGTTTCCTAATTTAACACTTCAATTGGTCTTACGTGTGGAATACTGTCGCGATCGCTGGCGCGAGTATGTAGCGTATGGCTGTGGGTTCGAGAACTCATGTCGGAATAGGCACTAGTAGCGTTTACACTTAGCCTGCCCGTCATAATTGCGCCAGTTGAGAGGACAGTGTTGCGAGGATTGAATATCTCTTCCTTTAAAAAATCTTGTTCCAACATTAGTGAATTATTGGCCAAATAGTTAAATTTAATTATTCAATAAATAATTGAAATAGACAACTTTTCCTTGTATTGATATTGTAATTCTGGTTTGGATGATTAGATGCCCTAGTAAATAACCACTGTCATGGAAACAATTTCAACCAAAAAACTTGATACCGCCGACCTTGAACAAAAGGTAAAAAAAATGTACAGCGATGTTGCTTTGCATCCCGAAGGCGAATACCATTTTGAAATGGGTAGAGGACTTGCTGAAAAGCTGGGATATGACAAAGCGGATCTTAACCGCATTCCTGCCGCTTCTATTGAGTCATTTGCAGGAGTAGGATACTATTTTGACATGGCTGATCTGAAAGCTGGGGAAATAGTGCTGGATTTAGGAAGTGGCTCGGGAATGGATGTATTTATAGCTGCTCTGAAAGTGGGTAAGGGTGGAAAGGTGAATGGTGTCGACATGACCGATGAGCAGCTCGGAAAAGCTGAAAGTCTACGGAAAGAACATAAATTTGATAATGTCTCTTTTCATAAATCTTATATTGAAAACCTTCCTTTTCCTGAAAAAACTTTTGATGCGGTTATCACTAATGGTGTTATCAACCTTACTCCCGATAAAGGAAAAGTATTTACAGAAGCATCCCGGGTTCTTAAACCGGGAGGACGAATGGTGATTGCTGATATCGTTACCGAAAAGCAATTGCCAGAAAATGTGGTTTGTGATTCAAAACTATGGGCCTCCTGTATTGGAGGCGCCAGTCAGCAGGATGGCTATAAACAGGCTATAGAAAATGCTGGATTGGAAGTGCTTTGGGTAAGAGACAATGATGCTTATACCTTCATTTCTAAATCCGCACAGGGGGCGTCAAAAGATTACGGCGTGAAAAGTGTGTCACTGGTCGCAAGAAAAAAATAAAAGGGATAGATGTATTAAATTCATAGAAAAGCCGGGATAAGCCCGGCTTTTCTATGAAGTCCGCCCCAGCTACTGCAAGCGCACTTGCTTGTGGTTTATGCTATACAGAGCGGATAGAAAGGTATCCGCTAGCATTGACCTGCCTATGTGGAGATTGCTTTCCCGAAATAAATTCTTGACAGGCTGTCCCTGCAAAGACGCACGTAGAAAACGACTGTCATAACATAAGGGCTTAAGCAGGTTAAACCAGATGCTTATCCCAGCACAACACTGTCATCCCTTTGAAATTCTTATAAATTAAAACATCGATTCTAATTAAGATCATACTACATTAGCCGCAATAAAAGATGGCAAAACAAAGGTCCCCAAATTCTACATTAACGATCAAGGACCGGCTTAGGGCGCTGCGCAATTTGCCGGCGTTCTTTAGGCTTGTATGGCAGTCGGGCCCCAGGATGATGCTGGTGAACGTTGTGTTGCGTTTCCTGAAAGCCTCGCTGCCTTTTCTGTTGCTTTATATTGGTAAGCTGATCATTGACCAGGTGGTTCACCTAAGCAGGGGCGATGGCTCGTTTTCAAAAGATTTCTTGTGGAAGCTGGTAGCTATGGAGTTTGCCCTGGCCATCATATCCGACGCCTTGGGCAGGGCCATCACCCTGATGGATAGCTTGCTGGGCGACTTGTTTGCCAACCATACTTCGGTCAGGATAATGGAGCATGCGGCAAGTCTTGACCTGGATCAGTTTGAGGATGCGATCTTTTACGATAAGCTTGAACGCGCCCGTCAGCAAACCGTTGGCCGTACAGTGTTGCTGTCGCAGGTTATGGGACAGCTTCAGGACCTGATCACGATGGGGTTCCTGGCTGCCGGTCTGGCGGTATTCAATCCCTGGCTCATCGTGCTTTTGGTGGTTGCCATTCTGCCTGCGTTT
>JACXTT010005441.1_pt1 | contig 18493 bp, 18 predicted proteins | sample 9270951 | NCBI WGS metagenome assembly JACXTT01 (sample SAMN15532306, study PRJNA645909) | rock metagenome | isolation source: weathered quartz diorite | place: Puerto Rico | collected 2017-06-21 | reverse complement strand
TTGCAATGCGAAACCCAAAGGCAGAGCATATCATGGCCTCTGCTATTGGTCTACCGAGGACATGAACTATTATTGGCTCACCTCGCCTGATGGGCCGAGTTTCGATTACGGGCGCAATTACCTCTCGACTGAGGGCAATGTCCTGCGCGGTTTCCGCCGGGGCTAACGCAAATGCATCGCCGTCCGGCACCGGCCAGGTCTTGCCGCTCGTCGCCTCGATCGTGCTCGCGTCCATTTGGGGCAGTTACACAATCTGGGTGTCGTTCGAAATCATCGCGATGCGCCACTGCACGGAGGGTCAAGGAGCCGGCCTTGAAGGCCGGCTCCTCTCTCTGACCAGCGCACCCAGACTTACCAGCGCACCCAAGCGCCATGGCGCCACTAGCCGCGGCCACGGGGATAGGCCCGCCAATGGTCGCGATGATGATGGGCGCGCCACCATGCATCGCTCCGGATGACGATGCCGAGACGCGGGGGATAATCGTAGCTGTCTCGCACCCGCCAGCACTCGCCCCAGCGATTGCAGACGACGCCCGCGGAGGCCGGCGCTGCGCGCAACCAGCGCGCCTGCGACAACCGCTGAAGCAAGTGCGCCCCTGATCAAAGTCGGGATGGTCATTGATTGCTGCTCGAATACGATGCCCGATCGGGGATCTGAAAAACCCCGCCTTGATGTCGTCGGGTTCCGGGTTCGGCCAGTACGCGGCGACGCTTGGTTAAACGCCTCGAGGTGGGCGCGAGCGGTCGCCTTTGGGACGTCGCACTCCTCGAAAAATGCCGACGCACAAAAATATTTTTCATTCGCCCGGCGGACTCGATCTTGAGTCTTCCGTATTCGGCCGACACCAGATTTTGTGGCGAACGCTAAGTTATTGATTCTTCTGCCTCGGTTCGGACTCGTTATGTTCTCTCGCCGCGCGATTCCGTAAAGATTTCATTAACTGCTAGGACTCATTTTCCGCGCCTCTTCGAGGGGTCGGAGAATGGCGAAGCACGGCTCGGCTGCGCTCAGCATCGGCTTGGGAGCAGCGATCCTTTATCTGGGCGCAAACGCGGTCACGGGGCATCAGGGCCTCATGGCCTATGTCGAGCTGCAAGCTCGCGAGCGCGCGCTCGAGAGCCGCCTGGCCGAGGCGCACCAAGAGCATGCGCGGCTCGAAACGCGCGCGGGCCGGCTTAAGCCGAACTCGCTTGACCTCGACTACCTCGACGAGCGCGCCCGTGTCGAATTGGCCGCCGGCGATCCCAACGAGATTGTCTTTGCCCTCGATCGTCAGCGCTGAGCGATAGAGCGCCTGTCTCTTGCTGGCCGCGGGGCCCCACAGAGGGTCTCCTGCGAGCGCCCCATACAAGCTGGCAAGCCCCGTTAATCCCGCATAAGAGGGGCCCGCCGCCACCTGTGGACAGCGCGCCGAAGTCGCGCACCTTGCGCGGCGGAGGACACCCATGGCGCAGACGGCTCAGCGCACCAACGGCAACGGCGCTCACGCGAGCGAAGTGAGCAAGGACGAACTCCTCAAATACTACCGTGAGATGCTGCTCATTCGCCGCTTCGAGGAGCGCGCGGGCCAGCTTTACGGCATGGGTCTCATTGGGGGGTTCTGCCACCTCTATATCGGCCAGGAAGCCGTCGTCGTCGGCTTGCAGGCGGCGCTCAAACCCGGCGACCAAATGATCACCGGCTACCGCGACCACGGCCATATGCTGGCTCAAGGCATGGACCCAAACGGGGTCATGGCCGAACTCACCGGCCGCCGTGACGGTTATTCCAAAGGCAAGGGCGGCTCGATGCACATGTTCAGCGTCGAAAAGGCCTTCTATGGCGGCCATGGCATCGTCGGTGCGCAGGTCTCTCTCGGCACCGGCATCGCCTTTGCCAACAAGTATCGCCGTGACGGCAAGGTCTGCCTGACCTTCTTCGGCGACGGCGCGGCCAACCAAGGCCAAGTCTACGAAAGCTTCAACATGGCGTCGTTATGGAAACTGCCCGTCGTCTACATCGTCGAAAACAATCAATACGCGATGGGCACGAGCGTGCAGCGCTCCTCGGCCGAGACCCACCTCTTTAAGCGCGGCGCGAGCTTCAACATACCGGGCGAAGAGGTCGACGGCATGGATGTGATCGCCGTGCGCGACGCGGGCCGGCGCGCGGTCGAATTCGTACGCAGCGGCAATGGCCCGATCCTCTTGGAGATGAAGACCTACCGTTATCGCGGCCACTCGATGTCGGATCCGGCGAAGTATCGGACCAAGGAAGAGGTCGACGAAGTAAAGACCCAGCGCGATCCGATCGATCACGCAAAAAAACTCATCATCGACGCGCGCCACGCAAGCGAAGATCAGCTCAAGGAAATTGACCGCGAGATCCGCGACCGGGTCGTGAAGTCGGCCGAGTTCTCGCAACAAAGCCCAGAACCCGATCCAAGCGAACTGATGACGGACATTTATCTGTGACCGTTGAGGATCAGAGATTTGAGACTGGGAGCGCGGGGCTCAGCCCCGCATGCGCGCCGGGGCGCGCTCCAACCGGCAAAGGGGGAGCACCATGACGACAGAACTCACTATGCTGGCTTATGCGATAGCGCTGCTCATCGTGCTGGTGCTGATCCAGGCCGCGATCGGCGTACAGTCCAAAGGGCTTATCCCAATGGCCAACAATCGCGACAATATCGGTCCACCCGCCGGCTTCCATGCCCGCATGCTGCGCGTGGTCGACAATCATCGCGAAGGCGTCACCATATTTGCGCCGCTGGCGCTCATCGCTGCGGGCGCCAACATCCATAGCGGCGCGACCGTGCTCGGCGCGCAACTCTTCTTTTATTCGCGCCTCGTGCACGCCATCCTCTATGTTACAGGCATTCCTCTGGTGCGCCCGCTCTTCTGGGCTGTCGGTGTCGTGGGCACAATCATCATTCTCCTCGCCATCCTCGGGATCGTCCACTGATGACTCAAATCCTCATGCCGGCGCTCTCGCCCACCATGGAGGAGGGCAATCTCGCAAAATGGCTGGTGAAACCGGGCGACAAAATCGAACCGGGCCAAGTCATCGCCGAGATCGAAACCGACAAGGCGACGATGGAAGTCGAAGCCGTCGACGAAGGCACGATTTCCGAATTGCTGGTGCCGGAAGGCGCCCAAGGCGTGAAGGTCAATACCCCGATCGCCACGTTGTCGAACGGTGAAGCCGAACCGACTTCCCCGGGGTCGGCCGAGGCTCATCGCCTCGAGGCGACTTCATCGCAAGCAAAAACCCAATCGCTGCACGCCCCGCCTCCTGCGCCGGTCCTTGGAGGGGGCGGGCGATTGGTTCGCGATGCCGAAATTCCCGCCGGCGCGCAAATGGTGAAGGTCACCGTGCGCGATGCGCTGCGTGACGCGATGGCTGAGGAAATGCGCCGCGACAAGGACGTCTTCCTCATCGGCGAGGAAGTCGCTGAATACCAAGGCGCCTACAAGGTAAGCCGCGAACTCCTGGCTGAGTTCGGTCCCGAACGGGTCGTCGACACCCCGATTACGGAGCACGGCTTTGCCGGCCTAGGCGTCGGCGCGGCGATGGCTGGCCTTAAGCCCATCGTCGAATTCATGACCTGGAATTTCGCGATGCAAGCGATCGACCAGATCATCAACTCCGCCGCCAAGACGCTCTATATGTCCGGCGGTCAGATCAAGTCCTCGATCGTCTTCCGGGGCCCCAACGGCGCGGCCGCGCGCGTGGCCGCCCAGCATAGCCAGGATTATTCCTCCTGGTATAGCCACGTGCCCGGCCTCATCGTCATCGCCCCCTATGACGCCGCTGACGCCAAGGGCTTGCTTAAATCCGCCATCCGCAATCCCAATCCGGTCGTCTTTCTCGAGCACGAAATGCTCTACGGCCATGAATTCGAAATTCCGGCCGTGAAGGATTGGCTCGTGCCGATCGGCAAAGCCAGGATTCGCCGCCAAGGCGGCGATGTCACCATCACGGCGCACTCGCGCATGGTCGCTCACGCGCTGAAGGCCGCCGAAGAATTGGAGAAAGAAGGCATCGACGCCGAGATCATCGATCTGCGCACGCTACGTCCGCTCGACACCGCCACGATCGTTGAAAGCGTGAAGAAGACAAACCGTCTCGTCACCGTTGAGGAAGGCTGGGGCCAATCCGGCGTCGGCGCCGAGATCTGCTCGCAGGTGATGGCCGAGGCCTTCGACTATCTCGATGCGCCGCCTGCGCGCGTTCACCAGGTGGACGCGCCGCTCGCTTACGCAGCAAATCTCGAAGCGCTGGCGCTGCCTAGCATCGAAAAGGTGATCGAGGCGGTCAAAGCGGTGAGCTATCGGTGATCTATTCCGGCGCCTGCCATTGCGGCGCGGTGCGCGCCACATACGAGACGAACGCGCCCATTCGTCTGCGGGCCGACGGCTGCTCGTTTTGCAAGACGCGCGGCGTCAAATCCGCGAGCGATCCGGATGGCAAGCTCGACATCACCTCGACGCACAAACTTACGCGCTACCGCTTCGGCCATAAGTCGGCGGATTTCCTCATCTGCCCGGTCTGCGGCGCCTATGTGGCCACCTATATGGATAGCCCCCGCGGTCCCATCGGCGTGATCAATGTCGCTGGGCTCAACATCGAAGAGTTTCGCAATCTGCCCGTCACGCTCACCAGTCTCGAGGGCGAAAGCCCCGAGGAGCGCATCGCGCGCCGGATCTCGCGCTGGACGCCGATGAGCTTGGGCGAACCGAATTAGGACACGCGCCCCATGACCAACATCACCATGCCCGCGCTCTCGCCCACCATGGAGGAGGGCAATCTCGCCAAGTGGCACGTGAAAGCGGGCGATCGCATCGAGCCCGGGCAAGTCATTGCCGAGATCGAGACCGACAAAGCGACGATGGAAGTCGAAGCCGTCGATGAAGGCGTGATCGCAGAAATTCTCGTTCCCGAAGGCGCGCAAGGCGTGAAGGTCAATACCCCGATCGCAACGCTCGAGGGCGTTGGCGCGCGCACAGCGCCTGCGCCAACGCCTCCCCAAGAAGCGATAGGGCAAGCAAAACCGATGGCGGCTTCCGCCAATCCGGCGCCGACGCCCACAGCAGCGCCCAGCCGTGGAAACGGCCGCATTTTCGCCTCCCCGCTCGCGCGCCGTCTTGCTCAACGAAGCGGCGTCGATCTCGGAGGCCTCACCGGCTCTGGGCCAAACGGGCGCATCGTGAAGAGCGACATCGAAGCGGCGCTGAAATCGCCGCCGCTGCGCGCGCAGCAAACCGGTCAAGCATCCCGCGCGCTCACTCAGCCATCAGCGCCCCAACATGCGCCTGCGCCATTCAAATCGCTCGAGAGCCAAGGCATCCGCCCGGGCGCCTACGATCTCGTGCCGCTCGATCTTATGCGCAAAACCATCGCCAAGCGGATGACGGACTCCTTCCGCGACGTGCCGCACTTTCCGCTTACCATCGACATCGAAATCGACGCACTCTTGAAAACCCGCGGCGAGATCAACAAGCGCTTCGGCGATTCGGGCGTTAAAATCTCCGTCAACGACATGTGCATCAAGGCTGCCGCGCTTGCGCTCAAACTCGTGCCCGAAGCCAATTCCAGCTATACGCCCGACGGCATCGCCCAGCATCACCATGCCGACATCGCCGTCGCCGTCGCCATTCCCCATGGCCTCATCACGCCGATCATCTGGCAAGCCGAAACCAAAGGCCTGGCGCAGATCAGCCACGAGATGGCCGACCTCGCCAAACGCGCCAAGGACAAGAAGCTGAAGCCGGAAGAATATCAGGGCGGCACCTTCTCGATCTCGAACATGGGCATGCTCGGCATCAAGAGCTTCGCCTCGATCATCAACGAGCCGCACGGCATGATCATGTCGATCGGCGCCGGCGATAAGCGCCCGGTGGTGCGCAACGATGCGCTCGCCATCGCGACGGTCATGACCGTCACCGTCACCTGCGATCACCGCGTCGTCGACGGCGCGCTGGGTGCGGCGTTCCTCAAGGCTTTCCGTAGCTTCCTCGAAGACCCGATGGCGATGTTGCTTTAGTGCGCGCCAGTCGCCTGCGCGTTCGCGTGGGCGCCAACGACGCTATCGAAGACCTGCGCCTCTATCGTTCCGGGCTATAGATCATCGTTCGTGGGGTAGGGAGGACAAAAAGGCGCGCCGCCGCGTTAAGGTCTCGATGCAACAAAGTGTAGAGCGGCTATCGATGCCCCAGATCCTTATGTCCATCGGCAAAGCGGAAATCTCTCGCGAGGAAACTGCGCCGCATTTCGAGGTGCGCGACGATGACGGGGCGCTGATCGGCGAACTCATCGTCTCGACTGGAGGCGTGCGTTGGCGCTCGCGCAATCTGCAATCGGCTTACTTCGCAGATTGGGCGGCGTTCGAGCGCGTCATGGCGGCGCAACCAAAGGAACCGGTTCCGTAGCCAGCGCATTCGCGCGTCAAGCCTCTTCGCACCAAATTCATTACCGCATTCAGTTCCACTCTTACTGTGAATTCACCGCGGAACTGCGGACCCGAGCGGACACGTCACCGCGTTGTCTCCCGTCACGCGCCGGCAACGCTTGCCGGCTTCCCTGCAGGAGACAAGCATGAAAAAGATTCTTATGGCCGCTGTCGCCACGACAGCGCTTGCGATCGCAGTTCCTGCGTTCGCGCAAGTCGGCTCGGTCACGGGCAATGTGACCGGCCAAGCGCTCGTGAACACGGCCCCTGTCACCAATAGTGCGACCGGCGCGGCCAATGGGGCGCGCTCGACTGCAAATAGCGCAGTCAACAGCGCCCAAGCGGCGACGCCTCAGGCGCAGGTCTCCAGCTCCGCCAGCGGCTCGGCGTCGACCCCGGCAGGCTCGGCGCAAGGCTCAGCCTCCGGCGCCGCCTCGACTGCGCCCGCAACGAGTGCTGCAAACAATATGGTCGACAGCGGCCAAAGCGCCGCCAACGGCGCAGCGCAAACTGCGACCAACGCTGCGAGCCAGACCGGCGCGAGCGCAAGCGCTGGGACAACCACGCACGCAAGCGCCACGACATCGATGAGGCGCTCGCGCCATCATCGCCGGTCGGCGAGCAATTCGAGTTCGTTCGGAAGCTCATCCAACGTCGCATTGAATGCCTCGGTGCCCGCCCAAGTCGGCGCCGTGGTTCAGCGCGGCCATTATACGGCCGAAGACCTGAACCGGGCTCAGCTCGAAGCGTTGCGCGGCGGGACGAGCAATCCCAGCTAAGTTTCCATCTTAAAAACTCATGCGAGAATTGCGGCGAGGCGGCGGCCTCGCCGCTTTTTTTCCCTCTGAGCGCGATGAAACGCGCCCACCGCATCGACTATTCGCAGCCATGAGACCTTGTCTTGACCGCCCACCCGGGCTTGAACTTGGGACAAGCGGGGAGGGATATGAGTTCAATCGCCGAGGCGCTGGGCGCCCTCATCGCGCTTGTTGGCCAGAACTGGCTCACCGCGGCGGCGGCCGCGTTCGTGGTGATGATATTTGAAGGCGCGAAGCCCTCTCCAGTCGAGGGCGAGGACGAACCCCGCGCCAGCGCCTTTGAGCGCGTTGCGATGATCGCAAGTCTCATCACCCCTTTCCTGCTTTTCCTGCACGCCTTCGGCGCCTTTGTGCGGTCCCAGCAGGAGCGCGGGGCAAGCAGCGAAGGAAATGCCTCGTTGCTGCTCTTGGGACTGGCCATCGCTTTCGTGTTCGTGCTGGCGCCCGGCATGCTGGGCTGGCTAATCGCCAGAGTCGCGCCGCCGCTGGCGAGAATTGTGCGCCGCGGCGCCCCAATTCTCGCGCTCGCGGTCTTTGCATTCACGGTCTATGTGACCTACGAGAACGCGCTCTTTGTGCTCAATTTCTATCTGGTCGCCCGGCCTCAGGCGGCTTTGCCCGCCTGACGAAGCTTTTTCGTCGCCAAGAGATTGAGTTCGTGCGTCACCGTCTGGCGGAGATCGACCTGCGAGTTCGGCAATTCTGCAAGCCGCACGATCGCATCGAGGTGCGCCTGGATGACGTCGGGATTCATCTGAGCGACATCGCCAACGCCTTTAACGTAATTGAAAAGCGAAGAGGCGGCCGAGATGAGCAGTCGATCCTTCATGTCGGAGGCAAGCGTGCTCAGCTGCGCACAAGCAAGACAGACATCGCGCATGCCTTCGGGATTGGCGGCGCTGTCGCGCACGAGCGCGCCGATGCGCTCGACATACATCCGCGCCAGGCCCTTGCGTATCTGCACTTCGGGCGCATCGGCGCTATTGTCGGCGGAATCGAACAAGCGGCGGCGCGGGCCGTCATAGTGGGGATCGTGGCGCCGGCGCCGGCAGGGACCGACGTAAGTGGGGCTTTCGATGAACTCGCGCTTGCGGACCTGCAATTCCTGGACGCGCTTGGCCAGCGTAAACGTCGAAAACGGTCTTAGCACGAATTCGTCTACCCCCGCGTTCCGCGCCCGCTCGACATCGCCTGTCGTGTGATGCGAGGCGACCATGATGACGGAGAGCTTGCGATGGGCTTCGCCGGCCTCGCCGGTGCGCAGACGATGGACGAGATGGAGACCCTGCCCGCCGTCGAGGTCCCAATCGGCGACAAGCACATCTGGCTGGAAATAAGCGAGAGCGAGCAGGCATTGGTCGCCGGTCTCGGCGTAGCCGACATCGACGCGCTCGGCCGCTCGCAGCGCATCAGCCACCAGCCGGCGCTGAAACGGCCGATGGTCGGCCACCAAAACGCGCAAAATTACGCCTGTGTCTTCGAACATGTCCGCTCTCACGCGCGCAACCCTACCGGCGACAGGCTTAAGAAAAGCGGTAGGAGGCGGAACAATTCAGCGTAAACGACCGGTGAATCGGTTAAGCGGGAGACAATGGCCTCGCTCTTACTCGCGTCATTTGTGACATTCTTTGTGGCCATCGATCCGGTGGCCATGGCGCCGATGTTTACGACGATGACGGCGCAAATGGCGCCGGCCTGGCGGCGCTACATGGCGTGGAAATCGATCGCTATCGCCACTGGCGTCCTTTTGGCGTTCGCCTTCGGCGGCGCATGGTTGCTGGAATATTTAGGCGTAAGCATCGACGCCTTCCGCATCGCCGGCGGGCTTTTGCTCTTCCTCATCGCCGTCGACATGCTGTTTGAGAAAAGGAGCGAACGCCGCGACGAGCGGGCCGTGGAGGTCGCAGCGCACCAAGCCCAGCACCCAGGACACCAGGACGACATTTCCGTCTTCCCGCTCGCCATCCCGCTCATCTCCGGCCCCGGCGCGATCGCCTCGATAATGCTCTTCTTCGCCCAGCACGGGGACGCCATGGAGCGCGCCTTCATCCTCTCGGGCATGGCGATCAACCTTATCCTGTGTCTCATCGCGTTCCTGGTCGCCGAACCCCTGGCGCGGCTCATGGGCCAGACCGTCGCCAACATGCTGACCCGCATTTTCGGAATTCTGCTCGCCGCACTTGCGGCCCAATTCGTCGTCGACGGCGTCAAGAACGCCTTCGCCATCCATTGAGCCGGGCGGGCAGGGCAGGGCGCCAAATCCGCTGCTTCACGCTGGCGGCGGGGATCGCTAGATCAGCCCCATGAGCAACGCCTTCGACGTTATCGTCATCGGTTCCGGGCCCGGCGGCTATGTGACCGCAATCCGCAGTTCGCAGCTTGGTCTCAAGACCGCGATCGTTGAGCGCGACAAGCTCGGCGGCATTTGCCTCAATTGGGGCTGCATCCCCACGAAAGCGCTGCTGCGCAGCGCCGAGATCTATCGCAATTTCCAACACGCTAAGGATTTCGGTCTCTCTGCCGAGGGCGTGAGCTTCAATAGCGACGCGGTGGTGAAACGCTCTCGCGGCGTAGCCGATCGATTGTCCAAGGGCGTCGGCTTCCTAATGAAGAAGCATAAGATCGCAGTGATCGAAGGCGACGCACGGCTGGAGAAGGGAGGCCTTGCGCCAAAGGTCATCGTGAAAGGCAAGGACGGCAAGGACGCGCCTTACGAGGCCAAGCACGTCATCCTCGCCACCGGCGCGCGCGCGCGAGAGATCCCTGCGGCGGGGCTCAAAAGCGACGGCAAGCGCATTTGGACCTACCGCGAAGCGATGACGCCGCCTGAATGGCCGCAATCGCTATTGGTGTTCGGCTCGGGAGCAATCGGTATCGAGTTCGCGTCCTTCTACGCCGCCTTCGGCGTGAAGGTGACCGTCGTCGAATTACTCGACCGGATCTTACCGGTTGAAGACGAAGAGATCTCTGCGTTCGCCAAGAAGCGCTTCGAGAAGGAGGGCATGAAAATTCTAACCTCGACCGAGGCGAAAGCCCTGAAGGCGACAGCGGCCGGCGTCGAAGCGCAGGTATCGATGGGCGACAAAATCGAGGCGCTGACCGCATCGCACGCGATCGTGGCGGTCGGCATCGCCGGCAACGTCGAGAACCTCGGCCTCGAAGCGCTCGGCTGCAATGTCGAAAAAGGCCACATTGTCGCCGACGGTTATGGCCGCACCAATGTCGCCGGGCTTTACGCCATCGGCGATGTCACCGGCGCGCCTTGGTTGGCGCACAAAGCAAGCCACGAGGGCATTGTGTGTGTGGAGGCGATCGCGGGCCAAAAGCCACACGTAACGATCAAGGAGCGCATCCCCGGCTGCACGTATTCGCATCCCCAAGTCGCAAGCGTGGGGCTGACCGAGGCGAACGCGAAGGCCTCAGGCCGCGAAATCCGCGTGGGACGCTTTCCGTTTGTGGGCAATGGCAAGGCGATCGCACTGGGCGAAGATCAGGGCATGGTCAAAGTCGTATTCGACGCCAAGACCGGAGAACTCTTGGGCGCGCATATGATCGGAGCGGAGGTGACCGAACTCATCCAAGGCTATGCCGTCGCCATGCAAGCCGAAGTCACCGAGCACGAGCTGATGGACACAATCTTCCCGCATCCGACGCTCAGCGAAATGATGCACGAGGCCGTGCTCGACGCCTACGGGCGCGTGCTTCACGTCTAAGCTTGAGGATCGTGCAGATCAAAGCGAGCGTCGTCGGCGAGCATGCGTTAGCGTGCACGCCAACGCGAGCGCGCGACGATCTCAAATCTCAAGCCGCCCGGGCTTCCGCAAATTGCTCCGCCGCCATGCGTTGCAGCGCAACATAATCGGTTTTGCCCGAGCCGAGCAGCGGGATCTCGTCGATCGAGACGATCCGCTTGGGCACAGCAAGCTCTGAGGCGCCATGCGTCTTGGCCCAGGCCAGCATTTCCTCGGTCTTGGCATCCGCCATGTCGGTGAACAGAATAATGCGCTCGCCCTTGCGCGAATCCGGCAGCGCCACAGCGGCATGCGTGTTGTGCGGCCAAAGCTGCGTCGCGTAGCCCTCGACGGCGTTCAGCGACACCATCTCGCCGCCGACCTTGGCAAAGCGCTTCACGCGCCCGAGAATGCGGATGTAGCCGTCCTCGTCGACATCGACGACGTCGCCGGTGTCGTGCCAGCCTTGCGGCAGAAGGTCGATGCCGAACGGCTTGGTCGGATCGAGATAGCCGCGCATAACGTTCGGTCCGCGCACATAGAGCCGCTTGCCGCCCTCAATGCCCGGCACGGCTTCAAGGCGCCATTCAATACCGGGCACGAATTGGCCGACAGTGCCATAGCGGTTGGCCAGCGGCTGATTGACGGCGATGAGCGGCGACGCTTCGGTGGCGCCGTAACCCTCGAGCAGCTCCACGCCAAAGCGCTTCATGTAGATTTCGCGCGTCTCCGGCTTCACCCGCTCGGCGCCGAGCACCATGAGGCGGATGCACTTCATATCGTCGTCAGCGGCGTTGCGCGCATATTGCTGTGCAAACGTGTCGGTGGCGAAGAAGACGTTGGCGCCGGTGTCGTGGATGAGTTTTGGAATCTCTTTCACCGCCAGCGGCGAGGGGAAGAGGAAGGTCTTGTGGCCGGTGAACAGCGGCAGCAGCACGCCGCCCAGCAAGCCAAAACAGTGGAACATCGGCAGTGGCGAGAAGAAGCTCCAATCCGGCTCGAACGGCACGTGTGCATAGCCCTGCTCGACATTGGCCGCCAGATTGGCGTGGGAGAGCACCGCGCCCTTCGGCGCCCCGTAGGAGCCCGATGTAAAGAGGATGACTGCGGTGTCGTCCGGCGAGCCCTTCGCCGCAAATGTTTTGGGGAATTTGGACTTGATGAGCGCGATGATCTTGTCGCCCAGGTCGATGGATTTGCCGACGTCTTCGAGATAGACGAGCTGGGTGTGCTTGGCGAGTTCGGCTTCCAAAGCTTCGAGCTTGGCGAGCTTGATGAACTTGCGAGACGTGAGAACTTTTTTGACGTTGGCCTGCTCGATGGCGGAGCGGAGATTCATCGTCCCGGCGGTGAAGTTGATCATCACCGGCGTGCGCCCGATGGCGTGCAGCGCAAAGAACGTCACCGCGCAACCGGCGCCCGTCGGCAGCATGAGGCCGACGGTTTCACGTTTCTTGATGAGTGAGTCCAATTTGCCGCCGAGCGCGAAGACACGGACGAGGATGTCGTCGTAGCTGAGCGGCTTACGCTCGTGATCTTCGAGGATCTTGAACTTGCCGCCCCGCTGTTCGCGGGCCCGCAACAGCGCTTGAAAGAGAGTGACGCGCGACCGCGCGATGTCGAAGGGACGCGTGCCCATGGACTGCTGCCTCCATGCCCGCCCCGCAACCGCGCAGACGTGGCTTACCGCTCTTGCCGCCGTGATTATTGTTTCACGGTTGTAACAAGGTTAGCGAGGGGCGACGGCGAGGGTCAAGCCAGGCGCGCCAGGCAGGCGCCCCCCGGAAGGGGCGCGGGATCCCACGCCTGACGTTGCGAGACAAGGCCCGGAGGCTCACATTGGCGCCATGACGACGCTGATTGATTTGCGCGCAGAGGGCGAAGAAAAGCGCCCGCGCCATCCTGAAAAGGAGGGAAGGCCGGATGCGCCGAGCCCACGCAAGCCCGACTGGATCCGTGTGAAGGCGCCCACCAGCGCCGGCTACCACGAGACCAAGGCGCTGGTTCGCGATCTCAAACTGCACACGGTCTGCGAGGAGGCGAGCTGCCCCAATATCGGCGAATGCTGGAGCGTCAAGCACGCCACCTTCATGATCCTCGGCGGCATCTGCACGCGCGCCTGCAGCTTCTGCAATGTGTCGACCGGAAAACCGCTGCCGCTTGATCCGAACGAACCTGCGAACGTGGCGCAGGCGACCGCTCAAATGGGTTTGCGCCACGTCGTTGTGACATCTGTCGATCGCGACGATCTCGACGACGGCGGCGCCGATCATTTTGTTCAAACGATCCGGGCAATTCGACAGCGAGCGCCGCAAACCACTATCGAGATTTTGACGCCGGATTTCCTGCGCAAGCCGGGCGCGGCCGAGCGCGTCATCGACGCCAAGCCCGACGTCTTCAACCACAATCTCGAGACCGTGCCGCGGCTTTATCATTCGATCCGTCCGGGGGCGCGTTATTACCAGTCGCTGCGGCTCCTCGACGGCGTAAAGCAGCGCGATCCGGCGCAATTCACAAAATCGGGGCTCATGGTCGGTCTTGGCGAAGCCAGGGACGAAGTGCTGCAGGTGATGGACGATCTGCGCGTTGCGGGCGTCGATTTTCTGACCATCGGCCAATATCTGCAGCCGACCCGCAAGCACGCCGCCATAGATCGGTTCTGGACGCCGGAGGAGTTCAAGGCGCTTGAGACGATCGCCTACGCCAAAGGGTTCCTCATGGTCTCGGCGTCGCCCTTAACGCGCTCCTCCCATCACGCCGGCGAGGATTTCGAAAGGCTTCGCGCCGCGCGCGAGGCGGCAATCGCTGCAAAATAATTCATGGCGCGCACCATCATCGTGGCGGAGCGGGTGCTGCCATACGCTCCCGGCGATCTCTGCCGCCTCGTCGGCGATGTGCGCGTTTACCCCGAATTCGTGCCGTTTCTGAAAACGTTGCGCGTGGTGAAAGAAGAGCCGCGCGAAGACGGCGGCTGGGCCGGCATTGCCGAAGCTGAGGTCGGATGGCAGGCGCTCAAGGTGAGGTTTTCAACAAGCGTGCGCTGCGAACCGGCCAAGGGCGAAGTCGACGTCGCGCTGGTGAAAGGACCGTTGCACGCGCTCGAGAACCGCTGGCGCTTTGGGCCCCATGAGAAGGGCGCTTTGGTGCATTATTGGATCGCCTACGAGTTCAAAAACCCGGTGCTGCAGGCGGCGATCTCGGCAAACAAGGATAAGCTTGCGGGGCGCATCATGGGGGCGTTCGAACGCGAAGCCATCCGCCGTCTAGGCAAGCATGCGCGCCAATAACGCAATCGCGTCGGCGACGGCTGCGGCGCGGATGGCCTCGCGCCCGATCGCGCCGTAGCGCCTTTCCTCATGCAGGCGCGCGCCGCCGCGCCGCGCTGCAACAATATGGACAAGGCCCACGGGCTTGGCGTCTGTGCCGCCCCCGGGTCCGGCGACGCCAGTGACGGCGACGGCCAGATCGGCCTTGCAATTCTTCAATACGCCCTCAGCCATGGCGCGCGCGACTTCGGCGCTGACCGCGCCCCGCCTGTCGATGAGCTCCCAAGGCACGCCCAGCATCTCGGTCTTGGCTTCGTTGGAGTAGGTGACGAAACTGCGGTCGACGACAGCCGACGATCCGGGAACCGCCGTCAACGCCCCCGCGATCAAACCGCCGGTGCAACTTTCAGCGGTTGCGATCTTCAAATGCCGGATCGCGCAGCGCTCCAGCAATGCGCGCGCGGCGTCGGTCGGGCCGTTGTCCATCGCCCCTGGGATAAGCCTGAGCTACGGCGATTGTCCATTCCCTGGAATCGGCGCCGATGGCAGAAGCGGCCAATCGTTTCGGAGGAAGCATGCAGGCTCTCGCACGACGCGCCGCGGCGCCTGTGTTCGCGATTGCGATGTTCTCCAGTGCGGCGCTTATTTTCACGCTGCAACCGCTCTTTGCCCGAATGGTGACGCCGCTCCTGGGCGGCTCGCCGTCGGTCTGGAATACGTCGATGGCGTTTTTCCAGGCAGCGCTGCTCATAGGCTATGTGTACGCCCACGTGCTGGCGCGGCTGAAGGACATCCGCCTTCAGGCTGCGATCCATGCCGGTGTGCTGCTTGTTGCGTGGTTCGTGCTGCCGCTGCACGTGACGGGACTTTTGGGGCCGCCCGACTCATTCCATCCAGCACTCTGGCTATTAGGCGTGCTCGCGCTCTCAGCTGGCGCGCCTTTCGCGGCGGCGTCGGCGACTGCGCCGCTCCTGCAATCCTGGTACGCGCGCACCGGTCGCGAAGACGCCCACGATCCCTACTACCTCTACGCCGCCTCTAACCTCGGCAGCTTCGTTGGCTTGCTCGGATATCCAATTGCGGTCGAGCCCTTGCTGGGCGCGCACCTGCAGAGTTTGGCGTGGGCTACGGGCTATGTGCTCGTCGCCGCCATGATCATGCTCTCGGCTGGAGCTGCGATCGCCGCCCACGGCGATGCGCCTCTGGCCGAAACCCACACCGGGCCTTCGCCAACCTGGAACCAACGCCTCTATTGGCTCGCCGCCGCAGCGATCCCTTCCGCACTCGTGTTGGGCGTGACGCTCCACATTCTAACCGATGTCGCTTCCGCCCCGATGATCTGGGTTGTGCCGCTCGCGCTTTATTTGGCGACCTTCATTCTGGCGTTCATGCGCAACAACGATCGCCTCGCCAAGGCGACGCTTATCGTGCACCCCATCGCGATGGCGCTCCTGGTGACGAGCTATTACGCCACGCGCAACTGGGTGGGGTCGATCAGCGGCATTCTGGCGGGCTTTTTCTTTAGCGCGCTCGTCTGCCACCTGGCTCTGTCGCGCTCACGCCCAAGCGCCGATCGGCTGACCGAATTCTACCTCTTCACATCGCTCGGCGGCGTCGTTGGCGGGGCTTTCGCGGCGTTTCTTGCGCCCGTCATCTTCAACAACGTCTACGAATATCCGCTGGCGCTCGCAGCCGCATGTCTTTTCCGGCCGCGCGCGGAAAGCGACATCGCCCGCCCCGTCGACGCCTCGTTCGGCGCAGCAATCACGGCCGGCGTCCTCGCCGTCATCTTGAATTTCACCTCGCCGGTGCATGGGGCGCTGATCGTGGGCGCGCTAGGAGCGGCCGCGGCGATGATCGCAGCAGGCTGGGGCGGCGAAGACCGCCCGCCGCCGATGCGCTACGCGTTTCTAGCGCTCGCTGCGGTCCACGCGCTGGTGGTGATCTGGATCGCTTTCCATATCGATACTTTTTTCGTGCAGCACACAAGCGCCCAGGGCGAACTACGGCTCGAACTCATTCAGCCGTGGACGATCCTGCTTTTGATCACGAGTTTCTTGCTTCTCACGTTTTCGGTGCACGCCACCATCCAGAGACGGCGCGACAACAATCGCGTCGGCGACTTCGCAATCGGCGCGGCGATGCCGACCTTGGCGTTCTTGATCCTGCTTGCGCTCATCGGCTCAAGCCTCGACGCCACGAAAATGATCGTCATCGGCTTGGGCTTCTGCTGTGTGGCGATCCTGCTTAACCGCGGCAAGCCCATCGTGATGGCGGCCGCCATCCTCATCTCGTTTTTCATCATCTTCTTCGACGAAGCGATGGGCTCGCGGGTCATTACCCAAGAGCGCAGCTTCTTTGGCGTGTTGCGCACGCGCGTGATCGAGGATCCGGGATATCCCAATGCGCCGCCGCTCAGGATCTTGATGCACGGCACGACCATCCACGGCGCCCAGCTTGCAGCGCCTGGATTTTCGCGCTTGCCTTTGACTTACTACAATCCCCACACCGCCTTGGGCGATGCGATCGTGGCGGGATTGGCCGCACACGAGACCTCGAGCTTAGCGCTCATTGGATTGGGTGCGGGATCGACCGCGTGTTTGATGCGTCCAACCGATCATCTCACCATTTTTGAGATCGATCCGCACGTCGTGCGCCTCTCGGCGATGGCGGGCGGCGACTTCACCTACGTCACGCAATGCCAACCCCATGCCGAGCTGAGGCTCGGCGACGCGCGGCTGCAGATCGCTCACGAGGCCGACAATTCCTACAATGTCATCGTCGTCGACGCCTTCACCTCTGACGCCATTCCGGCGCACTTGCTGACGCGCGAGGCGCTGGCGCTCTACCTGCGCAAAGCGACGCCAGACGGCGTTGTCATCTTGCATCTGTCCAACCGCAATCTGGCGCTGGTGTCGGAAGCTGCGCGCGTGGCGCGCGATCTCAACGCGCCGACGCTCTATCGTCTGAGCGACCGGGTGAACATGCCTTACACCGGCATGTTCGGCGGCTTGCCCGCAAGCGTCATGATCGTGGCGCGCGATTCCCAAACCTTGTCGCGGCTTCGCCTGCAGGGACGCGATTGGCGCATTTTCCCCGCCCCGCCGGGCGCTGGATGGACCGACGATTACATCAACATGTCGCGCGCGCTCTGGGAGGGGCTCGATGGCGCTGAGAATTGCCGCATCTCGCCTTACGTCGAAGGCTGCGCGCGATTTCTGACCCCGGCTGAGCGCGCGCCGCTCACGCCGGGCGCGACAGGGTCGCTATCGCCTGCGCCGCCAAACCCTCGCCACGGCCCGTAAAACCCATCTGTTCGGTGGTGGTCGCCTTCACGCTGACGTGGGAGAGGGGCAGTCCCAGCACGTCGGCTGTTCGTGCGCGCATCGCTTCTCGGTGAGGCCCGATTCTGGGGCGCTCGCAGATGAGGGTGACGTCGACATGGGCGATGCTTGCGCCCGCCTCGGCTGCGAGCTTTGCCGCGTGACGTAGAAAAGTCTCCGAGGATACGCCCTGCCATTGTGGATCGTTCGGCGGAAAGTGTGCGCCGATATCGCCTTGCCCAAGCGCGCCCAGAATGGCGTCGACAAGCGCATGCCAGCCGGCGTCGGCGTCGGAGTGGCCAACCAGACCCTTGTCGTTGGGAATGCGCACGCCGCACAGCATGACGTGATCGCCCGCCCCGAAGCGATGAGCGTCGAACCCAGAGCCCACGCTTGCGATGCGCGCATCTTTCATCAATTGCTCCAGCACCGCGAAGTCCTCGTCGTATGTGAGCTTCATAAGCCGCGCATCGCCTGGGATGAGCTTGATCTCGGCGCCAGCGTCGCGCGCGACGGCGAGATCGTCGCTGACGGAGGCGTGCGGCGCGAGCGCTAAATAGGCGGCGCGGATCACGGCGCCGCGAAAAGCCTGCGGCGTCTGCACGCGCATCAGACCATCGCGCTCGACTTCGCCGATCATCCGGTTCTCGGCGTCGACGCGGCGAAGCGCATCCGAGAGCGGCAGCGCCGGCGCTGCGCCGCCGAAGCCCTGGCTGATGGTCGCCGCCAGGTCGTGGACCATCGCGGGGGCAAGTCCTGGGCGCGCTGCGTCGTGGATGAGAATGACATCCGCCTCACCGAGCTCGGCAAGGCCTGCGCGCACCGACGCCGTTCGCGTGGCCCCGCCTTCGACGAAAACGAGATCGGCCCCCCGGGCCGCCCCCCGCATCCCCCCCTGGTCCGCCCCCGATCGCGCCCACAAGC
>JACXTT010005440.1_pt1 | contig 18494 bp, 3 predicted proteins | sample 9270951 | NCBI WGS metagenome assembly JACXTT01 (sample SAMN15532306, study PRJNA645909) | rock metagenome | isolation source: weathered quartz diorite | place: Puerto Rico | collected 2017-06-21 | reverse complement strand
CAGCCGGCCCTTGCGGACCCGCGGGACCTACAGCTCCGTCAGCACCTGTTGCACCTGTCGCGCCAGCGGGGCCTTGCGGACCGGTCGCTCCCATCGGCCCTTGCGGACCTGTGGGACCTTGCGCACCGTCAGCACCTGTCGCGCCCGCCGGACCTTGCGGACCGGTCGCTCCGGTCGGCCCTTGCGGACCCGCGGAACCCGTCGCGCCGATAGGTCCCGTCGCGCCCGCGGGGCCTTGCGGGCCCATCGCTCCGGTCGGCCCTTGCGGACCAGCGGAACCTGTCGCGCCGATAGGTCCCGTCGCGCCCGCGGGGCCTTGCGGACCAATCGCACCCTGGGGACCCGCCGCCCCGGTCGGACCCGGTGCGCCTGAACCGGCTAGCCCGATCGGTCCTTGCGGGCCAACGGCGCCTCGCGGCCCCGGCGCGCCCGCGGGCCCTGCTGGACCGCTGGGGCCGGTGTTGCCAGCTAGCCCTTGAAGACCGGTCAAGCCCACGGGACCTCGCGCACCTGTCAGTCCGATTGGCCCGGCGGGACCAGCTGGCCCCATGGCTCCTATGGCGCCTTTCGGGCCGGCGGGGCCCTGGGGACCTGGAAGTAGCTGGACCTTTGCCAGTTGCGCCGACAGCGCCACGTTCTGCGTCGCAAGCCTGACGATGTCTTCCTGCATCTGCGCCATCTGAAGTTGCTGCGGGCCATAGTACACTCCGCGGGCGCGATTTGCCTGTGCCTGAGCCAAGCTGACGCCACCGAAAAAAACGGCGGTGACCAACGCTGCGGCATACCATAGGCGGGGGCGCATAGAAACTCCAGGTAAGTACAAAACAGGGGGTTGGGAAGCCGAATCCTGCAATGCGGAGAGTGTACTTTGCGAAATCGATGCAGGCAAGAGTTTTCGCAAAAAAAGAGCGGCGTCCGCCTGGAGGCTTGCTCGTGGCGCCACCGCTGGGTGGCAAACAAACGGCCTCCATGCCGCGGGTTTTCCGTGCATGGAGGCCGTTGGAGTTCTCGGTGCCCGATCAACTTGCCGTGAACTTGGTGACCTTGGCCCCGGTGTTGGCGCGGATGCCGACGGCGCCGGGACCGGTGATGGAGTTGTCAACGAGGGTGAGTGCGGCGATCGCGTTGCCGTCGAGATAGACGTTGAGGTTGCCGTTGACGACGAGGAAGCGCAGGCCGCTGGTGAAAGAGGCGACGCTGGTGAAACCGAGGACGGTCTTGACGCCGCTGACGACCTTGTCGATTTCGACCTTGTAGTTGCTGACGCCGACGAAGGTGACGGCGGCGATGTAGTACGTGTCGGCGCCGGGGTTGCCGGTGTAGCGAGCAATAACGCTGGCGAACTGGCCGGCGGCGGAGAGGTTGACAAGGGCGGACAGATCGACGTCGGCGGCGCTGATGCCGTTGACGGTGGCGATGCTGATGCCGTTGAGACCGGCGATGTTGGCGCCGCCGTTGACGGCGGTGACGGCGTTGGCGGCGCTGCTGGCGGGTCCGCCCTGGACGGTGAAGTTGCCGGCGCGTTCGGTCCAGTTGGTGGACAGCTGCTGGGTGGGGGGATTGGCGGCGAAGGTCTCGGTGAAGGTCGCGGGCTGGGTGAGCGGGACGTTGACGGCCGAGGTCCGGAAGTTATCGAAGGTAGCGCCCTGGTTGGAGCGAATGCCGGTGGTGCCGGTGGTGTAGTTGGTGTCGTAGGCGTAGGCGATGAGAGACTGCGTGGCAAGCGTGGCGCCGTAGAACAGTTTGAGGTCCGGGCCAACGGCTTCGAGACTGAGGGTGCCGACGCCACTGTTGACCGTGACGGCCGCGAGTTGGACCGGGTTGGCGCCGCCGGCGGCAAAGCGGAAGATATAGGCGGTGAAGGTATTGTTGCCGTTGCTGCCGACGAGGCCAGTGTAGAAGCCGCCGTTGGCCTGATAGCGGACGACGACCCCGGCGTGCTGGGTGCCGGTAACGCTGATATCGACGTCGGCCTGAACGGCGGGCAGCGTCAGCCCGTTGACGGTGGCGAGATTGTTGGCGGCATTGGCGACGAGTTTATTGCCGACGACGCCGAAGTTGCCCGCCTGTTGCTGCCAGTTGAGGGAGAGTTGCGTGCCGTCGATACCGGTGAACGGATCGTTGAACGGCAATGCCGGCGTGTTCAGGTTGACAGCGCTGAGATTGAAATTGGTGGCGGTGTCGCCGTTGCCGAGATACACGCCGGAGGTCCCCGCGACGGTCAAGGTGGGCTCATTGGCGTAGCCCACGAGGGAGGTGCTGCCGCCGCTGGGCGTATAGAAGAGTTTGATGCTGGTGCCGACCACCTCGAGCCGCACCGTGCCGGCACCGGTGGCGGAGACCGAGACCGGGTTATTGAGGGCGTAGAAGGTCCCGCCGTAGCGGATGAAGAGGTAGGCAGAGGTGCTGCCGTCGAAGCTGGCGAGGACGCCGAGGTACATATTGCCGGTGGCGGCGTCAAAACGGGAGACCAGCCCGGCGATGTGGGTGCCCGTGGCCGGCAGGTTGATGTCTTCCTGTACGGAAGAGTCCAGGACCGGCGTATTGACGGTGGCGATGCTGACGCCCTGCGGGGCGTTCGGGGCGATTGCCTGCAAGGCGGTGCCGGTGAACTTGAATAGCCCCTGGCGCTCGGTCCAGTTTCGCGACAGGGAAGTGTTGGCCGGCTCGTTGAACAGATCGGCGAACGGCAACGTCGGGTTTATCAGCACGATCGGATCGACCTGGAAGTTGTCGAGGATGGCGTTCTTGAAGGCGCGGATGCCGGTGAGACCAGCCGCGGCAATGGTGGTGTCATTGCCGAACGCGACGAGACCGCCGTTCATGAACAGCTTGAGCGAAGTGCCGGCAACCTCGAAGCGGATGGTTTGGGCGGACCCGGCGGTGATCGCCACGGCGGCGCCGATGGCGATTTGCGTGTAGTTGCCGTTGGCGGAGAAGATATACGGGGTAACCGAATTGGCGGCGGCGTTGGACTGGATCAGGGCGGTATAGAAAACACCGCTGGCGGCCTGGTAGCGGGCGACCACGCCGGCGTACTGGCTGGCGCCCAGGATCACGTCGGCCTGGACGGTGGCATCGGCGAGGGAGAGGCCGTGGACCGTGGCGATACTCAGGATCGGATCGTTGCCGACGGCCTGTTGAGTCCCGTTGATCGTAAAGTTGCCGAGCCGTTCTTCCCAGTGGCGCTGGTCATTGCCGGTGAGCTGGGTGGCGTCGCCATAGAGCTGGTTGGTGTTGGCCGCGACACTGAAATTGTCGGCGAACGCGTGCGCGCCGGCGGTCGGAGTCAGCAGGGTGATGGCATCGGCGAAGAAGTTGTCGAACTGCGCCCCCTTGGAGGCGCGCACGCCAGTCAGACCAGCGGCCGGCAGGACGGCGTCATAGGCATAGACGGCCAGGGCGCCGTTGAAGAACAGCTTGAGGTCCGAACCGACGACCTCGAAACGGAGCGTGCCGGAGACGGCGTTGATCGGCAGGCCGTTGCCGATCAAGGTGATGGCGCCGGCGACATTTCGGTAGATGTAGGCGGTGGACGCCGTCCCATTGGCGTTGGCTTGCAGGATGGCCATGTAATAGTAGTCATTTCCTTGAACCGACTGGTAGCGAGCGATCAGTTCGGCGTACTGGTAGGCGCCAACTGTCACCAACGCCTGGACCGCGGCATCTTGCACGACCTGGCCGTGGACCGTCGCCAGGCTCGGTGTTGCCGCGTCGTTGGCGGTGAGGACGCCGCCGGAAACCACGAAATCGCCAGCGCGTTCATCCCAGTTGCGCTGCTCGGGCATGGTGAGCTGCGTGGTGTCGCCGTAGAGTTGATTGCCATTGGCGGCCGTATTGAAATTGTCGTTGAAGGGGAGCGTCGGCGTCGTCACGAGGACTCTGTCGACGGCGAAGTTATCAAGGACGACTCCCGAAGAGACGCGGATGCCCGCGAGACCCGCGGTCGGCAGGCTGAAATCGTAGCCATAGGCGGCCAGGGCGCCGTTCCAGAAGAGTTTAAGCATGTTGCCGGCGATCTCGAAACGCAGGGTGCCGGTGCTACCCAGGACGGCTGGAACGGCAGCAATGGAAGCGAGGTTATAAAAGTTGGTCCCGTCGTAGCCGAGAATGTAGGAAACATAAGTTGAGCCGCTCTTGACGATGCCGGCAACATAGTAAGCGCCGCTCGCGGCTTGATAGCGGAGGACGAGGCTGGTGTTCTGGTTGGCGGTGCCGGAGACGATATCGACCTGAGCGGACTCGTCTGCGAACGACACGCCGTTGAGGGTGGCGATATTCATGACCGGATCGTTGCCCACCAGGTGGCTGCCGGCAACGCTGAAGTTGCCCTGGCGTTCGGTCCAGTTGAGCGATAGTTGATTGCCGTTGTTGGGGGCGTCGAAGGTATCCACGAAGGCCGGCGGCGGCACGGCGGGCGCCGTCAAGACGATGGCGTTGGCGGTGAAATTGTCGATCGACGTCGTATTGCCCCGGGTGGCGCGCATGCCGGCCTGACCGACGGTGAACTGGGGGTCCGAACCGTAGGCGGCGAGATTGCCGTTGAAGAAGAGCTTGAGCGCGGGCCCGGCTGCTTCGAGGCGGATCGTGCCGCTGCCGAGAACGGGGATGGTGTTCGCATTCAGTTGAGCGCTCACATTGCCGTTGGCGTCGAGCTTGAGAATCTTGGCGACAAAACCCGAGCCGGTGCTGAGGATTTCTCCATAATACGCGCCGGCGGCGCTGGCACGAACGACGACGCCGGCGTTCTGGTTGACGGCGGGATCGACGACCACGTCCGCCTGCGCGGAAGAGTCGCCCAGGGCGCCGGCGATCGTGGCGAAGCTGACGCTCGGGTTGCTGGTGGCCTTGCCGCCGCTGACGATAAAATCACCCGCCTGGTCCTGCCAGTTGCGTTCATTGGGAGGCGTCAGTTGCGCAGCGTTGCCGAACAGTTGATTGGCGTTGACTGCGGTGCTGAAGTCATCAAGGAAGGGGAGACTGGTCGGGTTCTTCAGGGTGATATTGCCAGTGGTAAAGTTGTCGATGACCCGGCCGGTAGAGGCGCGGATGCCGGCGGCGCCGACAGTCAAGTAGGGGTCATAGGCGTAGTTGACCAGCGAGGTCGGGAAGGTGCCGACCGGGCCATAAAACACCTTTAGCGAAGAGCCGATGACCTCGAGACGTATCGTGCCATTGCCAAAGCCGACTGGCTGAGCGCCGCCGGTGGTGCCCAGGGAAAGCTGGGCAACGGCGTAGGGTACGCCAGTGGCTGGATTGGAAAGGAAGCGGTAGATGTCGGCGACGAAGCCCGAACCGGTGTTGACGATGACCGCATAGTAGAAGCCGTTGGTGCTGTAGCGGGCGACCACGCCGGAATAGCCGCCGCTCACGACATTGACTTCGGCCTGCGCGAAGCCGCTGGTCTGATTCTGGTTATAGATGGTGGCGACGCTCGCGAAAATGCTGGGACTGGCCACCATGGCGGTGCCGTTGTCGGCGAAGTTCCCGTTCTGGCGGTTGACCCAGTTGTCCGAGAGCTGCGTGCCGGCGGTCTGATTGAAAGTGTCGGCGAACGGCAGCGCCGGGGTGAAGAGGTTGATCGCCGCAGCGGAGAAGTTATCCGCGGTGACGTTGCCGGTGGAGGAGCGCAAGCCGGCGGTGCCGGGCCCGGTCAGCGAGCGATCGTTGGCGAAGGCGGCCAGCGCCAGGGTAGCGGCAGTGCGGCCAACGTATAGCTTGAGGGAATCGTCGGCGACGTCGAAGCGGACCGTGACGGTGCGGGACCAGGCGCCGCCGCTGGTGTAAGCCGCATTGCCGGTTGAGCCGTTGAGCGAGAAGTGATCCGCGTCAAGGACGGTGATAACCCAGACGGGATTAGCGCCAGCGTTGTTCGCGGCGGTGTTGCCATTCACGCCGGCGATAGCAACTTTGTCCCCTGTGAGCAAGCCGTGCCCAACACTGGTGATGACGATGGGGCCGGCATTGGTGGCGCCGGTGATGAACCCGGCAATACTGTTGACGGGAGTTGAGGCGAGCTGAGTCCAGACGCCCGCGACGTTCTTCCAGATGTCTGCCGTGACGCCGATGCTGCCGAGGTTATTGACAATGGCGCCCAAATACATGTTGTTCACGCCGCCGTTGTAACGGGCGACCAGGCCCAGGTTCTTGCCAGTCGGGACATTGACATCGGTTTGCAGCGTGATGTCGGCGGCGGACAATTGATTCAAGCTGACGATGTCCAGGCCGGTGGCGGCGCTGGCCATGGAGTTCTTCAGGCTGAACGTACCGACGTTCTGGGTCCAGGTCGGGCCCAGGAAGATGGCATTGTCGGCGCGGTTGAAATCGTCGCTGAAGGGGAGCACGACGGCGCCGGTCACCTGGAGACTGAAAGTGAGCTTGGTAATGCCGAAGTTGGCGTCGGTGACGGTGATGGTGATGTCGGCGCTGCCGACCTGATTGAGGGCGGGAGTAATCACCAGCGTGCGGTTCGGCCCCGATCCTCCCAGTGTGAGGTTGGCGGCGAGGTTGGGTACGAGGGTCGTGTTATTGGACGAGGCGGTGACGGTGAGGGCAGTGGCCGGGGTTTCAACGTCGCCGATGGTGAAGTTGATCACCGGTGTCCCCGGATCGCTGGCCAGCACTCTCTTGGGCGTGACCTGGGTCGGGATTGCCGAGATCGTCGGCAGGTCATTGACTGGGTTGACCGTCACCTGGAACGTCTGCTGGTAATTGAAGGCGCCGCTCGTGATGGCGACAGTGATGTGGGCGACACCGTTCGTGGGCGTGTTGGCGTTGGCGACCGGTGTGAACTGGATGGTGCGATTCTGGCCCGAACCACCTAGAACGATGCTGCCGTCGGGAATCAAGAACTGGTTGTCGGAGGACGTACTGATGGAGTAGCCGAAATTGGTCGGATCGTTAACCGTGAACGGGATGGCGTGCGAGGTCGTGTCCTCATCGATGGTCTGGTCGGCAATGAAGGAGAATCCGGAGGTATTGATCGTATAAACGCCCCGGCCAAGAGTGGCGGCGGCGAGAATTTGCAAACCGGGAACGGTCCAGGCGCCCCCCGTGCCGCTGCCGGCCGCGCTGGTGCCGTTGAGCGAAAAATGGGTGGCGTCCACCACGGTGATGGTGAAGTTGCCATTGGCGGCTGGAAATCCGGTGACGCCGGTGATGGCGACCTGGGTCGCGTCACTGAGTCCGTGGCTGCCGTTAGTGGCGATAACGATGGGATTGCCGAGGCCCGGACCGGAGGCGCTGGCAATGGTGCCGGACGCGCGGGTGCCGTCGAACTTCAGATCGACGACGGGGACATTGGGCATGCCTTGGCCGAGTTTCGCCCAGGTGGCGCCGTTGTTGATGGAGTAATAGACGCCGACTTCGGTGGCGAGATAGAGTTTTCCCTTCGCGGCGCCCAAGCCGCGGGTACGGTCGATTACCATCGCATATGCGGGGACGCTCGGCAAGCCGCTTGCGACGCCCGAGACGCTCAACCAGTTCTGGCCGCCGTCGGTCGAATGGTAGACGTGATCGGTGGTGCCCGTGCCGCCGTACATTACAAACAATTCATTGGCGTTCGCCGCATCGACGGCGATGCCCTTGATGTAGGTTCCAGCGATGCCTATGGGCAGATTGACGTAAGGAGCGCCGAGCGCACTGGTGTCGATCTCCGGCCAGCCGTCGCCGCCCTTGTTGACAGTATGGAAGAGCCTGCCGTTATCGGTGGCGGCATAGAGCGTCTGGGCGTTGACATCGGAGGCGGCGAAAGTCAGGGCGGAAATGTTGGCCCCGGCGGACAAGATGCCGGAGCTCGCGAACCACGCGGTGCCGCTGGTATCGGTCGTGTAAACGACGTTGGCGCCGAAGGCCAGCTCGGTTTGATAGAGACCGCTCTGAAGGATCGGGGTCGGATCGATGGCGAAGGCGGGGAAGACGCCGGCGGAGGAGTTGACGCTGATGCCGGCACTGTTGATGGACGACCAGCTGCCGCCGTTGTCGTTTGAGGTTTCCGGCTGGAGAGCGAGCTGATTGGCATACTGCCAGATGCGGAACAGCGACACGGGAGTGCCGCTCGGCGAGCCCGGCGCGGGATTACCGGTCAAAACGGCGCCGGCGTTGGGGATACCGAGGTTGTTGCCGTTGACGGTCGGCCCGGTGAGGCCCTGGGAGACCCAGACGAGCGGGGCGCTGGAGCCGGCGACCCCGGTGTCAATTTGGGTCGTGTAAAAGACGCCGCGATTGAACGGGTCGATGGCGACGCTGGTCATGTCGGCAATTTGCAGGTTGCCGTTGATGGAGGTGAAGTTCATGCCGGGCGCGCTGAACTGGTTGCCGCCGCCTTGCCTGAGGATGCCGTTGTTGCCGCTGGTGAAGTCATAACCGAAGCCGTAGGGGACGCCGCGCCAGACGCCGCCGATGGTGCCGACGAGCAAACGGCCCTGGACGTCGAGGGACAAGGACGTGATCGCGTCGGGCAGAGACGTCAGTTTGCCGTTTTTGCCGCTCTGATTTTCCAGCATGTCGTACCAGTAAACCCCTTCGCCCTTATACAGATCGGTACCGGGGCCAGGCGCCGGGTCATAGACGCCGCCTTGACCTGCGGCCCGGTTAGCCTTGGAGGCGTCGTCGCCGGTGTTGGCGCCGCTGGTATCCACCATGTTGCCGGTATCGATACGAATCAGCACGTGATTGGGCGGATCGCCCGCTTGGCTCCATCGGCCCGAACCGCCGACGTAAACGACGTTGGGATCGGACGGATCGACTAACATGGCGCCAGCGTTGGCAGCGTCGTGGCTGAGGAGGTTTATGTTGACAAAGTTATGAACGCCGCCGCCGCCGGTGTCCTGCTTGAGCATGACTTTCGTGAAGTTGAGCCCGACATCCTTGGAGCGGTACAGCCCGGAGAAAGTCCCAAAGTCCACGTTGGGGGGAGTGTTGTTGCCCGGAATCGTGCCGATTAAGACGTAGAGGTAGGTCTGGGCAGCGATGCGTCCCTGGCCGATGCCGAGAGTCACGCGGCCGAGCTTGTTGCCGGCGACCTTTTCGTTGGGCAGTCCGTTATTGGCGATCGCGGCGTTGTCGCCGCCTTCGACGAGAGTCCAGCCTGCGCCGTCGTTGCTGCTCTGCCAGACTCCGGTGACTCCTCTGCTGGGCACCAGGCCGACGCTGCCGAGGGCGACGATGATGTGGTGGCTGTCGGCCGGATCGGTGATCAGATCGGTGACGGAATCGACCGGGGCGCCGGCCGCGCCGAGGGTGGTGAGGCTGCCGAGGTTGGTCGGGTTCGTCAAGTAGCGCATGCTGGCGGGATCGAGGACGTTGACCCAGGTGAGGCCGCCGTCGGTGGTCTTGTAGACGCCGCCGGTCGTGCCGGTGGAGTTCGAGGCGACGCCGACATAGGCGATATTGGGATTGTTGTTGTCGACAACGACCTTGACGGCACGGGCGCCGGCGAGGACGGTGCCGCTGTTGCCGATCAGGGTCCAGGTCTTGCCGCCGTCAATCGACTTGAGAACGCCGACGCCTGGGCGCGAGTCGAGCTCGCGATCGCCGACGCCGGTAGCCGCGTAGAGGATGCTCGGATTGGTCTTCGATTGAGCCATGCCGCCAATGGGCACGGGGATCGGGTTGCCGGAACCGTCGGTGACGGAGTTGGTCACGGACACCCAGGTGCTGCCGCCGTCGGTGGATTTCCAGATGCCGCCGTTGACAGAGCCGACGAAGTAGGAGTTGCCGAGAGGATCGTTGAGATCCGGGACGGTGACGGTGATGCGGCCGGAGACCTTGGTGTAATCGACGTTCTGGCCGGTGACGTCGATGCCTTGCGGCCCAACAGCTTCCCACTCGGTGACGCTGTTGGACTGCATGAAGAAAGTGAAGGTGGTCTTGGTGGCATTGCCCGCTTTGTCAACAACTTGCACGCCGATAGTGTTGAAGCCTGCGGGGGTGTTTGGCAAGGTGAAGCGGAAATTCCCCTGCGCGTCCCAGGCAGTGATCTTGAGGTCGTCGGGCCCGCCGAAGCCGTTGTTGTTGGGGTCGAACTCGACATAGGCGATGGCGGAAAGGCCGCTATTGTCGGCGATCTTACCCACCAGGGTCGGGTCGTTGGTGTGTGGGATGCCGCCGCTGACAAAAGCCGGATTGCTGATGTTGAGTCCGGTCAAGGTAGGACCGGCCGTGTCGGCGAATTGGGCAAAGAGCTTCACGTTGTCCACGCCGATAATGAGCCGACCTTGATTGTTGGCCGAGGCGATTCGCAGACGGATGGTCTGACCGGCAAAGGCCGTCAGGTCGAGATCCTGTACCAGGGAGTTGTACGTAAGCGCCGTGGTTGGCGTCGTGATGAATTCGTTGCGCAGGACATCGCCGGGGACGCTCCAGGCGCCGCCCGCGGCGCTGCCGGCGGTGCTGGTGCCATTGAGCGAGAAATGGGTGGCGTCAACGACGGTGATCGTGAAGGTGCCATTGGCGGCGGCGAAGCTGGGAACGCCGCTAATGGTCACCAGGGTTCCGGTGGTGAGCCCGTTGGCGGCCGTGGTTGCGATAACGATCGGCCCGACGCCGCCTGTTTCGGTTGCGGTCGCGACGTTCCCGGTGGCTTGCGGTATGGTGCTGACGCTCAGCGGATTGGAGGCGCCGGGCCGCATGATGTCCACGCGCACCTGTTGATTGGCCAGGACCGATCCGCCCGAGGAGGTGCGGAAATCGAGCGTGGTGTTGGTGGACGTGTCGCTGTAGCCGCCGGCATCGGTGTTGTCGATGTAGAGGTTCAGAGCGAGAATCGCCTTGGTGGTGCCCGCGGGAATGGCGATGTCCTGATAGAGTGTGTGCGAACCCTGGTAGCTGGCGGCGCTGTTGGGATTGTTGTTGCCGCTGTACGGCTGCGAGTTGTTCTCATCGAGCATGGCGCGGAATTTGGCGGTGGGGGTGGGGACGGTGGTTCCGCTCAAGGGGCTGGTGGTGCCGGTCTGGGGGAGCCAGTTGCCGAGACTGCCGCCCGGACTGGTGTTGAGGTTGAAAGTCTGCCAGCCGAGGAGATTGCCCTGTTCGTTGTTGAGATCGCGTGATTCGAAGTCGCCGTTGTTGATTAGGTTGACGTTGACGATGGCGCCGCCGGAGCTGAAGGTAGTGACGCGGACAAGCGGACTCGCGGTGATGCCGAGGTAGCTAGGAGCAGGCGGCGGACTGCTGACATCGCTGGCGAGGTAGGGGACGGGACTCTGGAACGAGCCGTTGCCCTTGCCGATGAGGACGAAGACATTCTCGTCGGTGGTGAAACCGGAATTGATCCGAGCCCAGGTGGCCGAGTTGGCCGTGTAGCCGTTGGCAAAGGTGGAGCCCACCAGCTTGAAGGTAGTTGCCGTGACGTTGCTGATGGTCCAGATGCCGTTCATGCCGGCAAGATTGGATCCCGAGATTTGCACTTGGTTGCCGTTGCTCAAGCCATGGCCGTTGCTGGTGACCTGGAACGCACCGCCTGAGTTCGATGCCGACGAGATAACGCCGGAGAGCCTGGGCAGGGTGGTGGTGACGATGGCGTCGGCGAAGCCGTCCTGGTTGACGTCGGTGGTGAGCACGTCTTGCATCCCCGTGCCAGGGACGACGTCGGTCTGCAAGGCGGTGCCGAAACCGGTGCCAAGCTGGTTGAGGAGGACGGCCACGCCGGCGTTGGTGAGTGCGGTCGATTTGCTGGAGACGATGACATCGAGAAAACCATCGCCGTTGAAATCGGCAGCCTTGATGGCGCCCGGGTTGGGCACGCTGGTGGCGAAGGTGCCGTTGGTGCCGAAGCCTCCCTTGCCGTCGCCGTAATGGACGTGGATGTTGCCGGGGGCGTTGTCCTCGGCGGCGATGAAGTCGAGGTTTCCATCCTTGTTGAAGTCGCCCAGCACCAGCGAAGACATCGGCGTTCCGCCGCCGCCGCCGTCGATTTCGAAGCTGTTCTGGAAAGTGAAGTCGCCGTTGCCCAGGCGAATAGTAACGCCGCGCCGATTGCCGCCGCCGCCGCCCTGGCGATTGTGGGATACCGCAAGATCGAGTTTGCCGTCGTGGTTGAAGTCGCCCATGACGACCTGGGTCGGAGTCTGGCCGACGCCGACATCCTGGACCGCCGAGAAGGAGGCAGCGGTGATCTGAGTGCCCGCGGTCGTGTTGAGGTTTCTGAGGAAGCCGACGCTATTGTCCTGGCTGTCGGCGACCACGATATCGGGATGGCCGTCCCCGTTGACGTCGGCAATCGTGATGCTGACCAGGTTGCGCATGTTACGGCCGGCGACGACCGGCGAAATGTTGACGGGCGCCGCGTAGGTGCCGCCGACCTGGCCTTGCAGGATGCTGACAAAGGTGCTGTTGTTGGCGCCGTTGTTGTTGATGACGGCTAGGTCTGTAATGCCGTCACCATTGAAGTCGCCCACGGCGACGCCGCTGGTGACGGTGGGCGTGACGGAGATATCAGTACCGATCTGCAGCAAGCCCTGGCCATTACCCAACAGGGTCGTGAAATCATTGCCGGTGTTGTTGGCGACAACGACGTCGGCGAATCCGTCTTGATTGGTGTCGCCGATCGCGACCCCCAGCGGGGTAGCGTCGGTGGTATACGGGCTGGTTACCGGTCCAGCGACACCCGCACCGGTGACATACATGCCGCCTGAGGCGGTGCCGATGGCGCTGGTGTTATTCAGCGTGAAGTGAGTCGAGTCGGTCACGGTGATTGTGAAGGTGTTGCCGTTCAGCGCGGACGCGAGTGTTCCGGCCATGCCGGCGAAGGTGACCTGGTTGCCGTTGGCGAGCCCGTGCGCGGAAGTGGTGGTGATGGCAATCGGGTTAACGCCGCCGACACCGACAGCGGTGACACTGGCGACGGGGCTGAAGAAGCTGGTGGTGGTGGTCCAGGTCCCGCCGCCGAGGTAGGCGCCGTTGCCGGTCGTGCCGTTCAGGAAGAAATGGTCCTGATCGAGTACGGTAATGGTCCAGGTGCCGTTGGCGTTGGTGTTGCCGGTCACGCCCGCGACGGTGACGGCGGCGCCGGTGGTCAGGCCATGACTATTGCTGGTGATGAGGATGGGGCTGGTATTGGACACGCTGGTGGCGGCGTAACTGCGCGTCCAGTTCCCGCCGGCGCCGGCGGGGTTGGCGCCAATAGTGTTGTTTAGGGAGAACGTATTGGCGTTGATCACCGTGACCGTGAAGGTGCCGTTGGCATTCGGATCGGAGGCGCCGGCGATGGTCACAATATTACCGGTAGTCAAGCCGTGGCCATTGCTGCTGACGACGATGGGATTGGTGGCGAGGCCGGTAGTGTTGCTAATGGCGCCGGTAAGGGACCAGAGTCCGCCGTTGATATAGTTGGCCGGGCCACCCGTGGAGCCATTGAGAGAGAACTTGTCCGGACTGGTCCAGGCGCCGCCGGCCAATGGACCGCTCACGCTGTTGGCGCTGGTGCCGTTCAGAGTGAAGTTATTGGTATCGGTGACGGTGACGGTGAAGGTGCCGTTGGCGGCGGGGAGCGCGCTGCCGGTGATAGTGACGCGGTTGCCAGTGGTCAGGCCGTGGCCGCTGCTGTTGACGGAAATCGGATTGCCGACGGTAGTCGAAACACTAATGCTCACGGATCCGGGAACGGTGATGGTCCAGGTGTTGTTGGCATTGGTGTTGCCAGTGACGCCGGCGATGATGACGCGTTGCCCGGAGACCAGGCCGTGATTGGCGCTGGTGATGACGATGGGGGAGACGGCGTTGCCGGTCGCGGCGGTGATGTTGGCGGCGAGCGTCCAACTGCCGCCGCCGGTGTAGTTGGCCGGGCCTCCGATGGAGCTGTTGAGGGAGAAGTGGTCGGCGTCGATGGAAGTAATGGTCCAGGTATTGTTGGCGACCGTGTTGCCGGTGACGCCGGCGACAGTGACCTGCTCGCCGGAGACGAGACCGTGGCTGTGGCTGGTGATGACAATGGGGGAGACGAGGTTGCCGGTAACGTTGGCGATGTTGCCGGTGACTGACCCGGCGAGCACCCAGGTCGCGCCGCCGGTGTAAGGATTGTTGCCGGTGGAGCCGTTGAGGGCGAATCGATCGTTGCTGGTCCAAGTGCCGCCGTTGCCCAGGTTGCCAACGCTGAGACCGTTGGTGCCGTTGAGCGTGAAGTTGTCCGCATCGACGAACGTGACAGTGAAGGTGCCGTTGGCGGGCGCGTAGCTGTTGCCGGTGATGGTGACGCTTTCGCCGGTGACGAGGCCATGGCCAACACTATTGATCGAGATGGGACTGCCGCTGCCCGTGCCGCTGGCGCTCACCACGGCCCCGGTGACGACGGTGACGGTCCATGTCGGGTTGGGTCCGGTGTTGTTGGCGGCGGTGTTCCCGAGGGCGCCGCTGATGACCACCCTCTGTCCCGTCTGCAAGCCGTTGTGAACGCTGGTGACAACGATGGGGCTGGCGTTGGTGGCAGCACTGATGGAGCCGCCAACGGTGGTGTTTTTCAACACGGTCAGGTTGCCTGCGGCGGCGCCATTGCTCAGGACGATGTCGCTCTTGCCGTCGCTGTTCAAATCGCCGAGAGCGATTCGCCCGGTCGAGCCTGCGGCGACGGCAATGGAAGTAACCGGCAAGAAGGTAACCGGCGCGTTGCGCCCGGTGTTGCGATAGACCTCGACCGTGTTGACCGTCGTCGCCGCGACGATATCGGAGTTGTTGCCGGCATCGAGATTGCCGACTGCCAGTGAGACGATGCTGGACGCGCCCAGCAGGCCCGGTTGGAGCGCAAAGTTGAAATTGCCTGGAGTGCTGTTATTGACGAGGATGGCGATGCCGTTGGTGCCGCCGACCGCCAGGTCGAGCTTGGCGTCGAGGTTGAAGAGGCCCGCGGCGATACTGGTGGGCGCCTGGAGATCGAGCGGCGCCACGTCGCCGACGCGGAAGCGGGAGATCGCGCCGAAGTTGCCGGCGCCGTCGCCGGGCAGGATATTGACGCGATAATCGAGGCTCGCGCTCGAAGGAGCCCCCAGGTCCGTGGGGGCCGTGCTGATGGCGACCGCCAGGTCGATATTGGTGTCCCCATCGAAGTCCCCCGCCACGATGCCGACCGGATTGGCGTCGGTGGCGAAGTTGCTGCCGGAGTTGAAGCTCAACGTACCTGCGGAGGCGGAGGTATTGAGAAACACCGTGATGTTGAAGGTATTGACGTTGGCGACGACGATATCGAGCTTGCCGTCCTTGTTGAGGTCGGTGAGCAGCAGCGACTTGCCCAGGTTGGCGGCGCCGGCGGGCAGATTCAAAGCCAAATCGGGGGTGGTGCTGTAGCCGCCCCCTTCGGATGCCGCCTGCCCCTGGTAGATCAAAACTTGATTCGTGCCGGCATTGACGACGACGAGGTCATTGATCCCATCACCATCGAGATCGCCAAGGGCGACGGCATTCGGATTGGCCGCCTGCACACCGACGGCCGGGAGGTTGTAACTGGACACGGCGCCAAGGGTTCCGTCGCCCGGCAAATTGACTACCGCGACGTTGTTGCGGCCGGAATTGGCGACGACCAGCTGGCCTGGCTGGGAAATGGAGAAGCCGTCGTCAAGATCGAAGAGCCGATCGCCGCGTACGAAGAGCGTGTAGTTGTCCACGACCAGCGGGGCGCCGAGGTTGTAGGTGAGCTGGACCACGGAGTTGGTGGCAGCCCCGCCGATGGCGGAATTGTTGAAGCTAACCGTATTGACTGCAATGTTGTTGCCCGTCGATCCCAGCAATACATAATTGCTCGGCGTAAGGGCCGAATTGGTCATGGTTTCCGAGAATTGCACCTGGATGAGCGGCAAACCCGTGGCACTGCTGCTGCCGTCCATCGGCAGAACGCCGGCGGCCACGATCGAGGGAATATCGGCAGCGAGCAACTCCCGCTGCTCCAGCATCTCTACCAGCAACCGCGTACTGCGGCTTGCGGCGGGTTTGTTTCGGATTGGCCTGATTTTCCGCCATCCGCGCGTAAGATACTGGAGAAACGACTTCAATCGCATTGATGCCTCCCGCATACCAGCCGTTGCTTATGGGCTGGTTCACTTCAATTCCTAGACAAATTAGACAGATAATTCGGGATACAAATGGCTTATTGTACTGGCGAGATCGTCAAAGTAGGAAGACCATTCCACCGTTTTTCTGTCAGTCCCACTGAGAATTCGCGACGTATTGGGGTTCTTCTGCCGATTGAACTCAAGAATCGCATACTGTTGGCCAAGCGAACCGTTCCTCGGATTCCCCTTCGATAGGCGTCTCTTTCAATAGCCTCGTTCTTGCCGTAGGCAGCGGGGCGGCGCTCGCAGAGTCAGTCGTGCCGTACCGAGTAAGATGCGCATCAGCCCCTACGGGTGCGGCAATTCATACCCTCGCCTGGCCGTGCTGAAAATGCCAGACAATCATTATAACCGGCACGGCCATCGCCGATTCCCTTTTTTAATGACTTTTAGTCGCCTCAGCGCTTTCGCCTAACCTAACAACGAGCGAGCCGAAACTGCGTTAGTCTCGACAAGCCTCTTTCGCAAAGTTTTGCCGTTCCCCAGGGCTTGAGCGGACGGCCACAGCCCCGTTATCACTACCGCTATGCCGTTCCCGCGAGGGCAAGAGTCCACGGTTGCAATCCCACCCCCTGCGCCCTAGACTCGACGCTACCAGCCCGAGAAGTGGTGCATGCTAAAGCCAGCGTGGCAGCTCGGCATCAGTCCGAGGGAATACCCCCGACCTTCGGGTCGAGTTGTCCCAATCCAGGGCACAACCGCTTGTGAACATAGAGGATGCGATCCGCCACTTTCGCCACCTGGATCGCACCGGCGAGTTCCGTTTTGATTACCACTCGCTGTTGGACCGTATGGGAGGATTCATCATGCGCATCGCCACCGGCGGCATCTCGCACGAGACCAGCACCTTTGCTCCGACACCTACCACTTTGCGCGACTTCGAGACCGGCCTCGGCCTCTATCGCGGCACGGACATCGTCGAGCGATTTCGCGGCACCAATAACTGCACCGGCGGCTTCATCACCGGCGCCGAACGCCACGGCTTCGAGCTAATGCCGCTCCTGTGGACGTTCGCTTATCCCGGCGGCCTGATCCGGCGGGGCGATTACGACTCGCTCAAGAGCGAGTTTCTCGAGCGCCTCGCGAAAACGCTCCCAGTGGACGGGGTGCTGCTCGATCTGCACGGGGCGATGGTCGTCGAAGGCGGCGATGACGGCGACGGCGACTTCATCGCTGCCGTACGCAGCGCCGTCGGGCCCGCTTGCCCGATCATGGCTACCTTCGACCTGCACGGCAATCACACCCGGCAGCGCATCGAGGCCGCCAACGCCGTCATCGGCTTCGACACCTATCCGCATGTTGATATGGCCGAGCGCGGCGTCGAAGCAGCGGAACTGATCGTCCGTTTGATTCGGCGTGCGGTGCGTCCGGTCACCGCACTACGCGAACTGCCGCTGTTCTGGAGCGCCGCTTGCCAGGTGACCGCGCATCCGCCTATCGACGAGGCGTTTCATCTGGTTCACGAGATCGAACGCCGGCCCGGCATTTTGTCCGTGACGCTGGCGACCGGCTTCCCGTGGGCCGACGTGCCACAGATGGGGGCGTCGGTGATCGTCGTCGCCGACGGCGATGCGCCTCGCGCGCGCAAGACCGCCGACGAGATCGGCGACTGGATCTGGCAACGCCGCGAACGCTGGCACCGGAAGCCGCTCACTCTCAGCGAGGCGCTCGACTTCGGCAACCAGCGAGGACGCTTCCCGATCTTGCTCGCCGACATGGCTGACAACACCGGCGGCGGCGCCGGGGGTGATTCGACCGAAGTCCTGCGCACCTTCGTCGAACGCGATCTGCACGATGCCTTGATCCTGTACCTCGTCGATCCCGATGTCGCCAAACAAGCACACGCCGCCGGCGTCGGCGAACGCCTGCACGTCAACGTCGGCGGCAAGTCGCATCCCGCTCAAGGGGCACCGGTGCCGCTCGACCTTGACGTCGTCGCCCTTTCCGACGGCCGATTTACCTATGACGGTCCCATGTACGCCGGCCTCACCGGCAACCTCGGCATCTCCGCCTGGGTGCGCAGCCGCGGCGTCAACATCGTCGTCGTCAGCGCTCGCATGCAGCCGCTCGATCAAGCCTTCGCACGCTCGCTCGGCATCGACTGCGCCGCCATGAAGTACATTGCCGTCAAGTCGGCCGTCCACTTCCGCTCCGGCTTCGAAAAGATCGCTGGCTCGATCCACAACATCGACGCCCAGGCGATCCACACGCATGATTTCGCCCGGCTCGCATACAAGAAGCGCCGGCGGCCGATGTTTCCGCTGGACCGATAGCTCCGCCTGGGCCAAGAGAATCTCGGCACGCAAGTGAATTCAGGCTCTTCCGGTGAATGTGTGTTTTGCTGTCAAGGTCGGTTGAGCTGGAAACGATTTTTTCCTTAGCTTGTCCCCCCCGGACGTGAACTTCAGGGGCAAAATCTGCCATAATCCCTGGAAAAATGCCATATCCTGAGGGTCA